>Ga0066903_100004139_pt1 | contig 12154 bp, 4 predicted proteins | sample PanSoiMetaGPlot1_FD_67491 | JGI IMG/M metagenome (GOLD analysis project Ga0066903, IMG submission 67491) | Tropical forest soil microbial communities from Panama analyzed to predict greenhouse gas emissions - Panama Soil - Plot 1 (version 2) | ecosystem: Environmental > Terrestrial > Soil >...
GGCCCGCTGATCGACTTCGTCCAGGCCACGCAGCCAAAAGAGTGGAAGAAGTTCGTCGAGCAGCACCGCGAGTCGGCCCGGGAACAGTTCCTGAAACGAGTGGCCGAAGCCATCGAGGCCGACGGCACCATTGCCGTGCTGCGTCAGGGCGTGAAGGTGACTGGGTGCAAGTTCCGGCTGGCGTTCTTCAAGCCGGAGACGTCGCTCAATCCCGAGACGGAGGTGCTGTACCAAGCGAACCAGTTCACGGTGATCCGGCAGGTTCGGTACAGCGAGAAAACCGACCACAGCCTCGATCTCGTGGTGTTCTTGAACGGCCTGCCGCTGTTTACCGCAGAATTGAAGAACCCGCTCAACAACCAGGACGTCACCGACGCGATCACGCAGTATCGCCGCGCTCGCGATCCGCGCGAACCAATGTTCTCGCTCGGCCGGTGCCTCGCCCACTTCGCGGTCGATCCGTTCCTCGTGTACGTCACCACGCATCTGAAAGGGGACGACACCGTCTTTCTGCCTTTCAACAAGGGCGACGGCGAGGGGAAGGACCGCGGCGCCGGCAACGCGCCGCCAAGACTAGGCAGCGGATTCAGCACCGACTACCTTTGGCGCGAGGTCTGGGCGCGAGATAGCGTACTCGACCTAATGCAGTATTTCGTCCAGGACGTCCGCGACCGCGACGATCAGGGGAAGCTCAAGCGGGCCATCATCTTCCCGCGATATCACCAACTCGACTCAGTTCGCGCGCTTATTACCCACGCGCGTCAGAATGGGCCGGGACAGAACTACCTAGTTCAGCACAGCGCCGGTAGCGGGAAGTCCAATTCGATCGCGTGGCTCGCACACCGCCTGGCATCGCTGCACGACAAGGACGACAAGAGCGTATTCGACTCGGTGATCGTAGTGACGGACCGCGTCGCGCTTGACCGGCAATTGAGCCGGACCGTCAGCTCATTCGAGCAGACAGCCGGTCTGGTCGAGCCGATTGACCGGGGCGGCAAACAACTCAAGGAGGCCCTGGAAGCCGGCAAGAGGATAATCACGACGACGCTTTGGAAATTCCCGGTGATTTTGGAACAGGTCCGCAAGCTCGAGGAGGAATGGCGGAAGCAGCAGGCGCAACGTGGACTGAACCCGGATGATGTGGAGAAACCGCAGTTCTACAAGTTGCACGGGTACACCTTTGCGCTGATCCTGGACGAGGCGCACTCATCGCAGGGTGGGGACGCGGCGAAAGAGATGAAGTCGACGCTCCGCGTTGGCGCAGACGATGAGGAGGGGGAAAGTCCCGCCGATCTAGCGGCCAAGGATCAGAAGGCCCGCGGCCGGATGAAGCATGTCAGTACGTTCGCGTTCACCGCGACCCCCAAAGAAGAGACACTGACCCTGTTTGGAGTGGAGCGGACCGATGGCGGCCGTGAGCCGTTCAGCCTCTACAGCATGCGTCAAGCGATTGAGGAGGGTTTCATCCTCGACGTGCTCAAGAACTTCGTATCGTACCGCACCTATTGGACGCTCTTGAAGAAAGTGAAAGAGGACCCGAAGTACGACCGGCAGAAAGCAGCGAAGTTGCTGACCCAGTTCGTGGCCGAGAACCCCAAGACTATCCGCGAGAAGGTCGAGGTGATCGTCGAACACCTCGCCGCCAAGGTCCTCGACCAGATCGGCCACCGCGCGCGGGCAATGCTAGTGACGAGTTCGCGAAAACAGGCCGTGCTGTACAAGAAGGCGGTGGACGACTATCTCGCGGAGAGGGGGTATGCGTGGAAGGCCGCGGTGGCATTCTCCGACACGGTCACGATTGAGGACGAAAAGACGAAGCTAAAAGAGCACTTTACGGAAGCAGGGTTGAACGGTTTCCCGGAGTCGCAGACTGCATCGAAATTCGCAACCGACCCGTACCGGCTGTTGATCGTGGCCAACAAGTTCCAGACGGGGTTCGACCAGCCGCTGTTGCACACCATGTATGTGGACAAGAAACTGTCCGGCGTAAACGCGGTACAGACCCTCTCGCGGTTGAATCGGACGCTACCCGGCTTGAAGGAAGACACCTGCGTACTCGACTTCGCGGACAATGCGGAGCGAGTCAAGGAAGGATTCGGCCGCTACTACGGCCAGACCAGCCTGGCGGAGGTGGCCGACCCGAACGAGCTGTACACGATCGAGAGCGCGCTCAAGAAATACGAGTTCTACTTCGCGGCGGACCTCGAAGCGTTCGCCGCGGCGTTCTACAAGCCGCGGGCGGTGATGGAGAAGGTGTACGCGGCGCTCAAACCGGTTGTTGATCGGGTGGCTGAAGGCGACGAGGACGATCAACGTGAGTTCCGCGGGCAACTAAATCGGTACGCCGAGTTGTACGCCTTCCTGGGTCAGGTGATTCCATTCGCGGACCCGGACCTGGAGCAACTCTACCAGTTCTGCCGTTGCCTTCTGAGGATCTTGCCGGTGCCTCGGGAAGACCAGCCGCGTGAACTTCAGAAGTTCGTGGACGTGAACACGGTCCGGCTCGTGCAGGCGGCGCGGGAGTCGATTTCGCTGGAGGGCGGCAAGGGAGTTCTCGAACACTACTCAACAGGGGTGCCAGGCGGCAAGCCCGAGGAAGTGCTCGAGCCCCTATCCGAGATCCTGAAGCTCCTCAACGATCGATTTGGGACCAACTTCGCGGACGAAGACAAGGAGTTCCTCGAGACCCTCGAACAGAAGCTCGACGCTGACGTCGGGATGGCGGCCAGCTTCGCGGTGAACACTCGCGAGAACGCCCGGCTGACGTTCGACCACAAGGTCCGCGACCACGTCCAAGATCTGATCGACACGAACTTCAAGTTCTTCAAGCAGATCAACGACAAGCCGGAGTTTGCGGCGTTCTTGAATGACTTGCTGTTTGATCGGTACACGGAGCGCAAGACTCTCAGCGAGGAAGCAGAGAATTAGGCAGCAAAGCCCCGTGACACTGATTGGGGTCCCGGGGGACCGACCAAGAATCTGTCCATCCTCCAAAAGTCCATCGGAGTCGAAGGCAATACGCTGCCGGACATTGCGCGAAAAAAACTTGTCTCGGGAGTCTGGTGAGTTAGGCTACGTTACCACGGTATTACCCTAACACTCGCAGCGCCACTCACGTCCGGAGCCCACCCGTGGCCGCCGACGATCACTTCGGAACCGATCCAGGCCGAAACGGTGTTCTGCGCACGGCCCACGAATTCACGAACCTATTCCGCATCATCAGCCGGGCGCTGACTGAGTACAAGGATGTCGTCACGGTTGCGCCCGCCATGCCCGCACGAGAAGCCATCCGCCTATTGGAGGAGCACCGGTTCTCGCAGGTACCTGTGGTCGACCGGGGACAAGTGGCCGGTCTGTTCTCATACCGGTCGTTTGCCCTCTCAGTCGCACAGGTCTTCGATTTGCCGGGCGGGCATCGAGCCGATGGACTCTCGGTCTGGGAGTGCCTCGAGACTCCCTCATACGTGCAAAGGACAGATGACGTTCAGCGGCTCTTCGCCGAACTCGATCGTTGGGACGCAGTCCTTGTCGGATCACAGGGTAGGTGCGAGGGGATTATTACGGCGATGGGAGTGCTGCGTTACCTGTACGAGGCGGCGAGCCCGTTTCTGCTCATCGCGGAGATCGAATTGTCACTTCGGGCATTGATCGAGTTCGCTGTAGACTCAGACGAACTTAGCCTCTTCGCCGGCACTAGTCTTACTCACTACCAACCCGATAGGGTTCCGACGAAACTCGAGAACATGACATTCAACGACTACGTTTTGCTGATCGCGCATGGCAAGAACTGGGATCGGTTCAACCGCATATTCCAATCCGAGCGTTCGCTCACGCAAGCGAAGCTCAATCAGGTACGTGACTTACGGAATGACGTATTCCACCACCGCCGCAAGCTCGCCGACCGGGACCGCGACACTCTAGCCGCGTCGCGCGACTGGATGATTCGACTTGTCGATCTGGCAACGGAAATGGACGGATGTACCTGGGATTCCAGAGTCCCAGAAAAACTGCCCGCGGCGCTGAGGGAGTTTACGCAGTGAATTTCCGGTCGCGGCCGACTCGAAAAACCGGACGTCTCGCGAGACATGGAGTTACTTTGTCTCTGTCGGGTCCTATTTTGCAGTTTCATCCCACCCGAGACACTCGCACCAAATGAGCACAGCACCCAATACAAACACCACCGCCTCGATCACAGAACTGCAAGAAGATGCAGGAAAGCTCGTCGGCTGGTTCCGGTCCCACGTCACGCCATTCTTCGAGGCCGTCCAGTCAGAGAAAGTTGCTCCGCTCGACGGCGATAGCCGAAACTTGGAAAGCGTCGCACAAACGGCCGACCAGGAGTTCGCTGTCTGCTTCTTGGGCAACGCCGGTGTCGGAAAAAGCACGCTTATCAATTCCCTGGTGGCAGGTAAAGACGTGATCCTGCCGGCGGGCGGTATCGGGCCGCTCACGGCCCAGGCTCTGGCGGTTCGGTACGCCAAGCGCCGCCGGTTCGAAGTTGAGTATCACCCGCCCCAGGCTTTGTGGCAGCTCGCGTTCGGTCTTGAGAGCGTCCTGCAGCGGGAGGCACGTCGCGAGCGGTCGCCCGAGGGAGGCGACGATCTTGGAAGTGATCTCGCGCCCGAAGTTCGTGCTGAGATCCAGGAGGAGGCCGAAGCAGGCAGCTCGCAACTCGGGAAGAGGTTGGAAGCACTGAAACGACAAGCCCAACTCCTCGTCACCGGTGATCAGGATCGGCAGACCGACCTTGATTACCTCGTTGATAGCCTGCGTGATGTGATTGGCAACAAGCGGATCTGGGGGACTGTCCGCCGGTCGGAGGACGAAGACCGGCTCGAGCAGATCCGAGTGGCGCTCGCGTGGACGTCCGATCCGGGCGGCTCCCGCACGTTCACTGTGGAAGATCCAGGCTTTCAGACCGCGCTAGGCAATCATGCGTCTGGGTTTTTGGCGCCACTAATCAAGGAACTGCGAGTTTTCTGGGACACACCGGTATTGGCGGAAGGGGTAACACTTGTCGACCTTCCGGGAGTCGGGATTGTCAATGACGTACTTGAGTTAGCCACGAGCCAATGGATCCGGGAGCGGGCTCGAGCCGTTGTTCTTGTCGTCGAACCACGGGGAATCAACGTAGCACATGCCGAACTCCTGCGTAGCAGCGGCTTCCTCACCCGTCTTCTGTATGCAGCGGATGACCCGACCTCCGATCCAGTGGTTCTGATGGTGGCTGTGGTAAAAGGCGACTCGGTGGCCGAAGAGGAATACGTTAAGGACCGGTCGCGCAAGAAGCGCGAGCACTTTGCCGATGTGTGTCGGAAATCAATCGACCACATTCGCCACCAGCTCAGGAGCCAACTCGAAGAAGTGTGGGCGTCCAATGACGCGACCCGGCTGAAGACCCGAAAGGAAGTGATCGAGTCAATTCTCGCCGGCCTTCAGGTACATGCCGTGTCTGCGCCTGAGTACCGCAGGCTGCTGCATGCCGACGAAGAGGATCGCGCCTTTATCACCGATGCGGCCCAGAGTGGGATCCCTAAACTCCTCGACGGACTCCGTGACTTGGCGCGCCGGCAACGGGACGCGCAAGCGCTTCGCCTGCGGGAGGTAGGCGGAGATTTTTTTCACCGTGTCCTGACCACCATTCGAGTGATCCAGGCGCGATGGCGCGAAGAGGCGCGGGCGAGTGAGGAGGCGGAGCGGTTACGTGGCGAGCTGGACGAGGTCCTGGAACCCTTGCGGCGCGAATTCCACGCTCGCCAAGGTGCGTTTCGCGAGTACCTGCGCGAGACACTACCCTCACATATCCGGGAACTCGTCGAGAAGGCCAAGGGCGAATCGAGCCGCGAGATTCTCAAGTACCTCCGCACCCTGGACGACGCCCATTGGGCCACACTCAAGGCTGCCGTGCGTAAGGGCGGTGCATTCGACGGCGCGCGCACAATTAACCTCCCGTTGGACTTCGCTATTCGGTTCGAGGAGCCGATCGCGGAAGTGTGGGGGAAGTCGATCCTGAAGGAAATCCGCGGGCGGACGCAGCAATTCGCTCGCGACTGCGTCGACTTCGTGGATCAGGTGGTTAAGTGGGCCAAGGGGCAGGGAGCCAGAGTCCAGACCGAGCTTGTCTTGGCCCAGCGCGAGGAGATTAGCGCAGACGCGAAGCGACTGGAGGTGGTGGGTCGGGAAATGGTGAACGAATTGCGGGAGCAGGTAAAGAACACTCTCATCCGCAAAGTCGAGGGACCAATTCGGAGGAAGTGCGAGAAGTTCGTGAACGACAATCACCACCAGGGGACCGGAGTAAAGAGACGAATCCTCGACCTTTTTCACCGACTCGCCGACGACGCGACTGAGGCGGCGAGCGGTCCGGCAATCGAGATCCTGACGGCTCGATTCAGGGAAGTGGAAACTGAGATTCTCGACGTTTTCGAGCAGCACACCGATCCGCTGACCTCGGCTGCCGACGCGATCGTCGAGTCGCACGAGCTGCGAGTCAAGCGCAGCGATGCCCAGCGCCGCAAGAAAGTGCTGGCAGAAGCAGACGAGGTATTGACCGCTTGCCCGTGGCCCGTGCCAGTCGAGGTTATTTCGACGGGGGATGGACAGTGAAACCGACGGTAATTCGCGAGGGTGCGACAGTACCGGCGACGGTCCTGCGCCAATACGACGATTTCGGGTTCCCGTCGATCGATCTGGTCAACCCCCCGCGCCGATTCTGGGCCGACCGCGACGTTTCAGGACCATCGGTAGAGACACAAGTCGATGCCCGACGGGTGGCGCAACTCCTCTCCCCATCGGAACTCCTGTCTGACTTGCCCGCGGACGACAACTGGCCGGCGCAGACTCGCCGCAGCATCGCCCGATTGTGGGCCTATTACCTGGTGTGCGAGGACCCTCTTCGCCGACTCGACGCGCGACCAGTCAATACACTCGCTCACCAGGTAAGCCTGGTGCAGCATGTTCTTGAAACGGAGAACCTGAAACGTGTACTCGTGGCCGACGAGGTGGGGCTGGGCAAGACGATCGAGGCTGGCCTGCTAATTCAGCAGTTACTCGAACAGTCGCCTGGGCTCCGGGTACTTTACCTTGCGCCAGCCCGACTCGTCGCGAACGTTCGGCGAGAGTTTCTCCGCTTAGGCCTCCATTTCCGCCAGTGGTCAGCGGCTGACAATGACGCCAGGCTCACAGACCCATTGATTGTTGCCAGCATTCACCGAGCAGTGCACAACCGCCACGTTGAGGATGTGCTGGCTACCACGCCATGGGACGTGCTCGTGGTGGACGAATGCCACCACCTATCGGACTGGGCTGCTGGCGGCGGGGATCCGCGTGAAAAGTTCCGGCTGGTCCGCGAATTGATTGAACGACAGCAGTCCGGGGCACGCGTCATTTTCATGAGTGGCACGCCGCACCAGGGCCACCGCAACCGGTTCGACAACCTCCTCGGGCTCTTGCGGGCTCCAGGTGAGTCAAATGAGGCTCTCGCCGGTCGGGTGATTTACAGGACCAAAGAGGACGTCCGCGACTGGGACGGGAATCCACTCTTTCCGACGCGGCAGGTCAACGACCCACTCATGATTGATCTCGGGCCGGGGTACCGGGAGTGGGTGCGCCACATTCACGAATTCTTCCGACCTCCGCCAGGTGACCCTGGGCGGGGCGACGCCCGTCGGCGAGCTGCCGGGTGGCGGTGTGCGCAGGCGCTTCAATGGGCGACGTCCAGTCCGCACGCGGGTCTAGGATACCTAGTTCGGCAGGCGATCCGGGCGGGGAGTGATCTGCGGGACAAGACGCTTGCTGAAGCTGTCGCCGCGCTCCGGCCATACCGCAGGGGACCCGATGACGAGCCCGTCGACAAGTTGTTTGGGCGGATGACCCGCGAAGTCGCCCTCCAGCGCGAGCAAGATGACATTGACGACATCGAAGACGAGGATCGCGAGGAAGATCTGGCGTTCGATCGTGACTTGGCGGGGCTGCTCGCCGAAGGGATTCACCTCGTCCGGACGGCAGCGGATGAAAAATGGTCAACCATCCGACAGCAACTTCTCGATCCGCACGGGGACGAGAAGGTCGTGCTGTTCGCACAGCCGATCGAGACAGTGATGGCGTTGGCCAATTTCCTCGAGCGCGCAATTGGCGTTCGCCCGGCGCTCATCGTTGGCGGCCAGAAGGACGCCGAACGGGACGCCGAGGTGGCCTCCTTCTGGAAAGCTAACGGGCCCCGCTTTCTAGTCTCGTCCCGAGCCGGCGGCGAAGGCATTAACCTCCAGGTTGCCCGGCGACTCGTGCACGTCGATGTTCCATGGAACCCCATGGATTTGGAGCAGCGCGTCGGCCGGGTCCACCGCTTCGGGTCCCGGCGGACAATCGTCGTGGACACTGTAGTAGTGAGGGACAGCCGGGAGGCACACGCCTACCGCGTTGCCCGACAGAAATTGGATCTGATAGCCCGGACGCTTGTCCCCCCCGAGCGGTTCGACGCGGTTTTTTCCCGGGTGATGGGCCTCGTTCCGCCCGAAGAGCTTCAAGACGTACTTATCCAGGCGGCCGCCGGTCCACTTTCCGATCGCGACCGGGACGCAATTGCGCGGATGGTCCAAGAAGGATTCGAGACATGGAAGTCGTTCCATGAGCGATTTGCCGAACGTCAACGACAGATCCGACAGCAGGATCCTGGTCTGGCATCATGGGACGACGTGGCACGATTCCTGTCGGAGTACGGGAACGTCGAAACCCGCGATGGGTTCAAGGCATTGCGGTTTACGCGGTCGGCCGATCGCGTTGATCCAGTCGAGCAACCGGTGTCAGTGGTGAGCCTCGGGGGCCCCGAGCAGTACGTTTGCGGGGATGTCGGCGGTGCCCCTGTATTTGGACCCGACGGGACGCCCGCCAGCCAACTCGGTCTCAATCTGCCCCCCGTCGCCGAGATTCTTCGCAGGCTTGCCTTCACTACGTCGACGGGGGCGGCTGTCGTGCGGCTTCAGGACGACAATTCAGGATTTGGAATGGACTCCCAGACCTCATTCGGAGTCTTGGTCTTCGTACGACAGACAGTTCGCCCGGACCCCCGTGCCGGACACGTCGAGGTTGGTGCCTCTCTGGCAACTTTCGTTGTTACACCGGACAGGGAACCAGTTTCGGTGGAGGGTCAGCCGAGGCGTGAACTCTTGTATGCACTTCATGAAGCGACGGTCGCGCGGGTAAAGCCTGACCCCGCCGATCCTGTTGTCGCGGCAATTTGCCGTCACGAGAAGGAACTTGCAGACAAACTTCGTCGGCCGTCCGAATCAGAGATGCAGTCTAGGGTGAGGCACGCAGTAACGCCGCTGCTGGCCGCACTCATCCTGCGTTGAAGTTCAGGTTGGTCGCCTCGGAATTGCGGGCAAAACTAACAAAGACCTGGTACTACTTGCGGCTCACCCCCTTCTCAACTCATCCGCCTCATCTCGACGTACGCCCAGCCCGAGCCGGCGGCCTGATAGTCAAATACGGCCGGACTTGCTTCAGCCGGTATCCCGGTGACCGCTCCCGGCCTTGATTGTGCCTTTCTTGGCGACTCGCCAAGAAATACCCGGACAGCGACCAACCGCAGAGTTATCAGCCTGTAGGCGAGACCTTACAGCATTCAGAAGTGTCGATATATATGGTCGAACACGTCGAAGACCGACTCCAATGCATACGGGGCCACGCTCCACGCCGGTCGCCGAGTGTTCGGGTCCTTGCTGCGTTTGCCCAGAATACCAGTTGCCAGCTCGCCACACTCGGATTTGCGGCCGGGGTCGACTTCGACCGTCTCTTGAGAGGCACCCGTTACCAGGCTGCATTCGGCCAGTCCCCGTTCGCCTTCGCCCGCGGGCTGGCGTTTGAGAAGATGCTTCGGGAGGCTGATTACGATCTCACCCTCAATCTCCTCCGCGGTCCACTCGGCTTACCGGCTACAGGCACGCGGGTTGTGAACCTCCGGGAGGGCTTCCCAGCCGGACCGGGCCGTATGCCGGCGCGGGTCAAGGCCACGGCCGCCCTACTCCGTCTTATCCTTCGCGGCGACCCATCCGCCCCACACCTGATCGACGGAGCTGTCGTTAGCGGCGTGGTGGGCGGTCGGGAAGCCTTCTTCGAGGCCGATGCCCTAGCTGCTCGGGCCTCTGGTGGCGAGATCCGGGTCGCCGAAGTGAAGTCGTTCCCAAAGGTGGACGATCGTGTCGATCCCGATCAGCTTGGGGCTGCGCTTGACCAGAGCGCCGTCTACGTGGTGCTTACTCGTGAGGCCGTAGCCGCCCTCGGCGGTGACCCAGAGCGAGTGGTCAGCGACCGAGTGTTACTCATCAATCCGCGGAACGTCGGCCTCACTCCGACGCTCTCTGAACAGCGAGTCACCGCACGGATCGCGCGGATCGGGCGGGTGCTGGCAGCGGTCCCCGACGCCGCCGAGGTAGCCGCCGCAACGCCGGCCGACATTTCGTTCGGACCGGTGGCCGACGACAAGGCCGACGAGGATCGCCGGATCGACGCCCTGCACGACATCGCGGACCGTATCGGTACTGCCTATACGCCGGGCTGCCTGGCCACTTGCGGGAACGCCCGGTTCTGTCGAGCCCGAGCCGTCGTCACAGGGTCGCCGTGCGTCTCGGGCGCAGCCGCGGTACGGCTGCTCCCCGAGGTGCTCACGTTGGGTCGGGCCGAGTCGCTGACCCGCGGTGCGGCGGCGACGCCGGCCGAGACCCCGGCCGCAATCCTCTTAGAGCGGGCCGGCCGGCTTATCGACGAGGCCTCGGCGCCCGCACCTGTGTTGGTGACGAGGAGGACCGCGTGAACCACCTTGACGTCGCCCTTGCCGCCCGCGCCTTCGCCGCTGGCCGAGCGGTCCGCAGTGCGACCGTCTGCCACCGCCGACTGGTCCCGAAGCCGATTTCGGTTGTGCTGTGGCAGCTCGGAGCCGAGCCTTTTTCAGCGGCTGCGATCGGCTGGGGGGACACCCATGCCAAGCTGCACATGGCCGTCGCGGGCGAGCCCCGCAACCGAGACCTAGCGTTCGCCGCACTGCTTGAGCTCGCGAAGTGGTTCAACCCCCGGTTCGAGGCCCCGGCCACCGACCGGGAGACATTCACGCGCCGAGACTACACATTCACGGTCGCCCGAGTAGCTCCACAAGTCGTGGTCGCCAATCCAGCAACCGTCGAGTTCCTCGGCCGGCTCGGTCGGCGGCTGGCCTACTTGCCAACCGACGGTTCGCGTCCGGCGGACCCCGCGTTGGTCCGCCTCGGCCGCAACCTCCGGTTCCTCTGGGATCGTTGCAACGTACCGGGGCAGCAGCTAATCGTCCCATTGACTGACCTGATGAACTCCCACTGGGCAACTCCTCAATCGGCTGCCGAGCGGCAGTCTTTGCCGGCCCTGGACGCCTTCATCAACCCGCCGGCCGGCTTAAGCGGGTTCGACGCGGCCGCCGCCGCTGAAGTATTACCGGTCGGCCCGTCTCCGGACGGCGATGACGATGAGCGGCTTATGCCTCTGGTGGAGCGGTTCAACTTGGACCGAAAGAAGAGCACCGACCCCGCCGTGGTCCGCCCACTCCTAGCCCCGATCGCAGCACATTACGCTCCGCTGCTCCGACGAACCTGGGACATGCTCTGGCAGTGCCGCGACCGCGAGACGGCTCTCCCGGAGGCCCGGTCCGTTGGCCGCCGGTGGGACGCAGACCGTGATGCGTACACGCGGCACATCGATTGGCTAAACCGCAGCGGGCTGCGGCGGACCCGACAAACTCCGAGGCAGGCCGCGACGACACTGCGGAATCTGGAGGAGGCCGGGCGGCTAGTGGAGGCCGAGGAGGCATGTGATGACCCGCTCCGGATGGCCGCTTACGTCCTGGCAAATAAGGCCGTTCGCGGAACGGTCGTCGCAGTAGATCCGACCCACAAGGAACCTGGGCCGAAGCGGATGGTCACCCGCCCGCTGGTAACCCTACGTTCCCAGGACCCCTGCCTAATCCCCGTCGGCAGAGAATTGTGGTGGACCGGTCAGTCAGATGGGAAGGAGTTTGTCGTCGAGGCTGTTAGCGCCGGGCTGGCCGGCGGGTCGGACGTGCTTCTCAAGCTCATGACCTCGAGTGGTACGACGGGACTGCCTGCACTGGGAAGTACCGCCTGTTACTCCA
>Ga0066903_100004140_pt1 | contig 12154 bp, 10 predicted proteins | sample PanSoiMetaGPlot1_FD_67491 | JGI IMG/M metagenome (GOLD analysis project Ga0066903, IMG submission 67491) | Tropical forest soil microbial communities from Panama analyzed to predict greenhouse gas emissions - Panama Soil - Plot 1 (version 2) | ecosystem: Environmental > Terrestrial > Soil >...
ACAATCCCGATGGCGTCAAGAGGCCCGTGCGACGTCGAGGTCGTGAACGTGACCACATTGCCGGATTGCTGAACGCTTTGGAGCGTTCCCCCACCAATAAACCATTGCGCCAGCCCTGGTGCGTGGCCGAGCATTACATAGTGATAACTGTCCTTTCTCCCATGTTGAAAACGCGGCTGGCAAGCCGTCGGAGCAGGAGTGCTCGTGCAGGCAGCGGGGTCGCCATTCAGAACGAGCTGATTCTTGATCCCGCTGAAATTTCCCTTCCAGCCAACATAACCACCCCCATCAGCGGGTGGGCTGGGGAAACTACAGAGCCCGGCGACAGTGACGAAATCGGTACAGGGCTGCTCTGGGATAGCGCCGCTGTAGTTCTGCAGGGCATTGCCGGCAAAGACGTGCAGGTGGACGTTGTGACTGTCATTCCCGCCAAAGTTTTCGGCCCAACCTAACAATGCGTTCTGCAGCCTTGTGACGCCGAGGTTGACGTCGCCTCCCGACGAGGCTATCGGCTCGAGCGGAATACTCAAATCGTTTGCCGGGCTATAAGTCAACAGCGGATTGTTACTTGCGTCGACCATGTAGTCGAGTTGGACGAACACATCTTTGCGGCCGACTTGGGGATGGTCGTTGGGATCGTCGAGAGGCACATAACCTGGATCGGTTGCCATTCCGAAGCTACAGCTTCCATTGTTGATCGCAGGATCGCAGTATCCGCGGGAGTTCTTCAACACCGGCGGCAGACCATCATGGTCAGGATCGCTTACCCTGGTGCTGAAGATAATCGCTGCCGGAGTGACACAATTTCCCTTACCTGACGTAACCACTGTCGACACAGATTGCGAGGGCCAGGAAAGAGTAGCGCTGGAAGAACCGGCGGGCACTGGATTGTTGGGGGTAACGCTCGCATTCGGGAACGTCCACGTGACGTTATCCCACTCTCCACCTGAGTACCAGCCGGGGAATGGGGGCTGACCTGCGCCGTAGAAAGAGGGCAGGGCCGAGCTGCCATTTAGAGTCACGGTTTCACTTTGGTTTTTCTGACCGTTACCCGTGATGTACGTCAGTTTCGATCTTGACCCGTCTGACTGGTAGAAACCCTGGATCGTGTTTGTTGTGGTTAACGATTTGGAGCCGGGCGAATAGGTTCCGTCGAGAACAACGATGGAGTTCAAGGGAAAGTCGGCCGACATGACACGATAGATGAGGACAAGCGTCGCGCCCAGGGTAAGGGGAGTTCCATTACTTTGGCTGGGTAAACGCACTTCGTAGTTCTGTGGACTTGCGTTGTTGCCGGCCAGCACGTTGCCTTTGGCATCTTGCCGCAGATAGGGGGTGACGACGGCGACATACGTTACCAGTTGCTTCGGGCTTGATGAACCTGTGGTGCACCCGCTACCGTCCCAATACACGGTACCGTTGGGATTGGGGACGGGTGTTCCCTGCATTACAAAACCAGTCGTTGGCCCGCCGTTAAACACAGGTCTGAAAAATCCGTTCTGCCCGGTTGCTCCTCCAATCAGTTCGATGGATTGCCAGTAGACCAAGGCGGCGACGATCTCGGCTCCCGCAGGCACCGAGTTGTTCGTGCCCTTCACGCCGGGATTGGTGTCGGCACCGATGGAGATGGTTCCGACCGCGTAGCCGGGGTAGGTTTTGTTGGCCTGCCCAACCAGGCCTACGCCGCCGACTGCATAGTCGCCGGTTACAAAAAAATTGTTTTCGAAAGTGAGGGCGTTTGGCACGGCGGCCGCGTTCTGAGCGAGGCCAAATTGTGTCGCGGCCAAAAGTAGACCGGAAAGAATGCAGAAAGAAAGGAATGGGAACTTGAGTGTTGGCGTCATCGCGCATGGCCTCCGTGCAAAACTCTTTTTCGCAACCGCGTCCAAAGCTCGGCCGTCGAACCCCATGACTCACCCTCCCGCGCCAGAGGCAAACCATGGCGTGCTTACACTTGTGGTCGGTTGCTGTTTCTATTTCTTGGGACGGGGGAAGGCCTGAGAGTTAATGAACAGAATGACCGGCATCGCTCCTCTCAAGAGCGATAGTCCTTCGGCATTTTTATATTTTTGTAACCGCACGCGAAAGGATTTCTGTTCAACCGAGAACCGCACAAATCTCGCTTTAAGAAGATTACTCGGAACTAGTGTTCTGTCAAGAATACTTCTCAAAGATTGTGAAAGTTTTCGACAAATATGCGCACTTTCCTTCGCCTTCTGGCGCGGCCGATCGCCAATCCGTGGCCATTCCTGCACGACGGGCAAACCGGAAACCATCTTCGCGGCCCAGGTAACTGCATGGCGTCGGTGTGCCAGATTCAGCTGGTTGCGATGGACCTACCTCGACTGACTGTCGCTCGGCAGACAACCGAATGGATTGCCAATGGCTAGAGGGAAACCGTGGGCCGATTGTGTGACTGTGTGCGCTGCTTCGCCTCCAGTTTCAACCTTCTCGCGTATGCGGGTAGCAACTGCCCTTGGCAACCTTGTGTTTTGGCCAAACGCTTGGATTGATCGCGCTGGGACTCCAAGGGCCGGGTTAACTCCTCACGGCACGTATCCTTTCCTCGGAGAACCCAGGAAGAGCTTCCGGAGGCCCACTTGGGTTGAATCACCCCCCTTCGATCCACTGCGGAAGCAGCCCAACGGGCTGTAGCCGCGACTTCGTTAATTGCTAGTTGCTCGCGAGTGCTCATCTGCATCATTGTTCCTCTCTCGTGGAGCGGCCTGCCTCTAGACCTGTTGCTTTTTGCAGGTCTCGGTGCGGCGGGGATCTGCTAATTGTGTAAATCTCGCGCCGTTTCTTCAGACTCGTTCCACGGTAGATACGGAGTTCGTCATGATCCCTCTCCTTTGGGTTTTCCTAGCAAGCATGGTTGCTCCTGTAATCGATGCAATGGGAAGGAGGTAAACCACAATGCGCGGCGTGGGCAAGCTCGGACGTTTCCTGCTGATCTTCGGAGTCTTGATGCTCGGCATCTACCTTGGTACGCGTGTCTATACCGCCATTTCTCCACGGTCGGAGGCCCCGCAATTACAGAGCAGGCCACCGGAGAGTGGGCAACCGGTTACCGAGGAACATGCTGCCGTATTCACCTTTACGGTCAAGCGGCCTGATTTTAGTCTTTGGTCGCCACAGCGAATCAAGCACTACCAGCAGAGTTTGTCAGCACAACTCCCCATGCCAGTCGCACTGCTCCGGATTCCGAAGATTCGACTGGAAGTGCCTGTGCTGGAAGGAACCGACGACCTGACGATGGACCGAGCGGTTGGGTTCATTGCCGGTACGGCCCGGCCCGGAGAAGACGGCAATATCGGCATTTCGGGGCATCGCGATGGGTTCTTCCGTGGGCTGAAAGACATCCGGGAAGGAGACGGGATCGAACTCGTCTCGGCGAGAGGAACGGATTCTTACACGATCGACCGCATCGTGCTTGTTAAGCCGTCCGATGTCTCTGTGTTAGCACCGCGGGCGCGCCCTTCAATCACCCTGGTAACATGCTATCCGTTCTACATCGCCGGTAGTGCTCCCAAACGCTACATCGTGCAGGCATCGATGAACGCCTCCGAGCCGCCGCGCTAATTATTGAAACTTTTCGCTGCTCATTGAGGGTGCTCCTTTCGCAGGTGATCAGGTGATCTTGCGAACGATGAAAACCTACTCCAAAAAGGGGCGTCGTCTTAATAATGCGATTTCACTCATAACCCCTGCTCGAGGATTTGAGCGGTGTGGGTTTGGTTCCTAGCCTAGCGCTTATGTCAGTTGTGGAATAGTCGCAATGAACCAACCCTGGTGCCACTGTGTTCGGGCGTGCCATGACTGGGGCTGGCGGAAGAAGATTCAGCAGGACTGGAGCCTCGTGTGCTCACCGGGAAGTTCATCCCGCTCGTTCGGTACACCAATACGCGGCTAAGCACCCATCGGCGATATCCCGTAACAACGCGCAAGATCATTGATATTGTTGCGCAGGGCGGCCCAATATTTCTCTGCCTGGGAGCCATACCTGCCCCGAACCAAGACCTGATTAATCCTTCTGCCGTCGTCCATCACTTGCTGCATTTGCGCCTTGGTTTCCATCCAGTTGTCTCCAGGATCAAACTTGCGCCGCAAGCGGTTTGTGGAACGATCCAGATCGGACAGTGCATCGCTGAGATCGTCCTTGGTCTGTTGCGCCGTTTGCTTCTGCGCCTCGTCTGCCGTCTTCCCGCTGCGGCGAGCACGGCCGCTAGCCTGCGCGGTTTGGGCATTGCTCTTGGCTGTGTCACCCCTCTGTTCTGCCCATTTACGAAACTCATCCACCCCATCTTCGACTTTGCGAATACGATCGGCGACCTGCGCTTTGGTGAACGACGCCTGAGCAAACGTAGCCGCGGTGCAGCTTGCAGTAATTAGAGCGAGGCCAAAGCAGCGAGCAATGTTCTTCTTCATTTTCATACTCCTAGGTGGAGATGCTTCGCTTCTTAGCCGCGCGAAGTCGACATCGCCACCACTTTGGCAGCAGTGCTTCGTATTCCTCAAACATGGTAATGAGACTTAGATTGATGCAATCCAAACGATAAGGTGAGAGGCAACGACGCACAACTGGAAGAACTGCGAGGGCAAACCAACGCAGTCTAGTTCGTGTATGTTTTGTGGACCTGCTTGAAAAGCACGGCGCAGGGTCAAGTGAGGTATACGGCCGCGACAAACTGAGGTCCTTTGGCCAGCGCAGGGTGTCAATTGCGCGTCCTCGATTTGGGTTGCGGATCAGATTGGCTTAACATCCCGATACATCCCACTTCGGCTGCCTCCCTGCCCGGTGCCGACGCCAGAGGGAATCCATCTCGCACCCTCGGATGATGCGCCGCCCGGTCACTCCCGATTCGGACCGATGCCTCGATCAGGCAGCAGCCTCTTTGCCAGATCGAAGCACTAGCGCAGTGCCGAGTCTCCACCCAGCAAAAGCTGGTGCCCAATTGACCACCACCGATTGAGGGCGTAGTGTTTCCGCTCAAGAGAGAGCAGAAGGAGAATACCTATGTCACATTTTGTAACCCTCGTGCGTTATACCCAACAGGGCATCTCAAAGGTAAAGGACAGCCCATCGCGACTTGATGCCGCCCGGAAAGCAGCGGAAAAAGAAGGTGGAAAGATTCACGCTTGGTACTTGACGATGGGACACTATGACGCAGTTCTGATCTCTGAATTTCCCACTGATGAAGCCTGTGCGAAGTTCACTTTGTCCGCGGGAGCTCTTGGAAACATTTCGACCGAGACATTGAAGGCGTTTCCCGAAGCAGAGTTTCGCAAGATTTGCGGTTCCCTTTGAGACCGGAATCGGTTGGTACATAGCTTGACGGACTGGTGAGCAGATAACCTACACTGGCGCCGTGAGCAGATCATCGGCGGTCACCAAAACGAAAATGCCCCGCACCACTTCTTCGATGCGGGGCGTTCTACTATACCGTCTACTATCTTGCCTTCCTTGCCTTGAACTTCGCCCATCTCGCTCGCTGCGAGGTTCGGACGGCGCCTCCTAACGACCTCCCCCTAGCGATTCAGGGCCAAGACGCTTTGGCGTGATTCTCCTCTGCGGCCGGCTGCTCATGGTGCAGCGCCTTACAAACTCCGGATCTGCGCCGACACCCATCGCCCTGATTTCAAGGTGCGATGGAAGAGTAAACGGATCCGCCGCGGAAATATCTACTTCGTAGCCGAGGTCAGCCAATGACGCAATAGTGAGCCTGCTCAACGGTTGAGTATCGCCACTAAGGAAACCGGTCATAAGCTCATTGCCAAACACCGTCTCGCGCCAGTGCGAATTTCTCGTGCCTGCCCCGCCATGGTTCTCCACCGGCAGCGACTTTGGCGCTAGCGTGGACAGTGTCACCCATTCCGCATCCGCCTGCCGCCCGACAAATCGGGGATTTGCAGTGCGAGCCCCTACGAGATCATGCTTGTCCCTCCAGATTGAACCAATGCCCAAGACATGGCCCATCTCGTGCAGGATCACGCTTCCGAGCGTGCCATCATTTTCCATTTCGGCGAGATCCGAAGTATCGAACTCCATAAAGCCCTTGGCTGGCAATCCATTGGGCAGCAGTACAGTCGGGCTGGACTGTCCAAGGATATTGCCCTCTCCGTCAATGTTTTTTCCGCTGGCCTCGATGACTAATGCGTTGATCACTTCGCCATCTACGTTGACGGAGGGAAAGTCGCCAATCACCACTTGGGCCCATCTTTTCGCCGCGTTGCTGAATGCGGCTTGCTGAGCGGCATTGAGGCCGCCCATGAAACGAACCTCAATTGAGAACTTAGGCATGGTGTGGTCTCCTTATATTTGATTTTGAGCGGGTATGTCCTTTGACTGCGGAGGAACTGCTTGCCTCCTCCGGCCTCCAAACAGCAAGCTTCCGGTCAGTCGCAGCGTGTAGCTGAATCGCACAGCCCACACCGAATAGTGTCCCGGGAGACAAATCCATTTCTTTAAAAATGCAAGATGAAGAGCAAGGAGGGCTGCAGTCGCTGGTAGGGTTTTTGCGGGGGTGATCGGCGCTATCCGGACCCAGGTTTGTCAATGATATTCATCCCGTAACCCAAAGTGTCCCCAACTCTCAGAGCATCTCGAAACCACGGAATTGCTTGTGCTTTTTCCTGTGCGATCGGTTGCAATCCACCTGACGGGTGACTTTGAGACATGACCCGGTCGGTGTTTCCGAGTATCTCGCCGCTCCTTGGCCACTCGAAACTAGGACAGCGCGCCGCTCGCCGGCAGATTGCCTCGTTGGATCGCGCGATCTGAGTGACTAGCTTTGGGCGGAACTAAGAAATCTGCCAGCAAGTCTGAGCCATCGAATTCGCGGGTACCGGCAAGAAATGGGCGCGTTCAGGTCACTTTCTGAGAACACATGGACCCGTGCCCGCTCGCGCAACTTGAACTTGTATGGCTCCTGTGGATTGCAGGGGGCATACCCGGCGCGGGAATTCGGCAGAATCGTCAATGTCTTCAATGCGAGCGCCGCTGCTATGGGTCAGTCCGATCCCTTTGAGCAGGTATTGCGTGCGGCAATTCGGGTATTCCACGTACAGGCGTGTCTTTCCTGAGGATTCCAGAAAGAGGGGGTCTAATTCGCGAGTCTCATGCGGCGGAGAAGATTGGCAAACCTGCCATCCGAATGGAGACTGTCGAAGTCGGAGTCTGTCTTGATCGCGACCAAACCGGCGTCGTGCGCCCGATAGGCCTTCTCAAGCCAATCAAACGACTCATCCTTCTTGTTGAGAATCGCGCAATAGGAGGCGATCTGGTACGGAGAGATCTTGTCTTCACCAGATGATTCCGTGAACTCCAGCACGGTGAGCCAAAACGCGCGCATGCCAGCTTTGGCATAGGCCGATTTCAACTCCGAAACCTGCTCGGGGGTCATTCCCAACAGCGTCTCTACCTGCAAGTACTCGGCTACCGACTGGTCAAGCATCCCCTTCTGCCGGTACGCGACTGCGAGTTGGTTATGCGCATCCACCAAGCCAGGGTCCGCCTCGAGGACCTTCAGATACTGCGGAATGGCCAGATCATATTGCCGTGCCGTCAAGTAATGAAATCCCAGATGCAGCTGCATGGTTGGAGATACGGGATCATGTTCCAGAGCTCGACGGCTCACTTCAAGTGATTCCTGCATGCGTCCCATCGATAACAGGTAATGGGAGTACATGTGCAGAGCATTCGCATCATTAGAATTCAGCTCGATGGCACGTTTGAACTGCGCTTCTGCGCCTGCCCAGTCCCAATCGTTGACGAACTTGATCTGCGCCAGCGTTGCATGGGGCTCGCCCAATGTATCGTCGAGTTCTAGAGCCTTCATCGCCGCCGTTTTCGCCCGCCGATGCGCTTCTTGGGGCGGAAGCCCCGCTTTTCCCCATACGTAGGAATCCGCAAGGCCAGCATAGGCAAGGGCGTAGTTCGGGTCCTTTTGAGTAGCTTGTTCGAAGTACTCGCGGCCCACTCTGGTTCCTTCCTCAGTCCACTTCTCCATGAAGTAGCGGCCCTTCAGGTATGCTTCGTAAGCTTCCGGATTGACGGGCCGTGGGGTACCTGGTTGCACGCGCTGATCCGGCGCAAGTTTCAGACGCACTTCGTTCCCGATCGCGTTCGCGACCTCACTCTGAAGTTGCAGAACACTCTGTATCTCACGGTCGTACTCTGCTGCCCAGAGATGGCTCTGGTCACGTACCTGAATCAACTGGGCGGTGATGCGCAATCGTCCACCTTCACCCCGGGCACTGCCTTCGAGGATGTAATTCACCCCCAATTCGCGGCCGATTTGATCTACCGCTTTGGTCGAATGCTTGTAACTCATGGCCGAGGTACGTGCGATTACTCCTAATTGCTGCGGATCGAGTCGGCCGAGTTGTGTGATCATCTCCTCGGTCAGGCCGTCGCTGAAGTAGTCCTGGTTGGGGTCGCCGGTCAAATTTTCGAATGGCAGAACCACAAGCATCGCCCGCCCGTGCCGTAGCTGTCCGGGAGGCCAGAAGTGTCGCCAACCCAAGTACGTCCCGAGCGAGATCGCGGCGATCAAACATGCGCCGGTCAGCAGGAAGCGTTGGGAGCGGAATCGCCTTTGGCCGGAAACCGCTGGCACAACTTCCTGTGGGGCAGCGACGAGAGGCGCGACGAAACGGTAACCCTTCCCAACGACCGTTTCTATAAACCGCGGCTTTTCGGGATCATCCTGCAGCGCATTTCTAATCTTTCGGATGGCGGTGTTGACCCCATGCGCTGAGTCAACGAAGACATCCTTCCCCCATAGTTTCTCGATGATCTCCTCGCGGCTGACTAACTGGCCGTTCCGGCTGGCCAGCAGGATCAGCAATTCCATGGGGATTCTTTCCAGCTTGACTACGGCGCCGTTGCGCCGCAGTTGATAGGAACCCAAGTCGAGTTCCAGATCGCCGAATTTCAGCGAAGCCCCAGGCATGCGATCTCGGTCGAAAAATGATACTCAAATTCTCATTTCCTGGGATGGCAATAATCTCCTCTATTCTTAGGCACTTACACCACTTCAGACAAAGTTCATGCAATCTTCACCTGGTAGTCCTTGCCGGAAATTTCGTTTCCGCTCGAAATGCCTCCGACAGTCAGCGCTATCAGCGCACAAGGAGATTCAAATGCGAGCGATACGAAGATTTGGGTTTTGGTTAACAGCGGTCGTGGTTTTGATCTCTGCGGCGAGTGCCTCAGATGACGTCGTTGTTCTTCCGATCAGGGACGAACAGCAGCTTTATGAATTCATCGCGGAGTTCATCAACAACGGGCCAGCCAACCTGCAGTTCGGATACCTTGCCAATGTTGCCGGCATGGGCTCCGTGTTCAGCAGTACCGGTACAAAGGACGAAACCACGGCTTTGTTCACGATCGTGATTACTGCCAATGCGTTCCAGGTGGTGAATCACGGCTCATCCAGAATTACCGACCGCACGGGGACCTGCACAATCTATCTGAACAACGGGCCCTCGGACTTCACCAATCCAGCCAGTTTCAGTCAAGGTACGCCGATTCAAGTGTCGAGTTACCGGCAGACGGTGCTGGTGAACACAGCCAACAATACCTTCGTGTCCACGAACATTCACACCATTACTGGGCTGGCAACATTCAATTTGAATGGCGTCAATTATCGTTTGGGACAGTTGGGCAAGTCATACCGCTCGACCTACAACGGCATCGTTGATGTCAATCAGCCACCTGTTGTGACTGGCACGTTCTCAGCAGCAGCAGTGGGGATGAAATAGGGCTTTACATATGTTGTGGGTGGTGCGTCACTTTTTTGCGAGGGCGCACCACTCGCGGCGCTCCTTGACCAAATTGGCCTGTCAGCGGAAGTCCGATGGCGACCGCTCGCTCAACACGACTGTTGACTGGGTCGACGAATTCCTGGTAGGAGCGAAAAGATCAGCAAATCATCAGCGTTCATTCGCGCGAGGGCGTAGAGCTAGATTTGTGGGAATGCACTTCCTTGCTTGCGGGCGGCGCTTCATCGCGATCTCGTTGTCGCTCGCATCGGCGAGTACGATTTTGCGCCGCCCTCCAAAACGTTTCAGCAGATGATGTTGCTGGCCTGACGACTCAGTGACAGGGCTGCTGCGCCGGGGGGGCGACAAGTTTTGCCGTGCGCAGGTCTGGACCTTCGTCAGGCCTTGCGAATCCAGCCGGTGGACGGGCCCAAGGAGTGCGGAAACTCCAACTCATCCCGAAGCTAAGACCCATTTTCAAAACGTGCCCGTTTTGACCCCACACGCTGGTGAGGAGAGAGGAGTACACCTGCCAATTGTTGCGGACAAAGTACGCGACTCCTCCGCCCACGTTAAGGAAATTAATAGCCAAAATCTGATCGTGGTGTCGCCAAGTGGTGTTGGTCGGGGAACGGTCGGGAAAATCTTGCGGAAAATCCAGACCACCATGCACGATCTGCGATGCTGCTATACCCTGCAGCGACAAGCGACGCGTCACGAAATAGCCGAACTCGGTGTCGATCCGGCTGCGATTGGGCCGCATCTCCAACACACGTTGCACGAAGGAGTAGCCATAACTTAATTGGAAATATCCGTGCGGCAACACCGGCGCAAGATTCCTTCCCAGGCTCATGCCTGTCTGCACTTCCCACATGTCAATGCCGACGGCTGAATGCGCAAAATGTTCATAGTGATGGCTGGGAAAGACTGTAGCTACGAACGGAGTGAACTGAAATGGACGCTTGACAACGTTATACCGGAATCCCACCCGGAAATCCTGGAGTGCACCGTGATAGTCACCATTGTCAATCGGAAGTTGATGGGGATAGGGCCCGTTGTACTTTCCAAACCCATAAGGGAGGCTCACACTCACCGCAAACTTGTTCGTAACGCCATAATCGACTTCCTGGATTAGGCGAAAGGCCCGAATGTGCCCGTAGTCATGACGCGATCCGTCGCTATTGTAATGGTACTCGTTGAACAGATTCTGATAACTGAGCGCCGTCTCACCCTCGCCCTTGAAAGGTACCCACGCCTGACCAGAAGCAACTGTATTGGCAAACAACGCTGCGCCGAGGAATGATAGAAGACAGCGCGTGGCCTAAATTTCCTTTCTTATGGCTTACGAAGCCCCACCGGCATTGCGATGCTCACGCTTGAGTTTCGCTTCAGTGTCAAGCTTAGTTTCGAGCGCCTGCTCGATGACAGAAAGGTTCCCTCCGACTTTGCTCGTCGCCTTGAGGACATGGTGGTATTTCTTCTGAGCCAGCGACAGTTCCGGTTTTGCGGGGTGATAAAGTATCGGCACCAAGAGCGGCGCACCACTCACCGAGTGTATGGCAGGTTCAACAGCGCTCGCATCTGCGACGTCGGCGACCAGGAGGTCATACTTTCCAAGACGCAGAGCTACCTCCAACTCTTCCGTGTCACGGACAACCCTGAGTTGGTAGCCAGCGCTTTTCAACGCCGCTTGGAATTCTGGATCTGCGATCAACTCAGCACCGTGCGTACCCGCATGTTGGTAGGCTAGGATCTTCGCTGACCGATTCCCGAGAAGAGCACCGAGCCGAATGCCACGTCCAAGAACCAGCAGCTTATCACCGCACGCGTGGGCGAACACGCCGCAAAATACGAATAGGCCTGTGCCCAGCAAGACTGCTAAAGCAAGTTTTCGCATAATGCGCTTACGCCCCAGAACTGGGTGCAGAGTTTACTCTCGGCTGATGCGTTTGGCAACCTTATTCACCTTAGTGTCGCCGCAATCTCCTATCCAATTCCTCGCGCGGTTCAATCATGCTCCGCGGCATGCCCTTGACTCCTGGAACTCGCTGAGGACCGTTCGAAGTTCTTTCATCGATTGGTGCCGGTGGCATGGGTGAAGTGTACCGCGCCCACGATACCCACCTAGAACGGGACGTTGCGCTCAAGATTTTGCCACCTGAAGTTGCGGGAGATTCTTCGCGGCGGGCGCGTTTCGAGCAGGAGGCCCCGGCCGCGCCGCTCTCAACCATCCCAATATCGTCGCAGCGTGAGCGGCCTGCATTCGGGGGTCTGGACCCGCGATGGAGGAAACGTGGCCAGGCGAATGGGTTTAGTTTCGGCGATATGGCGGTTCACCCCCGATGACGAGTAATCTGCACGTCACTTCAGTACTTATCCTCGCAGCCGG
>Ga0066903_100004142_pt1 | contig 12153 bp, 12 predicted proteins | sample PanSoiMetaGPlot1_FD_67491 | JGI IMG/M metagenome (GOLD analysis project Ga0066903, IMG submission 67491) | Tropical forest soil microbial communities from Panama analyzed to predict greenhouse gas emissions - Panama Soil - Plot 1 (version 2) | ecosystem: Environmental > Terrestrial > Soil >...
TGCGAACTTCGGAATCGGGACACTAGCGTTAGCGCCTCGTAAACCTTAACCGCGGGATTGAAGGGAATCGCAACCGTTCCGCGGGCAAAATCGCGTCCCAACACACATCAGCGGGCCGTCGCGGGGCGCCATTGGCGCTCGACGCCGACGCCTGACGGGACGGATCATGCAGGGCGGCATTCCGGTGCGTAGAGTGTTTCGACCACGCGCACGCACGATTGCGGCGCCCGTGGCGGTCATCATCATACCGGCATTCGCGGCAGCTTTCCTCGCCGCGATCGCAAGCGCCGGGGCGAGCAACGACTTGCACCTCCTTGTCATCAGCGCGACGGCGCTGCTTGGCGTTGCCGGCGGCGCCATTGGCCTCCTGATCGCACGCAATCGCGCGCTCGGGCATGAACTGCGAGTTCTGCGCGAGCGCGCCGAAGATCTCTCGGACCGCAACTGGGAGCTCAAGGAAGCCGAGGAGCGCACCAAGAGCGTGCTCGAGGCGCAGGGCGACGTGATCGTTCGGCGCGACGGCAGCGGGCGCATCACCTACGCCAACGATGCGTTCTGTACGCTAGGGGGCCGCCGCCGCGAGGAGCTTCTCGGCACCGACTTCACGCCGGCCGTGATCGCGCAGGGGGACACCGCGCTCTCCTCCGACGGAACGCGCTCGCACGACCAGAAAGTCGCGACTGCCGACGGCGAGCGCTGGATCGCCTGGCGCGAGGCTGCAGTCCGCACCGCCCAGGGAACGGAGGTTCAATGTGTCGGACGCGACGTCACCGATCGCGCCCAGGCCGTGCGCGCACTCGCCGATGCGCGCGACCAGGCGGAAGCCGCCAATCGCGCCAAGTCGCGCTTCCTCGCGATGGTCTCGCATGAGATCCGCACGCCGCTCAGCGGCATCCTCAGCATGTCGGACCTACTGCTCGACACGTCGCTCACCCCGGAGCAGACGACCTATGCCCGGGCTGTGGAGGCGTCCGGCGATACGCTGCTATCGCTGATCGACCAGATCCTCGACTTCTCGAAGATCGAAGCCGGCCGGCTCGACCTCGAGGCGCGGCCGTTCGATCTTCACGCCCTGGTCGAGGAGATGGTCGAACTGATCGCGCCGCGCGCCCAGGCGAAGGAGCTTGCGATTGCGTCCTACGTCGATGACGACGTGCCGCGGCGCGTCGTGGGCGACGCCGCACGCCTGCGTCAGGTGCTGCTCAACCTCGCGGGCAACGCCATCAAGTTCACCGACCAGGGCGGCGTCGAGATCGTGGTCGAGCGCGGCAGCGGTCCCCACGAGATCGATTTCGTGGTGCACGACACCGGCATCGGAGTCAGTCCGGCCGAGCATGACCGCATTTTTCTCGAGTTTGAACAGGCTGACAGCGGCGCCGCCCGCAAATTCGCTGGCACCGGCCTCGGGCTTGCCATTTCGCGCCGCATCAGCGAGCGCATGGGCGGCCATATCGACGTTGCGAGTGCGCCCGGTGTCGGATCGAGCTTCCGCGTGACGGTGCCATTGCCGGCCGCCGCGGTCGACACGCCGGCCATCCTGGCTCCCGATCTGACAGGCTGGGACATTCTCATCGTTGCGCCCCCCGTCGAGGCCATGCTGCTGGCGCGCAGGCTGATGCGCTGGGGGGCCCGAACCTGCGTCGCGCCCGACGCCGCGCTTTCCCGCAAACTTCTTCGCGAGCAGGCGTGGAGCGCGCTGTTCGTTGATCATGCGTGCGCGCGTGGTGCCTGCGACGAACTTGCCTGCGCGGCTGTGGACGTTCGGATCGTCCTGGTCAAGCCCGCGGCGCGGCACGAGCTGCCGGCGCTCAAGGCTGCAGGCTTCAGCGGCTATCTGGTGAAGCCGGTGCGCGCCGCCTCACTCGCGGCCCGGCTGGTCGCCACCGAGCAGGGCTTTGACCATGTGCCAGTCGTCACAGACGAGAACACTGCCGGCGAGCCGCCAGGCATGCCCGATGGGCTTGCGATCCTGCTCGCCGAGGACAATGAGATCAACGCTCTGCTTGCCCGCTCGCTGCTGACCAGGCTCGGTCATCGGGTGACGCTCGCCACCAGCGGTGCGACGGCGCTCGAGGCCTGGCTTTCCGCCCGCGGCGACGGCCAGGGCTATGGCCTCGTGCTCATGGACGTGCATATGCCGGGGAGCGACGGTATCGAGGCGACGCGGCGCATCCGCGCGTTCGAGAGCGAACGCGGCGGACCGCGCACGCCGATCATCGCGCTTACCGCCAACGCCTTTGACGAGGACCGGGAGGCCTGCCTGCTCGCTGGCATGGACGGCTTCTTGACCAAGCCGCTCGATCGCGAGCGACTCGCCGCGGCCCTCGCATCGGCGACGGTATCGGCCTCGCTTGCCGCCTGAGGCGGGGCGCGCTTACACTCCCCGCCAGGGGGAGTGAGCGTTGGAACCGGCGCGACACGATTCACCCAAGCTTCGGCGGCTGCGCGTATTCAACGTCGTCGTCACGGCGCTGGTCTATTGCGCGCAGAATGCCGGGCGATTGTTCGTCGTTGCTTTTCTTCCATGCCTCCTCGAAGCCGCGAGCCGGCTCGCGCTCGAGTGGCTCATCTATCGGGATCCGTCCGATATGCCGGCCTTGCTGGTATCCCATGACTTCAACCCGCCGACCTGGCTGAGCGCGTTTGCGACCGCGCCGTGGATTGCCATGGCATGGTCATTCCTGCTGCGCGACATGAACGATCAGGACACCTACCGCGGCCTGATCACTGCGCGCATCCTCCGGCGCGCCCGACTGCGATTCGAGCTGAACCGCGCGATCCTCCTGGCCGCGGCGATCTTTGCGGCCGACAGCCTTTTCGCGGGCCTCATCAAGCGCGTTGACCGCGAAATCCTATTCGCAGTCGCCCAGTCCTACGAATTCCAACTGTCCAATAGCGTGCTCGCCGCGTGGGGCTGGCTGTCCCAGCTCGTTCAGACCTTTCTGGTGGCAACCGTCTCCGCATGGCTGGGAGTCATGGCCGGCCGCCTGTTGATCCAGGGGGGAAGCGGCATTGTCGGCGCGTGGCGGCTGATGCGCGGCAACCGGCTGCGCCTGGGGGTCATATTCTTTCTACTGAACATTGCGCTCATGGGACTCGATCACGTGCTCGATCCGGCAAAGGCCTGGATCGTCCGCTCGTTGACCAACCCGCTATCGTGGACCTTGACCGAAGCGACCTTGCGTCATGTCGTCGACTTCCCCTTCGGCATGCTGTGGATCGTGACCTCGGCCGTCACGATCGGCATCGTGCTGGACGCCCTCGAAGGCGCACGTGCCCAGTCCGGCAAGACCGCGACGCCGCTTCCGGCTTGAGGCTCACAAGCGCCGCAGCGCCACTTGCTCGACCAGGTGGCTTTCGCCCTTGGTCAGGATCAGATCGGCACGCTGGCGGGTCGGCATAACATTCTCATGCAAGTTGACGAGATTGATGCGCGACCAGATCGAGGTCGCGGTTTCGATCGCCTCGGCGTCCGACAATTTCGAATAGCGGTGGAAGTACGATTTTGGATCGCGGAACGCGGTGCCGCGCAGTGTGAGAAAGCGGTCCACGTACCATTGCAGCAGCACGTCCTCACGCGCGTCGAGGTAGACCGAGAAGTTGAAGAAATCCGACACGTAGGGAATGGCCTTGACGTCCTTGGGGGGCCGGCCGGTCTGCAATACGTTGAGACCCTCTACGATCAGGATATCGGGCTGCTCGATGACCACCCATTCGTTCGGCATGACGTCGTAGATGAGGTGGGAATAGATCGGCGCGCGCACCGGCCGACGGCCGGCCTTCACCTCGGTGAGGAAACGCAGCAGCGCCGGCAGATCGTAGCTCTCGGGAAACCCCTTGCGTTCCATCAGGCCTTCGCGCTCGAGCACCGCGTTGGGATAGAGGAAGCCGTCGGTGGTGATAAGGTCGACGCGCGGCGTGTTCGGCCACCGCGCCAGCAGCGCCTTGAGCACGCGAGCGGTCGTCGACTTACCGACCGCCACCGAGCCCGCCACCCCGATGATGTAGGGAACCTTGGTGTCCTCGGTGCCGAGGAAATTCTGCTGCGCCCGGAACAGCCGCTGCGTGGCGGCGACATAGAGCGAAAGCAACCGCGACAGCGGCAGATAGATTTCCTCGACCTCCTTCATGTCAAGCCGGTCGTTGAGCGAGCGTACCTCGCTCACCTCGGCCGGCGTCAGCGTCATCGGGGTATCGGCGCGCAACTGCGCCCACTCGGCGCGCGAAAAGATACGGTAGGGCGACAGGATCTCTTCGGTGCGTTGTTCCATTGACCGTGCCGTACCGCGTTCAGACCGGCTTGCGCAACGCTTTCTCTTCGAGACCGGACTGCGCCGTCCGCTCGGCCAGTGCAGCCTCGACGTCGGCGAGCGCAATCCCGCGGGCCTGCAACACCACCAGCAGGTGATAAACGAGATCGGCAGCCTCGGCGATTAACCGTTCACGATCTTCTGTTACCGCCGCGAGCACTGTTTCGACTGCCTCCTCCCCGAGCTTCTTGGCGCAATGAGTGACGCCGCGGTCGAGCAGCTTGCGCGTATAGGACAGGTCGGCGCTCGCCTTGGCGCGCTCCTTGACCCTTTTCTCCAGGTCCTTCAGCGTGAAGTCAGGCATTCGTTGGCTCCAGCCCATCCGCCATAGCATAGCGGCACTGCGAAATCACAAACTCCCGCGCAGCCCAGGCATCCCATCTGGACGGCGGCACGGCTGCACGAACAGTCCGTGAACCCCGGGCCGACCGATCGCAGGGAGTTTCCCGATATTTCCAGCGGGCATGACGGGGACGGCCGCAGCCCAGCATCATTGGAGCAAAGCTATGTCAAATCTTGTCGTCATTCTCGTTGCGCTGGCGGTGTTCGGGATCGCGGGGCTTCGCATCGCCAACCAGTACGCCCGGGGCGTCGTGTTCCGGCTCGGCCGTTATCGCGCAACTCTGGGACCCGGACTCTATTGGATCATCCCGCTCATCGAATGGCAGCGCCTCGTCGATCTGCGTATCACCACAGCCGCGGTCGAAGAGCAGGAGACCATCACCAAGGACAACGTGCCGATCAAGGTCAACGCCGTCGTGTGGTACCGGGTCGTCAATCCGAAGGAGGCTGTGATCGAGGTCAAGAGCATCGACACGGCGGTGATCCAGGTCGCGCTGACAACGTTGCGCACCGGCATCGGCCAGCATTCGCTCGACGAGGTGCTCAAGGAGCAGGAAGCCGTATCGAAAGTCATCCAGGAGAAAATCGATGCGGTGACCGAGCCTTGGGGGGTCAAGGTCGAGCGCGTGGAGATGAAGAACGTCGAGATCCCGCAATCGATGCAGCGGGTGATGGCGCAGGAGGCCGAGGCGCTGCGTGAAAAGCGCGCGCGCCTGATCAAGGCGCAGGCGGAATACGAGGCGGCCGAGCAACTGCGCAAGGCGTCGGAGATCATCATGCAGAACCCGGCCGGTCTCGAGCTGCGGCGCATGCAGATGCTGACCGAAGTGGGCGCAGAGCAGAACACCATGACCATCGTGATGATGCCGAGCGAATTCGTCAGCATGGCGGGGAGTGTCGCCAGGCTCGCGCCTGCCAAGACTCAGTGACGCTGCCGCGCCGGGCGGCTCTGCACTTCAACCCAGCGCTGCCCGACGCGTTTGACTGGGGAACTTCCCGGGCGTTGACCGCTAGAATCGAGCATGCCCACGATCGACTTCTGGTTCGACTTCGCGTCGACCTACTCTTACCCGGCCGCGATGCGGATCAGCCCGCTGGCGGCGACGGCCGGCGTTGCCGTCCGCTTCCGGCCGTTCCTGCTCGGGCCGATCTTCAAGGCGCAGGGATGGGACACGTCGCCCTTCAACGTTTATCCGGCCAAGGGATGCAACATGTGGCGCGACCTGGAACGCGTCTGCGGTGACCTCGCGTTGCCGTTCCGGCGCCCTGACCCGTTTCCACAGTGGAGCCTGCTGCCGGCACGGGTCGCGCTGGTCGGTCTGGCGGAGACCTGGGGCGAGGATTTCTGCCGGGGCGTCTTCCATGCCGAGTTCGGCGAGGGCCGCCGTATCGACGAGGTCGCGACCATTGCCGGCATTCTGTCGCCGCTGGCGGGAGACGCCGATCGGGCGCTGGCGGCCGCACGGTCCGAGCCGATCAAGACGCAGCTGAGGCAGCAGGTCGATGAGGCGCGCCAGCTCGGGCTGTTCGGGGCACCGAGCTTCGTGACCGGCGACGGCGAGTTGTTCTGGGGCAACGACCGGCTCGAGCGCGCGCTGCGCTGGGCAAAGGACCTGTAGCCTTACGGATCGAGCCGCATGGGCAAACCGGCGCGCGCCATATGCTCCTTGGCTTCGCGCACCGAGTGTTCGCCGAAATGGAAAATGGAGGCGGCGAGCACCGCGGTCGCGTGCCCGTCACGGATGCCCTCGACGAGGTGATCGAGCGTACCGACGCCACCCGAGGCGATGACCGGAACCGGGACGGCATCCGCCACGGCGCGCGTGAGCGCGATGTCGAACCCTTGGCGGGTGCCGTCGCGGTCCATGGAGGTGAGCAGGATCTCGCCCGCGCCGAGTTCCACCACCTCGCGGGCATAGGCCACGGCATCGAGGCCGGTCGGATTGCGGCCCCCGTGGGTAAAGATCTCCCAGCGGTCTCTCTCGCCCGGTCGCGACACCTTCTTGGCGTCGATCGCGACCACGATGCATTGATCGCCGAATTTCTCCGCCGCCTCCTGGACGAAGGCGCGCCGGCTCACCGCCGCGGTGTTGATCGAGACCTTGTCGGCGCCCGCGCGCAGGAGCGCGCGGATGTCCTCGACGGTCCGCACGCCGCCCCCGACCGTGACCGGCATGAAGCAGGCTTCCGCGGTGCGCCGGACCACTTCAAGGATGATGCCTCGGTCCTCATGGCTCGCCGTGATGTCGAGGAAGGTCAGTTCATCGGCGCCGGCCGCGTCATAGGCGATTGCCGCCTCGACCGGATCGCCGGCATCGCGCAGATTGACGAAGTTGACGCCCTTGACGACGCGCCCGTCCTTGACATCGAGGCAGGGAATGACACGAACCTTGAACATCCAGCCAAATGCCTTGCTGCACGGGCGTTCCCGCCCAGAGGAGCCCATTACCAAACTATAAGCCATGCCCCCGAGCCGGCGAAGTTGCCGCCAGCCGAGGCCTCTGCATATATGCCGCCGGACGACAGCTGCGGGCCACGATGGCGACCGATCCCGGCGACTTGAATACGGCGGAACTGCTGCGTTCGACGGCGATCTTCCGGGCATTGTCGGACGAGCAGCTGACGGCGATCTGGTCGCAGGCCAAGATCGTCAACCTGCAGCGGGGCGACGTTCTGGTCCGCCAGAACACCCCCTCCGATTCGGTCTTCGTCGTCGTATCCGGGCGCTTTGAAGTCTGGGTGCAAGGCCAGCCGCGCGCCATTAACGAGATCGGCGTGGGCGAACCGATCGGCGAGACCGGGTTCTTCTCCGGCAACTTGCGCACCGCCACGATCGTTGCCGCCCGCGACTCCGTGGTGCTCGAACTCGATCGACCCTCGTTCGACTGCATCGCGCGTCAGGTGCCGGCGATCTATCAGACGCTGTTGAGCGCACTCGCGCGCAGGATGGCGGACAACAGCGGCCGCGCCGCGAGCCGGCAGCATGTCGGCGTCGCGCGGACGGTCGCCGTGATCGCCGGCGGCCGCGAGCCGATCCCGCCCGCCTTCTTTGAACGCCTTGCGAGCGCAATTAGCTGCAGCGGTCATGGACTGATGCTCGACCACGGCCACGTGCAGGGCCTGTTTCCAGGTCTGCCGCCCGATGAGCCCACGGTCGCAAACTGGCTCAACGCCATCGAGAACGAATACGACCTGATCGTCTATCTGCCCGATGACACCCTGACCGACTGGACCCGCAAGGCGATCCGGCAGGCAGACCAGGTGCTGATCGTCGTCTCGGGCGACGCGCCGGACGGCATCAACCCCGTGGAAGCGTTCGCGTTCGCGACCCATCCGGCAGCAAGGCGCCGGCTCGTCCGCGTGCATGAACGCCGCGCCGGCTGGGTTGCCGGCACCGCCTCCTGGCTGCGCGACCGCGACGTGACCATGCATCACCACGTGGCCCTCGAGGACGACCGCGACATCCGCAGCCTGCACCGCTTCCTGACCGGGCGCGCCGTCGGCTTCGTGGCGGCCGGCGGCGGCGGATTCGGTCCGGCTCATATCGGCATCTACAAAGCCTTTGCGGAGCGCGGTGTCACCTTCGACATTCTCGGCGGCGCCAGCGTCGGCGCGGCTGTGCTGGGGGGATTTGCGCTCCTCAAAACTCCTGAAGAGGTCGATCTCGCGGCCCACGACGTGTTCGTGACCAGTAAGGGGTTCAAGCATTTCACGCTGCCTCGTTACGCGCTGCTCGACCATGTCGCGTTCGACGAGGCGCTGCGCCGGCAGTTCATGGGCGTCTCCATCGAGGATGCTTGGCGGCCCTATTTCGCGGTCGCGACCCTGCTCGACGGCTCGTGGCAGGGCCCCTACCTGATCCGCAGCGGTCCCTTGTGGAAGGCCGTGCGCGCCTCCGGCTCGCTTCCAGCGGTACTGCCGCCGGTCATCAGCGACGATGGCCGGCTTCTCGTCGATGGCGGCGTGGTCGACAACATCCCGCTGCGGTCGATGAACACGCTCAAGAGCGGGCCGAACCTCGTCGTCCATTTCGGCCTGCGCGGCCGTGCGCAGCGCTTCGAATGCGACTACATGAGCATCCCTGGACGCTGGCAACTGGCCCGCTCGCTGCTCACCCGTTCGGGCCGCAGCAAGCTGCCGCCGGTGCCGAGCCCGATCGGTGTCCTCCAGCGCTGCCTCGTCCTGAACCAGAGTCCCGAGCTGCTGCCGGTCGGACCGCTCGATGTGGTGCTCGCGGTTCCCGATCTGCCGGGTGCCAACTTCATGGACTTCGACCGCCACTTCGAGGTGTTCGAGGCCGCCTATCATTGGTGCAACGCCCGCATCGACGAGCTCGGCGAAACCGGCGATCCAGCGCTGGCGGCGATCCTCGCCACCAAGGACTGATCTCTTACGCCGGGGTCGCGTGCCCGGCGATCAGCGCCAGCGCCGCCGCGGCGTCCAGCCGTCCGTCGTAGAGAGCGCGCCCTGCGATCGCACCGGCAAGCTTGCGCGCGCGCGGCTCGAGCAACGCCTTCACGTCGGCGATCGAGGCCAGTCCGCCCGAGGCGATCACCGGAATCTCGATCGCGTCAGCAAGCGCAATGGTCGCCTCGAGATTGAGGCCCTTGAGCACGCCGTCCCGCGCGATGTCGGTGTAGATGATCGCTGCGACGCCCGCGTCCGCGAACCGCCGCGCGATCTCGAGCGCCGTCAGCTGCGAGCTTTGCGCCCAACCTTCGACCGCAACCTTGCCGTCGCGCGTATCGAGACCGACCGCGACGCGGCCGGGAAACCGTCGCGCTGCCGCTCTCACCAGCTCTGGATCGCGCACGGCCGCAGTGCCGATGATGACGCGGGTCACGCCTTTGCCGAGCCAGCCTTCGATGGTCGCCATGTCACGGATGCCGCCGCCGAGCTGCACCGGGATCGCCACCGTCTCTAGGACCCGCTCGACCGCGGCGATATTGACCGGCCGGCCCGCGAATGCCCCGTCGAGATCGACGATGTGGAGATAACGGAAGCCCTGCGCTTCGAACGCGTGCGCCTGCGCCGCCGGGTCGCGGCCAAAGACGGTCGCGCGCGCCATGTCGCCCTGTTCCAGCCGCACGCAGAGTCCGTCTTTAAGATCGATGGCCGGGAACAGGATCACGGCGTCCACTTCAGGAAATTCGCGATGAGCTTGAGGCCCAGGCGCTGGCTCTTCTCCGGGTGGAACTGGGTCCCCGCCATGCTGTCGCGCGCCACCATCGCGGTCACCGGCCCGCCGTATTCCGCTTCGGCGACGAGATCGCGGCGCTGGGTCGGCTTGAGGTGGAACGAATGCACGAAATAGGCGTGCAGGCCATCCGCTCCGACCGTGATGCCGTCGAGCAGCGGATGCGGGTTGATCGCGCTGAGCGTGTTCCAGCCCATGTGCGGAATCTTGAGGTTCGGATCGCGCGGCGCGATCCGGTCGACCTCGCCGGGAATCCAGCCGAGCCCCTCGCTCACCTCATATTCGCGGCCGCGCTCGGCCATGAGCTGCATGCCGACGCAGATCCCGAGAAACGGGTGTCCATCCCTGCGCACGCGTGCGTTCAGCGCATCGACCATGCCGGCAATGGCATCGAGTCCGCGCCGGCAATCCGCGAATGCGCCGACGCCTGGCAGCACCACGCGCTCCGCGCGCGCGACCTCCTCGGGATCGCTGGTGACAACGATCGGCTGCCGGTATCCGGATTCGCGCGCCGCCCGTTCGAACGCTTTGGCGGCCGAGTGCAGGTTGCCCGAGCCGTAGTCGACGATAGCGACGCTCACCGGCGCGCCTCGGGCTGCGGAAACAGGCCGATGACATCGGGCGCGGCCGGCGACGGTGGGCGCGCGGCCGCGGCAGCGGCCGGCATCGCCGATGACGTCGTCCCTCCGCCGCGCACCCAGGCATCGAAGAACCGCCGCTCGGCGTTCTCAAGATCGTCACCGACGATGACACCCACGTTCGTCCACTTGCGGCGGCCAAGCGTGAAGCGGTGCAGCGTCGACGCTTCGAGACCGACCAGCACCGCGAGCAGCAGACCGGCAACGAAGCTTGCCCCCTCCGATACGCCGAAAAGCCTCAGCAGGAGCTCAAGCGCGACGAACACGATCGCATAGCCGAGCAAGACCAGCCACATCTGATGCCGCAGCATCCAGAACGGACCGAACAGAAATGCCCAGAATGAAAATCCGTCGCGCACGAACACGAACCTCGCCGGATCGCCGGTCTGTTCGGAGCGCTGCGGCGGTGGTTCGTGGACGGTATAGATGCGCATGTTGAACCTCACACTTCTTTCCTGACGCTCAGTCCACCGTTCTTGGGCGACGGCGTTCGATCATCCGCCCAGCGTGCCCTTGGTCGAGGGGATCTCGCCCGCTGCGCGTGCGTCGATCGCGACCGCGGCGCGCAAGGCGCGCGCCAGACCCTTGAAGCAGGATTCGGCGATGTGATGGTCGTTCGTCCCGTAGAGCGTCGCGACGTGGAGCGTCACGCCCGCGTTCATGGCGAAGGCCTGGAACCATTCCTGCACCAGTTCGGTGTCGAAGCTGCCGACCTTGTCGCGCACGAACTCCGCCTTGAACACCAGGAACGGCCGCCCGGAAATGTCGATCGCCACCCGCGTCAGCGCTTCGTCCATGGGTACATGCACGTCGGCGTAGCGGGTGATGCCCTTCATGTCGCCGAGCGCCTGTTTCACCGCCTGCCCGAGCGCGATGCCGACGTCCTCGGTGGTGTGGTGGTGGTCGATGTGCAGGTCGCCCTTGGCCTTGACCGTGAGATCGATCCGGGAATGGCGCGCCAGGAGATCCAGCATATGGTCGAGGAAGCCGATGCCGGTCGCGATCGACGACGCACCCTTGCCATCGAGATCGACCGCGACCTCGACGTCGGTTTCCTTGGTGGCGCGCTTGACGGTGGCTTTGCGCATGCGTGGATCCCTAGAGCGGGATGCCTTTTTCTCGAATCGGCATCTCGCCCGAGCTTATTGGTGGCGCATGATCTTTTCCGAAAACCGGTATCCACTTTTCGGGATCATGCGCTGGTGGCGCGGGCCTTGTATCAGGGCCGTCCCGACTTCGCCACCGCAGCATGCAGACGGCGTTCACGGGCAGGGGAGGGCGCGCCCACGGCCTTGGCGATCTCGCGCCGATCTCTCCCGTTCTCCTCGCGGAGGCGGGGACCCAGTCTTCCCATCAGCGCGCGCGACCCCTGGGTCGCCGCTGGCGCGGGGACGAACGGAGTGGGGTTGGCCGGCCATGCTCATATTCAACAGCCAAAGCAGATCGGCCCCTGTTGTTGGCTGGGCGCGGGGGTTCGCCCGTCTTCCGCTCTCTTTCCTTCCCCCAGTCGAGGGGGATGGCGCGCCGAAAGGCGCATGTTCCGGATTTCGCCGGAACGGCCCGGATCACGCCGGGCGACCCGGAAGCGCCGGGTCTGACGCATCAGCGGATGCGTCCGCGTCTTTCGACGCGCCATCGCGGTATCTGTCCGCTCTCGCGTTTCTCG
>Ga0066903_100004143_pt1 | contig 12152 bp, 19 predicted proteins | sample PanSoiMetaGPlot1_FD_67491 | JGI IMG/M metagenome (GOLD analysis project Ga0066903, IMG submission 67491) | Tropical forest soil microbial communities from Panama analyzed to predict greenhouse gas emissions - Panama Soil - Plot 1 (version 2) | ecosystem: Environmental > Terrestrial > Soil >...
CGCCCGCGCGCGGTCTGTACGGTCGTCGTCGGCGGGCCCGTCGGCTCGCACAAAGGTGTGAACCTCCCCGGCGTGCCGCTACCGATCCCGTCGCTGACGCCGAAGGACCTCGACGATCTCGCGTTCGCGCTCCAGCTCGGAGTCGACTACGTGGCCCTCTCGTTCGTGCGCTCCGCGGACGACGTCCGCGACCTGCGCCGGCGCATCGAGGAGGCGGGCTCTTCGGCGCGCGTGATCGCCAAGATCGAGAAGGCCGAGGCAATCGCCGAGCTGGACGAGATCATCGAGGAGTCGGGCATGGTCATGGTTGCGCGGGGCGACCTCGGCGTCGAGATCGGCCCTGCGCGCGTGCCGCTGCTCCAGAAGGAGATCATCACGCACTCGCTCGAGCACGGCCGGCCCGTGATCACGGCTACGCAGATGCTCGAGTCGATGGTGCACGAGGCCGAGCCGACGCGGGCGGAGGCAAGCGACGTCGCGAACGCCGTGCTGGACGGAACCTCCGCGCTGATGCTGTCGCAGGAGACGGCCATCGGCGACTACCCGGTCGAATCCGTCGCGGTGATGGACCAGATCGCGCGGGCCGTCGAGCCCAGCCTCGGCTATCGACACGAGCTTCCGGAAGCGAACGAGGAGCCGACGGTCGGCCAGGCGCTCTCGAACGCCGCCTGCGACATCGCCGAGGTGCTCCGCGCCGCTGCGATCGTCGTGCCGACCTTCAGCGGCCGGACGGCCTCGGCCGTCGCGCGCCTTCGGCCGCGCCGGCCGATCGCGGCGATCACGCACCGCGACGAGGCGGCGCAGCAGATGGCGCTGGAGTGGGGGGTGGTGCCGCTCGTCATCGCCGAGGCGGCTGACGTGGACGATCTTTGGACGCGCTCGATCGCTGCAACCCGCGACGCGGGCGTGGTCGAGTCGGGCGACCGAGTCGTGATCGCGGCGGGTACGCACGTGAACGTCGCCGGCTCGACGAACCTGATCCGCGTCGACACGGCCTGACGCAGGAGGTCCGGTCCGGGGAGCGAATCGAATGTGGCGATGCCGCGTGCCGCACGGACAGAACGGACGCCGAGGCGTCGCTCGCGGCTCTGGATCGTCGCCGTCGCCGGCGCGGCTCTCGTCGCCTTCCTCTACTACAAGCCGGTCAGGGCGTATGTGTCCGCCTCGCACCAGCTCGAGCAGCGCCGGGCAGAGGTGAAGGCTCTGCAGCGCGAGAAGAACCAACTGGAGCAGCGCCTGGCCCTCTCCGGTCAGGGCCAGACGCTGCTCCAGGAGGCGCGAAGGCTCGGTTACGTGCGCCCGGGCGAGCACTTGTTCGTCGTCCGGGGCGTGAAGCAATGGCTCGCCGCGCACGCCCAGGAGGCCGCCGGCCACTAGCCTCACCGCCATGGAGCCGGACCAGGATCGGGCAGTCGTGGCCCGGCAGCTGGGCCGCGAGCCGCGTGCCTTCCGGCGCGTGGTCGTTCGCTGCCCGTTCGGCCGCCCGGCCGTCACGGAGCAGTCGCCCTACGACGGAGCAGGTGAGCCCTTCCCCACGACGTACTACCTCACCTGTCGTCATCTCGTCGCTGCCGTGTCGCGGCTCGAAGCAGCGGGCGGAGTCGAGCGCTGGACCGAGGCGGCGCAGGCAGACCCGGAGCTGCGCGCGAGCCTGGAAGGCGCAACGGAGCTCCAGCGCGAGCTTCGCCGCTCACTGGCGGCCGGAGCGACCGGACGTGACGGCGGCTCGTCGCTCGAGCTCGGAATCGGCGGTGCCTCCAGGCCTGAGCGGTTGAAGTGTCTCCACGCCCACGTCGCCTTCGCGCTGTCGCAACCGGGCTACGAGCTGGGCGAGCGCGTCCTCGCCGAGCTCGATCCGCCCTGGCCGGAGCGGTGCTGCTCGGGTTCCGAACCGTCCGGCTAGCATCGCCCGAATGGAAGGATCGGTCGAGCTGGCGCGCCAGCACTGGGCGGAGGGCCATCGACGGCTCGTCCGGACGACGGAACCGCGGCAGCAGGCCCAGCTCCTCGACCAGGTCGAGATCGTGACCGCCGAACTGCGCGCCCGCATTGGAAAGACGTACACACTCGCCGAGCTCGCAGACGCCTACGACGGGGCCGACCGCTGGGCGTACGCGGCCGTGGAGGAGCGGTCCGACGAGAGCTCTGACTGGTTGTCCTCGGCGAGCACGGCGGCGGATGCCGCCTTCCATATCTACGCGCGCGGCGCCCGGGACTACCGGCCGTGACACTCGACCGCGAGGCTCTGACGCACCGGCGCGCGCGGCGGCGCCGGCGCTCGATCGCGTGGCGCTGGGTTGCCGTCGCGGTGCTCTTCGTCTGCACTTTCGCCGTCGGCCTCGCGCTCGGCGAGGCGCTGCACGACAACCCGACACCCGGGGGCCAGCGGACCACCGAGCGCACTCTGCGGCCGCTGGCGATCGCGCCGCAGACGATCACCGTCACCGTCTCCAGGTGATCGATCTCGACCACCGGCTCCAACGCTGGGTGGTCGAGCACCGGGTCGGCTGGCTCGACGGCGTGTTCGTCTGGCTCTCGAACCTCGGCGCCTGGGGCTGGATCTTCCTCGTCGTCGCGGCCGTCGCGGCGGTCTTCCTGCGCCGGCCGCAGGTGTTCGTGCTCACGCTCGCCGCCCTGGCCCTCGGCGAAGTCCTCCAGAAGGGGCTGAAGGAAGCCGTCGGGCGCGACAGGCCGCACTTGCCGCCCGGGGAGCCGCGTCCGCTGGTCAAGGTGCCGTCCGATCCCTCGTTCCCGTCCGGCCACGCGACGCTTGCGTTCGCGGGCGCAGTGATGATCGCGCTTCTCGTCCCCCGGCTGGCGGCGCCCGTGCTCGTCCTCGCGGCCGCGATCGCGTACTCGCGCGTCTACCTCGGCGTGCACTACCCGCTGGACGTGATCGGCGGTGCGCTGCTCGGCGCCGCGGCCGCTATAGCTCTTCGCCGGCTTGCAGCAGCCCGCCGGCGATCACGCCGACCGCGGCGAGCAAGCTGATCCAGATCCCGATGCTCCGCCCAGCCGTCCCGACCACGGAGTCTGGCACGGACACGATCCTGATCAGCACGAAGACGCAGCCCAGCGCACCGAGCGCGATCACGACCAGCGGCTCTGGCAGGGCGGGCGGGAACCGGAGTCCGAACCGTTGCAGCGCCGCGAGGCACACGACGGCGACGCCGATCAGGAAGACGAGCTTCCCGAGCGTGCCGCTGTTCCAGCCCGTGACCGAGAGAGTCGGCCCCTCGACGGATTCCCCCGAGTACCAGCTCGCGAACGAGGAGACGGCGAGCACGAGGCCGCTGACCCATGTCACCTCGGCGCCGACCGTGAGCAACGCCGGGCGTGCGCGCAGCCGGACGTCGCGAATGCGGCGGGCTGGCGGTGGAGGGCCCTCCGGGCGGGCCACTAGATGCCGAAGACGTTCTGGACCTGCTGGAGGATGAGCACGCCGATCACTGCCAGGACCATCAGTAGGCAGCCGAGCATGAACCAGAACCGGATCCGCGCCCACTTCCGCTCGCGCCTGCGCTCGAGGCGCGCCGCCCGCTTGGCGCGGTGGTAGCGGTACGCACGCCTCGTCGAAGACGGGTCGTGGAGCGGAGGCTCGTCCAGCTCGGTCTGGATCGGTGCCGGCTCGGCCACGTGAGGATTCTAGTGCGATAGCGGCTGTACAGGGCCGGGTCCGAAACAGGAGGGGGCGGTTTCACGAAGTTGCCTAGGCAGAGGACGCCGGCAGCCGGCCCGGATACACTGCTGCGCGTGAAACGGGCCGCGATCCTCGTGCTGCTGCTTGCCTGCGGCGTGGCCGGCGTCGCTGCAGCCTACGCGCTCGCCGACTCCTCACCGCCTCCGCCGGGGACAACGAGCACGGACACGACGTCGACAGACACGACGACCACGACGCCCACCAGCACCACGTCGACGCCGCCCAAGCCGCCGCCGAAGCGCGCGCGGATCGCACCCGGCGTGACGATCAGCGGAATCCACGTCGGCGGCCTCGCCTACGGGCCGGCGTACTCGGCCGTGTCCGTCGTGTTCCGCTCGACGCTCGAGCTCCAGCTCGGCGACAAGATGCTCTCCGTCTCGCCCTGGAAGTTCGGTGCGAAGCCGTTCATCGGCCCGGCGATCTCACGGGCGCTGCGAGCCAAGCCCGGAACGGCCGTGAAGATGGTGGTCGACGTCAAGCGGGCGAAGGTGGCCGCGTACGTCGACGCACTGAAGAAGCGCTACGACCGCGAGGTCTCCGACGCGCACGTCGTCCTGCATGACTTGACGCCTCTTGTCGTGCACGAGGTGCAGGGGAACGCGATCAGGCGCGACGCGAGCATCACCGAGATCGTGCAGGCGTTGCAGCGCAACCAGCGCGGCCCGCTCGAGCTCCAGGCCAAGGTGGTCGAACCGCAAGTGCTGGCCTCGAGCTTCGGACCGATCATCGTCATCCATCGTGACTCCAAGTGGCTCTATCTGTACAAGCAGGTCTCGGACGACAGGCCCGCGCAGTTCTGGCGCCGCTTCCAGGTCGCGACCGGACAGGCGATCTACCCGACGCCGATCGGCGCCTTCGACATCGTGAACATGCAGCGCGACCCGTGGTGGTATCCGCCGCCGGACGCGCCGTGGGCGAAGGGCGCGAAGCCGATCCCGCCCGGGCCGGGCAACCCGCTGGGCACGCGCTGGATGGGCCTGTCCGCGCCGGGCGTCGGCATCCACGGCACGCCCGATCCGGCCTCGCTCGGCTACTCGGCCTCACACGGCTGCATCCGCATGTTCATCCCGTCGGCCGAGTGGCTGTTCAACCACGTGCAGGTCGGCACACCGGTGATCATCGTCCCGGCCTAGCCCGGGCGTGCTTCGAGCACGAACCGCGTCTCCTGACCGGGTAACCTCGAAAGGCTGATGTCGGGCCGGCTGAAGCTGACGGGTCAGGTCATCGCCGTGGCCCTCGTCGCGGGGCTGCTCGGCCTCCTGATCTGGAAGGTCGTCCACGGAAGCGGCACGACCGCGCAGCCGAAAAACTTCAATCTCGATCGCCTCGACAAGCCCGGGAAGATCCAGCTCGCCTCGCTCAAGGGCAAGGTCGTCGTGCTCAACTTCATGGCCTCGTGGTGCGTGCCCTGCGGACAGGAAGCACCCCAGATCGAGCGGCTCTGGCAGCAGTACCGGTCGAGGGGCGTCGTCGTCCTCGGGGTGGACACGGCCGACGCGTCCGAGGACGCGCGCGCCTTCATCCGCAAGCACAGGCTCACCTACCCTGTCGTGCGCTCCGTCGGCTACTCGCTGTGGGGGCCGTACGGCCTGACCGGCGTGCCGGAGACACGGGTGATCGACCGCAACGGCAAGTACGGGAAGACCCAGTTCCACGGCGCCGTCACGGGCTCCGACCTGAAGGCCGCGATCGACCAGGCTCTGGAGTCGTGAGGGTCCTCGCCGCGTCGCTCGCGGTGGTGGCCGTCGCGATCGTCGCGCCTCCGTCTGCACTGGCGAGCGACCAGCACCCGTCGCTGGCCGAGATCGAGCCGGAGGTCATGTGCCTCGTCTGCAAGACCACCCTCGACCAGTCCGACTCGCCCTTCGCCCAGCAGGAGCGGACGCTGATCCGGCGACTGATCGACCGCGGCTACACGAAGAGCCAGATCAAGAGGAAGCTCGTGGCCGAGTACGGGCCGGAGATCCTGGCCGCGCCCCCGGACAGCGGCTTCAACATCCTGGCCTGGTGGCTACCGATTGCCGGCGTCCTCGCGGGGGCCCTTGCGCTCGGCTGGCTCGCCTGGCGCTGGAGCCGGGGGCGCCGCGAACCGCCCGAGCCGAAGGAGACCGCGCGGCTCGAACCGGATCTCGAACGGCAGCTGGACGAAGAATTGGCCCGCTTCGACGGCTGATGCTTCACTGAGGCCGTGGCGGAGCGCATCCCGATCGCCTTTCTCGCCGGTCTGATCTCGGTCGTGACGCCGTGCGTACTGCCGCTCGTCCCGGGTTATCTGACCGCGGTCTCGTCGGTCGAGGCGGAGCGGCTCGGCGACCGGGGCGTCGCGCGAAGGATCGCGATCGCGAGCCTGCCGTTCATGCTCGGCTTCACTGTCGTCTTCGTCGCGCTCGGAGCCGGCTCCGCGGCGATCGCGACGTACATCGACATCAGCCGCCGGAATGCGATCGCCGGCTTCGTGCTCGTCGTGCTCGGGCTGGTCTTCATGGGGCTGATCCCATGGCCGGAGCGGGTCGTCGGCGCCGGGCTGCTGGGGAAGGCGCGGAAGCGGGAGTCGAACGCGCTGCTCGGCGCGGCCTTCGCAGTCTGCGCCGCGCCGTGCATCGGGCCCGTGCTCGCCTCCGTGCTGGTCCTGGCCAGCAGCACGAGCACCGTCCTGCGCGGATCGGTGCTGCTACTCGCCTACTCGCTCGGCATCGGCTTCGCCTTCCTGCTCGCCGGAATCGCCTTCGCGCGCGCCATGGGCGCGTTCCGGTGGGTCCGTGACCACTACGGCGTGATCCGGATCGTCAGCGGCGTAACGCTCGTCGCCCTCGGCCTCCTGCTCTTCTTCGGCAAGGACTGGTGGCTGCACGTGTGGCTCAACCGCGCGCTCGACGCGGTCGGGCTGGGCCAGGTCTAGATCCGCAGCGCCGGCAGCTCGAGCGAACCTGCGGCCACGACCTGCGAGGCCGTCGCGACCTGCTCCAGCACGGACGCAACGTCGACGCCGCGGTGCTCCGGTGCGAACGCGGCGAGTCGGCGGCGCGCCTTGTCGAGCTGGCTCGCGCACGCCACCGGGCGGCCGCGGCCCGCCTGGTACCAGGCCACCGTGACGTGCACGAGCCCCTGGTAGAAGTCGCGCTCCTCGGCAGGCGCCGCGCGCCAGGCGAGCTCGAGCTCCTCGTGCGCCTCGAAGAACGCGCCGTCCCGCATCAGCTCCAGTCCTCGGTCGAGCTTTTCCCCGCTCACGAGAAGGATTTTCGCCGGAAACCGTGTTACTCTCCGCACGTGGCGACGATCCTGCTGGCGGGGGTCGACCTCTTCTTCCGTGGCAAGCTCGAGGCGCTCCTGCCCGGGCACCACTTCGTAACCACGGATACGGTCGACGAGCCCGAGCTCGTGATCTGCGACATCGCCCGGATCGAGCCCGACGAGGTCGCCGACGCCTACCCCGCGATCCCGATCATCGGCTTCACGAACCACACGGATACGGCCGGTCTGCGCGCCGCGCACGAGGCCGGATTCGACCAGGTGGTGGCCAAATCCGCGCTCGTCGAACGCGCACCAGTACTCGTGGAGGAGCTTCTGGCCTCGTCTGTAGAGTAGGTCGCGTGACCTACATCATCGCCGAGCCGTGCATCGACATCAAAGATCGATCCTGCGTCGACGTCTGCCCCGTCGACTGCATCCACGAGTTCGAGCGACTGCTCATCATCGATCCCGAGGAGTGCATCGACTGCGGGGCCTGCGAGCCGGAGTGCCCCGTCGAGGCGATCTTCCCCGAGGACGCGCTCCCCGAGAAGTGGGAGCCGTTCGTGAAGATCAACTACGCCTATCCAGACGCTGACACGATCAACCGGCTGACGAACGAGTACGCGACCGAGCACAACGTCCAGAACGAGCCGATCGCCTAGTTTTTCTCTTCGACGGCTCGGGTACTTAGCCTCCGAATGGCCCTCGCCCCCCTCTCTCTCGACCACGTCGCGCTCTGGGTCGAGGATCGCGACCGTATCGCGGCCTTCGCCGCTGCTCACCTCGGGATGCACGAGATCGAGCGGACCGACGACTTCACGCTGGTCGGGGCGGACGCGCGCCGCTTCAAGCTGACGCTGTTCGCCGCGGACGGTCCGCGCGATCCCGGACGGCTCGACCACGTCGCGCTGCGGGTCTTGAACCTCCTCGCCGCCGAGCGGGCGCTGCCCGACGGGCTCGAACTCGACCGCTCGGAGCCAGGAGAGCTGGCGTTCGAGGTCGCCGAGGGACTACGCATCGTGCTGGTCGAGGCTCAGACGCCCGTCGACTACGACCTCGATCACGTCGCACTCGGCGTCTCCGATGCGGAGCTTTCCGCCGATGCGTGGCACCTGCTGGGGTTCCATCCCGCCCGGCCGCGTGAGGGCGCGATGCGGGTCGGAATTTCCGGCGCCTACCTGGAACTGCTGCCGCGCGAGCGAGTCGAGCCCGAGCGGCCGTTGCTGAACCACCTCGCGGTGCTCGTGGAGTCCGCCGACGACCTCCGGGACGAGGCCGTCGCCGCCGGCGCCGAGGTGCTCGACGTCAAGGACGCCCCTAACACCTACGCCGTCTTCGTGAACGGGCCGGACGGCGTCACGCTCGAGTACGTCGAACACAAGCCGAGCTTCTCGCTCGCCTGACGCTTCGTGATCGTCGCGGGCGCCGGCATGGCGGGGCTCGTGGCGGCCGCGCGTCTGCACCAGCTCGGTCAATCGATGCGCATCGTCGAGAAAGGGGACCGGCCGGGCGGGTCGATGCTGCTCTCGAGCGGCGTCATCTGGCGCCACCTCTCGCTGGAAGCCTTTCGGGACGAGTGCCCGGAGGGCGACCCTGCGCTGCAGCGGTTGATCGTTGAGCGCCTGGACGACTCCCTCGACTGGCTCGAGAGGACGGGCGGGCAGGCTACCAGGCGAGAGACCGGGAACCCGAGGACGGTCGGGCGACGGTTCGATCCGAGTGGCCTGACGGATGCGCTGGCACGCGCGGCAGGCCCGGTCTCGTTGTCGGCCGCGCTGACGGCGTTACCCGAGGGGCCGGTCGTGCTGGCCACCGGCGGCTTCGCGGCGCGCCTCGCGCGTGAGCGCGGACTGCCGCTGCGGGCGGCGCCGTGGAGTGAAGGCGACGGCCTGCGGCTGGCACAGGAGCGAGGCGCCGCGCTCAGCGACGGCCTGGAAGAGTTCTACGGGCGCGCGCTGCCGGCGCCGCCTGCCCGGATCGCCGAGCGTGATTTCGTCCGCGCCGCACAGCTCTACGGTCGCTTCGCCCGCGTCGTCGGCGACGACGGCAAGCTGGTCTTCGAAGGCGAGCCTTCGTGGTCCGAGACTGACCTAGTGCAGGCGATCGCACGGCGACCCGGCGGCACCGCCTGGTATGTCGTCGACGGCGCAGTTCTGGACGAGCGTATCCGCGAGCGCACGGTCGGCGAGATGATCGACGTCGCCGAGGAGCTTGGCGGCGACGTGCGCAGGGAGGACGGGCAGGTCGCGGTCAAGGTCGTCGCCGCCGTCACGCACACCCTCGGTGGGCTCCGCGTCGACGAGCAGGCGCGGGTGCTCCGGCCGGACGGTTCGGTGGTCGACGGCATCTACGCCGCGGGTGTGGATGCGGGCGGGATCGCGACCGGCGGATACGCGAGCGGCCTCGCGACCGCGCTCGTCCTCGGGCTCGCCGCGGCGGAGTCGATCGCCGCGGTCGGTTAGGGCTCGTCAGGCAGGCGCTCGCCCACGGCGTTCAACACCTTCAGCGAGAGCAAGGGGTTCTCCGCGAGCAGTTGCCGGAAGTTCTGCTTGGTGAGCACGAGCGCCCGCACGGGCGACGTCGTGGTCACGGTGGCGTTCCGCGGCCGGTCGGTGATCAGGGCAACCTCGCCGAAGTAGTCGCCCGCTCCGAGCGCGTCGATCTTCCGGCCCTTCCGACGCACGTCGACGGAGCCGTCGATGAGCACGAAGAACTCTCGCCCGGCGGTTCCTTCCTTGATCAACGTCCGGCCGGCGACGAAATCGACCTCGTCCGAGGCGCGCGCCACCTGGATCAGCTCCCGCCGCGAGCAGCTGCCGAAGAGCGGCGTTCGCCGAATCAGGTCGATCTTCCCCTCCGAGCGAAGCACGGGGTGAGTCTAGACGTACCGGGGTGGTCGCAAAGGCGATCAGCGTGCGGCGACCAGGGCTCTTGCGCGGACGCGCGACCGCGCGCTGCGCGTCCGTCAGCGAACGGGCTGGAGATATGCGCAACGGCGCTCGTCGCCGGGGAGCGGGGAGGAGGCGACCTTCGTCACGACGAAGCGGTTGTTTTCCTCCTCCACCTCGGTCCCGACCTCAGGCGGCTCGCCTTCCCGTTCCTGGAACTGGTACCCGTTCGGCGTCCAGACGAAGAGCACGTGCGACACGGCGGGATCGTAGCTAGGACAGCACGAGCGTCAGCTGCTCCGGTTCCGCGGCGGGACGGAGCTGCCGAGGTCGCTCCCGCGGCGGCCCGGCCTCGGACCGCAGGCGCGCGACGAGGTCGCCGACGGGCTTCGTTTCCGCAGCGGGGAGATAGGCCCGCTGCCGGTAGAGCCCCTCGTAGCGTTCGACTTGCTCGGGCCAGGCGCGCTCGAGCTCGGCGAGGAAGTGCTCGCGCGTCCCGGGCCGCAGATGCAGGACGCCCGCCCAGAGGTGCCTGGCACCCGCGTCGCGCGCGGCCTCGATCACGGCGCGCAGCTGATCGGGGCCGTCGGAGATCCCCGGCAGCACGGGGGCGACGGCGACGCCGGCGTCGATCCCCGCATCGACGAGCTCGCGCAAAGCGCGAAACCGCTGTCGGGGAGGCGGCGTGCCGGGTTCGGTCCTCCGCCACACGTCCTCGTCCAGCGTCGGGATGGAGAAGTTGACGCCGACCTTCGCCCGCACGGACGCCTCGGCGAGCACGTCGACGTCGCGCACGATCATCGGACTGCGTGTGATCACGTGGAACGGATTCGAGGCGTCGCGAAGTGCCTCCATGCAGGCGCGGGTGAGCCGGTACCGACCCTCGGCGGGCTGGTACGGATCGGTGGCGGCGCCGATCGAGATGCTCTCCCGCTTCCAGCTGCGCTTCGCGAGTTCGGCTCGAAGTACCTCGGCGACGTTGACCTTGACGCGGATCGATCGGCCGTAGGCATCGCCGGAGGCCCGGTCGGCGCGCAGTTCGAAGGCTCGGACGTAGCAGAAGGTGCACCGGTGCGCGCAGCCCATGTACGGGTTGAGCGACCATGCGAACGGCATGCCCTTGACGCGGTTGAGCGCGACCTTGCAGGGCTCCTCGCGGTACTCGACGCGCTCCATATCGGAACGCTAGCGAACACATGTTCGCCAGCGCAAGGCCGAGAGGAGGCTGACGGCCCCCGTACCTATACTTCCGAGGCTGGTGGCCGACGACTTGCCTAGTACCGGCGCCCCGCGAGTCGGGGAATGAATCTCGCACTGCTTCTTATCGCCGTCGCGGCGCTGATTCTGCTGAACGCCTACTTCGTCGCGGCCGAGTATGCGCTCGTCACGGCTAGGCGGACGCGCCTGCAGGAGTTGGCGGATTCCGGCAGCCGGAGAGCGCGGCTCGTGCTCACGATCACGAGCGACCCGCCGCGTTTCATCGCCGCGATGCAACTCGGAGTCACCGCCGCCAGCCTGGGCATCGGCGCCCTCGGCGAGCCGGTGCTCCACCGGTTGTTCAACACCGTGCTCGCGTCCGTGCTCGCGTGGGTCTTCGCGTACCTGATCCTGACCTTCCTCCACGTGGTGATCGGGGAGCTGATGCCGAAGGGCATCGCGCTCGCGTACTCCGAACGGGTCGCGCTCGCGGTCTCCGCGCCGGTCCGCGGCTTCTTCGTGATCTTCAAGCCGCTGATCTGGGTGCTGCAGCGCTCGAGCGACGCCGGACTGCGGTCGCTGGGACTCGAGCCGCCGTCTGGCGAGATGAGCGTCCTCTCCGAGGCCGAGCTGAAGATGCTGCTCTCGCGCTCGACCGAGGAGGGCGAGATCGAGCACGAGGAGCGCGAGATGCTCTACAACGTCTTCGACTTCGCCGACAAGGAGGTGGCGGACGTGATGGTGCCGCGGCCGGAGGTCGTGGCGCTCGCGATCGACATGCCTCCCGAGGAGTGCATGAAGCGCGCGGTCGAGTCGCCGTACACCCGCTACCCGGTGTACCGGGGCTCGCTCGACGACGTGGTCGGCATCCTCCACATCCGCGACCTGCTCCGCGCCGTGGAAGAGGCGGGAGGAATCGCGAACGTCCAGATCGAGCCCTTGCTGCGGCCGATGCACATCGTCCCCGAGACGAAGGACCTCGCGGCGCTCCTGCGCGAGTTCCGCCGGACGAAGGAGCACATGGCCATCGTCGTCGACGAGTACGGGGCGATGGAGGGCATCGTCACGCTCGAGGACCTGCTCGAGGAGATCGTCGGCGAGATCGAGGACGAGTTCGACCTGCCGGACGAGTCGGT
>Ga0066903_100004144_pt1 | contig 12152 bp, 13 predicted proteins | sample PanSoiMetaGPlot1_FD_67491 | JGI IMG/M metagenome (GOLD analysis project Ga0066903, IMG submission 67491) | Tropical forest soil microbial communities from Panama analyzed to predict greenhouse gas emissions - Panama Soil - Plot 1 (version 2) | ecosystem: Environmental > Terrestrial > Soil >...
CAGAAGCTCGCGATCGTCAGGGAGTGGAAGCGGCGGGGCGAGGTCGTCGCGATGACCGGCGACGGCGTCAACGACGCGCCCGCGCTGCGGGAGGCGCACATCGGCATCGCGACGGGGAAGACGGGGACGGAGGTGACCCGCGAGGCGTCGGATATGGTGCTGGCGGACGACAACTTCGCCAGCATCGTCGCGGCGGTGCGGGAGGGGCGGGGGATCTTCGACAACATCCGGAAGACGCTGGTCTACCTGCTGACCGGAAACGGCGCCGAGCTGGCGGTCATGCTGGCGACGGCGGTCGCGGGCCTGCCGCTGCCGCTGCTGCCGCTGCACCTGCTCTGGATCAACCTCGTCACCGACGGGCTGCCCGCGCTGGCGCTGGTGATGGACCCGCCCGATCCGGACGCCCTTCGCCGGCCGCCCCGCGCCCCGACCGAACCGATGCTCGGCCGCCCGGAGTGGCGGCGCGTCGCCGCGACGGGCGCGCTCGAGGCCGCGGTCGTGCTCGGCGTGTACGTCTGGGCGTTACGGAACGAGGACATCGGCGTGGCGCGGGCGCTCGCGTTCGACACGCTGGTTGTCAGCGAGCTCCTCCGCGCCTTCGCGGCGCGCAGTCCGACGCGCCTGTTCGGACAGGTCGGCGTCTTCACGAACCTGCGCCTGGTGGCGGTCGTGGTCCTGTCGCTCGTGTTCCAGCTGGGACTGCACGAGATCCCGTGGCTGCTCCGGCTGTTCCAGCTTCCCGATCTATCGCTGGTGGATCGGGTGCTTCCGCTGCTGCTCGGCCTGGTGCCCGTGTCGGCGCTCGAGCTCGCGAAGGTGGCAAGGCGATTCCGATGACCCGGCCTGCGACCGGCTTCGGCCACTACCTGCGCGACATGGTGTACGGCGCGCTCGACGGCGTGATCACGACGATGGCCGTCCTGGCCGGCGCCGAGGGCGCGACATTGAGCATGCGCGTCGGCCTGATCCTCGGGCTGGCGAACCTGCTCGGCGACGGGATCTCGATGGGGGCGAGCAACTACCTCGGCATGCGTTCGGAGATCGAGCAGGCCCGCGGTTCGGTGGCCGCGGAGGCGCCCTGGCGTCACGGGCTGGTGACGGTCGCGGCGTTCATCGTCGTCGGCTCGGCGCCGCTCCTGGCCTTCGTTGTGTCGGCGTTCAGCGGCGCGCGCGTCTTCCCGGTAGCGGCCCTGCTCGCAGCGGCCGCGCTCTTGGCGGCCGGGATCGTGCGCGCGCGCTTCGTCGAGAAGACGGCCGCGCGCAGCGCGATGGAAATGCTGGCGGTCGGCGCGCTGGCGGGCGGAGCGGCCTATCTGGTCGGCCGGGTCGCGTCAGCATTCCTCCGCTGAGGGCGCGCTGGCGCCGCCTCGGTTCACGCGGCGCGCGCGGGGACGACCAGCAGCGGCTTCGGCGACTGGCGGGCAACGTGCTCCGTGACAGAGCCGTGGATGCCGCGCGAGACGCCCGAGCGGCCGTGCGAGGCCATCACGACCACGTCGGGATTGAAGCGCCGGATCGCCTTGACGATCGCCTCACCCGGCGAAGGGCCGCCCGTGACGAACGTGCGCGTCCGGATGGCCTGGCTGTCGACGCGCGGGGGAACCCGCTCGCGCAGGTTCGCCTCCACCTCCGTCTGCTGCGCGGGATCGACGATCGGGCCGCCTTCGACGATGTTCGCCAGCACCACCTCGCCGCCGCCGCGCGCGAGCAGGCGGTACGCCTCGGGGATCGCCGCGTCGCCGATCTTCGAGAAGTCGGTCGTCACCAGCACCGTCCGGATCGGCGGCAGGCTGGCGCGCGCCGGCGCGGCCGCCCGGGCCGGAACGCACAGGACCGGAACCCGCGCGCCGCGCACGGTGGCGATCGCCGTCGACGACCGGCCCCGGCTGGTGCCGACCACGAGCAGATCGGCGTCGTCCGTTTCCGCCTCCCAGGCGAGCGGGTTCTCCTCGTCGCCCCACATCGGGCGGACGCGCAGGGGCAGATCGTCGCGCCCCAGCTCGGCGAGCAAATGGGCGCGCAGCCCGCGGGAGAGGACCTCGACCACCTCGGGCTCGTCCTCGAACGCGACCGACGGGCCGAAGCCGAGCAGCTCGTGCTCTCGCGGCGGCCAGTAGAGATGGACGAAGCGCAGATCGCAGGCCAGGCGCTGGCCGAACGCCTTCAACCAGGCGAGCGCGCTGTCGCTCGCGAGCGACAGGTCGATGCCCGCGGTCACCCGCAGCGGCCCCGAGAACGGCTTGCCGCGGGCGAGGCGGCTGAGCGCGTTGGCCGGAACGACCAGGGTGGGGCAGGGGGCGGAACGGATCGTCCGCTCTGCGACGCTGCCGAGAAACAGCCGCGCCGCACCGGTGCGGGCGTGCGTCCCCATCACCAGCAGCTCGGCGTTGCGCTGGCTGGCGTGATGCGCGATCGAATCGTCGATGAACCCGAGCCGGATGGACGTGGTCGTTTCGATGCCGGCGGCGCGCAGCTCCGCCGCCTGGGCCTCGATCTTCGTCTCCGCGACCACGCGCAGATCGGCGATCAGCGACTTGTCGAACAGATCGGGCGGCAGCGCCGGCGGAACGTGGACGACGTGGAACAGGTCCAGCCGCGCGCGCAGCCGGCGGGCGAGCGCCGCGGCGACATCGACCACCGCTTCGGACTCGGCGGAGAGGTCGGTTGCGCAGACGATGCCGGTCGCGGCGCCGGCGGTCATGGCTTGATCGCGACCTTCATGACCCCATCCCGCTGATGCGAGAACAGGTCGTAGGCGGACTCGATGTCAGCCAGCCGGAACGGGTGGGTGACGAGCTCGCGGAAGGGGAAGCGCTTCGCGGCGACGACGTTCATGAGCCGTCGCATCCGTTCCTTGCCGCCCGGACAGAGCGACGTGACGATCGTGTGATCACCCAGGCCCGCCGCGAACGCGTCGAGCGGGACGGTCAGGTGTCCGGAGTAGACGCCGAGGCTCGACACCGTGCCGCCCGGGCGCACGGCGCGCAGCGCGTTCTCGAACGTCGCCTGCGTCCCCAGCGCCTCGATGGCGACGTCGACGCCGCCGCCGGTGAGCCGCTTGATCTCGGCGAGCACGTCCTGCTGTCGGTAATCGAGCACCACGTCCGCGCCCATCCGCCGCGCGAACTCCAGGCGGTTGGGGACGCCGTCGACGCCGATCACCAGCGACGCGCCGCAGAGACGCGCGCCCGCCGTGGCGCAGAGGCCGATCGGGCCCTGCGCGAACACGGCCACCGTGTCGCCCACGCGCACGCCGCCCCGCTCGGCGGCCGAGAACCCCGTCGACATGATGTCGGGGCAGAGCAGCACGTCTTCGTCGGCCAGTCCGGCCGGGACCGGCGCCAGGTTCGCCTGCGCGTTCGGGACCAGCACGTATTCCGCCTGGCAGCCGTTGATGGTGTTGCCGAACCGCCAGCCGCCAGCCGCCTGGTACCCTCCCTCGCGCCCGCACTGCGAGTGATCGCCCGACAGGCAGGCGCGGCATTGACCGCACGGCGTGATCGCGCCGGCGATCACACGATCGCCGGGCGCGTAGCCGGTCACGCCCGGACCCAGCGCCTCGACGACGCCGATCGGCTCGTGGCCGACGATCAGGCCCTGCTTGACCGGGTATTCGCCTTTCAAGATGTGGACGTCCGTTCCACAGATCGTCGTCAGCGTCACCCGGATCAGCGCTTCGCCGACGCCCGGCACGGGGCGGGGCACCTCGCGAATTCCGATCTTTCCTTTTCCCTGGAAGACCGCAGCCTGCATCGTGCTCGACATGTTGACCTCCTTCCCGAACCGTTCCGTCACGCCACCGCGCGTTCAGGCTCGCCGAGCGCGCCGGCGACGTGCCTGCGCAGATCGTTGCGAACGCGCGTCTCGAGCTGTCGGACGCGCTCACCGCTGATCGCGAAACGCTTGCCGACGTCCTTGAGCAGCGCGGGTTCGTCGCGCAGCAGGCGCATCTCCAGGATGCCGCGGCCGCGTTTGTCCAGCGTCGGTCGAAAGCCGTCGACCGCCCGCTGCAACCGCGCCCGGTATTCGTTCTCCTCGCAGCGGACGTCGGGCCGGTCGTCCTCGTCGTCGGCGAGGACGTCGAGCAGCGCCCGTCCCGGAGCCGACCCGCCTTCGTCGTCCTTGGAGCCGCGCGCGTCGAGCGAACGGTCGGGGCCCGGCAGGTCGCGGAGGAAGAAGCGACGCCGGCCTTCACGCGTCGACGCGAAGCTGACCATCCGGCTGGTCGCCATCAGGTGCCTCATGATGAAGGCGCGGATCCACCAGACCGCGTAGGTCGTCAGTTTCACGCCGCGACCGGGATCGAAGCGCTTCACTGCGCAGGTCAGCCCGGCGTTCCCCTCCTGGATCAGGTCCATCAGGTCGGCGCGGTACGGGCCGAGCTCGCGCGCGATCTTGACGACCAGCCTCAGGTTCCCCAGCACCAGCCGCTCGGCGTCGCGCGGATTGCGCGTGCGTGCGTAACGTGCCGCCAGTGCCGCCTGCTCGGCCGCGGACATTGTCGGAAGACGTTCGAGCGTGCGCGCATAGCTTTCATCGATGTTCATCGTCGCCGCTCCTTTCCAATTGGTTTCTGCGAGCGGTGTGCCATCGGAAACGGCGCGGGCGCGGCGGTTCGCGGCGCAGCCCTTGCGCCTGGCCGCGGGACCGGCGCAGATTCTGCCGTTCGCTCGAGCTGCGCCTACGCGACATGCCAAAGGGCCTTGCGTGGCACGCTTCGTGAACCGAGCTTTCGGAATGATGATCCTACAAGCGGAGCCGTTCGGTCCCGAGGTTCATGCGCGCGCGTGGCGGCTGGGCGTCGTCAGACAGTTGCTCGGTGATCTCGACACCGCGACCGTGCCCGGCCTGCACTTCACGATGGAGAAGGTGGTCGGTCTGCTGCGGCAGGAGGTCGGGGCCGCCGAACCGGAGCTGAACGATCTGGAGCGCCGCGTGATCAGCCGGGCGCTCACCGATCTCGGGCTCGAGCAATCGCGCCTGTTGCCCAACTCTCATCTGTTTGTCGCGCGCTCCGAGATGATTGCGGATACGCTGGCGCTGATCTGAGGAGGTGAAGATGGCCCCGAATCGGATGTCTCGATTGTGGGTGCTGGTGGGGGCGTTCCTGATGACCGCGTCTTGCGCCAGTGCGCCAAAGCCGGCCGCCACGACGCCGCGGGACAAGAATTCGGCGCCGGAGAAGGTGGCGGCGCAGCGCGCCGGCGCCGCGCACGAGCTGCAGCTCGAACAGGACGACGAACGCTGGGGCATCGAGGCGGCGCGCGAGCGGAAGCGGCTGCAGGACGAAGCCAAGGCGCGGCAGCAGCCCGCTCAGACCGGCAAGAACGTCGACGTCCTTCCGCCTTCCAAGCCGTAGTTTCTCCTTCCCCCTCGCCCCGCGAAGCGGGGAGAGGGTCGGGGAGAGGGGCTGCATCCGAATCGCGCACGTTGCGCGCCCTTCGCCCGCGCCGACGCAGGCGTTTCGCGTTTCGCGACCCAGATCCCGCGGCGGCACGGCCTGGAATCGAACTTGCTGTGTCCAGCGACAGGAGGTTCGAGATGCTCTCACGCTCTGTGTCGATTGTGATCAGCGCCTGGCTGGTGATGGCGGCCGGGATCCTTCCGCTCAGTGGATTTCACATGGTCAACGCGATCGTCGCCGGCGTCATCGCGACGCTGCTGTCGTTCGCGGCGCTGTCGGACAACCGCGCCCGGATCGGCGTGGCGGTGGTGGGAGCCTGGGTCGCGCTGGTGCCGTTCATCTTCGATTCGACCATGCTGGAGAAGGTGCTGACCGTCTCCTGGGGCGTGACCACCTTCGTGCACATGATCGGACCGTTCAGCGATCCGCCGCGCGTCGAGGTCGTCGGCGCACCGGTGAAGCGTTCCGCCGATCGACGCGGAGCCCGCGCTTCCGCGCGCCGCATAGATTCAGTTTGAAGAAAGGAGGGGGCCGATGTCCCCGGCTCGTGGTCCGCAACGACGGCTGCTGGGGGAAGCTGCTGCCGTCATTGCCATCGCCGCCCTGTCCGGCGTGGCGCGGGCCGCCGAGCCGGCGGACAGAGGCATCTCGCTTTCGGCCTGGGCGGGCGGTGCGCTGGATCGAAGCGTCACGGTTCGCGACGGCCAGCCGGTCGACCTCGAAGCGCTGGTCGCGGGTCTGAGCGGCGTCGGCAACATCGAGCGCGTCGCGATCGGCGGCGCCGTCGACACGAGGCCGAGCCGGGTGGGTGTCGGGCGCCTCTCGGTCAGCGCGGTGCTCGGCTACCAGCAGCAGATCGGACGCGATCGCTTCGAGGTGCTCGGCGAGGCTGGCGGCCGGCGTTTCTCCGGCGTCAGCGGCGACCCGCTGGCGCGTCAGGTCGGACCTGATCCGTGGCTTCCGTTCGTCGGGATCCGCATGGGCTCGGCGCGGACGGTCCCGGCGCACGGTTTCGTCGAGCTCGGGACCTGGCTGTTCGCCCGTTACGATCTCGGCCGGGCCACGGTCACCAGCGTCGAAGGCCTGGGCATGGGTTACGCGCCCACGACGTACGACGTCGGCGGTTTCATGGCCGGGCTCGCGTTGCAGGTGGGCTTGCGCCTCGAGAGTCCCCATCCTTGGAATCAGGGGGTGCTGGAACCGTGATCCGGCTGCGACCGCAAGCGCCGCGAGACGACGGGGGCGGGGGGATGGACCTGCGCACGACGCACGCGTCCTGGGTCTATCTGACGGACGGCGACGTCTGGAAGGTGAAGCGGCCGGTCGATTTGGGATTCCTCGACTTCCGGACGGTGGAGGCGCGCCGCCGCGCCTGCGAGGACGAGGTGAGGTTGAACCGCCGCCTGGCGCCCGGGATCTACCTCGGCGTCGAGCCGGTCCGCGCCTCGCCCGAGGGCCCGGTGATCGGCGGCTCGGGTGCGATCGTCGACTGGGCCGTGCACATGCGACGGTTGCCGGATCAGGCCAGCGCAGCCGCGCTCTTGCAGCGCGGGCTGCTGCGTCCCGAGCGGCTGGCCGGGCTGGCCGAGAAACTGGCGGCGTTCTGGGTCGGCGCGCGCCCGAGGCCCGACCTCGGCGCGCCCGATCTCCTGCGCCGCAACGTCGACGAAAACTTCGCCCAGGTTGCACCCTTCATGGGCGACCTCGTCGAACGCGCCAGCTTCGACGACGTGCGTGCCTTCCAGCTCGACGTCCTCGCGTCGCGCGGCGATCGATTCAACGCGCGCGTCGACGAAGGTCGCATCCGTGACGGCCACGGCGATCTCCGGCTGGAGCACGTCTATTTCCTTCCGCCGCCAGACGGGATCGTCGTCATCGACTGCATCGAGTTCAACGATCGATTCCGCTGCGGCGACGTGGCGGGCGAGGCGGCGTTCCTGGCGATGGAGCTGGAGGCGGCGCGCCGGCCCGACCTGGCCGCTGGCTTCCTGGCGCGGCTGGCCGAGGCGAGCGACGACTTCGGGCTCTACGGCGTCGTCGACTTCTACCTGTCGTACCGCGCCTGGGTGCGGGGCAAGGTCGCCGCGTTCCTCGCCGCGGATCCGAACAGCGACGTCGGGCTGCGCGCCCAGAAGCGCGAGGAAGCCCGCCGCCTGTTCGCGCTGGCGCGATCGTTCTCGGGCATCCCCGCGGACGCGCCGTTCCTGATCGCGGTCGGCGGCGTGGTCGGCGGCGGCAAGAGCACGCTGGCCGCCGCCCTCGGGCAGGAGCTGGCGGCGCCCGTGGTCAGCTCGGATAGAACGCGCAAGGCGCTGGCCGGACTGGCGCCCACGGACCAGGGCGACGCGCGCCTGTACACCACCGAGGCGATCGATCGCAATTACCGGGCGATCCTCGGGCGCGCCGAGCGGGTGCTCGCGTCCGGGCGGGGCGTGATCCTCGATGCGACGTTCTCCGCGCGGCGCTGGAGGGACGCCGCGACGGATCTGGCGCGCGCGACCGGCGCGCGATTCGCCCACCTGGAGGCCACTTGCGCGGACCGCGCGATCCTGCGGACCAGGCTGGCCGCCCGACGGGCTCGACCGTCGGTCTCGGACGCCACCGACGCCCAGCTGGAAGCCCTGCTCGCGCGGCGCGAGCCGTTCGCGCCCCACGAGCTCCGCGCGCGCGTCGCCATCGACACCAGCCGCGATCCGGCAGGCTCCCTGCGCGCGGCCGTGCGTGCGCTCGAGGCGATGGGCGTGCACACCGCGTCGACGCGCCAGGCGTCCTAGACGGTCGAGCCGGATTTCGCGCAATTCCTGCGCCGGACGAGAGGCTGGGTGCATTCCCTGCGGCGGGATTTCGGATTTCGGTGGGCGGCGCCGCCTCCGTCGGGTGGTGCGACGATTGCAAACTGCCCAGGCATGACCACGCGAACACCGAAGAAGATTCTGGTCGCGACCGACTTTTCCACTGGCAGCGATGAGGCGCTGGACGAGGCCATCGAGATCGGCAAGCCGAGCAGCGCCGCCGTCGAGGTGCTGCACGTCCTCGAGCTGGCGGAGGAGTTCCCGTTCGGCACGACCTACCTCGACGCCGACTACGGCATGCTGTACGCGAGCATCGACAAGCGGCTTTCCGAGCGCGCCGATCGCGTCGCCGCGGCCGGCCTTCTTTGCACGACGAAGATCAAGGAGGGGAACGCGGTCGCCGAGATCACCCAGCGTGGGCGCGACATCGGCGCGGACCTGATCGTCGTCGGGACGCACGGCCGCACCGGCATCGCCCACGCGATGCTGGGGAGCGTCGCCGAGCGCGTGGTCCGGCGGGCCTCCTGCCCGGTGTTGACCGTCCCGTTCTCGAAGAAGGCGGCCTGACCATGTCAACGGCGACAGCGACGGCGACAGCGAATAACATCGGTCCGAGCGCCAGGCCACCAGTCAAAGGAGTCCCCCGCGTGTCCGAGAGCAAGGGCAGAGTTCTGGTCGTCGATGACGAGGTCAACGCGCGCAACGCGCTGACCGAGCTGCTCAAGGACGAGGGCTACCTGGTCGAATCCGCGGCGGACGGCTTCAAGGCGCTCGGCAAGATCGCCGACTTCGCGCCCGACCTGGTGCTGACCGATCTGAAGATGCCCGGGATGGATGGCATCCAGCTGCTCGGCAAGCTCCACGAGAGCGATGCCGATCTGCCCGTCGTCATGATGACGGCGTTCGGCGAGGTGGAGACCGCGGTGGGCGCGATGCGCGCCGGGGCGCGGGACTACCTCTCCAAGCCGGTCAACGTCGGCGAGCTGTCCGTGATCGTGGCGCGCGAGATGGCGGGACGGCGCCTGCGGGCCGAGGCGGGCCTGCTGCGGCAGCGCATCTCCGAGAAGTACAGCTTCAACAACATCATCGGCAGCGCGGCGCCGATGCAGGCGGTGTTCAAGACCGTCGCGCAGATCGCCTCGTCGCGCGCCAGCGTGCTGATCACGGGCGAGTCCGGGACGGGCAAGGAGCTGATCGCCGCCGCCATCCACGAGCGCAGCCCGCGCGCGAGCGGGCCGTTCGTCAAGCTGCACTGCGCGGCCCTGGCCGAGACGCTGCTGGAGAGCGAGCTGTTCGGCCACGAGCGCGGGTCGTTCACGGGCGCGGCCGGGCGCCGCGACGGACGCTTCCAGCAGGCCAACCACGGCACCCTGTTCCTGGACGAGATCGGTGAGATCTCGCCGGGCGTTCAGGTGAAGCTGCTGCGCTTCCTTCAGGAGCGCGAGTTCGAGCGGGTGGGCGGCAACGAGACCATCACCGTCGACGTGCGCGTCATCGCAGCGACCAACCGCGATCTGCGCCAGATGGTGGCGGAGGGGAAGTTCCGCGAGGACCTTTATTACCGGCTGAACGTCATCACCGTCGACATGCCGGCGCTGCGCGCGCGCCCCTCCGACGTGCCGCTGCTGGCGGGGTACTTCCTGCGCAAGTACGCCGAGGAGAACGGCAAGAAGATCGACGGATTCTCGGACGATGCGCTGGAGCGGCTGGCCGCGTATCACTGGCCGGGCAACGTGCGCGAGCTCGAGAACGTCGTCGAACGCGCGGTGGTGCTGGCCCAGACCGCCCAGGTGACGGCGGCGGACCTGCCGCCCAACCTGGTGCCCGCCAAGGGCCGCGCCGGCCTGGCCATCCCGGGCGCGACGATGGAAGAGATCGAACGCTACGCCATCACCAAGACTCTGGAGATGACCGGCGGCTCGACCAGCCGCGCCGCCGAGATCCTCGGGATCAGCGTCCGCAAGATCCAGTACAAGATGCACGAGTACGAGGGCGCGCCGAAGTCGGCCCGTGAACCGGTCGACGGCGGGAACGGGGGCGACTAATGATCGCGATCGGGAAGTACATGACCGCGGGTCCCCACACGATCGGGCGCGAGCAGTCGCTGACGGCCGCCAAACAGCTGATGCACAAGAGCCACATCCGCCACCTGCCGGTGCTGCATGGGGGCAAGCTGGTCGGCATCATCTCCGAGCGCGAGCTGGACGTCATCGAGGCGCTTCCGGGATCGAAGCAACTGCTGGTCGAGGACGCGATGGTGTCGGACGTCTACACGATCGCGGAGGACGCGCCGCTGGACACGGTCGCCGCGGACATGGCCCGGCTGAAGGTCGGTTCCGCGGTGGTGTTGAAAGGCGGCGACGTCGTCGGCGTGTTCACGGCGGTCGATGGGCTGCGGGCGCTGGCCGATCTGCTCAAACAGTCGCAGGGACAGCCGGCAGCGCCAGCGTGAAGCGGGTCCGGCCGGGGCGGGATTCGACCCGGATCGTTCCTCCGTGATCGGTGACGATGCGGTGAACGATGGCCAGGCCCAGGCCCGTCCCCTGGGACTTGGTCGTGAAGAAGGCGTCGAACACCGGCAGGTCCTCGCCGAAGCCGGGGCCGTCGTCCTCGACGGCGATCTCCACCTCGCCGCCCGCCCGCCGCGCCAGCAACCGCAGCTGGCCGCCGCGCTCGCTCATCGCCTCGATCGCGTTGCGGGTCAGGTTCAGCAGGACCTGCCGCAGCCGCTCCGCTTCGCCCATGACGGCGAGGGCCGGGGTTTCACTGGCGACGTCGGTGGTGATCGAGACGTTGACCGACTCCGCTTCCGGCGCGATCAGGCCGGCGACCGACGCGAACAGCTCGCCGACGTCGACCGGGCGCGGCTCGAGCGGGCGAGGCTGCGCGAACGCCAGGAATTCCCGCACCAGGCGGTCGAGCCGATCGATCTCGCTCTTGATGATGTGCGCGATCGGAAGGACCGCGCCCGGCTCGTCGCCGCGATCGAGACGGCGTTCCAGCAGCGTCAGCTGAAGCGACGCGGAGTTGAGGGGGTTCCTCACCTCGTGAGCCAGCCCGGCCGCCAGCGTCCCGACCGCCGCCAGCCGCTCCGAGCGCAAGAGGCGGCGCAGGATCTCGTCCTCATCCGTGACGTCGATGCCGACCGCGTACGTGGTGGTGCGATCGTCGTGGCCTTTCACCTCCGCCTGCCGCCAGCGGACCTTGCGCTTGCCGCCCGACCTGAGGGGGAGGTCGGTCGGCTGGCCGGGTGTTCCGACGAACCGGCGCCCGTCCTTCCCCAGCATCTCGGCGCGCGGGGTGCCGGTCACCCGTTCCAGCTCGCTGTTCCAGGTCGTCAGCCGTCCGGTCGCATCCATCGCCAGCACGAACGCGGGGACCGATTCGACCAGCTCGCGGTGCGTCTGCTCGGACCGTTCCAGCTCGCGGCGCAATCGTTCCCGCTCGCGGTACAGCGCGGCCTGATCGAGCGCCCGGCGGGCTGTGTCGAGCAGATCCGGGGGCGAGACCGGCTTCAGGACGTACGCGAAGACCGCCCCGCGCACCGCGGCCATCGCCCCCTCGACGGAGGCGTTGCCGGTCACCATCACCGCCTGCAGGTGCGGCGAGCGCGCGCGCAGCGGGCCGAGCAGCGACAGGCCGTCGCCGTCGGGCAGGCGGACGTCGATCAGCGCGACGTCGAAGTCGCGCGTCGCCGCCTCGGCGAGCGCGCTTCCGCGATCGCGGGTGATGACCGTCTCGACGCCCAGCTCCTGGACGATCTCGGCGAGGTTCTCGGACAGCGCCTCGTCGTCGTCGACGATGAGGACGAGGCCGCTCATGCCGGCTCGCCGCCCGACGCGGGAAAAGTGAGCAGGAAGCTGGCGCCGTCAGACCGCGGCTCGATCTCGATGTTGCCGCCGTGCGCTTCCATGATCCGGCGGCAGAGGGCCAGCCCCAGGCCGCTGCCCTTCGCC
>Ga0066903_100004146_pt1 | contig 12151 bp, 7 predicted proteins | sample PanSoiMetaGPlot1_FD_67491 | JGI IMG/M metagenome (GOLD analysis project Ga0066903, IMG submission 67491) | Tropical forest soil microbial communities from Panama analyzed to predict greenhouse gas emissions - Panama Soil - Plot 1 (version 2) | ecosystem: Environmental > Terrestrial > Soil >...
GCGATGTACCCACTCTCAAACGCGCCGGTAGAGAACCAATTACGATAAGTGATCCGGCCAAAATCGCTGCGCGAAACCACCGCAACCGAACCGCTGTCCTGTTGCGCCGCGTACAAACGATAAGGGAATTGATTGTCGGTTATGACGTGATAGAACTGTCCGGTGGGTTGAGTGAACCAGTCACTCCAGGTGCGGCCGCCGTCGAGGCTGATGATCGCACCCTGATCCGATCCCAAAAACATCCGCTGCGTGTCCTGCGGATCGATCCAAATAACGTGCTGGTCCTCGCCGCTCGGCGCGCCTTTGTACGAGGCCCAGGTTTTCCCGCCGTCGAGCGATCGATACATGGACGTTTGCATCACGTAAACAATGTCGGGGTTGAGCGGGTCAGTGTAAATCTTGCCGAAGAATGTGCTGCCGGTAATGCGGGGGTCGGTAGTGCTCCTTTGGAAGGTTGCGCCGCCGTCATCTGAGCGAAAGCAGCCCGAATTCATGATGGCGTAGACGCGATTTCCTTTGTTAGCCGGCGCGACGGCCACGCCAATCGTGCCCCGGCCGGTCGCGGGCAGTCCGCTGGCGCCTAATTGTTGCCAGGTCTCGCCGCCGTCGGTCGATTTGAGTATCTGCGATTCCTGACCTAAGGCGCGACGATTGGCCACGTCGAACATCAGGTTGTAGGTGGCCGCGTAAATGGTTCCCGCCTCGTCCGGGGCGACTTCCAAATCGACGACACTGGTCCTTTCGTCTTTGAAGAAAACCTTTTTCCAGGTCTTGCCGCCATCCATGGTTTTGAAAATGCCCCGCGCCGGTCCGGCGGTAAAATAATCGCGAGCCGCCACGACAACCACGTTCGGATCTTTTGGATCGATGATGATGCCGGTGATGAATCGGGTATCGTCCAGACCAATGTGGTTCCAGGTCTCGCCTCCATCGGTTGATTTATACATGCCGTTGCCGATGGTTTCTTCGCCGGTCCCGACATAGATGATGTCGGGATTTGACGGCGCGAGCGCCAGGGCGCCAATCGAGGCGACATGGGCATCGTCAAAAATCGGCTGCCAACTGCGACCTCCATTCACCGTCTTCCAAACTCCGCCGCCCGGCGTGCCGAAGTAATAGATCGCCGGCTTTCCCGGAACGCCGGCCACGGCCGTCACCCGGCCGGCGCGATGTGGGCCAATCAGCCGCCACTGCAGGGCCGCGAAAGATTCATGGTTGTATTGAGCGAATGCGCTGGTCGAGGTAGTCAAAAGCGCAGCAACTGCAAGTGAGAAACTTGCCAAACGTTTCATACAAGGGCCTCCGTAGTTCGCAGGAGTTTACCACGGGCTTTGCTCAGCATCCGGAGTAGAATTTGCGGCAACGCCGAAGGCGTTCGCAAATGCCAGCCCAGGGCAACGCCCTGGGAGAAAGGCTCTCGTTTTCTAAACTCTGAAAGAGTTCGTGAAGAAAAGACATTTCCAAAGTCTCTTGCTTGCGGGGGTTAGTCCATGTTGGGGTTACCTCGCGAACTCTTTCAGAGTTCGCGAACCTTAGCGGGCCCGTTTCCCAGGGCGTTGCCCTGGGCTGGAATTCGCAAACGCCGTTCGGCGTTTGGTGTCTACTATGGTTTTATAATTGGTCTGCGCCGGTGTGGATGCGCCGTCACTTTTTTCTCCGTGTCGCGACTTCGTCTTTCAGTTGATGAGCCGCATGATTCTCTTTATGGTGCAGCCGTTCGAATTCCTTCTGCAACCGGTCGAGTTCTACGTCGGAGAGTCCTTCCAGATTCACCAGTCCGGTACGCGCTCCCTGAACGCCTTTGATCAGTTCATCCAGTTTGAGGTGAATGGCTTTGGCATCGCGGTTTTGGGTGTTTTGAATCAGGAAGACCATCAGAAAGGTGATGATGGTGGTGCCGGTATTGATCACCAACTGCCAGGTATCAGAGAAATGAAACATTGGGCCTGACAAGGCCCAGATGACCACGATGGTCACCGCCAGAATGAAGACCCAGGAGGTGCCCACAATTTTCGATACGGCGTTGGCGAACTTGCGAAATAACTCATTCATATAATACGTGTCTCCCGAGGGCGTTTCGCGCTACCTACTATTACTTTTGGGGAACAGCACCCGATCCGGCGCCGCCTTTAGTTCGGCCAGGAGCTTCTTGATTAATCTTGTCTTTACCCGTCCCGCCTCTTTGGGGTGCACCAGGTAACGGACGATCGCGTCGAGCCAGGTGTTTGAATTCACCCGAAACAGGACCGCCGGGTACTCGCGCACTTCCAATTGATCAACCGGCGTCTGGGCCAGGAGCTCGCGAAAGACTCTTACCTGTTTCATCATGTACTCGCCGACTTCTTCGGCGGCGACGCGCTGCATAGTTTCGGCCACAAAATTGAGATCGCTTTCATAAGCCACGCTGAACTTTATTTCGTTCCAGATATAAGGGAACAGCGGCCAGGTGTAGTTGTAGACGGTCGAGCTTAATACTTTCGAATTCGGAAACTTGATGATGCGACCCGTGGGGTGATCGGTCGAGAGCAAATCGCCCCCGCCAAATTCCCAAAGCGTGGTGTCGAGATAACTGACATCGATGACATCGCCGGTGGCCTCGCCGATCTTGATGCGATCACCCACGCGGTACGGCGTGCGCACGAGGATGTAGATCCAGCCCAGAAAGCTCGTGACGGGCGTTTGGACCGCGAGTCCGAGCACCAGCGAAAAGAGACCGACGGAAACCACCGTCGTGTACCAGTTCTGAAAAAGACCCGACACGGCGATGAAGACGAGAAACAACCCGAGCGCGAGTTTGGCCACACGCCGCAGGTTGTACCTGGAAACCGGACTATCGATGCGGCCGATCCAGTAAACGTCGGCAATTTTGGCGATGGCCAGCACCAGCACCATGCCGATGGCAATCCGGTCCACTCGTTGCAGCAAGTCGATCAACTTGGGATGTTTCTCGGCAAAGCCAAAGAAACTGAACTGCAGCACGTAGTGGGCCGTGGTGAGGATCAACAGAACAATTACGTGCGTGCTCAGGACCAGCTTGTCCCGGGTCTCGGCCTTGGGGGTCGCTTCGGGCTTGACGCTGCTGGTTTGCTTCAGCGCGCGCTTTACGTCTGCCTGTTCCTTGACCTGTTCGACTTCGGTGCGCAGTTCGTTCGCCATTCTTACAGAACCCTCGCCGGCGGCTGGTTTATGGTCGCGAAACTTCCTTTGATAATTGCCGGTGGATCAAAGCACTCTGCATGCCATAGACTGAACGGACCTTTCGGGAATCTATATGACCAAACCGACCAAGGACAAGTTTGCCATTGCCGCGGCGCTACTGGAGATCGGAACGCGGCTCGAATTGAAAGGGGGCGAGTATTACAAGGCTCGCGCTTACAAACTGGGTGCGCGGTCGGTGGCGGAATTGACTGAAGACCTCAGTAAATTAATCAGACAAAACCGGCTGACGGAGGTGAAGGGAATTGGTCACGCCCTCGCGCAGCAGATCGAGGAACTCTACCAGAGCGGCGAATCTTCACTACTCAAAGAGCTGCGCGGGCAAATGCCGGCCGGAGTCGTCGAGCTCTCCGGCGTGCGCGGGCTCAACGTCAAAAAAATTCAGTTTTTGCAAGAGACTTTAGGCATCACCTCAGTGCAGGAGTTAAGAGCCGCGGCGGAAGCGGGGAAGCTTCGCGAGCTCAAAGGCTTCGGCGCAAAGTCGGAACAGAAGATTCTCGAGGCTATCGCCGGTAGGCAGAATCGCGGCCCGCAGCGAATTCATATTCATCATGCTCTGCGGGTGGGCGATCAGATTCTGCAATACCTCGCCACTTCGCCAGACTTAAGCCAGGCAGAGCTGGCCGGTTCATTGCGCCGCTGGAAAGAGACCGTGTCGCAAATCGTCGTGGTCGCGGCGACCAGGAAGCCGCGCTCTTTGATCGATTATTACCTGCGCTTTCCATTGGTGGTGCGTGCCGAAGAACGGAACGATGCCGGGGCGACCGCCGTTCTCAGCGAAGGCTACAAAGCAACGTTGGTGACGGTGAGGCCGAACGAGTTCGCCGTGGCACTTTTCAATGCGACCGGGTCACCGGAACATTTGCGAAAGCTGAACCACCTCGCGGCCGAGGGAAAACTTCAGCGCCGGCAAAAGCGATCGGGTAAAGCCAAGCAGCAGGCTGCGACCCTTACGGAAGTGAAGAGTGAGGCCGAGATCTATGGCCGCCTCGGCATGCAATACGTGCCGCCCGAACTCCGTGAGGATCAGGGTGAAATTGAAGCCGCCCTGGCGGGAGAAATTCCGGAAGACCTGGTCACGACTGATGACATCCGCGGGCTGGTGCATTGTCATACGACCTACTCAGACGGCAAGCACAGCGTCGCGCAGATGGTGGCGGCGGCGGAAGCGTTAGGCATGAAGTACCTCACCATCACGGACCATTCGCCGACCGCGTCTTATGCCGGCGGAGTCAAGATCGATCGCCTGCAGCGGCAATGGGAAGAGATCGATGAAGTGCAGCAGCAGACGAAAGTGAGGATTCTGAAGGGAACTGAATCAGACATCGTCGCTGACGGCTCGCTCGATTATCCCGATTGGATTCTGGAACAGTTCGATGTGATTGTGGCCAGCATTCACTCCCGTTACCAGATGGATGAAGACAAGATGACGCGGCGGATCGTGACCGCCATGCGCCAGCCGGTGTTCAAGATTTGGGGGCACGCGCTTGGTCGTTTGATTCAAAAGCGTCCGCCGTTTGCCTGTCGGGTGGAAGAGATTCTGGATGTGATTTCGGAATCGCGCGCCGCGGTGGAGATCAACGGCGATCCTTATCGTCTGGACATGGAACCGCGCTGGTTGCGCGAGGCGCGCCGGCGGAAGATCAAATTCGTGATCTCAGTCGATGCCCATTCGACCGGCGCGCTCAACAACGTGAAGTTTGGTGTGGGGATCGCCCGGCGCGCGTCGATAAGAAAAGGCGAAGTTCTGAATACCCTGGGAGTTGCTGCGTTTCAAAAGGCCGTGCGGCCCCTCTGAGCAAGTCTCTCCTCTAAGAACTCTCATGGTCAGGAAGGGGGCCTGCCCGCTTCTTTCTGATTCAACTATTCAAGAATCCAGGTTATCCAAAGCAGCAGGGGCAGGCCCCCTTCCTCACCTCGAGATTGATAAAGATGGTTTGTGAAGCTCGGGAAAAACCCTTATGACAGTCAGGCTACCCAACTTTACGCTTTCTGGCCGCTGCGGGTTTCGACTTGACCAGGGTGAGCGCGGCTTTCTTCTTCGCGGCTGGTTCAGCCTTGACCATCGGCTTGCGGGACGACGCCTGCAGGCTCTTCTTGAGAGCGGTCATGATGTCGAGTTGCGGCACGTCTTCGACTTTCTCGAATTCAGTGACCTTCTTGCCCTTGATCTTCGAGTCGATCAATTTACGCAGCGCTTCATGGTAATGATCAACCGTGTCGACGTCGGCGAATGAAGTAATCATCTGTTCGACCAGACTGGTCGCGAGAGTCAGCTCTTTCTTGTCCAGCTTCGGCTCCTTGTCGACATCGGGAACTTCGGCCATCTGCCGAATCTCAGCCGGGTAACGCAGCTTCTGCAGGACGATCCCGTTCTCAAGCGGAAACACCGCGCACAGATCCTCGCGATCGCGCAAAACGACTTTCGCCAGCCCAACCTTGCCGGTGTCTTTCAAAACCTGCCGCAGGAGCGCGTAGGGCTTGTCCGCGACCGCGCCGTCCGGGCCCAGATAGTACGGCGCGTCGAAGAAGGTCGCCGGGATCTCGGATGTATCAACAAAGCCGATGATGTCGATCGCCTTGGTGGTTTTGATCTTCACTTTGGCGATCTCTTCCGGTTCGATCAACGCATAGCGATCGGGTTCGTACTGGTAGCCTTTGGTGATCTGATCGTTCGAAACTATCTGGCCGCACTTCTTGCAGCGCTTATCGTAACCAATCGGACCAAAATCGTCGCGGTGCAGTTGATTGAACTGGATTCGCTCGGAAGCCTCGATCGCGTTATAAACGCGAATCGGAATGGCAACCAGCAAAAAGCGTATATGGCCTTTCCAAATCGATCGCATCTGGATCCTCCCTGAGTGGCCGGAGATTTGAGTCCGTGATCAACCAAAGATTGAAGTCTCCGGCCACAGACACAAACGCGGGCCGTCTGCCCGCATTCTTTCCGAGCCTCTTCCGGCTCGACCCTTCGTAAGGGATGAAATTATCGGATAGATGGCCCAGCAAGTAAAGAGTTTTATTGTGTCAGAGGCCCGACCGTCAGGGAGGGCCCGTTATCCATCAAACCGCCGGCTATCCACCGGGCTTTCTCTCCCGGGTGGGCCGACAAGCGCATCAAGCCCTCCCTGACGGTCGGGCTTCTGACACGGACCCGATTGACCACGCCTCTTTAACACCTTATGCTTTTGAGCACTTAGGCTCCTATGCGCGAATGTCCTCGTTGCGAATGCTGTTTTGAAGATGAGACCCTCCTTTGCCCGGACGATCAGGCGAAGACCAAACATACTTTGCCGGGCACAACCCTCTTGAGCGGGCGATACCGGCTGGAAAAGCGCCTCGGGCGCGGCGCGATGGGCCAGGTGTATGTGGCCCGCGATGAGAATCTGGTGACCCGCCGGGTGGCCGTGAAGACGATTCGGCCCGACGTGCTCTCAGACGAAGACCTGCAGGAAGGCGAAGCCATCGCGCGGTTCGAACGCGAGGCGCGCACCGCGGCCTCAATTCAGCATCCGAACATTGTCGGCGTTACCGATTTTGGTAAGAGCGATGACGGCGTCTTCTTTCTGGTGATGGAGTATGTCGAAGGCGAATCGCTCTATCATCTGCTCCGCCGCGAAGGGACCCTCAGCGTGCAACGCGCCCATGGCTTGCTCAAACAGATCAGCGCCGGCGTCGAAGCCGCGCATGACGAAGGCATTCTCCATCGCGATCTAAAACCGGCGAACGTCTTCATCGTCCAGCGAAAGAAAAAGGACGGCCGGATTACCAGCGACGACATCGTGAAGGTGGGCGACTTTGGCCTGGCAAAGATTATCAGTCAGAGCCTGCAGGGAGTTAGTTCCGGCGGTCCCGCTTCGCGCGGGATTCTGGGCACCCCTGAATACATGGCCCCCGAACAGATGCAATCCGGGGCGGCGCTCGATGCGCGTGCGGATGTGTACGCGGTCGGCGCGATTGCTTATCACATGCTCGGCGGCCGTCCGCCATTCACCGGCGACATCATGCAAATCTTTGCCCAGAAGTTGACCCAGGATGCGCCGGCGTTGAGCACTTTGCGATCGGACATCCCGAACGATGTCGAACGGTCAGTGATGCGCGCGCTCAGCCGCGAGGCAGCGGGCCGCCCGGAAACAGTCGGCGACTGGTTTACGGAATTTGATGATGCCTTCGGCGGCGCCTCGGTCAAGGAAGAGAAGGGTGAGTCTCGCGTCGTCATCATGGCGCCCTCCGGGGCCGAGGTGTATGTCGATGATGAACGACACGGCAGTATCGGCCGATCCGGTCGCGTGATTCTGAATTCCCTCCCGCCCGGCAAGCATGTCCTGCGCGTCGCGCATTCCGGGGACAAGGACGATGAGCGCATCATCGAGGTGCGGCCCGACGCTGACGAACAGATTATTCAGGCGCAATTCAAATCAGCGCCATCGAGCGGCTTATCGCCCTCACAGGGTGGCAGCCTCGGCAGTGTTTCGGGCGTCGCGCTGCCGGCGCCGGCGGTGGTCGCTTGCATTAAGTGCGGGTCACGCTTTGCCGCGGGCACGAAATTTTGTGGTCGCTGCGGTGGTACCAGCTTTGACACGCTGACCGTCGATTCTGCCGCCCAACCGCGCCACGCGCCGCCGCCCGCGTCATATCCAAGTCTGAACCAACCCAGTCCCAGCCTCAATCAGCCTGGCGCCAGTCTCAATCAATCCAGTCCGGGCGGCGCCGGCAACAAGGTTCGCTGTACTCGCTGCGGCGCCGACCAGCTCGCCGGCACGAAGTTCTGCGGCCGTTGCGGTGCGTCCATGGGCGGATCGGCAATCGCGTGGAATCCTCCTCGGCCGGTGCAGGTGGTGTGCGCCGGGTGCAGTGCAACCTATCCTTCCGGCACCAGATTCTGCGGACGCTGTGGCCGGACCCTTTAGGCTTAGCCGATCACCATTAAAACAGCTTGTAAGTTTCCTGAAGCTTTTCGTTCATATGCGTCATGATCCGGACTGGAGCGCAGCCGTCCCGGTTGCCCGTGTGTCAGCGAGACGCTTGCGCTCCAGTCGAATCTCGTAGATCTGATATGCAGCATTGCAAAAAACTTGTCTGGCGTAAGTCTTTTCCTGGGTGGCAGGTTTTGAAAGGTGGGCTCTTGAGCGTGTCTCGCTTCTCGTATAGACTTGCCCGCAATCTGAAATTATTAGAATTGCTGAATTATCGCGTCGCCGCTCGCCAAACTCTGCGGCTCATATCAAGCACGAAACGAGGCCAAAATGAAGCGCTGTCCCCAATGTAATCGTACTTATACTGATGATGCCCTCAGCTTTTGCCTGGACGATGGGTCGCCGTTGGTGAGCACCGCCGCCCCTTCCTCATTCGATCCGGGGGCCACCGTGCAATATCCTTCGGCGCGCGACACTTCCCCCCAGCCGACGATCGCTTATCCGGGAGCAGCGCCCACGCCGCCTCCGCCGCCGCCACAGCAATCGGCGCCACCGCCCCCGCCGCAGTGGAGCCCCATGCCGCCGGCAGTGCCGCGAAAACGAAGCGTCTGGCCCTGGTTGTTGGGCATCGGCGCCGTGCTGTTATTCATGGGTATCGGAGTCGCCGTTTTGATTGTTGCGATTGCCACCGTCACCAACAGCAATAACAACAACGGAAATTCGAACGCAAACTCTAATCGGGTGGCAAACCGAAATACCAATACCAACACCAACAGCAACAAGAACACCAATACTGACGCCAACGAGAATTCGAACACTCGCTCGTCCCTGACCAATTTCACTGACGATTTCTCGAACCAGAGCTGGGGGACCGGGCCCTCGCAATATGGAAATATCTTTTATCAGGACGAGGAATATCACATGCACGCTACCAAAGGTGGTTACATTGTGATGTATGCGCCCGACAAGAAGGAGTATTACGATGAGAACGCCACGGTGCGCGTCGGGTTGCGCAGCGTCGACGGTGAGTCGCCGTCCTCGGGCTACGGGCTGACCGTCCACGGCGAAAAGAAAACCGGCAATTTGGAGGATTACGGTTTTCTCATTTATAGCGGCGACAATCCAAAATACAAGGTGGTGTTACATAAGGCCGGCGCGGAAAGCAAAGTGGTCGACTGGACCGCCACCAGCACCATTCGCACCGGCACCCAACCAAACCAACTCGAGGTCCGCATTCGCGATACCAAGATGGATTTCTACATCAACGGCCAGTTCGTGACGTCGGTGGTAGACGAAGCCGGTTACAAGCGCGGGCGGGTCGGCTTTTATACCAGCGACACCGGCGAGGTGGCTTTCGACGATCTGGAGATTAGCAAGTAACTCCCTCGCTATGCGCGTCATTCTCCGAGTCCTGGAAGGACCCTACACCGGCCGTGAATTCACTTTCGATCAGCACGATACGTTTTTGATCGGTCGCGCCGATACGGCCCATCTCTATCTTCCCGAAGACAGGTTCTTCTCTCGCCACCATTGCCTGCTCGAAATTGCGCCGCCGCGCTGCTTCCTGCGCGATCTGGGCTCGACCAACGGGACCTTCGTTAACGGACAACGAGTTCCGGAAGCCTATCTGCATAGTGGGGATCGGATCCAGGGCGGGCAGACGGTGCTCCAGGTGGAAGTTGAAGCGGACAAGCCGGCGCCGATCGACATGTCTGAAGCCCCCACGATTACCCGGCCGATAATCGTCACGATCGAATGCGCGAACTGCGGCCGGCGGGAAGAGACCGAAGGCCTGCCGGATGAAAAGCTGACATTCATCTGTGAGGAATGCCGCGAAGAACTCAAGCGGCGGCCACAACCAGTCCCGGGTTACGAGATGATCCGGCTGCTCGGGCGCGGCGGGATGGGTTGCGTGATGCTCGCGCGCGACGAAACATCCGGTCTGGCCGTAGCCATCAAGACCCTTTTGCCTGAGGTCGCCGTGGCGGACCAATCGTTGCGCCGATTTAAGCGGGAAGTCGATGTCGCCGCAGCGCTTGATCATCCCCACATCGTTCGGTTCATCGAGAGCGGGACGCATAATGGCGCAGTTTACCTGGTCACTGAATTCGTGGAAGGTTCGGACGCGGCGCGGCTGGCGGACGCCCAGGGAGGCCGGCTGCCTCTGGGCCAGGCGATCGATATCATCTCGCAATCGCTTGACGCGCTGGCCTATGCGCATGCCAAGGGATACATTCACCGAGATATTAAGGAATCGAATATCCTGGTAGCAGGCACGGCGCCGAACTTCACGGCCAAGCTGACCGACTTTGGATTGGCGAAGAGCTTCACCCAAAGCGGGATGAGCGGAATCACCATGGCCGGAGACATGGCCGGCACTTTTGCTTACATGCCGCCCGAGCAGATTCGAGATTTTCGCAACGTGCGTCCCACTTCCGACATTTATGCCATTGGGATGACCGCCTACAGCCTCCTCGCCGGTGACATCGCGCTGGACATGGGTCCGAGCGGAGATGTGGCCGGAACGGTAAGAGCCATTTTTGAAGGTCAAATTATTCCTCTTCGCAGCCGCGCTCCGAACGTCCCGGAACGCGTGGCCGAAGTTATCGAGCGCGCGCTCGTCAAAGATCCGGCCCAACGCTGGCAATCAGCGGCGGCAATGCGCACGGCCCTGATGCACGCGGGTTAGCGGACGTCCTCGCTTACCGATTTTTACACATCAGAACTAACTGGAGCGCAAGCTTACTCGGGTGGCCCAGACTTCAGTCTGTGATGTTTGCACCGCGATCACAGACTAAAGTCTGTGCCACCGGTTCGGTCTCAATCGCCGGAGGGCAAGCTGGTATGAAAGCGGCCATATCCGGTTATTTAGAGGCTCTGCCTTGAAGTCTCGAGACTGGAGCGCAGCCGTCTCGCCAGCCTTCCCTGCCGGCGAAGGCGTTTCGCTCCAGTCAACGCTCTCAGCCCGCGCCGAGCCGGCTGCGCGCTCCTCGAAACATTTTTCCGCGCGCGACGCAACCTTGCCCGTTACCGGCACATCCGTTAAGATTGCGAAACGACTTTCTGGTCGCGATGATCGAGCAAAAGGGTCCCCTGGGTACGACGCTCTAAATCCTGTGAGGTACTAAGTGAAGAACAAATTCTCGCTGGCGCTGGTCGCGCTCATTATTTTTTCGTTTGCGATCCCGGTTTTTGTTTTTGCTCAACAAGGTGGGCAAAGCACTTCCGCCGGCAGACCTCGGCAGACGGATCCACCGGTCGCGTCCAGCCGGCGCAGGGACCTGCGCAGCACCACCACGGGCCCAGTGTCGGAGGACTTTCAGGAAGCCCTCAAGGTCATTGAAAACAAATACGTTGACGGCAATAAGCTGGATTACAACAACGTCTACAAATCATCAATCATGGGTATGTTGCGGACACTCGATCCGCACTCCAGCTATTTCGACCGCGAAGAATTTGATGAACTGAAAACAGACCAACGCAGCGAATATTATGGGATTGGCGCGTCGATCCAGAATTACTCGTTGGGCGATAACATCGAAACCTATATCACGGCCACCTTCCAAAACTCTCCGGCTTCCCGCGCGCAACTGCGCTACGGCGACCGGATCGACGCCGTCGATGGTGTCCCGATGCATGGCAAGTCGTCCGCCGAAGTGCGTGACAAAATTCGCGGTCCCCGCGGCAGTCAGGTGAAAGTCACCGTCACCCGGGCCAACTCAAGCCAGGTCGAAACGGTCGAGATTACCCGCGACGCAGTGCCGCAACCGTCCGTCCCCGACTACTACATGATTCGCCCAGGCGTCGGTTATATCGACATGACGCGTGGGTTCAATTTTGACACGGCTCAGGGCCTCGAGGACGCGCTGGACCGGCTGCATCAACGCGGCATGAATTCACTGGTGCTGGACCTGCGGAACAATCCGGGCGGCCTTTTGGATCAGGCGATACACGTCGCGTCGGCATTTCTGCCGCAGGGACAGATAATTCTCACTCAGAAGGGCCGGAACGGTTTGAAT
>Ga0066903_100004148_pt1 | contig 12149 bp, 11 predicted proteins | sample PanSoiMetaGPlot1_FD_67491 | JGI IMG/M metagenome (GOLD analysis project Ga0066903, IMG submission 67491) | Tropical forest soil microbial communities from Panama analyzed to predict greenhouse gas emissions - Panama Soil - Plot 1 (version 2) | ecosystem: Environmental > Terrestrial > Soil >...
GCGCGAGCTCGATTTTCTCAAGCGCCTGTTCGGCGACGACTTCGATCCGACCCAGTACCGCATGCTGCTGTTCGGGCTCGCCATGGTGCTGATCATGATCTGGAAGCCGCGCGGCCTGGTGGCGACGCGCGAGCCGTCGGCGGTGTTCCGCGAGCGCCGGTCGATCTCGGCCGACCTCGTGAAGGAAGGGCGGGGATGAATTCGGCTCGCGCCGATGCGGTCCTTCACGTCGAGCATCTAACCATGCGCTTTGGCGGGCTTCTCGCCGTCAGCGACCTGTCGTGTGCCGCCATGCGCGGCGACATCACGGCGCTGATCGGGCCCAACGGGGCCGGCAAGACCACGGTGTTCAACTGCATCACCGGATTCTACAAGGCGAGCGAAGGCCGGATCGCGCTCGCGCACGGCGACCGCAGCGTGTGGGATGAGCTCGAATTCCTCACCGACCGCGGCGGCCGCAGCGTGCGGCATCCGGACGGCGCGCTGTTCCTGCTCGAGCGCATGCCCGATTACCTGGTGGCGCAACAGGCCAAGGTCGCGCGCACGTTCCAGAACATCCGCCTGTTCCCGGGCATGACCGTGTTCGAAAACCTGCTGGTGGCGCAGCACAACCCCTTGATGGTCGCCTCCGGATTCACCTTTCTCGGCGTGTTCTGGCCGAGCGCCTACGGGCGCGCGGAAAAGAGCGCCGTCGCCAAGGCGCGAACGTGGCTCGACAAAATCGGGCTGATCGAGCGCGCCGATGATCCCGCCGGCGACCTCGCCTACGGGGCGCAGCGGAGGTTGGAGATTGCGCGCGCCATGTGCACCGATCCGGTGCTGCTGTGTCTCGACGAGCCGGCGGCCGGCCTCAATCCCAAGGAAAGCGCCGAGCTCAACGCGCTGCTGCGCTCGATCCGCAGCGAGCATGCGACCTCGATCCTACTGATCGAGCACGACATGAGCGTGGTGATGGAGATTTCCGACCACGTGATCGTGCTCGACCACGGGGTCAAGATCGCCGATGGCACGCCCGATGAGGTGCGCAACGATCCGAGCGTGATCGCCGCCTATCTCGGCGTGGCCGACGCGGAGGTCAGCGAGGTCGAGGCGGAGGTGGGGCTGTGAGGAACCTGTCCCGGGCGCAGCGCAGCGCAACGCCCCGCAACTCGGTGCGATCCGCACCGCAACGGCGTTGCGGTGCGCTGCAGACCCGGGACCCCGGTTGCCATTCGCGAGAGAACCGGGGTCCCGCGTCGGCGGGGCACCGCGCCGCTCAGCTCGGCGCAAGCCGCATCATTGCGGCCAGCGCGCTGCACCGCGCGCGGGACATGGTGGCGCCATGAGCGAGCCGCTGCTCTCGATCCGCGGCGTCAAGGCCTATTACGGGCGGATCATCGCGCTGCGCGGGGTCGATCTCGAGGTCCACGATGGCGAGATCGTCACCCTGATCGGCGCCAACGGGGCCGGCAAGTCGACCTTGATGATGACGATCTTCGGCAACCCGCGGGCGCGCGAGGGCACAATCGCGTTCGCCGGCCGCGACATCACCGCGCTCGCGACCCACGAGATCGCCCGGCTGCGGATCGCCCAGGCGCCGGAAGGCCGCCGCATCTTCTCGCGCATGACCGTGCTCGAGAACCTGCAGATGGGTGCCGTGGTCGCGCCAGGCGGTGACTTCGGCGACGACCTCGAGCGCGTGCTCGCCCTGTTTCCCCGCCTCAAGGAGCGCCTCGCCCAGCGCGGCGGCACGCTGTCGGGCGGCGAGCAGCAGATGCTGGCGATCGCCCGCGCGCTCATGAGCCGGCCGCGGCTCCTCCTGCTCGATGAGCCCTCGCTCGGGCTCGCGCCGCTCATCGTGCGGCAGATCTTCGGTGCCATCCGCACCCTCAACACGCGGGAGAAGCTCACCGTCTTCCTGGTCGAGCAGAACGCGTTCCACGCGCTCAAGCTGGCGCACCGCGGCTACGTCATGGTCAACGGCGCGATCACGCTCGCCGGAACCGGGCCCGAGCTTCTCGCCCGTCCCGAGGTCAAGGCCGCCTATCTCGAGGGCGGGAGGCATTAGGGTGTGAACCATCAAGTTTTGGAGCACGTCCTATTGATCGCCCCGACCCGCCGCAGTCTGGCCTCGTGCTCGCCGCCGTCAAGGCGTGGCCTGGCTGCGCCAGCGAACGCCGCACTCCCGCGCAACGGCCAGCCTTGACGGCGTCTCGACACGAGGCCAATGGCCAGCCATGGGTCGGGACGAAGAAACAGGCTACCGGGTCGAACAAAGAAACGGGACTGTAACCTGGGCCGGCAAGCTCAACACGGCTGTGGGTCGTCGTGGATCAAACAACCCAGCGCCGTTTGATTGAACTCAAGGCGAAACTCAAAGGGCTTTGATTTCGAGCGCGACAGCTCCGCCCGCCCTTCTCCCTGTTTCTTTGTTCGACCCTAAGGCCGTTTCTTCGTCCCGACCTGCCGCCGCGATGACGCCGGGCGCAGCCGCCGTCAAGGCTGGCCGTCGCGCTGGCGGCGAACACATGCTGAGGCCTCGCCAGGCGCCTTGACGGCGGCGAGCACCGCGTCAAGCTGGCTGCAGTGGGGCTTCGCCAAGTACTGCAGGCTGCGTGCGGTGTTGCCTGATTTAATAGCCTGCGCTGATATGATTCGAACCATGGAAAGACGGCCCTAGCCGATGGACATCTCCGTCCCGCAGCTGCTCTACGAGGAGGACTCGGTCGGGGTCTTTCTCCTGGTCACCATCGTGATCGGCGGCGGCGCGGCCTGGCTGTCGGGGCGGGCGATTGCCGCAACCTGGCGGCCGTGGTGGCACATCGTCGCCTACATGCTGATCCTCGGCGGCGCCGTGCGTTTCTTCCACTACGCCCTGTTTGGCGGCACCCTGCTGTCGTTACATTATTATCTGGTCGACAGCTTAATCGCGCTCGCCTTCGCCTTGTTCGGATTCCGCGTGACGCGCGCGCGCCAGATGGCGACGCAGTACGGCTTCCTCGTCACGCGTACGGGCCTCCTGTCGTGGGCGCGGCGTGGCGGCGCGGCCGAGACCGAGCCCACGAAATCCGGATGACTTTTGCTGCGCGCGGCGCTTCAATCGGCTCGGGAAGCCGCGCCGGCGGCGGCGCGGCTTGCGGTCAAAAAAGGGGAAAGCCGATGAAGACACTGATTGTGCTCGGCCTGGCATTCGGCGCTGGTTTGGCCCTCGCCGGCAGCGCTCAGGCGGAGGTCAAGTTTGGCGTGACCGGGCCGTTCACCGGTCCGAATGCGGCCTTCGGGGCCCAGCTCAAGAACGGGGCCGATCAGGCCATCGAGGACATCAACGCCAGCGGCGGAATCCTCGGCCAGAAGATCACGGTCGCTTACGGGGACGACGTCTCCGACCCGAAACAGGGCGTATCGGTCGCCAACAAGTTCGCCGGCGAAGGCGTCAAGTTCGTGGTCGGGCCGTTCAACTCCGGCGTCACCATGCCGTCCTCGGAGGCCTACCAGGAGAACGGAATCCTCCAGATCACACCCGCCGCCACCAATCCGAAGGTCACCGAACGGGGCATGTGGAACATTTTCCGCACCTGCGGTCGCGACGACCAGCAGGGCGAGGTCGCCGGCGCCTACATCCTCAAGAACTTCAAGGGCAAGAAAGTCGCCTTCGTCCACGACAAGACGACCTATGGCCAGGGCCTCGCCGACGAGACCAAGAAGCGGGTCAACGCCGGCGGCATGAAGGAAGTCCTCTACGAGGGCGTCAATCTCGGGGATAAGGACTTTTCCGCGCTGGTGTCCAAGATCAAGGCGTCCGGCGCCGACCTCGTCTACTGGGGCGGCCTGCACACGGAAGGCGGGCTGCTGGTGCGGCAGATGCGCGACCAGGGCCTCAAAATGCCGCTGATGGGCGGCGACGGCATCGCTTCCGACGAGTTCGCTTCCATTGGCGGTCCCGGCGTCGAGGGCACGTTGATGACCTACGGGCCCGATCCGCGCAATCGGCCGGAGGCGAAGGCGGTGCTGGACAAGTTCCGCGCCAAGAAATTCGAGCCGGAGGCCTACACGCTTTACAGCTATGCGGCGGTCCAGATCATCAAGCAGGCCGCGGAGGCGGCCAAATCGCTCGACCCCAAGAAGGTCGCCGACCAGATCAAGTCGGGCCAGAAGTTCAAGACCGTGATCGGCGAGCTCACCTACGACAAGAAGGGGGACCCGAACCGGCTCGACTACGTGGTCTATGTCTGGAAGAAGAATCCGGAAGGGAAGATCACCTACACGGAGATCAAGTAAGACCAGACCTCCGATCTCTGACCTCTCACTTCGTCATGGCCGGGCTTGTCCCGGCCATCCACGTCTTTGATTTGATCGGCGCTTTAGAGCGTGATGACTTTCTTCGAGTCGTCATCACGCTCTAGCTTATCGGTGGAGCATGACCCCCGCTTTCGCGGGGGCGGGCCTTTTCCGAAAACCGGTACCCACCCCGGATCAAGTCCGGGGCAGGCTTTTTCGGGGTCATGCTCTAAGACGTGGATGCCCGGCACAAGGCCGGGCAGGACGAGCCAAGTTATGCGAGGCAAAGCGAAAGAGGCCGCCGACTGCGGCGGCCCCGTGTGCCATCACTTCCGGCCCACCTGAGTGAGGCCTTCTCCGATTGACTTGATCACCGCGCTGAAGGCGCCCGCCAGGCCGCCGGTAGCGACCTCAACCTCATCATCTCGCAAGACCTGAATGCCGCGGTCGATGTCCGCGACCTTGGGCTTAGTCGTGTTCATGGCTGTGGTCCTTCGTGTTCAGTACTGCGACGAACGCGACGTGTAGAGGCCCCCGTGGGTCGGCGACCGTGACTTGCCTCACACTCTCCGCCGTCCACGGTCGCAGCACCGAATCTAGTTGCCAGGTGTGGCTGCAGCAGTTCGACGGGCTAAGCTTGATGGGTGTAGGTCCAGACCACCGTTCCATAGCTGATAGTAACGCTCTCGGTGGGCAGGCTCGTACCCTTGGACGAACCGCCGGTCTTGGACGACCCGCCGCCGATGACGTGGCTCAGCTGGTCGTCCATCAACTCGATCGTGTCCTCGTTGGCCGTCGCGGTCAGCTCGGTGATCATACTTGTCTCCTGGTCTCGGGCTTGCGCGCGATATTCGCCGCCTATGCCGTGCCAAGTCCGTGACGTGGATCACGGAGGCCGATATGAAGCCGCGCAGCCAGATGGCGTCCCGCTAGCCTCGGGAGAGGCGGCCGCTCGCAGCCGGGTCACGAGCGACCATCCTCAAACGCGGTCGATGCGGCACATGTAGCAGCCGTAAGCCGCGTGGTGCACATGGACGTAGGCGGTGTCATCGCGGGCAAAGAGCTCGCTTGCCGCGGCAAGAAGGTCGCTGCCGCGCGCGACTTGCGCGGCGACGATCATGTCCTCGCCGTCGTAGCCCCGCACTCCCCAATGGCGTTCGAGCATCATGGCCGGGACTTCGTCGACCCGGTCCCAGACCTCGTCCGCCGCACGACGCACGAAGATCGGGCCATTGCCGCGATACGGCGAGGCGCTCGCCGCCACGTGCGGAAAGTTCGTCAGGATGACCTCCTCGCCCAGTGAGGCGTCCTTGAGGCTGACGCGACAGGGATAGATCGAGCCGGGCTGCGCGAACCGCCGCACCGCGCCGCGCTGCCGCAACTCGGCATCGGAAAGGTGGAACAGGGGAGCGAACGGGACGGGATCGAGTCCACGGATGCGATAGGCCATCGGTCTGCTCCTTTGTGATGAGGAGCCGAATATCGCGACGGCCCGTCATCGGTCCCACCCGGTTTGTGCACCCGATTTCTCTACCGCGCGTTCCCGTTCGCTGGCCTAAGGCGCGATGCAGCCGAAGTTTGTCATCCCGGACGCCCCGGATTTAATCCGGGGCGATCCGGGACCCATGTACCCCTGCATCGGAAATCAACTGCAAGGCAGGGGCCCATGGGTCCCCGGCTCTCGCGCCCGAAGGCGCTCGGGCGGGACGATGGTGGATAGGGTGGATGAGAATTTGGGCCAAACGAACACTGGCTGGCCGCTATCCGATGTTGCCGAGGACCGGGAACGTCTCCAGGAGCCAGAAGCTCGCATCGGTGACGAACCCGGTCAGAAAGGCGATTCCGGTCACCACCAAGAGGCCGCCCATGACCTTCTCGACCGTTCCGAGGTGGGCGCGAAAGCGCGCCAGGAAGGCCGCGAACGGGCCTACCGCAATGGCCGCGAGCAGGAACGGGATTCCGAGCCCGAGCGAATAGACCGCCAGCAGGCCCGCGCCCTTGACGACGGTCGCCTCGGCAGCCGCGACCGACAGGATGGCCGCCAGGATCGGACCGATGCAGGGCGTCCACCCGAACGCGAACGCGAGCCCCATCGCATAGGCGCCCCACAGGCCGATCGGTTTCGCCACCTCCAGGCGCTTCTCGCGCATCAGGATGGCGATGCGCGTGAGGCCGAGAAAATGCAGGCCCATGATGATGATGACGATGCCGGCAAGAATAGCGAGCACGTTGGCATAGGCGCGCAGGAGGGATCCGATCGCGCTCGCGCCGGCCCCCAGCGCGACGAAGACCGTGGTGAAGCCGAGGACGAACAGGAGCGCGGCCAAAAGCGTATCCCGTTCCGCGGGCCCCTTGGCTTCCCCGTCTGCAAGGCGCTCCAGCGACGCGCCGGTGAGATAGACGAGATACGGCGGCACCAGCGGCAGCACGCACGGCGACAGGAAGCTCAAGGCGCCGGCGAGGAGCGCGGCCCATATGGTGACGTCGGTCATGGCGCCTAACCAGCACGCACGGGCCGAGCGCGCAAGCCGCCCTCTTCGTCCTCGCCCGGATGTGATCGGCGGCCTGTCGGACGCCGCAACCTACACTCGCCGAGCCACGAACGTTCCATTCGGCTGATGGAAGAACAATTCATCCAATTCCCCGTCCGGGCCGAGATGGAACTCCACCCGGAAGCCCTCAAGCTCGTCGATGACGAAGGTTCGGCCCTGGTAGGGACGGAGTTTGTAGGTTGCTTGGCTCCCAGTTGTCAGCGTGAGCTGTCCATCGTTGTCCTGTCGGACAACAACAGTCGTTGCTCCCTGGCTGAACGTGCCGGTGCAGTGCTGATGGAAGGCGGGATTCATGCAATCGCCGGCCGCAATGCGGGTGAAGACGACGTCTTTGACGAGCGGCTCGAATGGAGCCGCCAGGCTCGCAACGTTTCCTTCACGATCGGTGGAAAATGAGATGGTGAGCCGGTCAGGCAGCAGACGGTCGGGCGCTTCAGGCAGCTCGAACGTATCGTAGTGCCGATGCGCGAGCGGCTCGGACATACCTCTATACGCCCAGTGCAATATGCCTTGCGTCTGAGTGATTGTGATCCGGCCGTAGCCGGGGTGGTCGTAATCGCCGGCATAGTCCGCGAGGTCATGGCTAGGCCGGGTGTCCAGCCGTCGCGTCGCTTTCCGGGCCTGTCGGTCGACGTCGAGCTGCGCCACGAATTTGCGGCGCCGCTCACGAAGACGATCGAGCCAGGGTATTGGTTCTTTGCCGCACACCCGGTCGAAGACGTAATTGGCGATAATTTCCGTAACCGCGCTTGGATCACGATTCGTGAACACGGCAACGCCGACGCCGCGATCGGGCAGCATCGTCATCTGCGTACTCCAGCCGATCCAGCCACCTCCGTGGAACACGACGCGCTCTCCGCGATAGCTGTGCGAGCGGAAGCCGAGGCCATAATGCGCATCACCGTACTCGGCGAATTCGGATGCCGCGACATGGACGCGCGGTGTCTGAAGTTGCTGTATCAAGGCCGGTGACAGGAGCCGTTGTCCCTCAAACTCGCCCTTGTCGAGATGCAGGCGAAGCCAGTTCGCGAAGCTCGCAATTGACGTGTTTATGCCGCCCGCGGCCGTCACGCGGATCGGCCAGAGTTTCGCGCGCAGGCGGGTGTCCCCGTCCATCGAGTAGGGCAAGGCCGCATCGGCGGCCGCGGCGAGAGCCTCCACTGTGAAAGTCACATTCATGTACAGCTTGTCGGTCAGTCGCGCGCGGGTAAATTCGGTCCAACTCTGACCGCTGACGCGTTCCGCCACCATGCCGGCGACGAGATAACCGAGGTTCAGGTATTGGAAGGTGCTGCGAATGTCTTCGCTCGGCTCTAAATAGCGCATTGCCGCCAGCATTTGCGCGGGTGACAGATCGCCCGGCATATGAATCCAATCGTGGCGCGGCAGCCCGGAATGATGGCAGAGCAAATCGCGCACCGTGACACGGTCGGTCGCGACGGCGTCATGCAGCCGGAATTCCGGGATGTAATCCCGCACCGGCTTCTTCCAATCGAGGCGCCGCTCGTCGACCAAAAGGGCCAAGCCCGTGGAGGTGAACGACTTCGTGATCGAGCCGATGAGGAACTGTGTGTCGGTTGTCACCTTCAAGCCGGCTTCGACATCGCGAAGGCCGTAGGCTCTTAGAAGCGGTGGTTGGCCGTTTGCCGTAACGGCGAGAGCCAGGCCGGGAATCTTCCATTCGCTCATCGCCTCGGCGACGAGTGCATCCAGTTCAGAGGTAAGAAGTGCATCGAGTTCAGAAGTAAGATCGGCGACAGGCCCAAGATGTGCCAGAGATGCTGAAGACATTGGAGGTCTCTCTCGATTCGAACACAATGAACGACGCGCCCGCGAAGGGCGCGCCTGGTGAAACGGCGACTCCCGGAATCCGGGATTCCACCGCTTTACGGCTCAGAGATCGAACCAGTCCTGCAACATGTCTCCACGACGCCCCGTTGGATACGGCTCGCATCTATCACGTGTAGCGCTACAGATGGTAGCCAACAGTCGACGACAGTGCAAGGATATTTTTTCACACGCACGCGACAGAAAGCTTAAGGCGCCGGCGAGGAGCGCGGCCCATATGGTGACGTCGGTCATGGCGCCTAACCAGCTTGGCACGTGCGGCACGAAAAGCCGCGACAGAGCTTATCACTGTATGGGACTTCCTCGAGCCAGGCGGCGCCACGGCGCTCGCCCACTGCGCGGAGCGCGCCAGCGAACTCCACTTGCCGGCGCGCGGTCGGTCGTAATTATTTCTTATTCGTCATGGATTTGTGAGTGCACATTTGATCCACATCAATCGTCAGCCGCCGCCTCGTGAGCCAGTCCATCCCATACCGGGATATACTCCCCGTGAATCCTTTTGGAGGAAGCCATGCCAGCACCGCTTCGCTCCCTATCGCCGGCCATCATGGCGCTGGCGCTGTCGTCGATGCCGTCGCTTGCGCAGCAGACGCAGGACACCCGGACGCCTCAACCCATGCGCCAGGCACAGGTGCAGCAGCAAGCCCCAGCGTCGCAGCCAGCGGCGGCCTCGGTGGTCGCGGCTCCGACGTGGGGCGCCAAAGAGGGAGAGGCCTGCGTCGGCTGCCATGCGGCGATGAATCCCGGGCTGACGGAGGAGTGGCGTCTCGGCGCTCACGGCCAGAAGGGCGTCAACTGCTATGACTGCCACCGCGCCGAGGCCGGCAATCCGGGCGTCTTCGAGCACAACGGCTTCCGCATTGCCGTGATCGTCTCGCCCAAGGACTGCGGGCGCTGTCACCAGAAGGAGGTCGACGAGCAGAAGGGTAGCCATCACGCACGCGCCGGCCAGATCCTCGCCTCGCTCGACAACTTCCTGGGCGAGGTGGTGGGCGGCTCGCCGGCGGTCGCCGTCGGGTGCCTCCAGTGCCACGGGTCAACCATCAAAGTGCTGCCGGGTGGCAAGTTCGATCCGGCGACGTGGCCCAACACCGGCATCGGCCGCATCAACCCCGATGGCAGCTGGGGCAGCTGCAGCGCCTGCCACACCCGGCACCGTTTTTCGAAGGCGCAGGCCCGCGAGCCCGAAACCTGCGGCAAATGCCATCTCGGTCCGGACCATCCGCAGATGGAGGTCTACGAGGAGTCGAAGCATGGCATCCTGTGGTCGGCCAACAGGGACCACCTCAACGTCGACCGCGACCAGTGGAAGGTCGGGGTCGATTACACCGCGGCCCCGAGCTGTTCGACCTGCCACATGAGCGCGACCCCCACCCAGGGCGTCACCCACGACGTCGGCGAGCGGATCAGCTGGACGCTGCGGCCGGCGATCTCCACCAAGCTCAACATGGTCGTCTACGACGATCTGTCGAAGGAGGACGTGCCCGAGGGCAAACCGCTGCCGAAGGTCGGCGACGAGAGCAAGGCGAGCGACGGCACGACCCGCAAGGTGGTGCAGATCCTGACCTGGCAGGATCGGCGCGAGCGCATGCAGGACGTGTGCAAGCAGTGTCACGCCGACGGTCAGGTCTCCGGCTTCTACCGCCAGTTCGACAACCTGGTGGACCTCTACAATGACAAATTCGCCAAGCCGGCCACCGCGATCATGAACGAGCTGTACAAGGCCAACAAGCTGACACCGGCCCCCATGGATGAGAAGCTGGAATGGACCTACTACGAGCTGTGGCACCACGAGGGACGTCGCGCCCGCCACGGCGCCGCAATGTCGGGCCCGGATTACGCCTGGTGGCACGGCATCTACGACGTGGCCAAGACGTTCTATCTCGGCTTCATCCCGGAGGTGAAGCAGGCGGCCGGCGAGCCGCTCGCCAGCCAGCTCCTGGACAAGTACGTGTTCAGCCAGCCCGGCCACAAATGGCTGCAAGAGGGCATGACCAAGGATCAGCTACAGAAGATGCAGGAGTACTATCGCGAGCGCTACGGCGAGCAGAAGTGACCGGCGCCGGTGTCCCGCGGGCGGTGCAGCGCGCCGTTCAGCAGCTGCCTATGCCTTAGCCAAATTCAGCAGCGCACCGCAACGCGATTTAAGGCCAGGAACGAGAGGGTTTATCGGCGTTGCGCTGCGCCGCGCCGGGACACGTTGCCGATCACTTTCATATGCCGCATCCAGACGCCATCGCTTTGTATCGCGACCGTCATGGCTGCCGCGCCGAAATCACCTGTGGTAGCCTCGAAACTGGCAAACGCGTGTGCCGGCCCAACGTCATGGACGACTCGATCTCCTATCGCCGCATTCACGGAAGCTGCCATTGCGGAAACATTCGAGTCCTGATCGACTGGCCCGATTCCGCGGCGGCGATCCCGGCTCGGGCTTGCGGCTGCACGCTATGTACGAAGCACGGGGCGGCCTGGACCTCGCAACCAGATGGCCGGTTTGATCTGCGGATCGCCGACGATTCGCGGGTGACGCGATATCGGTTCGGAACAAGGACCGCGGATTTTCATCTTTGCCTGACATGCGGCGTGATCCCGATCGTAACATGCGTGATGGACGGGATTCGATATGCCGTGTTCAACGTCAACACGTTCGACGACGTCGATCGGTCGCAGTTCGTCGAGACGGCCATGGATTTCGAAGGGGAGACGACAGAAAACCGCCTGGCGCGACGGCGGCGCAACTGGACGCCGGAGGCAATTGAGGGTGAGATTGGGCGGCGAGCCGCCGATTGATCATCCGCGTGCATGTTGGGCGATGCGTCGAAAGAGAGCGATATCGACTCTTCCGCTTATCCCTCAAAAGGTGCCCTCGATCGCGGGAGGCCGCCACCGCCGCAATGTGCCAGGTGCGTGCGTTCTCCAGATCAAGCCCCCACAAAGCCACGGCATGGTGTAAGGTCAAATCGAAGCGTCTTCGATAGAAGCGACCATGGGTGTTCTGTTACGAGGCGGGTGCCCCTGCGATGCGGTACGTTTCGAGATCACCGGGGTGTTCGATGCTGGCTACTGCCACTGCAACCGGTGCCGCAAGCAAACTGGAGCACCTGTGTTCGCGTTTGTTCATGTCCCAAGAGCTGCATTCAAGTTGCTCAGCGGCGACCTCGTCGGAGAGCCCCGGGAGCGTCTTGGTCAAGGTATGATCTGCGGGTCTTGTCGGGCGGGCGTCTGCTTCGATATGGGCGATCGAGACTTGCTGTCCATTGGCATCGGTCGGTTAGATGAACCCGCCCGCGTGCGTCCGACTTTCCATCAGTGCGTAAGCTCCAAACTGCCGTGGTTGGACATCAACGACGGCCTACCACGCTTTAGCGAGAACACGATTACGCATCCTAGGAACCGACAATCGCCGATCGTCCCCGGTCCTGACTGATGGAATGACCTGCGGCGCAAAACGTCGGATATGGGGTCAGACTCGACGCCGCGAGCGCACGGGCG
>Ga0066903_100004150_pt1 | contig 12146 bp, 10 predicted proteins | sample PanSoiMetaGPlot1_FD_67491 | JGI IMG/M metagenome (GOLD analysis project Ga0066903, IMG submission 67491) | Tropical forest soil microbial communities from Panama analyzed to predict greenhouse gas emissions - Panama Soil - Plot 1 (version 2) | ecosystem: Environmental > Terrestrial > Soil >...
GCTGGGCGGCCAGGACCGCCGTGCAGATGCCGCCGAAGTGCAGCAGGATCAGCAAGCTGATCACACCGCGGCGGATGTTCTGCGGCACCACCGCCAGCGGTGCCGCGATGATCGCCACCAGGGCCATCACGGCCACGAGAAGCCGAATGCTGTCCCACTCCTCCGCCCTGCCCTCGCCCAGGTACAGAGCCCGGCAGGAAAAAAAGCACGCCAGGGCCGCAAGAGCCAAAAGAGCCGAGCTTTCGTCCCCCGCGGTCATCTGCCACGAGGGATCCCGGCGGCGCAAGCTCATCTTCAGCGCCACCAGGCTCATGGGAGTGACGATGAACCACAGAATCACCAGTTTGTTCGGCCTGATGGAAAAGGGATCGAAGCCGGCAATGCGAAGGATTAATAGCCCCGTCACTGTCAGGGCCATCAAGCCGTAGACGAACATCAGACCCAACAAAACGAGATCACGAGCAGACCGCGAAGCAGATTCCAAAAATGCGGGCCGCGACGCTCCCAGGCGAATCCGCAAGGCGCCTCCGACACAAAGCAGGCCGATGGTGATGAGAAGAAGTTGGGCCGGCCAGGTGTCGTCCAGCGACAGGGCATTGAGAAGCAGGAGCCGACTCCATGCAAGCGCTGTGATCGCCAGGCCGAGAACCATCCAGAACCAGGGATTTGCCAGGACCCAGTCGCGTGAGGCGGGGACTTTCAATTCGGCGCTGGCCATGCAAAGCATCCTCCGAAGGCACCACGATTAAGATACCTGATTCGATCAGATAAGGCACGCCAAATCAGATTTTGCGGAACACCGAAATGAAACGCTTCACGGCGGAAAACTTGCGGATCACAACGGAACTACTTTCACTACGGCATGAAAAGATTAATCGTGCGAAATAGTCATTTGGCAAACCGGTGGCCTAAGCCACTTGGTGGCTCTCTTTCATCATCCTGCAGCCAAAACACCCCAAATTACCCAGTCCGAAAAAATTGCCAGACCTCACTTGCCGGCCGAAGAATCGTCAAATAGAAACAATCACACAGGAGGTTTAATCGGCATTCCTGGCATAATTGGCAAAAAAGAACATTTTTTTCCAATTTGCCTGGATACAGTCAACTTTTGAGTTTTTCCTGTTGACTATAATTGTCCATCTTCACTATCTTACCAAGAGTGAAATTTGACCCCTGGGCATTGGAGGCCTGGGATTGCTTTGGCTCCAGGCCTAGAGGTTTCCTGATATTGCATGGGTTGGCTTCCTTTTGAAGGAGGTGTACGCGATGTACAGTGTTGTGTTGATGATGGCTCTCAGTGGTGGCGCGGAAGTTCCGGAATTCGGATGCCGCTGTAACGGCGGATGTTCGGGCGCTAGCTGCCACGGTTGCCGTGGTGGTCATGGATGCCGTGGTTGCAACGGTGGCTGTCATGGATGCCGTGGCGGACATGGTTGCCGTGGTTGCAATGGTTGCCATGGTGGCCGTTGCCATGGCCGTTGCCATGGTTGCAATGGTGGCTGTTCCGGCTACACCGCTTGCTGCGGTACGGCGGTTGTTGTGTCCCCCTGCGCTTGCAGCGGCGGCACCGTGATCGTCCCTGAGAAGAAGAAGGACATGCCGAAGAAGAAGAAAACCGCCCCCGAAGTGGATGCCCCCGCTGTCATCCAGGTTTCGCTGCCTGCGGATGCCCGGCTGACCGTGGACGGAAATGCCACGACTTCCACGTCCGAAAACCGGACCTTCGTGACCCCGGCTCTGCCCCAGGGTGAAACGTTCCAGTACACCCTGCGTGCCGAGATCGTTCGCGATGGCCGCACCGTTGTTGAAACTCAAGTTGTCACCGTTCGCGGTGGCGAAGAAACCCGCGTTCCGTTCAACTTTTCCAACGGCGTTATCGCCGCTCGCTAAGGCCCCTGCGGGGACCGGTTGACGCCTGGAGCCGGCAACCTGTCCTTCAAAGGTGCATGGAAAAGCTGGATCGAAAACTGCAGGTGAGAGGGGAGAACCTTGGTTCTCCCCTTTTTTTGCGCGCATTTGGACTTTAAAAAACAGCGGAATAGGTTACAAGGGTCCGGCGTTGGCGGCAGGACAAGTGCCGCAGCCCTGGCAAGGCAGGCAAAAGGATTGAGCCTGCTGCGTCCGCTTCCTATAATTCGCAGGAAGGGATTTGTCGAAAACGCAGAGGTCGAGCCATGTCATGAACGCTTATTTTCTGAGGCCCAAGGTTGGCGAACTGATATTTCAAATATTCGGGCGTCCGCTGCACCCGGAACTGTTCGATATCGTGGCCTCTCATTCCATCCGCCGCAAGGAATACCGGTTGAATCTGTGGATCACGCGCACCGGCCATGTGATCACTTGGGAAAACCCGGATGTCTTTCTGACGGAAGTCGCCGCTGCGGCCGACCAGCCGCTTCCCGAAAGCCGGCGCCTGCTCAGCTATCGGCTGCGGGGCGAGCGTGCCGCCACGCTGCCCTGCGCCCACGGCATCCACTACCAGATGAGTTTTCAGGTCGAAACGCTGCCGCCGGAAATTTTCCTGCACGTTCATGACGAGATCCTGGCCGACGGCAGCAAACGCGGCTTCCTCCATAACTTCCGGCCCAACCATCGCCTCGCGGTGGCGCCGCTCGGATACATCGAGGTCCAGGCGCGCCCGGAATGCCTGTTCCTGTCCACTTTTCACACCTTTCCTGAAGAAAACACCATCATCAAATCCCAGTCCCTGATCGAGAAAAAAGGGTGAAGTCCCATTTTTCCATTGCTTTTCCTGTCCAGGCGACTTAAAGTAAATAAACCATTAAGGAGGTTGACGGTGCTTCTGAGCGATTTGATTCTTCTGGACTTGCTTTTCCCCCTTGACGGGGGATAGTCCTGGGAACGCCGTCATCTGCAAAGAATAGCTTTTGCCGATATCGACCCTGGGACAAACGGTTCCAGGGTTTTTTCGTTTGTGGCCGCCTTTGACTTGGTAGGGTGCGTTCCGAGCCATGCCGAGTCGTCTGACTGAATCCGTGAAAATTGTTTGGCTCGGAACGCACCCTACTTTGGGGATATCGTTAGCTGGGAGTTTGCCATGGCCGAAAACCGATTGATCATTTTTGATACCACCCTTCGAGACGGGGAACAATCCCCGGGCGCCAGCATGAACCTGGCGGAAAAGCTCGAGATAGCCCTGGCCCTGAAGGACCTGGGTGTGGACGTGATCGAAGCGGGCTTTCCGATCGCCTCGCCGGGTGATTTCGAAGCGGTGCAGGCGATCGCCCGCGAAGTGGAAGGACCGACGATTTGCGGCCTGGCGCGCTGCAATTCGGCGGACATCGATCGCGCCTGGGAGGCCCTGGCCGATTGCCCCCGACCGCGCATCCACGTCTTCCTTGCCACCAGCTCCATTCACCGGGAATTCAAGCTGCACATGGCCAAGGAGGAAATTGTCCGCCGGGCCGTGGAAGGAGTTCAGCGCGCCAAGAGCTGCTGTGCCGATGTGGAATTCTCGCCGGAGGATGCCGCCCGCACCGAGCTGGACTTCCTGGCCGAGGTGGTGGAAAAGGCTGTGGCTGCCGGCGCCACGACGATCAACATCCCCGATACTGTCGGTTATGCGGTCCCCAGCCAGTATGCCGCCGCCATCCGCTACCTGAAAGAGAATGTTCCCGGCATCGACAATGTTATCCTGAGCGTGCATTGTCATAATGATCTGGGCCTGGCGGTGGCCAACAGTCTGGCGGCACTGCTGGAAGGCGGCCGGCAAGTCGAGTGCACCATCAACGGCCTCGGAGAGCGTGCCGGCAATTGTTCGCTGGAAGAAATTGTCATGGCCGTGAGGACCCGCTGCGATTTCTTCGGGCTGGACACCACCATCAACACCAAACGGTTGTTTCCCACGAGCCGGCTGGTTTCCCGCATCACCGGCATGCAGGTGCAGCGCAACAAGGCCATCGTCGGCCAGAATGCCTTCGCCCACGAAGCCGGCATTCACCAGGACGGCATGCTCAAGGAGCGCCGGACCTATGAGATCATGCTTCCCGAAGATGTGGGCTTCCACCGCACGGAATTGGTCCTGGGCAAGCACTCGGGCCGGCACGCCCTCAGGCAACGGATCAGCGACCTGGGCTATCATTTGAACGACGAGCAGCTGCAAAAAGTGTTCGAAGCGTTCAAGGGCCTGGCCGACCGCAAAAAAGAAATCTACGATGCCGACATCGAGGCCCTGGCCGAATCGGTGATTCATTCCGGGCCGGCCATCTGGACCCTCGAAGCAGTGACATGCAACGCCGGCTCCGGGACCGTCCCCTCCGCCGCCATTGTCCTCTGGCACAAGGACGGCACGCTGTTTCGCGACGCCAATGTCGGCGATGGGCCGGTGGATGCCGTCTTCAAGACGATCGAGCGCATCACCGGCATCGACTTGTGCCTGTGTGAATACCACGTCCGCAGCGTCACGGTTGGCGAAGATGCCCAGGGCGAAGCGCAGATCGAGGCAGAACACCACGGCCGGATTCTGCGTGGCCGGGCTGTCAGTACCGACATCATCGAAGCCAGCGCACTGGCCTTCTTACAGTGCATCAACCGCGCTCTCTTGCGGCAGCAGCTCAAAATGAACCCCCAAACGGAGGAAGTCAGTGTGATGTGACATCCCGCAGCTCGCGGGCAAGCCCCAGGCAGTCTTCGAGCCCTGGGGGTTTGGGAATAATTCTGCCTTTCCCAGTTTTCCAAATCTGGTATAGTACACTCAATTACGGGGGGAGCAGAGTGTGGTTTTCTCCCCAAGGCTGGGGAGTCCTCCAACAGGAAAAGGAGTTCCGCATGATCCGCCGCGTCATTCTCGTTTCCATCGTCCTGTGCATCGTCGCCGCCAATCGGCCCGAAACCCAGGTAGTCAAGAGCAAGGTCGAAAAGACTCCCCTCGACGAAATGGGCGACATCTCGGGTTACTACACCTGCAAGGGCAAGGAAGTCAGCGGCAAAAGCTATTCCGGTATCACCATCATCACGCGCAAGAATGACATCTACCTGGTGCAGTGGATGCTCTCGGGCGGGTCTACGTTCACGGGCGTCGGCATTCGCCAGGGCAACACGCTGTCCACCAGCTGGGCCATGGTCGCCGAGAAAGGCACCCTCATTCGGGGCGTGAACATGTACCGGATCGACCCGGGCCCGCGCCTGAGCGGCCGCTGGGCCACCATCCCAGGACCGGGCGTCGTCCAGACGGAAACCTTGACGTTCTTGAAGAATCTGGATGAAGAAGAGTGAAACGGGGTCGCCGGGGGTTAGCCGCGACGCGGAGTCTTCGGAGCGGAGCGTGTGGCGTTCCAGAGTCCGCGCTCCGCTCCGAAGACTCCGCGTCGCGGCTAACCAATGCCTCGAAAAAAAGACTCGACGCTTGCCATCAACTCGTTTAGGATAAGGAAACCCCCGCCTCGAAGAAGGGAATGGAGGTTTCCGTGTCCCACCCCCGCCCCAGTCGGCGCGACTTGCTTCGGATCGGCATCGGTGCTCTGGGTTTACCAGCATACCTCGGCTTGCGCTCCGACTCTGCCCGGGGTTCCCAGGCAAGAGAACGGTCAGTCATCGTTCTTTATTGCTGGGGTGGCATGAGCCACCTGGATACCTGGGACCTGAAGCCCGACGCTCCAGCCGAAGTTCGCGGTGAGTTTCATCCCATCGCCACGAGCACTCCGGGAATTCGCCTCGGCGAACATATGCCGCTTTTGGCCAGGCAAACCCGCCGCCTGGCGATCATCCGTTCGATCCATCATCGCTCGTCTGCCCATGGCAAGGGGATGTACTGGAACTTCACGGGCCATCCCGCTCCGCAGGCCGAGGTGGCGGTAAACCTGCCGCCGTCGCGGCAGGATTGGCCGAGTCTGGGCGGCATGATCGGGCGCTTTCGCCGCGCCCCCGCCGGCCTTCCGAGTGCCGTGCAAATCCCCTATCCCATGGTGGACAACAACACCTTGCAAGCGGGAGAAAATGGCGGCTGGCTGGGCAACGGCTACGATCCGGTCATCGTGCGCCCCGATCGCGGTCGGCCATGGAAGGGCGTCTCCCGCGACCTGGGCACAATGGTCCTGAGCCGGGCCCAAGGGGTTGAAACGGCCCGCCTCGAAGCACGCCAGACTCTCGTTCAGCGCCTGGAACAATCGATGTCGAGGGATGGCGGCCGCTCCTATAGCCATTTTCAACAGATGGCCTTCGATATCTTGCTCAGCTCACGGGTCCAGGCTGCGTTCAATCTAGATCTGGAAACGCAATCGCTGCGGCAGGCCTATGGGGACCACCTGTGCGGCCAGAGCGTGCTGCTGGCCAGGCGCATGAGTGAAGCAGGAGTGCCCTGCACAACGGTCATCTGCTCGGCCGGCGATCTGAACGGCGCTTCCGGAGATATGTGGGATACGCACGGCAACAATTTCAACCGCCTCAAGAACGATCTGTTGCCGCCGTTTGACCGGGCGGCCAGCACGTTGTTGGCGGACCTGGATGCCCGCGGCCGGCTGGATCAGACGCTGGTCGTTTTTCTGACCGAGTTTGGCCGCACGCCGCGCATCCGCAGCGGCGGCCGCGATCATTTCCCCAATTGCTACTCCATCGCCCTGGCCGGCTGTGGCATTCGCGGCGGACAGGTCTACGGCAGTTCGGACCGCATCGGTGCAACTCCGCGAGACCTGCCCTGCAGTCCCAACGATCTGCATGCCACTATCTTTCACGCCCTGGGACTTTCTCCCGATAGCCCCATTCAGGATAACCTTGGCCGAACGTTCCCCCTCAGCGATGGCCGCGTCTTGCCGTTGTTTTGATTTTGAAAAAAGAGAGATGCCATGCGAATGCAAGGAATCATCCTTGTTGTTGTTCTCGCTTCCTTGGGGGCCGACGTTTCCGCTGGCAGGAAAAAGATTTCCCTGTTCGACGGCAAGACCTTCACCGGCTGGGACGGCGACACCAAGAACACCTGGCGCATTGTCGATGGCTGTTTTGTCGGCGGCTCGCTCACCAAGGAAATTCCGCGCAATGAATTCCTGGCCACAACGCGGAGCTACGATGACTTCATTCTGCGCCTGAAATTCAAGCTGCTTGGCGATTCGAAAAAGAAATTCGTCAATTCCGGCGTGCAGTTCCGCAGCCAGCGGATTCCCAAGAATTCAGAGATGATCGGCTACCAGGCTGACCTGGGCGATCCCAGCTGGTGGGGGAGCCTGTACGACGAATCGCGCCGTAACAAGGTCCTGGCCCAGTCGGACATGAAACAATTGAACAAGGTGCTGCGCCGGGGCGACTGGAACGATTACGAGATACGTGCGGAGGGCCGCCGCATCCGCACCTACATCAACGGGGTCCTGGGCATCGATCACACCGAAAAGGACGAGAAGATTCCGCAAGAAGGTCGCATCGGCTTACAAATCCACAGCGGCGGCCCCGCCGAAGTCTGGTTCAAGGACATCACGATTGAGAAATTGCCCAAAAAACAGCCAAATCCCTGAGTCCAACCTCATTGCAGATCAGCCTTTCCGGCCTGACATGAATTTCCCTGGTCAAACCTGGAAAGGCGGACCTTATTTTTTGACTACCCGCCGGCATGACCTATTTTTAAGGAGGAACGCTATCGAGGATATCGCAATCATGAGCCTCTTGGACCAGACGACCCTGTCGGAGCGGCGCGAATCGAAGCGGCATGCCCGATCTCTGCTGGTGAAGTGGCGGATTCTGGGTGCACGCGATTATCAATACGCGCCCACCATGATCCAAAATGTCTCCAACACCGGCATCGCCTTTCTTTTTGACGAGGATTTCAAGGAAGGCACGGTCTTGATGGTGCAGTTCGAAGGGGTGGCCGACAAATTCGCCGAGCCCATGCTCATGCGCGTCCAGCGGTCCACGCCGCAAAAGAATGACAAATGGCAGGTGGGCTGCTGCTTCTCCACGCCGTTTTCGGAAGAGGAATTGCAGGCCCTCATGGAATCGGCTCGAAGGGGAGAAGGCAGATCGGTATCCCCGGGGCCGGTCGATTCGCCCGTTCCGGTCGATCCATTCATCATGGGCAGCGCCGGGGAGCGCCGCAAATCTCCCCGCCGCAAGCGATCCTCCGTGGCCGTGTTCGTGTCCCGCGCGGAGGGGAGAGGCCTGGAGATCCCCGCTTCCATTGTCGAGCGCTCCCTTACCGGCGTGGGAATCGTCGCGCCGATGGCCTTTCCGCGTGGAACCGCGCTGAAGATTCGCCTTCAGCATGGCAATGTCCAGGCTCTTCAGGTTCAAGTCCGCAATTGCCGGCAACAAGAAAAGCAATGGTTCCTGGGTTGCCAGTTCACCCAGACACCGCCGGCCAACGTGTTCATGCTGCTCGGGTAATTCAAGACCCGCAGGCTCAAAGACTCGCCTGGCACATCTCTTAGCCGCGTCCGACCAGAAACCCCACCCAGAAGGCAAGTCCCAGGAGCAATACCAGGATCACGCACACCACGGTTAACTTGCCGGGAGTGAGGAAGATGCCCGGTCCGGGAATGGCCACGGGTTCGACATCGAGACCGCCCTCGGGCATCGGCTGAGGGCGTGGTTGCACGGGTGGCACAAGCGGGGCCGGATTCGGAAATGACACGGCTTCATAGCCGCCGGCGCCGGTGGCAGCGGTGCCGAACAGGTTGTCAAAATCGCTGCCTTCAAAGAGCGGCGGGTTTTCCTTCAGCGCCGGCTGTGGAGCCGCCGGTGGAAGCGACGGCTCAGCCGCACCGGGCTCCGGATTGGGCACGATCACCTGCCCCGCACAATTCGGGCAGCGGATCACTGTCCCGGCCTTACGCCGGGCAATACCCATCAACTGATTGCAATACGCGCAGCGAAACCGGATCGGCATCGATTCACCCTAATCCGTGGGACGGTTTTGCAAACCGTCCCGGTTTCCAGACGGTTTGCAAAACCGTCCTCATTTATCGGCAATCTTATTTTGTCCCTTTCTGCCGATGAGTTCAACTGTTACTTGACTCCGGGCGGGAACAAGGGACAATAGTAAGGTGCATTCTGCTGGGGAAGCATATCGAATTACAGTCCGGAATTGGTGCCCGGCCTGGCGATGGGAGATGCGATGAGGCACACGCTTCGGCCACTGGCCATTCTGGCGGCCCTGAGTTTCTTGAGTTCCGGCCAGGTCCAGGCCCAGTTCACCGGCAAGGGCCCCAAGGACCGCGCCCTGGTCATTTTCAAGGACGGCTATTTCATCGGCGGCCGGGTCACCCAGCCCAAATCCTTTATCACCGATCCGGAATCGGGGGCGTCCTTCACCATTCCTCTGGAGGGCGGTTTCTTTTACGTCGAGGACGGCGTTCGCCGGATTCACTTCAGCCCGCGGCAGGTTCTCGAGGTTCTGCCCGAAGATCCCAAGCGCGATAAGAACCTGCTGGTGCTGGGGAAGACCGGCTTCACTCCCAGAGATACCCTGCCTCCCGGCTGGCAAGTGGAATCGGCCAGCAACTGGGATCACAACTGGGACCGCACCATCAGTGGCTTCTTGACCAAGAGCGCCAACCGTTTTCACATCGACCAGCGCATGATTTACTTGACTCCCGAGTTTGCCTGGGTCACGTCCAAGCGCTATGCCTGGGCGCCGTGCTACTTCACCAGGGAAATCGGCCCGAAAGCCTCACGCACCCTCCTGAACTACTACTTCGACAATAAGAACAACAAGATCAAGGAAATGAGTGAAGAAGCCAAGCGGCTCTTGGTGTTCAAGTTCCTGTACCAGGCCGGCTGGCTTGACGACGCCGCAAAAGAAATGGCGAATTTCAAGAAGGATTTTCCCGCTCCCAAGAATCCCGACGAGGTCAAGACCTACGAAGAGAGCTTGAAAAAACTGCAGGTCAACGTGTTCATCGACAACCTGCTCTTGGCCCACAAGGTCGGCCAGCCCAAGGAGGTTCGCCTGGCCCTGGAGGAATACGACAAGAAGGATTACGGCAAGCTGCTGCCGGAAATACGCCTGCAGGTGCAAGAGATCAAGAATCACTATCGCGGCCCGCGCGGCATGGACAACAAGCTCAAGGATGCCGCCCGGCTCCTTGCCGACATGCCGAAACAAGCCACTGGGGCGAACCGGTCATTCTTCACCAAGGCTGCGGAAGTCATGGCCGAGGACCTGAACCATGATACCGTCGGCCGGCTCGAAACCTTCCTCGATTATGCCCAGCAATTCGAGAGGCGAAGCAAATCGAAGAAGAAGAACGTCATTTCCGCCGACGAGATTCTTGCCCTGGCGGTGAGCGGATGGCTGCAGGGGGATATCCTCGCCGCCACGGATGTGCAGATGGCCCGGACGCTATGGAAGGCGCGTACCATGGTCCTGGCCTATCAAAAAGCCGAGGAGAGTGCGTCGCGTGCACAGATTCTCAAGTCCTTCATCAAGCAACACGAGATCACCGTGGATGTGATCGATCGGCTTATCCAGCATTTGCCCCCGCCCGAACCCTATGAGAAGATCGGCGACGACCTTTTGAAGCTGGAAATCGGCATCGACGGCCCGGCCCAGGGAACCAGTTATTTTGTGTTGCTCCCGCCGGAGTACAATCACCAGCGCCGCTATCCGGTCCTGTTTGCCCTCAATGCGGGCGGCGAGACCCCCAAGGCCATGATGAGCCGGCTCGCCACGCTGGCTCGCAAAAATGGCTACATCCTGGTGGCCCCGGTGTATGCCTCCGGCCTGAAGTTCCAGTATGGGTACACCGCCCGGGAACACGCCTGCGTTACGGATTGCATCCGCGATCTCCGCCGCAAATTCCAGATCGATTCCGATCGCGTCTTCATGCTGGGCTGGCGTCAGGGGGGCAACATGGCCTTCGATGTCGGCCTGTCCCATCCCGATCTGTTTGCCGGCGTCATCACCATGAACGGCAGCCCCCTGCCCTACGGCCAGAAGTACTGGTCCAACGGCCAGTATTTGCCGTTCTACTGCATCGATGGCGATATGAACGGCAAAATGCCCGGCCAGCACCGCATGCTCTTCAAGGAATGGATTCGCGGACAATATCCATCGCTTTATGTTGAATACAAGGGACGGGGCTCCGAATGGTTCTCGGCCGAATTGCCCACCATGTTCGAATGGATGAAGAACAAGACCCGGGCCGCCCCGTTGAAACAGCTCGGCCTCCTGCACACCGGCGGGCGCTCCGGCGAGGAATTTCGCTCGAACCGTGAAACCGACAACCGTTTTTACTGGCTCAGTACCGACAGCATTCTGCCGGCCTACCTGGCCGGCCCAAGCGCCATGGGCAAAAGTGCACCGAGGCCCGCCACGCTACAGGCCACCATCATCCCCGGCAATTATCTCAATGTGCGAAAAGGCGTTGCCGTCAAGAACGAGGCCTGGAACCAGGTAAATGTCCGCACCTTCGGCGTCAACCAAGTGAGCGTGTCCATTGGACCGAAAATGATCGACTGGAATCTGCCCGTGCGCTTCCGCGTCAATACCAGTCTAATGGGCAAGGATCGGATGATTCAGCCCAGCCTGCTCACGCTCCTGGAGGATTTCTACTGGCAAGGCGACCGGCAACGGCTGGTATACGCCAAGCTGGAGGCGCGGTTCAAGTGATCGTCACTTCCGCACCGGCTCGGTCCGCACCCGCGCGATGCCATAGACCAGAAACCTGGGCATGGTGAATCGGAGCCGGCCTGCTTGCACTTCCGTTTTCAATGCCACCGGCGTCGGATCCTCCGGCGTTAGGGCTTCGACACGCACGACGCGGCAACCGGCCGGCGCCAGAAAATGTGCCATCGCCCGCCTCCACGAGGATTGGTATGGTTTGGAAAACACAACTTTCCTACCGGAATTTGCCTCGCGCGGACAAAGCAGCGAGGACGATCTGGCAAGTGGCAAGCGGAAATACATACTTCCGAAGTCTTAAGAGACTTCGGAAGTATTGAGTGGTGAGATCGGTTTAATCGCCGCGCAGAGACAGGCCGAATTGTCGCAGTTTTTCCCGCACTTCGGTGAGCGAAGTCATGCCAAAATTCTTGGATTCGAGGAGTTCATCGGCGCTGCGCTGGATCAGCTCGCCCAGGCTGTTGATGCCGAGCCGGTTCATGCACTTTCTGGCGCGGACGGAAAGGTTCAGGTCCGCCACCGACTTGTTCAGGACCGCTTGCTCCTGATCGCTCAGGGGTTGCTGGCTGGCAAACCGGCGATC
>Ga0066903_100004151_pt1 | contig 12146 bp, 10 predicted proteins | sample PanSoiMetaGPlot1_FD_67491 | JGI IMG/M metagenome (GOLD analysis project Ga0066903, IMG submission 67491) | Tropical forest soil microbial communities from Panama analyzed to predict greenhouse gas emissions - Panama Soil - Plot 1 (version 2) | ecosystem: Environmental > Terrestrial > Soil >...
CGCGCGCCCGAGAGCAGCACCGCGCCGCGCGCGTGATCGCCGCCCGGCTCCTCGTCGGTCGCCATCGCTTCCGGCATGTCGAGCCCGGTGATCAGCACGGTGCGGTTGCGGAACGCCTCGAGCGGCTTGGTGATGAAGGAAAACTCGAAGTCGCGCCCTTCCTGGAGCGGGCTCCAGTAGCCTGGCGCCGCGCCGTGCGGGTGCCAGATGCCGACGAAGCGGCGCACAGGCGAGGCGGCCGTCAGCCGCAGCGGCGTCAGCGCCGGCACCATCGATTCGAGCAGCGGCAGGGCGAGCGTGACGCCGGCGCCGCGGAGAAACGTGCGCCGAGGGACGTGCTTCTTCGAGACGAACATAAGGAACCTCCGGAACGGGCTAAAGCCCGTTCCCTGCCACGCCGCTGGCCATCGGCTTGACCCGCATCTGGAACTGCGCGCTCTTCACGATCCCGAACACGATCGCCGAGAAACGGTCGTCGCTTCTGTCCGCGTCGTGCACGATCGCACGAAGCGCGGGCATGTCCGTGTATTCCACGCCGCGCCCGAGGGCGTAGGTCATCATCTTCTCGGTGAACATGCGGACGAACTGCGGCGCATAGCGCAGCAGCGCCCGGCGCAGCGCCACCGGACCATCCACCTGCTGCCCGTCGAACAGCTGCACGGCGGCGTCGATGGGCGCGCCGCCGTCGCCGCCCTGCTTCGTCCGCCACTTCCCGTCAGCGTCGAAGTTCTCGAGCGCAAACCCGATCGGGTCCATGATCTTGTGGCAGCCAGCGCACGGCGGGTTCTTCCGGTGCATCGTCATCTGCTCGCGCAGCGTCAGCACCTTCGTTGAGCCCGCGGTCGCCTCTTCGAGGGCCGGCACGTTCGGCGGCGGCTCGGGCGGCGGCGTACCCAGGATGTTCTCGAGCACCCAGACGCCGCGCTTGACCGGCGACGATCGGAAATTCTGCGTCCACGTGATCGCCAGCATGCTGCCCTTGCCGAGCAGCCCGCGCCGGTAGTCGAGCTCGGGACCGAGCGTGACCCGGCGGAACTGCGACCCGTAGATGTTGGCCACGCCGTAGTGCTTCGCGAGCCGTTCGTTCAGGAACGTGTAGTCGGCCGTCAGCAGATCGACGACGCTGTGGTCTTCGCGCACGATGCTGTCGAAGAACAGCTCGGTCTCGCGGCGGAACGCCTGTCGCAGCTCATCGTCCCAATCGGGATAGAACACGCCGTCGGGCGACGTGGCCGGCAGGTTTCGCAGGTAGAGCAGCTGCGCGGCGAAGTTGGACACGAGCGCGTCGGATCGAGGATCGAGGAGCATCCGGCGGATCTGTTGCTCCAGCGTCTTCGGCATGTGAAGCCGCCCCTCGCTGGCCGCGCTGATCAGCTCATCGTCGGGAATGCTGCTCCACAGGAAGAAGGAGAGGCGAGAGGCCAGCTCGAGATCCGTGATGCGATACGGCAGGCCCGCGGGTACCCTCGATGGCTCCTGCTCGGCGCGCACGAGAAACTGCGGGCTCGCCAGCAGACGGCGCACGCCCAGCTCGATGCCGTCCTCGAACGCGCCGGTCCGTCGGCCTTCGTCGTAGAAGGGCAGGAGCGCGTCGAGATCCTGCGGCGTCGCCGGACGTCTGAAGGCGCGCCGAGCGAGCGTCGTGAGAATCGCCCGGGCGCACGTCCGTTCCTGGCTCGCGCTCGCCGGATGGCAGCTGTAGACCTTCCGCAGGCTCCTCGAATCAGTCGGACGCTGCGGCGTGAACGGGCCCTGGATGCGCAGGAAGCCAATCGCCGGGTAGTACTGGAGCTGCGGGATGCTGTTGTTCTCGAGCGACTTCCGATCGTATTGCCGGATCAGGTCGAGGCTCGGCCGATAGTTGGTCGCGAGAAACGTCGCGCCCACCATCCGCGAGCCCGCCCTCACCGGGACCGTGACTTCGAGCACGCCGTCGCCCTGATCACCGGCCATGCCCTGACTGAGACCCACCCCCTGGTACTTGAAGATGTGCGCGCGCTCGCCGTCGATCACGAGCTCGAGCTGCTCGCCGGGGATGAAGCTGCCGATGCCGAAGTTCTGGATCGAGAACTTGTATTCGCCGTCGGCCGCAAAGACGTGACGGACGAGCATGCCGCCGCGCGTGCCGAGCGGCAGCCCTTCGACGTGCAGGTTCTGCGACGTGTCGCCCGGCGCGAGGTACGTGGCCTCCGTCGGTGTCTTCCAGTAGCCGACCGCCAGGCGCGCGATGCGAGTCGCCGCCGTCGTGTACGCCTCGAGCAGCGTCGGCGACAGCGTGAGCGATCCCGCGATGTTGTCGAAGCCGCGCGCCGAATCGTCCGGCGGCAGCAAGGTCGCGGCATCGATCTCGACGTCGAGCAGGTCGCGCACGGCGTTCGCGTACTCGGTCCGGTTCAGACGATGCAGGACGACGGCGCCCGGATTGGCATGGGTTGCGGCCTTGCGATCGATTTCGGTCTCGAGCCAGTCGCGCAGCGCCTCGTACTCGGCGAGCGGCGGCCGCCGCACGTCTGGTGGCGGCATGACGCCGGCGCGCAGCTTTCGCACGACCTTTTCCCACAGCTCTGCCTGATCGCCGACCGACCGCAGGTCGAGATTCTGGAGCGACAGGTTCGCCGTTCTGGTCCGGTCGTTATGGCAGGTGACGCAGTACTGATCGAGGACCGCGCGGAATCTGACGGCGTCCGGCTGCGCCTGGCCGTGCAGGGGGCTGAAGGCCAGGATCGTCAGCGTGGCGAGGGCCGGGATGACCCGGGACGCGCGCGACACGGAAGGAGGTTCGCACAGCCGACCGACAGGGTTCAACCCCTTTCAGTGCCGGCATAAGCCTTATGCGGTAGCGGCATTGCAGGATTGCAGAATGGCAGGATTGCAGAGTGTGGGGGGCAGGAAGAGCGCATCATAGTAAGCGCATGATTCGCCGGAGGTTCGCGGCCGCCGTGCTCGTGTCCTGGATGACCGCGATTCCTGGTCTCGCCATCCCGGCTGTGGGCCAGGCGGCGCGGTCGCTCGCCGATCCCGACGCCTCTAGCATCCGGCTGGCCTTCGAGGTCGCATCGGTCAAACCGAATCGGTCGAACGAGCCCGCGACCTCGCGCTTTCCGCTCGGATCCGGTGACGGCTACGCGCCCGGCAATCGCTTTTCCGCCAGGAACCAGCCGCTCATCGTCTATCTCCGGTTCGCCTACAAGCTTGGCCAGAGTGATCTGGACGAGCTGCCCGCCTGGGTTTTCGAGGAACGATTCGACATTGAGGCGCGAGCGACCGGCAATCCTGGCAAGGACCAGATGCGTCGGATGATGCAGTCGCTGCTGGCCGACCGTTTCAAGGTTGCCTCACACGTCGAACCGCGGACCCAATCGGTCTTCAATCTCGAACTCGTGAAGGCGGGCGCGCTTGGACCGGGACTCCGGCGACACCCCGACGATGGAGCGTGCGGGAGCGCGGCCGAGCGATCTCGCGACGCGATCCCGTGCGACAGTCTCGGGCCGGTTCCCGCCAGCGCGGCAGGCCGCGGCCGTCTCGAAGGCCGGAATGTGACCATGGCCCGCGTCGCGGGTTTCCTGATGAACCCGTTCACGGGAATCGATCGCCCTGTGCTGGACCGCACGGGTCTGAGCGGCACGTTCGATGTCAGCATCGAATGGGCGCTGCCTCCCGATCCGGGCCAGCCGCCGGGCGCGGCCGTCGACGAGCCCGGGCCACGCTTTGCCGATGCGCTGCGGGAACAGCTCGGACTGAAGCTGACGTCGGCCAGAGGACAGGTCGGCGTGCTCGCGATCGATCACGTGGAACGTCCGACGCCGGACTGATCCATCCTGCAATCCTGCAATCCTGCGATCCTGAAATTCTGCAATGGTCTCATGCCCTTCCAGTAGACAAACTCCCAGAGCACTGGTAGGCTCTCTACCAGTATGGGCCGCGCCGATCGCATCCAACTGCTGCAGGGCACGCTCGATCTGCTCGTCCTCCAGACGCTGGTGTTCGGTCCCCTGCACGGCCACGGCATCGCGACCACCATCCAGCAGAGTTCTGAAGACGCGCTGCTCGTCGATCACGGGTCGCTCTACCCGGCGCTCCAGCGCCTCGAGCATGCGGGCCTCATCGCCTCGGAGTGGGGCACCTCCGACAACAACCGCCGTGCGCGCTTCTACAAGCTGACGCGCAAGGGCCGCACGCGGCTCGCCGACGAAACCGACAGGTGGGAAAAGATGGTGCGCGCCGTGGCGCGCATCCTCAAGCCGCAGGTGGCCCGATGACGTTCCGCTGGCGCCGTGACGAAGAGCTCGAGGAGGAAATCGACGCGCACCTGGCGCTCGACATCCAGGGGCTGATCGACGCCGGGATGTCGCCGGACGAGGCGCGGCGCGTGGCGCACCGGCGGTTCGGAAGCCGCACGGTCGTCCGCGAGCACGTGCGCGAAGGCGATCCCTTCTTCGGCCTCGAGACGTTTCTGCGTGACGTGGTCTACGGCGTGCGGAGCCTGCGGCGCAACGCCGGGTTCGCGTTCGCCGCGGCGCTGTCGCTCGCGCTCGGCATCGCCGTCAACACCGTCATCTTCAGCCTGCTCGACAAGGCCCTGCTCAGTCAGGCGGCCGTTGCGGATCCAGGAAGGCTCGTCGTGCTGTGGAACGTCCCCGATCGCGCCCATGCCGACGCGATCGGCACGTCGAGCATCCCGCGGTACACCGCGTTTCACGACGAAGCGCGGTCGTTCGAATCGGTCGGCGCGTTCAACGGCGTCGCCTGCGGCGTGCGCACGCTCGGTTTCGATCAGGATGGGGTACCGGCCGAACGCATCATCGGCCAGACCGTTTCACCCTCGCTCTTCCACGTCCTCGGCGTGCCGCCGCTCATGGGCCGGACGTTTACCAACGAGGAGGACGTCGTCGACCACGTGGCGCCCGTGATCGTCATCAGCCACCGGATGTGGGAGCGCCGCTTCCATCGTGCGCCCGACATCCTGGGCACGTCGGTGACGCTCAACCGTGTGCCGACGACGATCATCGGCGTCATGCCGGCGACGTTCGATTTCTTCGGCGACACCATCGAGTTCTTCGCGCCGCTCTGCCTGACGCGCGGTCAGGTGGAGAGCCGTGTCGGGGGGAACACGCTCATCGCGCGGCTCAAGCCGGGTGCCACCATCACACAGGCGCAGGCCGATCTCGATGCGCTCGCCGTCCACCTGGAGGCCAGCGCGCCGGCGATCCATGCCGGCATCGGTACCCGTGTGGAGTCGCTGCAGCGGGCGCGGGCGCGGATGATCGACGCGGGCGGCCAGCCGTCGGGTGACTACGGCGCCGCGCTGCTCATGTTGCAGGGCGCGGTCGCGTGCGTGCTGCTCATCGCCTGCGCGAACGTCGCCGGCCTGCTGCTGGCGCGCACGGCGGGCCGGCGCCAGGAAATCGCACTGCGCTTGGCGCTCGGGGCGGCGAACGCGCGCGTCATGCGCCAGTTCCTGGCTGAAAGCCTGCCGCTCGCCGTGGCCGGCGGCCTGATCGGCGTCGCACTGTCCTGGGCCGGCCTGCGTTTGTTCGTCGCCACGGCGCCGCCGGACTTTCCGCGGCTCGATCGCGTGGCGCTCGATCTTCGCGTGCTCGGTTTCACGGCGCTCGTGGTCACGTTCGCCAGCCTGCTGTTCGCGATCGTGCCGGCACTGCAGGCGTCGAACGTCCACCTCGTCGAACCCCTGCGCGGATCGTCGCAGAGCGCCACGGGCGCCGATCGCCAGCGGCTGCGCCGATGGCTCGTCGCGGGTCAGATGGCGCTCGCGCTGGTGCTGCTCATCGGCGCCGGCCTCATGGTCCACAGCTTCGCGCGCGCGATCTCCAACGAGCTCGGCGCCAATCCGGCCGGCGTGCTGACGTTCGACTTCCGCCTGCCGCCGTACGACACGTTCAAGCTGGCCGGCAGGTATCGCGGAAACAATCTCTACGACGTGAATCCTGCCGCGGCGCTGACCTTCGATCGCGTGTACGAGCGGCTGCAGCGCGTGCCCGGCGTGGTGTCGGCCGCCGCCGTCAATCAGGCGCCGTTTGGCGGTCAGCCGCTCCAGGTGCCGTTCGTCGTGCAGGGCCGGCCGGCCCCCGCGTTTTCGTCGGCGGTGGGGCCGCTGGGGCCGCGCGGATCCCAGGTCGCCAACTACTTCGCGGTGACCGCGGGGTACTTCGCCACGCTGGGCATTCCGCTCCGGCAGGGGCGCGACTTCGACAGCCACGACACGCCCGACCACCAGCCGGTCGTCATCATCAACGAGACGATGGCGCGCCAGTATTTCGCGAACGAGGATCCGCTCGGCCAGCTGATCACGCTGGACATCGTGCCGGACGAGAAGCCGCGCGAAGTCGTGGGTGTCGTCGGCGACCTGTCGCCAGGACGCCTCGAGGACCGCCACGTCGCCGCGGTGTACCTGCCGCAGCTTCAGCAGACGCCGCAGTTTGTTGGCGCGCCGGTATACATCAGGACCGGCATGTACTTCGTCCTGCGGACGACGGGCGAGCCGATGCGCCTGGTGCCGTCCATCAAGCAGGCCGTGGCCGAAGTCGATCACACGACACCGGTCGCCGGCGCGAAGACGATCGAGCAGACGCTCGACGCCGACGTCCGGTATCTGCGCCTCTACATGTTGCTGCTCGGCATCTTCGGCGCAGTGGCGGCCGCGCTGGCGGCGACCGGCATTTACGGGGTCATGGCGTGCCTCGTCGCGCAGCGCACCAGGGAGATTGGCATCCGCATGGCGCTCGGCGCACGACCTGGCGCCGTGCTCGTGATGATCGGCCGTCAGGCCGGCTGGCTCGTGGCTGCCGGAGTGGTCGTGGGCCTTGTCGGTGCGCTCGCGCTGACGCGCGTGCTGCAATCGATGTTGTACGGCGTGTCTCCGACCGACCCGATCACCTACGCGGGCGGCTCGCTGCTGCTGGCGCTCGTCGCGGTCGTGGCCTGCCTCGTACCCGCTCGCCGCGCGGCGGCCATCGATCCGACGATCGCGCTGCGACAGGAGTGACACCTTAAGGACCCCGTCAGCCCCCCAGCTTCAAGCCCAACCGCTCCCGCCCTGTCACGCCGGTCCGCATGGAATCGTCTGTGGACCAGAGGCGTGTCGATTTCCGAGGGTGCCGTTCGACGACTCCAATGTAGGGAACCGTCGAAGTCTGTTGCGCGTCAAGGCATCAAGGGACTGAACGGCTTTGAAAAGGGAGGAGCAGTGGTGCTGAGCATCACACCGTGGGAGCGCTCGGCGCTCCAGGCGCTCGCGGAGGGTAAGGGTCCGGGCGAACTGGCGGTCCCGCTCAGTATCAGCGAGCGGGAGATCGAGCTCCGGCTCGCTACGCTGTTTGCGCGTCTGGGCGCTGCGAACCGGACGGAAGCCATCGCCGCCGCCTTCCGGCGCGGCCTGCTTCACGCGTGATGTCATCCTTTCGCACGAGGTCGGTCTGCGCCTCCTGCCCGATTGTTCTGGTCGTCGATTCGAATCACAGTCAATCCCATGAAGGATCCGTTTCGCAAACTGGTTCAGCGAATCCGCGAAGAGTTCGAGGAAATCCCTGGTCTTCGCCTCACGGTCCGCGAAGCGTCGCGTTTCTGGGCGCTCGACGAGACGACTTGCGGGCTGGTGCTGGCCGAGCTCGAAACGAGCGGATTTCTCGCGCTGGGCCGCGACAACCGATTCCAGACCTACGCCGAGGCCTGAACGCCTACTCGAGCCGTACCAGACCGCGGCGGGTCGCCACCTTGACCGCTTCGGTGCGGCTGGTGACGGCCAGCTTCTCGAAGAGATGCGCGAGGTGGCTCTTCACCGTGCGCTCGCTGATGTCGAGCGCCGACGCGATTTCCTTGTTCGCCTTGCCGTCGGCCAGGAGCTTGAGCGTCGCCATCTCCCGGGGCGTGAGCTGCACGCGCGTGACGCCCTCGGCCAGCTTGGCCGCGGCCGCCGGCGCCAGGTAGGTCTTTCCGGCGAGCACGTCCCGGATACAGCTGATGAGATCGTCGGCGGAGATGTCCTTCAGCACGTACGCCTTGGCGCCGGCCTTCAGCGCCCGTGAAATCTCGTCGTCGGTGTCGTACGTGGTGAGGATGATCACGCGCGCCCGCGGATCGCGTTCACGAATGCGGCGCACCACCTCCACGCCTTCCATCACCGGCATGCGCAAGTCGAGCAGCATCACGTCCGGCTGGTGGCGCTCGTAGGCTTCGAGCGCCTCTACCCCGTTGCCGGCCTCGGCCACCACGTGCAGGTCGGGTTCCTGATTGATGATGTTGGCGACGCCGGTCCTGAGCAGCGCGTGATCGTCCACGAGGAGCACGCGCGCCCGCTGCGGCACCACCGCGACGGCTTCAGCTGGCAACGTGCACCTGTGTCGGCAGCGAGGCGGGCTCCCACGCGAGCACGACCTCGGTTCCATTCCGGGGCGCGGTCACGATCGTCAGCGACGCGCCAATCTTGTCCGCGCGCTCCTGCATGCTGGTCATCCCGAAGCCGGACGACGACCCGTCTCGCGCGATGCCGCGCCCATCATCCGCCACCGACAAGCGAAGACCGACGGACTGGACCGCGGAGGCTCGGATGGTGATCCGTTTCGCGCGCGAATGGCGCACCGCGTTCGTGAGGGCCTCCTGCGCGATGCCGATGATCTCCCGCTCGACCGCATCGCCAAGGCGCGGCAGTTCGTCGACGACGAGATCGATGGGCGTGTTGGCCGTGCGCTGACCCATGTCGGCGAGGCGCTTGAGCGCGGCGGCGATGTCTTCGCCCCGGCCGACGTTCGGCCTGAGCGCGCCAACCGATCGCCTCGCCTGCGTCAGATGCGTGCGCGCCAGGTCGACGGCCGTCTCGATGTTCGTCGCGACGGCCTGTGGGAACGTGCCGCCGCCTTCGCGCTGAGCCGCCTGCAGCTGCATGAGAATCGCCGCAAAGCCCTGGGCGAGGTTGTCGTGGATGTCGCGCGCGAGGCGATTGCGCTCCTCGAGAATCGCCTTGCGCCGGTCCTCGCGGCGATTGAGCTCGGTGAGCCGGTTGTGATGCAGCGCGAGCGCGGCCTGACGCGCGACGGCCTCGAGCACGGCCACCCGCCACCATTGACTCTCGGGGTCGGCCTCGCCGGGGCTCGACAGCGTCATCCACCCGAGATTGCCGCTGCCGAGCACGAGCGGCGTCGCAATGAGCGTCGCAGAGTCCATCCTCTGCAGGAACGCGCGGAACACGTCGGGCAGCCGGACGTCGTCACAGCGGTACTCGATCGTCTGGCTCCAGCCCGTGCGGTACTCGAACAGGTGCGTCGCGAACGTCTCGCACGCCAGCCGCTTCCTCGGATCCGCGTGCCCGCCCCAGTCGTCCTTGCGCGGCGTGTAGAGATGATCTTTCGCGTACACCATCCACAGCTCGCAGCACTGGCGGCTTTCGTCGATCAGCCAGACGCCGCACGTGTGGCTTTCGCTCTCTTCGACCATCGCCTTCGTCAGGGCGCCGAAGAAGCCCGCGACGTCGGGCTCGCGCACGAGGAGATCGAGCGCGAGCTGCACGACCTCGGTCTGCATGTCCGCGCGGCAGTCTGCGCGACGGCGCTCTTCGGATTCACGAATCAACGCCGCGCGCAGCACGTGCGGATCGTCTGACGCCGCTTCCTCCGGCAGTCGCGCGCGTTCGCTGTCACATCCCGTATGGCCCACGGTGTACCTCACTGCTGATTATCGGGCAGTTTGCCTGGAGATCGATTCGATTTCCGCGATGTCCGCATGGCCGATGACGGCATCGTCCAAAAGGACGAGGTCGCCGTCCGTCGCTCGACATGGCGAGCCATCACTCGCAAGCGTGACGAGGAGATCGCACTCCTGCCTGATTGTTTCGACCTGTCACCGAGCGCGAAAGTAGCTGGCGAACGAAGGAAGACAGGAGGTCAGTCATGACACGGTTCATTGCAGTGATGGTGGCGATGATGGGACTCGCGGGAGTCAATCGAGTGAACGCTCAGGAAACCGCGCCGGGGCCTGGGACGCTGGTGGTGACGGTGATTCCCGGCGGCGCGACGTTCTTCACGGAGGGGACGAACAGCGGCGGACCGAGCTTCGGCAATTACGGCCTGGGCGCGGGTGTGGAGGTGAACTTCAATCGATACATCGGCGTCGAGGGCGAAGTCGCGGGCGCGCTCGGCATCACGCAGGACCTGCAGTTCACCAGCGCAACCGCGAACGTGAAGACGCCGAACCTGCTCAACTACAGCGGCAACGTCGTGGTGCACGCGCCGAACCACAGTGCGGTGACACCGTACGCGACCGCCGGCGTCGGCGGTCTCTCGCTGTTCGACAAGGCAACTCTCGGCATTCCGACAACCGAGACCTTTCTGACCGGCAACGTCGGCGGCGGCGTGAAGTGGTTCCACAGCGGCGGCCGCTGGGGACTGCGGGGTGACTACCGGTTCATCGCCGTTCAGTCGAAGGACGATGCGCCGGCGTTCTGGGGCCAGGAGGCCCGGTACGGCCATCGCGTGTACGGCGCCGTGATCATCAACGCGATTCGGTGAGGACGACATGTTGAAACGAATGCTCGTCATGCTCGCCGCGACGTTCGCCATCGTCGCGGCCCTGGGGTTCGTGAAGTTCAGGCAAATCCAGACCGCGATCGCGCAGGGGGCGGCGTATCAGCCGCCTCCTGAAGCTGTGACGACGGTCGTGGCGCGCGAGGAACCATGGCCGTCGACGATTGCCGCCATCGGCACGCTGGCTGCTGTTCGAGGGGTGACGGTCAGCGCCGATCTTCCCGGAGTGGTCGACCGGATCGCCTTTGAGTCGGGGCAGTTCGTCCAGGAAGGAGATGTGCTCGCGCTGCTCGACACGAGACAGGAGCGCGCGCAGCTGGCGGCCGCCGAAGCGCAGCGCGATCTCGCCCGGGTGAACTACGAGCGGATGGAGGGCCTGCTGAGCGAGAAGGTGATCGCGCGCGCCGAGTTCGATCGCGCGAACGCCGAACAGCGGCAGGCCGAGGCGCGGGTGCGCGAAATCCACGCGGCCATCGAGCGAAAGACGATTCACGCGCCGTTTGCGGGCATCCTCGGCATCCGTCAGGTCAACCTTGGCCAGTACTTGTCGGGCGGTGATGCGCTGGTGACGCTGCAGTCGCTCAACCCGATCTACGTCAACTTTGGCGTCCCGCAACAGGCGATGGCCGATGTGCGCGCCGGACGCCGGGTCCGCGTGACGAGCGACACGCTCGGCAGCGTCGAGCTCGCCGGCCGCATCACGGCCGTGGACTCGGTCGTCGATCCCTCGACGCGGAACGTGCAGGCGCAGGCGACGGTCGCCAACCCGAACGGGAAGCTTCGGCCAGGGATGTTCGTCCAGACCGAAATCGTCCTGGCAGCGGCGGGCGCCGTCGTCGCCCTGCCGGCATCGGCGATCAGCTACGCGCCGTACGGCGACTCGGTGTTCGTGATCGCCGATCTGACGGATCAGGGGGGCAAGACCTACAAGGGCGTTCGGCAGCAGTTCGTCAAGCTCGGCGCCTCTCGCGGCGATCAGGTCGCCGTCGTCTCCGGCCTGAAGGTCGGGGAGGAAGTCGTGACGTCGGGCGTGTTCAGGCTACGCAACGGCGCCGCGGTGCTGGTCAACAACAACGTGAAGCCCGGGAACAACCCGGCGCCCAGACCCGAGAACAGCTGATGAAGTTCACCGATCTCTTCGTGAAACGGCCGGTCCTGGCGATCGTCGTCAACCTGGTCATCCTCATTGCGGGCATCCAGTCGATCCGGGCGCTGAGCGTCCGGCAGTACCCGCGCAGCGACATCGCGGTCGTGACGGTGTCGACCGCGTACGTCGGCGCGAATGCCGACCTCGTGCGCGGGTTCATCACGACGCCGCTCGAGCGCGTCATCGCAAGCGCTGACGGCATCGACTACATGGAGTCGTCGAGCGCGCAGGGATTAAGCACCATCACCGTGCACCTGCAGCTGAACTACGACACCAACGCGGCGCTGACGCAGATCCAATCGAAGGTCGCGCAGGTCCGCAACGATCTGCCGCCGGAATCCGAGGCGCCCATCATCAACCTCGAGACCGCCGACAATCAGTTCGCCGCGATCTATTTCGGGTTCTCGTCGAACGACCTGGATCCGAATCAGATCACCGACTACCTCACGCGCGTCGTCCAGCCGAAG
>Ga0066903_100004152_pt1 | contig 12146 bp, 5 predicted proteins | sample PanSoiMetaGPlot1_FD_67491 | JGI IMG/M metagenome (GOLD analysis project Ga0066903, IMG submission 67491) | Tropical forest soil microbial communities from Panama analyzed to predict greenhouse gas emissions - Panama Soil - Plot 1 (version 2) | ecosystem: Environmental > Terrestrial > Soil >...
GAAGGGTACGCCGGCAACTCGCACCGGAACGCTCCGAGCGGCTGGCTGCCCGCCGTCCAGTACCTCGTCGACGAGCTGCACGCCGACGTCAACGGCCGCGATCACGAGGGCAACACGGCGCTCCACCACGCCGCCGCGCGCGGCGACAACGCGATGATCGAGTTCCTCGTGTCGCGCGGCGCCGACGTGAAGGCCGTCAACCGCGCCGGCGAGACGACCGCCGACATGGCGAACAGCCCCGTCCAGCGCATCGAGCCGTTCCCCGACACGATCGCGCTGCTCGAAAAACTCGGCGCCAGGAACAACCACCACTGCAGGGCGTGTGGCTGATCGAATCGCTCATCCTTTATCCCTGATCCTCGAATCCCGCATCGCGAATCGCGAATCGCGTATCCCGACCGCGACCTCGACGCGAGGATTCGGGATGCCGATCAGGGATTCGTGATGCGGGATACGGGATGCGCGATTCGGGATTCGAGGATCAGGGATTAGCGATGAGGGATTCGAGCTGTCTCGGAGGGGTTCTGACGCTCGCGCTGACGCTCGTCGCGGTGCTGGCTGGCGGCGCGGCGGCTGCTGAGAACAAAGTCCAGAAACTGAGCTTCACGTCCGGCAGCACGACCGGTTCGTACTACCTCTTCGTCCCCGAGAAAGCGAACCCGGGACCGGCTGGTGCTGCTGCTGCACGGCTCCGGCCACGACGGGAAATCACTCGTTGATCCGTGGCTCGGGCTCGCGAAGGCTGAGGGGATCGTTCTCGTGGCGCCGAGCGCGTCCGATCCGCAGGCCTGGCGCAACCCGCAGGAAGGGCCGCAGTACTTCTACGACCTCCTCGAAACGGTGCGCGCCGCACACAAAGAGATCGACGAGCGACGGATGTACGTGTTCGGCCATTCGGCCGGCGCCATCCACGGACTCGGTCTCGGGCTCCTCGAATCGGAGTACTTCGCCGCCGTCGCCGTTCATGCTGGCGCGGTCTCGCCGGAAATGGCGCCGATCGTGGCTCAGGCGCCGCGGAAGATCCCGATCGCAATCTGGGTCGGTACGAACGACTCGTTCTTTCCGCTGAAGGTGGTCAGAAACACGCGCGACCAGCTGAACGCGGCCGGCTTCGACCTGAAGCTGACCGAGATCCCCAACCACACCCACGACTATTACGGCTCCTCCGGGTCGATCAACAAAGACGTGTGGGCATATCTCAAGAAGTTCACACTGGATGCGCCGCCGAAGTACCAGGCGTACAGTCTGCGGCTGATCGAATCGCTCATCCCTCATCCCTGATCCTCGAATCCCGCATCCCGAATCGCGTATCCCGAATCGCGACCTCGACGCGAGGATTCGGGATGCCGATCAGGGATTCGTGATTCGGGATGCGGGATGCGCGATTCGGGATTCGAGGATCAGGGATCAGCGATGAGGGATTCGCTCCGCCGTTTGCTGAGATGGCCCGCGCGCGCGATGGCATTTCCGTTGCCTGCACGGACTGCGGGACTACGGAGGTGTCCCGTGGCGTCGCTGCTCAATCTGAACAAGCCGTATCACATCAACCAGGTGCGGATCGGCGTCGGAGTCCGTTTTTAGCGGACGTCCGCCTGAAGGCGGAAACGACACGCCCTCCGGCGCGCAGCCGTTGTGACGACCGTGTTGCGATACAGTGTCGGCCATGACCCGCCGAACTCTGACCGCTGTGTTCTCGATGTCCGCGCTCGCATTCGGAGTGCTGCAGGCGCAGGCGCCGAAGCCGCCTCAGGCCCCTGCGACCCGCGCTCCGCAAGCGGCGGCGCGCGCCGCGGGCCCCCCGATGATGCCGGCCGTCGATCCGGCGCTCTTCAGGGGCCTGAAATACCGGCTGGTCGGGCCCTCGCGCGGCGGCCGCGTCACCACCGTGACGGGCGTCCCGTCGCAGCCGCGGACCTTCTATATGGGCGTCGCGAGCGGCGGTGTGTTCCGGACGACCGACGGCGGCGGATCGTGGACGCCGATCACCGACGGCAAGGTGCCGCTCGGATCGACGGGTTCGATCGCAGTCGCCGATTCGGATCCGAAGATCATCTACCTCGGCACCGGCTCTGACGGCGTGCGCAGCAACGTGTCCACGGGACGCGGCGTCTACAAGACGACCGACGGCGGCGAGACCTGGCAGTTCGCCGGGCTGTACAAGGCCGGGCAGATCGGCGCGGTCCGCATCCATCCGACGAATCCCGACATCGTCTGGGTCGCCGCGTACGGCGACATCTTCAAGGCGAACGACGAGCGCGGCGTCTTCAAGACCGTCGACGGCGGAAAGACCTGGAAGAAAGTGCTCTACCTGTCCGACGGCGTCGGCGCGATGGACGTCGAGCTCAAGCCGGGCGACCCGAACGTCGTCTACGCGTGGATGTCGCACATCGAGCGCAAGCCGTGGACGATCATCAGCGGCTCGAAGGACGGCGGGTTCTTCAAGAGCACCGACGGCGGGGAGCATTTCACGAAGGTCACGACCGGACTGCCGGGCGACCTGATCGGCAAGGCGAACCTCGCGGTGACGGCGGCGAAGCCGGATCGCGTGTTCGCGCTGATCGAGGCGAAGCCGGGCGGCGGCCTCTACCGGTCCGACGACAGCGGCCAGACGTGGACGCTCGTCAACCCGCAGGCGTCGCTCCTGCAGAGGCCGTTCTACTACACGACGCTCGGCGCGGATCCGACCAGCGCCGACACCGTCTACGCCGGCGCGGAAGGGTTCTTCAAGTCCACCGACGGCGGCAAGACCTTCACGGCGCTGCGTACGCCGCACGGCGACAACCACGACATCTGGATCAGCCCGAAGGACGGCAACACGCTGATCCAGTCGAACGACGGCGGCGCGAACGTCTCGTTCGACGGCGGTCGCACGTGGTCGTCGCAGATGAACCAGCCGACGTCCGAGATCTACGGCGTCTGGATGGACGACCAGTTCCCCTACAGGCTGTACGGCGCGCAGCAGGACAGCAACACCGTCATCATCTCGAGCGTCGCCGATCCGTACAACCTCGCCGACTGGCGCAACGGTCCCGGCTGCGAGACGGGGCCGATCATGCCGCACCCGAAGAACCCCGACATCGTCTACGGCTCGTGCAAGGGGCAGTACGGCGTGATGGACCTGAAGACGGGGCAGGAGAAGAACTACTGGATCGGCGCGCAGTCGCTCTACGGCAACCCGGCGAGCGATCTGATCCTGCGGTTCCAGCGGGTGTCGCCGATGGCGACGTCGCCGCACGATCCCGACGTCCTCTATTACGGCAGCCAGTACCTGCACCGCACGCGCGACAAGGGCGTCACGTGGGAGAAGATTTCGCCGGATCTCACCGCGCATCCCGACTGCTGCCAGGGCGTGAGCGGCGAGCCAATCACGCGCGACGTCACGGGCGAAGAGTTCTACAGCACGCTCTACGCGATCGCCGAATCGCCGCTCGAGCGCGGCGTCATCTGGACCGGATCGAACGACGGGCCGTTCTTCGTCACGCGCGACAACGCGAAGACCTGGACGAACGTCACGCCGAAGGACCTGCAGACCGGCGGACGCGTGCAGTACATCGACGTCTCGCCGCACCGCCGCGGCTCGGCGTACTTCGCCGTCTACCGCTACCTGCTCGGCGACTACGCGCCCTACATCTACAAGACCGACGACTACGGAAAGACGTGGAAGCGGCTGACCGACGGGACGAACGGCATCCCCGCCGACACGCCGACGCGCGTCGTCCGCGAGGATCCCGATCGGGAAGGCCTGCTGTACGCCGGCACCGAGTTCGGGATGTACCTCTCGTTCGACAACGGCGGACACTGGCAGCCGTTCAACCTGAACCTGCCGCAGGTGCCGATCACCGACATCAAGGTGTACCACAAGGATCTGATCGTCACGACGCAGGGCCGCGCGTTCTGGATTCTCGACAACGTCAGCGCGCTGCACCAGATCACGCCGCAGGTGACGACGACGGCGGCGCATCTCTTCAAGCCGCGCGACGGCTATCGCACGCGCGTGAGTCCGCTGATCCTCGGGCCGCAGATCGAGTACTACCTGCCGGCGCCGGCGGCGGGCACGGTGACGCTCGAGATTCTCGACGCGTCCGGTTCGGTCGTGAACAGCTACACCAGCGAATCGGCCGCCGGCGGAGGTCGCGGGGGCGGACGCGGTGGGCGCGGCGGGGGTCGAGCCGGGGGAGAGCCGGGCGCCGCCGTCACGACGAGCATGGAGGAGGCGGATCCCGAAGCCGGCGGCGGCGGACGCGGGCGCGGCAACGCGCCGCCTCCGCGCGTGACGAAGGACGGCGGGATGAACCGCGTCGTGTGGGACGTGCGGAATTCGTCGGGGCTCGCGATGCCGCCCGGCAGCTACCAGGCGCGGCTGAAAGCAGGCGACGTCACCGAGACGCAGCCGTTCACCGTACTGATCGATCCGCGCATCGCGGCCGAGGGCGTCACCGCCGCGGATCTCAAGGAGCAGTTCGATCACAACGTCCGCGTGCGCGAGCTGTCGTCGGATGTGAGCCAGCTGCTCGCCCGCGCGCGCGCCGGCCTCAACAATGCCGACGCCGCCAAAGCCTCAGCCGCCCGCGCGATCTACGACGCGATCGTCGCGACGCCCGAAGGCGTGCGCTACAACAAGCCCGGCCTGCAGGCGCACGTGCAGTACCTGGCGGGCATGACGACCGGCGCCGATCAGAAGATCGGCCGCGACGCGATCGATCGCTATCAGGTACTGAAAAAGGAACTGACCGACCTGCAGGCCCGCGCCACCGCCGCCGGGATCTGACGCTGCGGAGGTTGGAGGTTGGAGGCTGGTCTTCGAAAGGCTGGTGGTGTTCTGGATCGTGCACTCAGGGATTGGCAGCACTCCCTTCAGCGCTCGATCCAGAGAGTGACAAGCCTTCCCGAGACCAACTTCCAACCTCCAACCTCCAACCTCCAACCTCCAGCCTCCAGCCTCCAGCCTCCAGCCTCCGCGCCCGCCAATCCCAGCAGTGGCATCACGTCAGACAAAGATGTGAAAAGAATGTGAAATTCCGGACGTATCGCATGTAAGATGCCCCGCATCCGGGAGCCCTGAACTTCGTCGTTTCAAGGAGGAGGACCTTGATTAAGCGAAGCGGCTTGTGCGCTGCATGTGTGTTCGCGTTACTGATCACCTCGGGCACCTCGCTGTTTGCCCAATCCACCGCGTCGATTGCGGGCGTGGTGCGAGACTCCGCCGGGGGCGTCGTCCCCGGAGCCACGGTCGTCGTCAAGAACGACACGACCGGTAATTCGCAGGAAAGCGTCACCGACAAGGACGGCAACTACCAAATCACGGCGCTCGGCGCCGGGTCGTACACGGTGACGGCGTCCCTCGCGGGATTCAAGACGGCGACCGCCAACGGCGTGAAAGTCGCGCCGGGGCAGCCGGTCACCATCCCGCTGACGCTGGAAGTCGGGAGCCTCAACGAAGTCGTCACCGTCGCCAGCAGCTCCGAGTTGATCAACACGCAGACCGCAACCGTGGCGGCGACGCTGAATTCGGATCAGCTGCTGCGGATGCCGACGCCGACGCGCAACGCGCTCAACGCCGTCGCCTTCCTGCCCGGCATCAACACCGCCGGCACGAACCGCGATTCGACGATCAACGGCCTGCCGGAGACGTTCGTCAGCATCACGCTCGACGGCGTGAGCAACAACGACAACTTCCTGCGCAACACCGACAGCTTCTTCGCGTCGGTCACGCCGCGTCAGGATGCGGTCGAGGCGGTGTCGGTGACGCTCGCGGCGGCGGGCGCTAACATCGGCGGCGGCGCCGGCGCGGTGACGATGGCGTTCACGACGCGGTCGGGCGGCAACCGGTTCACCGGGAGCGCCTACGAGTACTACCGCAACCCGATGTTCAACTCGAATTACATCTTCAACACCTTCAACGATCTGCCGAAGAACGACGTCAAGCTGCACACGTTCGGCGCGCGTGCCGGCGGGCCCATCGTCATTCCGGGCCTCTACGACGGGCGCAACAAGGCGTTCTTCTTCGCGCACTTCGAAGAGATCAAGTTCCCGAACACGTTCACGCGCACGCGGACGGTCTACAACCCGCGCGTGCTCCAGGGCTGGTATCGCTATCAGGTCGGTTCGACGACGCGCGAGGTCAACCTGCTCGACCTGGCGAGGGACAACGGTCAACTGGCGACGGCCGACCCGACCATGATGAGCATCTACAACATGATCGAGTCGGCGATGAAGACGGGCGGCACGCGCACGACCACGAGCGATCCGCTGCTCGATTCGTACGTGTGGCAGAGTCCGTCGGCACTGCTCGAATACCAGCCGACGGCCCGCCTCGATTACAACGCGACGACCAATCACCGGTTGAGCGGCTCGTGGTCCCAGATCACGGCGAAGCGCACCCCCGACTACCTGAACAACGCGGATCCACGCTTCCCTGGAGCGCCGAACCAGCGCGACTTCAAGTCGGTCCGGCCGCTGCTGTCGCTCTCCCTCCGGTCCACGCTCGGCAAGAACATCGTCAACGAGCTGCGCGGCGGCGCCACGGCCTTTGGCTCGGGCTCCTACTTCGGCCAGCCGGCGGACGTGCAGTCGCGCAACGATCCCTCGACGTTCGCCGATCAGGGCGGCTTCGCGATCGTGTCGCCGAGCACGACCGACTGGTTCACGTCGAACGGCCCGAGCTGGCGCGGCGCGCCGACCTACTCGCTCGATGAAACGCTGACCTGGTCGAAGGGCGAGCACACGGTGACGGCCGGCGGCAGCCTGCTCGTCTCGAACGCGTCGTCGTCGAGCCAGCAGATGGTCCGCACGCTCAACATCGGGTTCAACACGGACGTCGATCCCGCGATCTCGATGTTCAACACGACCAACTTCCCCAACGCTTCGAGCGCGCAGCTCACCGCGGCCCAGAACACGTACGCGGCGCTGACCGGCCGCGTGCTGTCGGTGGCGAGCCAGGCCGTGCTCGACTCCAGCGGCAGGTACGTCGAGCTCGGCCCGGTGACGCAGGAAGGCGGAATCAACGTCTACGGGAGCTTCATCCAGGACTCCTGGCGCTGGAAGCGGAACATCACGCTCACCGGCGGGCTTCGCTACGACGTGCAGACGCCGTTCGTGCCCTTCAGCAGCGTGCTGTCGACGGTGTCGATGGAGAGCGCGTGCGGTCAGTCGGGCCTCGGTGACGGCGGTCTCTACAGCAAATGCAACTTCCTCCAGCCCGGAGCGGCCGGTGGCGCGACGCCGATCTTCGAACAGCTGGGGAAAGGCACGCAGGGCTACAAGACCGACTGGAACAACTTCGCGCCGTCGGGCAGCATCGCGTGGCGTCCTGACGCGCAGGAAGGATTCTGGCGCAGGCTGCTCGGCGATCCGAACCAGGCCACGGTCCGCGCCGGCTACTCCGAAGCCTACGACCGCGCCGCGCTGACGACGCTGATCGGCGTCTTCGGCGGCAATCGAGGCGGCACGATTTCGCTGACCAACAACGCGAATACGGGTCTCGGAACCGGCGGCGCCTGGCCCGTGCTGGTGTCGCAGACGAACCGTCTCGCTCCGCAGCCGTTCAACCCGGATCCTTCGTACCCGATTGCCGTCGGCGCCAACCGGTCCGACAGCTTGAACCTCTTCGCCCCCGACATCAAGATCGCGCGGGTGCGCAGCTGGAACATCGGGTTCGCCCGCTCGCTGTCGAAGGACATGGCGATCGAGATCCGTTACACGGGCAACCGCGGCGACAACGAGTGGTCCACGCTGAACTACAACTGCGTGAACAGTGCCAGCGGCGGCTGTACGTCGCTCCGCGGTGAGAACCTCATCCCCAACGGGTTCCTCAACGAGTTCAAGCTCGCCCAGGCGAACCTCCAGGCGAACAACGCCTCGGGCAACGCCAGCCGCGCCGGGTCCTTCGCCTACTTCGGGCCGGGCACGGGCACCAGCCCGCTGCCGATCTACCTGGCCTATTTGAACGGCAGCGGGGACTACGGCAATCCGGCGGCCTACACGAGCGCATCCACGACGTGGGCGAACGCCACGATCGCCGGACGGCTGGCGGCGCCCAATCCCAATCCGACCGGCGCGGCGGGCGATCTCGACGGTAACGTCACCCGGAGCGCGCAGGCGAGGAGGCTCGGCTATCCGGCGAACTTCTTCGCCCTCAATCCGGCGATGCGGGACGTGAACGTCACCGACAGCGGCGCGTTCAGCAAGTACAACGCGCTCCAGCTGGAACTGCGCCGGCGCCTCTCCGGAGGCCTCTCCGCCAGCGTCAATTACCAGTACGCGTTCGCCTACAGCTCGTCGTTCGACGGCTTCAGCTTCGGCCGGGCGTGGACGGACGGCTCGATCTCCGGCAACGACATCCGCCACGCGATCAAGTGGCAGGCGGACTGGCAGCTGCCCTTCGGCAAGGGCCAGCGCTATGGCGGCAACGCCGGCAGGCTGAAGGACCTGGCGATCGGAGGATGGAGCGTGAGCGGTGTCGGCCGCTCGCAGCTGCAGGTGGTGGACTTCGGCAACGTGAGGCTCGTGGGCATGTCGAAGAAGGAACTTCAGAGCATGTACAAGTTCTACAAGAAGGATCCGTCTGAGACTACCACGGGCATCACGGAAATCTGGATGCTGCCGGACGAGGTGATCCTCAACACGCGGCGCGCGTTCAGCACGTCGAACACGACGCTGGACGGCTACTCCGCGAGCCTCGGCGCGCCGAGCGGCAAGTACATCGCGCCGGCGAACTCGGCGACCTGTATCCAGCTGAGACCCGGTGACTGCGCCCCGCGGACGATGCAGCTGCTGGCTCCGTGGTTCAACAGGGTCGATTTCGCGGCGATGAAGCAGATCGTGATCGCCGGTCAGACGAACCTGCAGGTGAGATTCGAGCTGCTGAACCTGTTCGACTCGCCGAACTTCACGCCGGTGGCCAACCCGGGGACCGGCGCGACGATCTTCAAGACGACGAGCGCCTACACGGACGCGAGCAACACCTACGATCCGGGCGGCCGAATCGGGATGTTGTCCGTCCGATTCAACTGGTAGTAACGTTCGTGCATGCGGCTGGTCTGGCTCGCGCTCCTCGTCACGCTGTCTCAGGTGGCGACCGAGCGCGGGCGCGGACCAACCGTCGATTTCATCGCCGTTCAAGCTGACGGCACGCCGGTCCCGGATCTCCGCGCCGCGGACGTGGAGATCCGGATCGCCGATCGCGTCAGGACGATTCGTGCGTTGCGGCGCGTCGCGACAGCACCTTCCGCGCCGCCCACCTCGCAACTCGCGCCTCGCACCTCGCGTCTCCCGCCTCCCTTCGGCACCAACGACAACGTGAGTTCCGGACGCCGGTTCATACTCGTCGTCGATCAGGAATCCTTTCAGGCTGGCCGCGAGTCGCAGCTGCGGGGCGCGGTCGGTGGTTTCGCCGCGCAGTTGACGCCGCTCGATGCCACCATGGTCGCGGCGCTTCCGTTCGGCGGCGTACGCCTGCCGTTCACGAACGATGCCGCGCGGATTCGCCGTGCCGTCGACGGCATCGCCGGGCAGGCCTCGAGCAACGAAACCGGCTCCGATCTCGCCTGCCGGACGCGGCGTTTTCTCGAATCGCTCGAAGGATTCATTCCCCAGTACCGCTCGGAGTCGCAGCCGTCCACCGTCGTCCTGTTCACCGCCGGCATGGCGGCGCCGCGGCGCGATGCCGCCATGGCGATGGCGCCGGGGATGTGCGAGCTCGTGGTCGATCAGTTCAAGCGCATCACGAGCGTCGCCGGCGCGGCGCGCGCGAACTTTTACGTCGTCGTGCCCGCGGACATCGGCATGAGCCGCGCGCCGGTTCGCGAGTCGATCGCGGGTGTCGGCTACCTCGGGTCGGATAATCCGCTCGAGGGCATCGAGCACTTCGAGGGTGCCACCGGCGCTTCACGCGTGCCGCTCGACGCGACAGGCACCGGTTCGCTCGGGCGGCTGATGCGGGAGAGCGCCGCGTACTACGAGGCCGAGATCGAGCCGGACCGCGGCGACTCGTACGGCCGCAGCCGCGCCTTCAGCGTCCGCGCGATCCGCAAGGACGTCACCCTGCGCGCGCGTCCCGAGATCACGCTGCGCGACCCGGCGCTGCGCGCGGCTGCCGCCACCAAGCTGGCGGTGCCCGACCTCCTCGGATCGTTCGAGGCGATCACGGACCTTCCGCTGCGGATTGGCGGGTTTCCGGTGCGCGAGCCTGGCGATCAGATTCGCGTCGGCGTGGTAATCGAGAGCGCGGATCCCGCCGCCACGCTGTCGTCGGTCGGCGCGCTGCTGATCGCCGGCGACGGGCGCGTGGCCGGACGCTGGTTCGCCAAGGATGCGACGGAGCGTCCGCTTCTCGGAGCGATGGCCGTGTCGCCGGGCACATACACGCTGCGCGTCGCCGCGATCGACGCCTCCGGACGCGCCGGCATCGCCGAGGACACGATCGACGCCAGCCTCGTCCAGGTGGGCACGCTGTCGCTCGGCGGACTCATGTTTGGCGTGTCGCGTCCGGAAGGGCTGAAGCTCCAGCTCGAATTCCACAACGAGCCGGTCGCCATCGCCTCGTTCGACATCTACGGCGGGACGTCCGGCCAGCGCCTCGGCGCCGCGCTCGAGATCGCCCGCGAGCCCGAGGGTCAGCCGCTCGTGAGCCAGCAGGTGACGCTGTCGCGCGTTGACGATTCGCGCGTCACGGCGACCGGCGCGGTGCCGCTCGGCGCGCTCCCGCCCGGCGACTACGTCGTCCGCGGCCTCATCCGCCTCGAGGACGGGACCATCGGCCGCGTCACGCGCACGCTTCGGAAAGTTGCGCGCTAGGTCCGCTTCAGTGCGGCATGCCGCCCGAGCACTGCTTGAGGTCGGCCGTCATCGGGAACGTTCCCTGCGTCAGGCCCCCAGGGCCGCCGAACCCGGGCCCGCCGCCGCCGCGATACGATCGAATGAACTGGCTGTTCTCGTCGATCGGCAGTTCCAGCGAGTTGCGGCAGAAATCCATCCAGATGCCGTCCATGTTCAGATACTGCTCGACGTTCGAGAGATAGAACGCCGAGACCGTCGCGTTGTGCTTCTTCAGCCACGCGCCGACGGATCGGATCGCCTTCGGGCCGGCAAAGTTGCCGACGACGGGGACGAGCAGGTTCTTGGCCTCGAGCGTCTTCAGCACCTGCCAGTTCTCTTCGCTCGCGAGATAGCTGCGGAGCGCGCCGGCCGCGTCGGTGGCGACCATCAGGTCGCCGTACGTCGGTGAGTTGCGGAACCCGCCGCGTCCGCCGAAGCCGCCCGACATCCAGTAGGTCAGGTCGGGCCCGTAGCGCCCGAAGTACTCGTACACGTAGCGGATGCCCGGCACGTCCTCGTCGAGCAGCGGCAGCTTGTGCGTCTTCTGCAGGTTGTCGACGATGGCCTGGAAGTTCTGCTCGAAGAGCGCCTCGTCAGGCGGCTGTCCCGAATACACCGCGAACGCCCGGAAGATGTCGGTCACGGTCGACGTCGCGGTCAGGCCGTCGGGACGCTTGCGCGAGAAGAGCTTCGACAGGAAGTCGGCGCGGTCGGTCGACAGGTCGAACAGCGCCTTGTACATCAGGTGCAGGTCGAGATTGCCGCGGCGGACGTCGACGATGAACACCATCGACGGCTTGAGCGCCGAGATGTACGTGAAGTTCTGCTCGGGTCCGACGCCCATGTAGACGCGTCCGGGCCGGTTGGCCGTCAGCAGCTCCGGGATGACGTTCTGGAGGTAGACCTCGTTCGACAGCAGGTTGTCGGATCGGAAGCTGCCGCCCGGCTCCGACAGGCTTTGCGAGAGCTCCCAGAAGTCGGCGTCGCTCAGGCGCTCCGGCAGGATCGCGCGCGCCGCGGCGGGCGCGGACGCCGGGGTCGACGCCGGCGCTGCCGCAGCCGATGACGGCGCCGACGGAGCCGCGGGCGGCGACGCGGGTTGGGCCGACGGCTTCGTGTGACTCGCGCACGACGCGGGAAATGCCGCGAACACGGCCGCCACCGACGCCGCGATGAGATAACGCTTCGAGAATCCAGCCACGCAGTTGACCCCGCAGGCGAATCCTAACAGAATCTCGACCCATGAACTTCAAGACGCTCGTGGCAGCCGTCGCCGCCCTGGCCTTCGTTTCGACTGTCGAGATGCGCGCGCGGCCGGAGCAGGGTTCAGA
>Ga0066903_100004153_pt1 | contig 12146 bp, 13 predicted proteins | sample PanSoiMetaGPlot1_FD_67491 | JGI IMG/M metagenome (GOLD analysis project Ga0066903, IMG submission 67491) | Tropical forest soil microbial communities from Panama analyzed to predict greenhouse gas emissions - Panama Soil - Plot 1 (version 2) | ecosystem: Environmental > Terrestrial > Soil >...
ATTGCATTCACGTGGCAGCCAGGCTTTAACCATGAGCCTTTTAACACTGGTGCCTTAGAACTTGTCACTGTGACTACAACATCTGCGCCGCGCACCGCTTCTTCAGCGGAGACCGCTGTTCCACCAATTTCTTCGGCGAATTGCTCCGCGTGTTCTTTGGTGGGGCTCCAGACACGAATCTGCTGAAATTTCCTAACGAGCCGCAGTGCCTCCACGTGACTGTGCGCCTGCACCCCGCTGCCGAGGATCGCGAGAATTTTCGCATCTGCTCGAGCGAGAAGCTTTGTCGCTGCCGCTGAGACTGCTGCCGTTCTCATTTCAGTGATCAGCCGTCCATCCATTATCGCCAGCGGCGTCCCCGTTTGCGGATCGACAAGAAAGATCGTCGCCATGTGTGTCGGGATGCCACGCTCCGCATTCGATGGATAGAACGTAACGGCTTTCAAACCGAGTCCATCCGGCGTTAGCGCTGGCATTAGACCGAGGAATCCGATCGCCGCGGCGACATCAACCTTGATCACCGAGCGAACCGGTTGAGTCACTTTGCCGGTGGAAAACTCGATCAGCGCTTTCTCCATAGCCGGAATCAAATCCGCCATCCGCAAGTGCTGCCGCACTTGCTTTTCGTCGAGAAAAAGCGGCTGATCCCTGCGCATGCGCTTAACCACGGATTGCACGGATAACGCAGATAAAAAACAATAATTTTGATTTCAGCATCCGTGCTATCCGCGAAATCCGTGGTTTCTTTTGAATTGGGATGAGCGCGTCTGAGAAATTGCAAACACGCTGCGTGATCGTGGGTGGGGGACCAGCTGGAATGGTGGCTGGTTATTTGCTTGGGCGAGCAGGCGTGCAGGTCGCCGTTCTTGAAAAGCATTCCGATTTCAACCGTGATTTCCGCGGCGACACCATCCATCCTTCAACGCTCCAGTTGATGTACGAGCTCGGGTTGCTTGATGAGTTCCTGAAACAACCGCATCAGGAACTACGAGAATTGCGGGCTGTGGTTAACGGTCACGCCGTGCCGGTCGCTGATTTCACAAAGCTTCCCACGCGGTGCAAGTTCATCGCGTTCATGCCGCAGTGGGATTTTCTGAATTTCCTTTCAAGTCACGCGAAACGTTTTCCGACATTCCAATTGCGCATGGAAACCGAAGTCATCGATTTGTTAATGGAGGATTCACGCGTGGTCGGCGTCCGCGCAAACACGCCTGGGGGCGAGCTGGAGGTTCGCGCTGACCTCGTTATCGGCGCTGATGGACGGCATTCGATCGTTCACACTCGTGCCGGTTTTAAGCAACGCGACTTCGGCGTGCCGATTGACGTTCTTTGGATGCGGATTTCCAAGAAACAGGGAGACCCGAAACAAACGCTCGGCTTTTTTCAACACGGTAAGCTAGTTGTGTTACTCGACCGCGAAGATTACTGGCAATGTGGGTTTGTAATTCCCAAAGGCGCCTTCGACGAGATCAAAGCGCGGGGTCTGCCGCAACTTCAAAATGATATTGTCAGCTTCGCTGGTTTTTTACGCGACCGCGTAGCTGAGCTGGACGACTGGTCAAAGATCAAGTTGCTGACCGTGCAGATCAATCGTCTGCGCAATTGGTGCCGCGAAGGATTACTGTGCATCGGCGACTCGGCGCACGCCATGTCCCCGGCAGGCGGCGTCGGGATCAATCTTGCCATTCAGGATGCCGTCGCGACCGCAAATCTCCTCGCGGAAAAATTGCGGAACGGCCCGGTTTCCATGGACGATTTGCGTAAAGTGCAATTGCGCCGCGAATGGCCGACCCGCCTCATCCAGGGAATGCAGGTCTTCATTCATCGCCGCGTGGTTACTGGCCAAACCTCGCATCGCAAAGATTCGTTGCCGATCGTGTTTTGTCTGCTGAAATGGTTTCCAGTTCTGCGACAAATTCCCGCCCGCTTCGTCGGCATCGGCCCCCGACCGGAGCATTTTCACAGCCCGACTGGTCGATAAGAGACAAGCTTTGGTTTCCCTAAAATCTGATCGAGATGCACTCCGCATCACTCACGAAAGATGAAAATTGAATCGTCTTCCATCTCGGTTCCGCTTTCTTCCGCCAATCCTTCGGCTTCACGAGTTGTCAGCGCGTTTGAGTTTTTGTTCGGCGGGTTCATCGTGATCGGTCACAACGTTTTTCACATTGTGCCGAACGAAGTGATGATTCTTTCTGTTTTGGGGTTGATTTCAGTCCGACTCCGCGATGGCAAATTGTCAGCGATGGGATTTCAAAGACCAGCGTCATGGCGGCGCATCCTTCTAATTGCCCTTGCAGCCGCGGCCTTCCGGATCCTCGTGGGGCAATTCTTAATCGAACCTGTGACGAGCCTTTTCTGGCCGGAGGCGACCGCGCCGGCGCTGGCGAACGAGATTACTGGGAACGTGAAGTTCGCATTGTTTGCTTTGTTGCTGGTGTGGACTTTTGCTGCGTTCGGTGAAGAGATCGCGTACCGCGGATACCTCCTGACGCGTGCAGCTGATATTGGAAAGCGATCCGTAGCGGCTTATTGGATCGCGATTGTGTTTGTTTCGATTTTGTTTGGGTATGGCCATTATTACAAGGGCACATCCGGTGTGATTGATTCGGGAGTTGCCGGACTAATTCTGGGAAGCGCTTACATGCTGGCGGGTCGCAACCTTTGGGCCTGCATCCTAGCTCACGGTTTTATTGACACGTTCGGCGTCATCGACGCCTTTTTCGGATGGTCGAAGTAGATCACCCAGTCAGTATTGTCGAGATCCGTGCAGCGCATGAGCGGATTCGGCCACATATTCATCACACGCCGGTGCTGACGAGCGAAGGGCTGAACGAGGCCAATGGAGCCTCGTTATTTTTCAAGTGCGAAAATTTCCAGAAGATCGGCGCGTTCAAAGCGCGCGGCGCGACCAGCGCCGTCTTTGCGCTAGATGATGTGACCGCACAACAGGGCGTGGCAACGCATTCATCAGGCAATCACGGGGCCGCGGTAGCGCGCGCGGCGAAATTGCGCGGAATCCCTGCGAACATCGTCATGCCGTCGAATTCTGCGAAGGTGAAGATCCGGGCAGTCGAGGGCTACGGCGCGCACATTCTCTTTTGCGAGCCAACGGAAGAAGCTCGCGAATCGACATGCGCAGAAATGATCAGGAAAACCGGCGCGACATTGATTCACTCGTTCGAGAACGAGCACGTGATTGCGGGGCAGGGGACAGCAGCTGTGGAATTGCTTGAGGACGTTCGTAATTTGGATGTTGTGATGTGTCCGGTCGGCGGTGGCGGTCTGTTGTCCGGCACAGCAATCGCCGCAAAATCGATGAGGCCGCAGATAAAAGTGATCGCGGTCGAGCCGGCGAACGCGGACGATGCGGCACAATCGTTTCACGCAGGACGACGAATTGTGACTGAAAAGAAATTCACGATCGCTGATGGACTGCGAACAAATGTCGGTGAGCCGAACTTTCGAATCATCCAGTGTTACGTCGACGACATTGTAACAGTGAGCGAGGAAGCAATCGTCGCGGCCATGCGCACGATTTGGGAAACGATGAAGATCATTATCGAGCCATCGGCGGCTGTTCCGTGCGCAGCGATTCTCGAACGAGCAATCGAACTTAATGGGAAACGCGCTGGAATTATTCTTACTGGCGGCAATGTAGATCTGGACGCGCTGCCGTGGAGTCCGTAGTGGCAGCCGTGTCGGCTGCGTCATTGCACGGCATCGCAGGCGACACGCCTGCCGCTACAGTGCGAGCGAATCATTTACCCGCGCGAGGGAGCCATCGGCCCCGCCAGAACCGAAACGTATATTCGTAAAAGGAGATCAATCAGATATGAAAGGGTTCAGTGTAATTATAGCGGTATTCATTCTGGTGTTTGGCACCGTTGCTTCCCCGGGAGCGAACGTGGACAGAATTTCGGCGGCAACTGGAATTCCTGTCGCTACGCTGCAGGCAGAAAGGGCCTCGACGGGGCTGGGCTGGGGCAGCTTGGAGAAAGCGCACCTGCTGGCGAACGCCACCGGTCAGAGCTTTGATAACATTGTCGCGCTACATAAAAGCGGACAAGGCTGGGGTAAAATTGCGCACGATAACGGGCTCAATCTTGGCAGGCTCGTGAGTGGCGCTCACCGCTCAAGCCAGGCGACGATGCATGCCCAGAACACTCAAACTGTTCATGGCAAGAGCGCGACGACTGCGCATGGCAAGAGTGCTACAACAGCTCATGGCAAAAGCACCACGAACATTGGCCGAGGCCGCAGCACCACAATGACTAAAACACGAGGTTTTGGTCATGGCTCGAGCTCTAGATCGGCGGGATTCCACGGTGGCATGCACTCAATGGGCCACATGAGTGGTGGCCATGGCTCGATGGGCCACGGTGGTGGCCGCGGTCACTGAAGAGAAAAACCGTGTGGTAGAGTTCAGAGGGACAAAGCGTCAAAGCACGCCGCCGCTGAAGCGTGCGCTGCCCTCAGTGCATCCAGAGGGCTAAACCTCGGTCGAGGCCCAGAATCTGCCGAACGCGCTTGGCCAGCTACGGTCGACAACACTGTTCCGAGCGGATTTGCCCATGCGCTCCCGCAGCACAGGATCGGTCACGAGCACTCGGATCGCGCGAGCGAAGTCCTCCACGTCGTGCGATTTGGTGATTAAACCACTGGCCTTGTCTTCGACTAATTCCTTTGGCCCGCCCGAACTGGAGACGACTACCGGCACACCGCATGCCTGCGCTTCGAGGATGACGTTGCCGAAGGTATCGGTGGTGCTGGGGAAAACAAAAATGTCTGCGGATGCATACGCAGTGGCCAATTCCTTGCCGGTGAGATAACCGGTGAAAAACGCCTCGGGTAACGATTTTGCGAACGCCTCGGAGTACGGCCCATGGCCGACAATGAAAAGTTGAATTGACAAACCTTCGTCGCGAAGACGGCGATACGCTGCCGCGAGAAGGTCGAGGTCTTTCTCTCGTGAAATCCGGCCCACGTACAGGAGACGCACCTCGCCGTTACTCGCACCGAATTTTTCGAAGAACGCCGGTTCGCGCCGAGCAGGATGAAACAGCTCGGTGTCGAGTCCCCGCGGTAAGATTCTTAGTTTTGCTGAGTCGAACCCCCGCTTGATCCAGCTTTGCCGATACTCTTCGGAGTTAACGAAAACCGTGTCGAGCTGGCCATAGAACCAATGCATGTAACGCCACGCCACGCTTTCAAGAAAACTGTCCTCGGTGAGAATGCGTATGTATTGGGGAAAATCGGTGTGATAAATACCGCTCGTTTGCAGGTTGAGCATCTTGGCCGCGAGCAGTGCGGTCAATCCAACCGGCCCGGGCGTGCTGATGATCACCTCACCGAATTTTTCCCGTTGTATGTAATCCAACATCTGGAGAATCGGCGGGAAGCTCAATTTTTGCAGCTCGTACTCAGGCAATTCGAATTCGCCGATCGGCGGGAAGTTTTTGATGGGGATGTCGCAAATTTGCAGGTTGCTGCGGGAAGTTACCACGATGAGGTCCTTGCCTGCTGCTGCTGCGGCTGCGGTCATTTTGCGGATGGTTGTGGCTACGCCATTAACGTCTTCGAGTGTGTCGGTGAACCAGGCGCGTTTACGATTTTGCAACGCGATCGGAATTTCGCCGGTCAATTCCTTAAAAATAGCTCGCAACCATTTTCGCGATGGTGCCTGGCTGTGAAAACCGTAAATGTATGGAGTGAGAATCACGAGGATCGGCACAATCGCGCTGAGGGCCTGCATACTCTCGACCATGTTGCCGCTGCCGATTTGCTGAACGAATTTGTTGAAGAAACGAAACGCGAGCTGCTCGGCGACCATGTTCGCCATGAGAAATGTGCGCCGCTCCGGCTCGATGACTCCGTCCAGTTGCGAGGCGAGTTTCGCCTTTACCTCGGGCCGCGCGAAATAACCTGAAAGTTCTTTCCAGAGCGATACGTTTGCTGGTTTGACGAATTCAAAAATTTTTCCCGACAAAACTCCTTGCACGATAAACTCCATTTTCTCTCTGAGAGTGAACTCAGTGGGAGCTCGGCCCTCCATAAAACGCGAAAACATTTTCTCTACGAGTGGCGCGCCCGGCCCGAGTTTTTCGTGGAAACGGTCCTGAATGAAACACGCAACGGTATTATAAAATCCGTGCGACAGGATTAACGGAGTTCCTCCGTCGCCTCGCGCGTTGCAATCGCCGTTGCGAACGAATTCGAGAAATTTTTCCGCAGAATCCGCAGAAGGCGTTTCCGTAAAAGCCGAAGCGGCAAACTGCCCGCCGTGATCATCCGAACCACCGACGAAGGTCTTTTTCCACGGCTCCGCGTGCGTTGGCGCAAGGTTGTGACGATTCGCGAGCGCGTCGATCTTCTCCGGGGTCAATGGCCTAAAAAGAATCTGGGCCAAATCGCTAAGCAGAGCGTCGCGCAAGCCATTGATCACTTCAAAATGCTTAAAGAGCAGGATCAGTTGCTCAAGATGACTTGCCTCAAGTTTTCCGTTCACACTGTAAAGGGGATGCGCCACCGCATGCGCGATTTGTGCCGTTTGCAGGTAGCGCTGCAGCTCGAAGATGTTATCGCGGACACCTTCGATCTGGCGATGTTGCTGCTCTGAGATTCCCCAAACGAGGATGTGCAGCTTGCAGCCGCCGCGCGGAAAATATGTGGTCACCTGTTCGCTGATGAAAGTGCGAGGCAGATGCGCAATCTGCAGGCAGCCTTCAATCGTATCGTGATCGGTGATGGTGACGTAATCCATCCCGCGCTTGAGTAATTGCTCATACAGCGTCTTTGGGTTGGAATAGCTGTCGGGGAAATCAAACCGGCGAAAGAGCCATTCTTCCGAGCGTGCACTGTAGCGCGAGTGAATGTGTAGGTCGGATCTGCTCATATCAGATGCTGCGTCTCAATCTTTGTTCGGCGATCCATTCCTGATAGGTCGTCGCCGTCCGTGACCCAACCGATCCCTCAATCAGATCGATAATTTGTTTCCAAACCGCCGGATGTGAATAATCGGGCGGATGAATGCTGATGCGCAAGAGTGAAGTGCCTTTTAGAAATCGGGAGAGTGCTGCGTTCCATGCGCGGCTGACCTCGCGGCGCCAAGGATTCCGAACGCTGTAAACTAGCGTTGGTGCAGGAAACACGTTTCCCGAGCGGAGATCGCACACGGTGCGCAGACGCGTCGTGTATTCCATCTGCGCATCGCGCACAGCGCGCTCGGCTTCATCGCTAAGCAACCACGCAGGCGCAACGAAACCGCGCGGCTTAAGACCGTGCGCGCGGAATTCGTCTCGTGCGGTCACAATGCGACGCAGAGCTTCGTGATAGTTCAAGTCGTAAAATTCGCCCTCGTTTTGGGCGTAGAACCGTGTTAGGAATTTGTCGCGCAAGCTTTCCCTCGCACGGAAAGGACGTTCGTGGAAGTACCCATGGACGACAATTTCGTGACCATCCGCTTCCAAACCCCGGAGCCACGACACAAATTGCTGATCTTTTGTAAAACGCCCTTCATGATGATAGTCCGGCACTACAAGGAGAGAACAGACGCGCACACCGCGAGTGGCCAAATCTGAGAGGATTGCCTGTGCGGTTTGCCGGGTTGAAGGCGCGACGTCGTGTAAAGAGACGACGATAAAATCCCTAGCAGCGCCAGCCGTCGCAATGAGCGGAAGGAACTCCGTTGCCGCGATCGTAGTCATTCGGGAATTTTCGGCTTCGAAGCAGCTTTGAACAAGACAAAAGGTGGAGGAGCGGCGGCTTTCCGGCTGCAGAGGGTGCGCGTCCGCTGTCCTCAGCGGAAATCCAGCTTGAGACGCTCTTCACCACCGATGCGCTTAGGCAGCGCACACTACTGCGCTACGCCGCACTCATCCTTACAATTTCGCTAAACTCCGATTTGCTCAGAGGCATGGCCGACAAACGTGATTGCCTAATCAGCGGAATTCCTTTCAGCCGCGGATTACCTTTGATCTCACGCAACGTGACTGGCCGTCGAAGTGGTTTGACTGGGGCAAGATCGACAGTGGACCAATCGCCTTCCTTTGCGGTTGTATCTCGATAGGCCGTGCGCGTCACGTTAGCAATCCCGATTGCGGCTTTGTCGTCACCGCTATGATAAAAAAGGACTTTATCGCCCTTGCGCATTCTGCGGAGATTATTTCGCGCAGTGTAATTGCGCACGCCCGTCCAGCTGGTCCCGCCTTCTGCGACAAACTCCGACCACGAGTACGAGGACGGTTCCTGTTTCACGAGCCAGAAACTTTTCATGGCTTAAAAGTAATCCGAAAAAACTCTGTGCGAAAATCTCCCTTGTGGCTGCAGCGTGCGCTCTCCCCAGCGCATCTTCTGGCATTGAAGTCCGTTTAGTCCGCTGAGACAGCGGACAGCTACAGTTAACGCGTTCGACAATTGAGCTGCTTTATTTCAGAATCGACATCATGCCGCGGCTGCCATTCATCACGTTTGAAGGATCGGAAGGTTGTGGAAAATCGACGCAGGTACAGCGACTCGCTGAGCGTCTTGAGCGGTCGGGGATTCCGTATCTGGTTACCCGCGAGCCTGGCGGCACATCTATCGGCGAAACGATTCGCGAGCTTCTCCAATTTGCGCCGCACAATTCCACGATGACGCCGGAAACCGAGTTGCTTCTTTTCGAGGCCAGCCGCAGTCAGCTCGTGCGCGAAACGATAAGACCTGCTCTTGAGCGCAGCGTATGCGTGATCGCAGACCGTTTTTTTGATTCGACGACTGTTTATCAGGGCGCGGCGCGCAGCCTGGACCGCGAAATGGTCGAGCGCTTGAACGCGTTCGCGGTGGGTGATTGCATCCCGGACATTACATTCATACTCGATGTAGATGCTGCGACGGCCGAATCGCGAATGCAGAAACCACGCAGGGCCGATCGAATGGAAGAGCAGCCCGCTGAGTTTTATGAACGCGTTCGACGCGGATATCGAGATCTGGCCGCGCGCAAACCAAAGCGCATCGTGTTGATCGATGGCTCACGCGACCCGGACGACATCGAGAATGAGATCTGGAAAATACTTTGCTCGCGTTTTCCTGTGCTCGCCAAAACAGTGAACATTTGAAATGGCGTTTTCTTGTGAAACAGCTTTTAAGTATCTGCGCCGCGCCCACCAACAGAACCGGCTTGCGCATGCGTATTTGATCACAGGACCGCCGTGCAGTGGTAAGCAACTGCTCGCGGCGGACTTGGCGAATCTGGTTAATGGCACACCAGCCAGAGATGTTTTCTCGACCAAGGCGCGGGAGATTTTCGTTGTCCGACCTGAATCGAAATCGCGGCGTATTCTAATTCAGCAAATCCGGGATCTGGGGCACGCGCTCCAAATGCGCGCAGCAAACGGCCGGCGCAAAGTGGCCATCATTCCCGATGCCGACCGGCTTGTAACTCAGGCTGCGAATGCGTTTCTGAAAACATTGGAAGAACCGCCGAAGGATTCCTTGCTGCTTCTGCTAAGCGCGTTGCCGGAAGCTCTGCCGGAGACAATTCTCTCACGGTGCATTGCGATTCCACTCGAATCCAATAGAGAAGTTCACAGCAAACATGAAGAAGAGAAGCTCGTGAAATTACTGCAACACGCGTCCAGTGAGAAAAAATGGACCATTCAGTTTGCGTACCGACTTGCTCAGGAATTTCAGGGCATGCTTCGTGCGGTGCGGGAGGAAGTGAAGCGCGAAACAGACGAAACGTTTAAAAAGGAAACGACGCGCTACAAGGATGCGACTGATGGCGCGTGGTTGGAAGAACGGGAGGAATACTACAAGGCACTCACCGAAAGTGTTTACCTGCAACGACGCGCCGGACTAATCGAGACATTATTCGCCTGGTGGACTGATGTTCTTCGGGCGAGCAACGGCGTGGCGCAGCGCAATTTGCCGCGTGCAGATCAGGAAACCGCTGTACTCGCAGCGCGCTTCAGTACGATCGAAATCTTAAAACGCATCCGTTGCCTGGAAGAATTGCGCGATCATCTGAGTCGAAATATCCACGAAGCGCTCGCGATCGAAGTCGCTTTCTTGGCAATCTTCGGTGCGTGAATATTTTCGCAGCTCGAGTTTTGAAATCTGTTCGCCTGTGTGAAGCATGCGCGAACACAACCGGTTACGCCGAAGCTGAGCGGAGGCGGGGCCGCCACGCCGGACCTCCAGAGAAGACAGGTTGACAAGAAGCGACGAAATCTTATCCAGTATGCACATATGCGACAAAGTCTCCGATTCGTTTTGGTGGCCGCAGGCGCAAGTCTCGCCTCATTGCTTGCTGGCTGCGCGACAGGAAAAGTGGCCGGCGGCGGCGGCCCGTATCACGTGACTGCGTATAAACCGCGTGACCCTTCGGCCGTACGCGTGAGGGTCTCGCTTTCGAAGCAGAATGTTTACGTGATGGAAGGCGATCATTGTCTAATGGCGGCAGCGATCTCGGTGGGTTTGCCCAACAAGCCCACACCGCGCGGCAGTTTCACGATTTACTCGAAACAGGAGCATAAACGCTCGGGCGAGTACGGCTTTAGTGTGCAGGGAAATAGCGTCGTGGCGACCACAGCAGGCCATGCCGGTGGTCATTACGTCGGCTACCCAATGGGTTACTGGTGCGAATTCGCGCCGGGATACGGGTTTCATCAGGGTTTTGTGCATCCGGTGCCGCGTACGCACGGTTGCATTCGGTTGAAAGGGGAGGCTGCAGCCAAATTTTTCGCGCTGGTTCGAGTCGGCACGCCTGTGAACATCGCCACAAGCCAGCCGGAGGACGCTACGGTTGGGCCGAAGGTACAGCGAGTGGACGACTCACACACGCCTGATCCGGACCCACACTTGATGGTTACCGAGGCGGCGTTTGAACAACCCAGCGGACCGTTGCTCGAATAGCCCGGCCGCAGCGCATTGCCGTCACCGCTCGACTGTGTCATGTTGAGCGAAGCGAACATCTCTGGCGTTCGTTTTGGCACTCTCTGGACAAAATGATCCGAGATTCTTCGCTTCGCTCAGAATGACAACGATGACATGAGCACAAACCTTATATCGAGCGGCACAACCGCGCGCGAGAAAGTAAACCTTCGCACGCCGGATGTGATGGCGGCAGTGCAACAACAAGTCGAATCACATTATCGCAGCGACATTGTCGAAAAGGTGCGCCGCGCAGGTGGAATCATTTCCGTGGGCGATACCACTGTGCGGCTGGCGAAGCAGTTTGGCTTTTGTTACGGCGTCGAGCGCGCAATCGATCTCGCATATGCCGCGCGGAAAGTTTTCAAGGATCGCCGGCTTTTCATCGTTGGCGAAATTATTCATAACCCGGAGGTCAACCATCAAATCGCCTCGTTAGGCATCAAGAATCTTACTGGCAAAAACAAGGAGGCCGATATTTCTGATCTCGGGCCTGACGACGTGGTCATCGTTCCGGCGTTCGGAACTGAATTGTCGATCCAGCGACAGATCAAAGACCGCGGCTGCCAGATTGTCGACACAACTTGCGGTGACGTTATGAGCGTCTGGAAACGAGTGCGCAAATATGCCAGCGAATCGGTTACTTCCATCATTCATGGGAAAGCCGAGCACGAAGAGACCAAGGCCACCAGCTCTCGCGCGCTCGGTGACGGCAGTGGGCACTATCTGGTGGTTCTGACGCTTGCAGATACCGACTATGTTTGCGATTACATCCGGCGCGGGGGCGACAGGGAGACGTTCCTGGAGAAATTCAAAGGGGCGCATTCGCCGGGGTTCGATCCTGACGTGCATCTTCAGACTGTGGGCGTAGCGAATCAGACGACGATGTTGCGCGGAGAGACCGAGGAAGTGCAACGGCGAATTCGGCAGGCCATTCTCGATCGCGACGGTCCTGAGCTTGCGGGAAAAAATTTTCGCTTCTTCGATACTATTTGCGGTGCCACACAGGAACGGCAGGATGCACTGCGCGAGCTGCTCAATGTTTCAATGGACCTGCTCCTGGTGGTCGGCGGTTACAACAGCTCGAACACGTCGCATCTCGCCGAGATGGGCGAAGAAAAGTTGCCCACTTATTTCGTGCTAAACGCCTCCCGGCTGGTTTCCGCCACTGAGATCAAGCATTATGATTTGCACGAGAAACGCGAAGTCGTTTCGCATTTCTGGCTGCCGAACGG
>Ga0066903_100004154_pt1 | contig 12140 bp, 7 predicted proteins | sample PanSoiMetaGPlot1_FD_67491 | JGI IMG/M metagenome (GOLD analysis project Ga0066903, IMG submission 67491) | Tropical forest soil microbial communities from Panama analyzed to predict greenhouse gas emissions - Panama Soil - Plot 1 (version 2) | ecosystem: Environmental > Terrestrial > Soil >...
ACGCTCGAGGATGGTGTTGATCGCGACCGTCGAGCCGTGCAGGAACAGGCCGGCCGAGCCGTAGTCGCTGCCGGCCTTCTCGACGCCCTTGTTGATGCCGTCGACCAGCCGCTGCGGGGTCGACAAGGCCTTGCCGAAGGTGAGCGCGCCGGAACGATCGTCGAACACCGCAATATCGGTGAAGGTGCCGCCGATGTCGGCGGCGAGGCGGATGTGGGGACGCTTTGCGGGCTGCGCGGAGGATGAGCGACTCATGCAGCGACCCTGTGCGCCGCATGCACGATGCAGCGAAGACGCGATGCCCGCGCCGCGGGTTCACCTCTCCCCGCAGAGGAGAGGTCGACTTCCGAGCGCAGCGAGGAAGTCGGATGAGGGGGTTCGGATCTATCGAGAGGCCGTACCCCCCTCACCCCACCCCTCTCCCCTTCGGGGAGAGGGAGCAGACCGAGTGCGTCGCTCGCGTTGTGCCTGAACTGAACAGCCGCGGAAAAGGATCGCGCCTGAGAGAGTCGCATTGGATGCATGTGGGAATGACTGGTTCTACTTCGCTGTCTCGATCACGTCGATGGCGACGATCGCGGACTTGGCGGCGTCGATGGTGAAGCCGATCTTGTCGCCGGGATTGAGCCCGTTGAGCAAGTCAGGCCGCGTGACCGGGTAGCTCATCTCCATGGCCGCCATGAAGCCCTTGATCTCCTCGTGGTTGACGATCAGCCGGTTCATGCGGGGAATGGTCGCGATCACGACACCGATGCCCTGGTAGGTCTTGCTGTCGGCGGACGGCGCCTGCGCCAGCACCGTTGGCTCGCCGCCCTTGCCGACGACGAGCTTGCCAACCATGCCGACCTTGTCGTGGATCGCGACATGGCAGTGCAGGAACAGGGTGACGTCCGCGTCGGGCGTGACAAAGCGGCCAGATTCGGTGTCGGGCCCGACCACGTTGAGCGCAAAGATCGGGTTGAGGCCCGGGATCATCAGATCGTGGCGCACCTCGTCGTTGTTCTCGAGCACGATCTCGACTTCCTCGCAACGCTCGGCGTGGAGTTCGCGCGGCTCGAAGGCAAACACTTCGCCTTCGCGCGCGTACTGGCGGCCGGCCTTCACTACGATGCGGCGGGTGCTGCGCGGCCGCTCGGCGCAGGCTTCCGCCACCGGGCGGTGGCGTTCGGCGTCGATGAGGTCCTGCCGCGGCAGCGGCGCGAGCGCCTCGCGCCTGGGATAATCGAAGGCGCCGCCGGCGGGCGGCACCATGGGCCAGCCCTTCTCGTAGCTGTCGAGCGTGCTGCCAAAAATCTTCGGGTCGAACACCGGAAGCTTGCCCTGGTAGTAGTCGGGATTGAAATAGGCCAAATGCGCCGAGTGGCCGCCGAGCGTGTCGATCGGCAGGCCGTCGGGGCCGAGGAATTCGCGATAGACGATCGCGGTGTGGTCGCCGCCCGGATTGATGCCCTTGTTGGAGGCGGCGGGTTGGGTGTGGTCGTGCATCAGCCAGACGCCGGGGCCGGCGGCGTGATAGCCGTCGTGACCGGTGCGCAGCGCGAGATCGACGCGCTGCGCCGGGCCGACCTCGAACGTGTCGCGCGTGATCTCCGCCGCCTTCGGCACCGCGCGGCCGTCGACATCGGTGAGCGTCGGGTGGTGCCCGTGGGTGTGGAGATAGCGGATGCCGGCGCCGACATTGAGCACGCGCAGCTTCGTCGTCTCATCCGGATTGACCACGATCGGCGTGTCGCGCAGCGTGAATGGGAACGAGCGTCCGTTGAGCATGAAGATGTTTGGCTTGCGCTGCGTCGAATCGTAATCGCGGTGCATGCGCTTCTCGATCTCGCGCGGATCGCTGTAGGCGGCCGGGATACGGTTGAGGCGATCGTCGATATCCATGTACACGAGCGAATACTCCCCCTGGTACTGCTCGCGCGTGCCCTTGGCCAGATGGTTGATCCGACCGGCGCCCGGAATGAGATGGGCAAAATGGTTGTGCGGTCGGTTGGGCTCGATGATGAGCATGCCGGCAAGGCCCATCAGGGGATGCACGTGGTCCTGCACGTGGCAGTGATACCAGTAGGTGCCGGGCGCGCCGGCCGTGAACCGGTAGGTGAACGACTTGCCCGGCTCAACCTCGTGCTGGGTGATGTGCGGCACGCCGTCCATGTTGTTGGACTGGCTGGTGCCATGGAGATGGATCGTGTGCGGCAGATAATGCGTGTTGTAGAGCGTGATGGCGACGCGATCGCCCTCCTCCACCCGCAGCGTCGGCGACGGCAACCGCGCCGCCGAGCCCATCGCGCTGCCGAGCGGCGCGAACACCCAGAAGGTCACGAACTCGCCGGGATAGACCTCCTCCTGGATTTCCACGACTTCGAGATGGAAGTGGATCTCATCGGGATCGCCGTCGCCGTCGAGGTCGCGTCCGAGCACGACCGCATTGGCATCGGCGCCCGGGATCGGCGCCAGCTCGTCTTCAAGCGCCGCGCGCTCGGCTTCGCCGCCGCGGCGGAACGCCTCGGCGAGCGCAAAGCGATCGAGCTGCGGAATGTATTCGAGATCGCCCGGCTCATGCGCGCCGACGCGGCCGCCCACAAGGGCGACCGCGGCGGTCGCAATCAGCAATCCAACTGCGATTTTGCATAGTACCACGGCCAGTGACCATGGACCGTCACCCTGAGGTGCGAGCGAAGCGAGCCTCGAAGGGTGCGGCCCGGACCGGGGCCGTTCATCCTTCGAGGGCCGCTTCGCGGCCACCTCAGGATGACGGGGAGAGTGAGTCATTTTCGGCTGCCAGATGTCATCGTCCGCCCGGGATCGGCGCCTGGTCCGGGATCGGCCCGGTATAGCGCAGCACCATCAGGCCGGCACCATTGCCGTCCGTGAGATAGAGGAGCCCGGTGTCCGGGTCCTGGAAGATTTCGCGGGTATGGCGGTCCTTGCGGGCGCTCGCGGCTGGCGCAGCGGGCGCGCCGGTGCGCGGCGACAGGTAATGGCCGACGAAGACCGGCGCGAATGGATTGGAGATATCCATGGCGCGCACGCCTTCGTCATACCAGGTGATGTAGACGAGGCTCGGCGAGCGCTGGTCGAACCAGGGCAGATGCGTGGTCGTGCCTGAGCGGCCGCCGGGCCCGTCGCCGTCGCAGATGAATCCCTTCTTCTGATGATCGAAATTGTCGGAGACATAGTCGAACCGGAAGGTCGACAGCAGCACGACGTTGGCAGGGCGCTCGTCCTTCACGACCTCGGGGTTCTTGAGGTCGGAGACGTCGAGGATGCGCCCGAAGCCGGGCGGACAGTCGAAAATCTCGTCGGTGTGTACGACGAGATCGGGATGCTCGCCCCGGCGGACGATGACCGGCGCCGAGGTGTGGGCGGCGCCGAGATTGCCGCCGTGAAACGGCGGAACGTAGTCATAGCTCGCAAGGAGCTTTGCCTTGCTGCGGTCCTTCACGTCGAGGATCACCAGGCCGGCGTCGCGCCAAGCCGCGTAGACGCGCTCGTTGTAGTAGACGATCTCGTGGCACTGGACGATCTGCGGCTTGCCGTCGGGGCCGTTGCGGTTGAGCGGGCCGTACTGCTCGCCCTTCATCTGGCCGGGGACATGCCAGGTGCCGACTTGTCTGATCGCCTCCGGATTGCCGTAGTCGATGATCTGCAGAGCTTCACGGTTGAGCTCGGTCGAGAACTGGGCGCAGGCGTAGACATAACGGTCGTCCACGTCGAGCCCATGCGCCTTTCCGTCGGGCGCGATCGGGATGAAGGCAAGCTCCCTCGGTTTCGCCGGATCGGACACGTCGTAGAACGAAACGCCGGACCGGGTCTTCTCGCCGGGGGCGACCTTGTTGGGATTGCCGCGCGCGTCGTAGTCGTGCGTGAAGATCAGAATCCTCTTCTGCCGGTTAACGCGCAGATAATTGCAGCGGGTGCCGGGATTGCAGGGAATGAAGCTCAGCGGCTTCATGTTTTTGGGATCGCGCACGTCGGCGATGAGAACGCCGAACAGCGTCGGCGGCGAGTTGTAGCCGCCGAGATAGGCGATGCCGTCGTAGACCCGCACGGTGTTGAAGCCCGCGCCGATCTCGCTACCCGGCCGCCCCTGCCCTTTCGCCCAGGCGGTGCGTTCGGGAATCTTGAAATAGCTCTGACCGATGAGCTCGAAATTCTTGGCGGAGGAATATTTCTGGAAGTCGTCGAACGAGAGGCTGAACGGATCGACATTGGGCGGGATCGGCACCGTCTCGACCCGGGGCGCGAGAACCTGCGCAGGCGCGGCACCAGCGAAGACCAACAGGGCACAGGCAGCCAAGCCGAGACGCCCAAGGCTCACTATTCTTCCTCCCGCTCCAGTGCCGCCGCTCAGTGCCGGCCCGGCCATCTTTCGCGCCGAGCGCGGTGAAAACTCTAGCCAAATGGCCTTATCCATCTGTATGCATTAAGCCCGAAAACCGAATTTTTGACTAGGCCGTCCATCCCAACCGGCGGCAAGTGAAAGGCAGGGTTAAACGTGCTCGTCGTCGCCATCGATATCGGCGGAACATTCACCGACCTGCTCGGCTTCAACGAAAAGACCAAGGCATTCATCCAGGCCAAGAGCCTGACCACGCCGGCGCACCTCGTGCAGGGCATCATCGACTGCCTCACCAAGAGCGGGATCGAGGCTCGCGCAATCGACGAACTGATCCACGGTTCGACTATCGCCATCAACACGCTGATCGAGCGCAAAGGCGCCAAGACCGGCCTGGTCGTCACCCGCGGCACCCGCGACGTCTACATCATCGGGCGCGGCAACCGGCCCGAGGCGTATAACCTCCTGTTCCACAAGCACCGCCCGCTGGTGTCGCGTCGCCTCACCCGCGAGGTCGACGAGCGCGTGTTGGCCTCCGGCGACGTGCATGCGCAAATCGACCACGCCAGCATCGCGGAAGCCTGCCGCGCGCTGGCCGACGAAGGGGTCGAAGCGGTCGCAGTCTGCTTCCTCCACTCCTACGTCAATCCCGATCACGAACGTGCGGCCGGGGACGCGATCCGCAAGGCGCTGCCAGACGCCTACCTGTCGCTGTCGCACGACATCCTGCGCGAGTATCGCGAGTTCGAGCGTATGTCGACGACCGTGGTGAACGCCTATATCGGACCCAAGGTCGGCGGCTACGTCTCGAGCCTCAAGTCGAGCCTCGGCGACATCGGTTTTCGCGGCGATCTCTCGATCATGCGCTCGAACGGCGGCGTGATGACGCCGGAGGTCGCAACCGAGCGCCCGGTTGCGATGATGGAATCCGGCCCGGTCGGCGGCATCATCGCATCGGCGCAGGTCGGGATCGCGCTCGGATTTGAGAACGTCATCTCGTTCGACATGGGCGGCACCACCGCCAAGGCGAGCCTCGTGCGCGACGGCGAGCCGACTCTCGCGCCCGGCTACTATGTCGGCGGCTATGCCTCGGGCCACCCTGTCATGCTGCCGATGATCGACGTCGTCGAGGTGGGCGCCGGGGGCGGCTCAATCGCCTGGATCGACGACATCGGCGCGCTCAAGGTCGGCCCGCAGAGCGCGGGCGCCGATCCTGGCCCGATCTGCTACATGGGCGGGGGCAGCGAGCCGACCATCACCGACGCCAACGTGGTGCTCGGCCGGCTCGACCCGGACAACTTCCTCGGCGGCGCGATGAAACTCGACGCCGCGGGCGCCGCGCGCAGCATCGCCGAGAAGATCGCAAAGCCGCTCAAGATCGAGTCGATCGCCGCCGCGCAGGCAATCGTCGAGATCGCGATCTCGAAAATGTCGCTCGCGGTACGCGAAGTCTCGGTCGAGAAGGGTTTTGACCCGCGCGACTTCGCACTCGTCGCCTCCGGCGGGGCCGGCCCCCTGCACGTGATCGCGATCGCGCGCGAGCTGCACATTCCGACCGTGATCGTGCCGCTGTTCCCGTCGCACTTCTCGGCGCTCGGCATGCTGGTCGCCGACGAACGCCACGACTTCATCCGCACGGTCTATTCCGATCTTGCCACTGTCGATTTCGGCGACCTGGTGAAGGTCTATGACGAGATGCGCGATGAGGCCCGTTCGAGCCTGCGCCACAGCCGCGGCGCCGAGGAGCAGATCGCGCTTGACCTGCGCTATGTCGGGCAGGAGTTCACGCTGTCCGTGCCGGTGACGCTCGCCCAGCTCAAGGCCGGCAGCCGCAAGGCGATCCGCGCCGCCTTCGATGCGCTCTACGAGCACCGTTATGCGCATCATTCGCCGGAGGAGCCGGTCGAGATGGTCAACATGCGGCTCGGCGTCATCGGCAAGCGGGCCAAGCTCGCGTTCCCACGCCTCGGCAAGGCGCGCAGCGCGAAAGCCGCGCACCACCGCGACGTCTATTTCACGGACTCAAAGAAGGCGGTGCGCTGCCCGGTCTATCAGCGCGACGCGTTCGCGGCCGGCACGCGGATCGCAGGCCCCGCGATCGTGCAGGAGCTCGGCACCACGACGGTGCTGTTCAAGGGCGACGACTGCAAGGTCGCGCCCTCGGGCGAGCTCGTCATCAAGGTCGGAGGCGCGTGATGATACTAATTGGTGCTGTCGCTGCTCTCACCGCGCCACTGATGTCGCCTAATAAAGACCCGTGCTGCGCGCTTCACCTCTCCCCGGAGGGGAGAGGTCGACTTTCCCGCGAAGCGGGGAAGTCGGGAGAGGGGGTTCGGGTCTATCGAGAGACTGGTAACCCCCTCACCCCACCCCTCTCCCATTCGGGGAGAGGGAGCAGACCGAGTCCGCGGCAGCGGCAGTGCGGCATCGATGCGGAACGAGGCCAACAGTGAGCGCTCGAAAAGAGACGGCAAAGAAAACGGCCTATTCAAACTCCAAGCGCCCCGCGCTCGACCCGGTGACGCTCGAAGTGATCCGCAACGCGCTGCCGGCGATCGCCAACGAGATGGCGGCTGATCTGCAGCGCACGTCGTACAACATGATGATCTACGAGGTGCGCGACTTCTGCACGGCGCTGATCGACCCGCAGGGTCAGCTGATCTCCCAGAACGTGGGCGGCGTGTCGCACTTCGTCGCCGATCTCGGCGTCCTCATCGTCGACGGCATGAAGCGCTATGGCCGGGACGGCTTCGCGCCCGGCGACGTGATCATCACCAACCACCAGGCGGTCGCCGGCCAGCACCTCAACAACGTCGTCATCTACATGCCCTATTTCTACAAGGGCGAGCTCCTGATGTTCGCGATGGTGCGAGCGCACTGGATCGACGTCGGCGGGCTCTCGACCGGGTTTGGCGCGGGGCCGCAGGTCGCCGACCCCTGGCTCGAAGGCCTGCAGCTCGACCAGCTCAAGATCTATGAGAAGGGCAAGCTCAACGACACGCTCTACCGCGTGCTCAAGGACAACATCCGGTTCCCGGAGTCCTCGCTCGGCGACATGAAATCGCAGATGGCGGCCTGTCGCCTGGCGGCACGCCGCATGGACGAGCTGTTCGACAAGTACGGCAAGGCAACGATCCTCGCCGCCATCGAGCGCATCTTCGACGAGACCGAGACCAAGTGCCGCAACGTGGTGGCGCAGCTCCCCGACGGCGTCTACGCGGCCGAGGCCGCGATGGACGATGACGGCGTGCTCAAAGGCGAGCCGGTCCCGATCAAGGTCAAGGTCACCGTCGCCAAGGGCGCGATGACGATCGATCTCTCGGACTGCTCGGGCGAGCGGCGGGCGGGGATCAATTCGCGCACGCTGGCCGGCGCCCGCGTCGCCTACAAGGCGCTGACCGGGCCGCTCGAGCCGGTCAACGAAGGCTCGTTCCGAGCGCTGACGGTGGTCATCCCGGAAGGCAACATCATGATGGCGCGCTTTCCAGCGCCGATGGCGGGCTGGAGCATCATCGTGCCGACGGTCGTCGACACCATCGTCAAGGCGCTGGCGCCGGCGATGCGCGACCGCGTGCCGGCCGGTCACCATGGGCTCCTGGGCGGGGCGGTCGTGTTCTTCGGCGTGCATCCCAAGAGCAAACGTCGCTTCGTGGTGCAGAGCATCGAGGGCGGCGGCTGGGGTGGACGGCCCACCGAGGACGGCGAGCCGGCCACGGTTTCGGTGTGCCAGGGCGACGTGCGCAACGGCTCGATCGAGGGCATCGAGCTCAAATGCCCGGTGCTGGTCGAGGGCCGCGCGCTGCGCCGTGACTCGTGCGGCGCCGGCAAGTATCGCGGCGGGCTCGGCATCGACATGCATGTGCGCAACCTGGTCGAGGGCCGCTGGAACTTCGAGCAGGCCCGCCGGCGCAACTGCCCGCCGTGGGGGCTGTGGGGCGGACAACCGGGCGAGGCGGCTGGCTACCTGCTGCGGCTGCCGGGCGAGAAGGACTTCAAGCCGATGGTCGGGGCGCACATTCCGGTTCCGCTCAAGGCCGAGGCGATCGTGCGCACCGGCGGCGGCGGGGGCTGGGGCGATCCGACCGAGCGCGATCCCGCGCTGGTGCGGGCCGATGTGCTCGAAGACCTGATCTCGCGCAAGGCGGCGCTCGAAAACTACGGCGTCGTCTTGAGGGACGATTTGACGCTCGACGAGACTGCCACACAACGACACCGAGACCGGATAAGATCGGGGCGAAAGGCCGGCGCAACGGCCTAGCGTGAGTGGGAGACGCCGATGTTGAGGCTCGTTCACCGTTCGTCCCCGCGCAAGCAGGGACCCAGTCTTTCGCAAGGTCAGTGGACTTGGCCCCTGGGTCCCCGCTTGCGCGGAGACGAACGGGGCGGGCGATCCGCGATCATCATCGGATGGATGATTGCCGTCCTGACGGTCTCGCCCGCCCTCGCCGCCGAGAAGGTCCGCGTCGGCAAGGCGGTGGCCGAGGCGTTCTCGTTCGTGCCGCCCGACATCGGCATGCGTACCGGCATCTTTCAGAAGCACAACACCGAGCTCGAGCTCACCGCCTTCACGGGCGACGCCCGCATGCAGCAGGCGGCCGCAGCCGACTCGATCGATATCCTGCTCGGCTCCGGCCCCGCGATGGCGTTCATCGTCAAGGGCGCGCCGATCAAGGGCGTCGCCGCCATGGCCGGCCCCCCGCTCCTGCTCGCGATCGTGGTGCGGCCGGACGGGCCCAAGACCATCGCCGAGCTCAAGGGCAAGACCGTCAGCGTCTCGACTGCCGGCTCGCTGACCTATTGGCTCGTCAGCGAGACCTCGCGCCGGCAGGGCTGGGGCCCCAACGGCATCAACATCGCGCCGATGGGTGCGATGCCGGGCCAGATCGCAGCGCTCAAGCGCGGCGACATCGACGGGACCATCATGGACATCGGCAACGCCTTCGAGCTCGAGAAGAAAGGCGAAGGCCGCATCCTGGTGCGTTTCACCGACATCAAGGATTTTCATATCCACGTGATCTTCGCGACTAACAAGGTAATCGCGGCCAAGCCCGAGATGGTGCGCAACTTCCTCAAGGGGTGGTTCGAGACCATCGCCTTCATGCGGCGCAACAAGGACGAGACCGTGAAGATCGCCATGCAGGTGACCGACAAGGACCAGGACATCACCAGCCGTGTCTATGACGAGCTGATGCCGATGTTCTCCGACACCGGACGCTTCGACCCCAAGGCGCTGGCGACGCTCAGCAAGTCCTATGTCGAACTAAACCTGCTGCCGAGCGAGCCCGACATGTCGAAGCTCTATACCGAGGCATTCCTGCCGCAATGAACATGCAGCTCCGGGACGAGCACCGGGTGACCATGGCCGCAGGCGACCTTTCGATACGGGTCCGCAACATCTCGCACCAGTTCGGTGAGGAAGGCGATCCGCAATTCGTGCGCGCGATGCTCGAGACCTCGCTCGACATTCGGCGCGGCGAACTGATGTGCCTGATCGGGCCAAGCGGCTGCGGCAAGAGCACGCTGCTCAACATCATCGGCGGCCTGCTGACGCCGACCAGCGGCAAGGTCCTGGTGGGCGATACCGAAGTGCGCGGCCCGCTGCCGCAGAAGATCGCCTACGTGTTCCAGGAGAATGCGTTGTTTCCCTGGAGCACGGTGATCGAGAACGTGAACCTTGGCATGATGTTCCAGGGCGTGCCGCGCGCCGAGCGCGAGCCGCGCGCGCGCCAGTCGCTCGCGGCGGTCGGCCTCTCGGATTTCGCTGATCATTATCCGGGCCAGCTTTCGGGCGGCATGCGCCAGCGCGCCGCACTGGCCCGGGCGCTCAGTCTGGAAACCGGCATCCTGCTAATGGACGAGCCGTTCGGCGCGCTCGACGAGCAGACCCGCATGGTCCTGGGCGAGGACCTCTCGGTCCTGCTGTCACGCACGCAGAAGACCATCGTGTTCGTCACCCACAGCCTCGGCGAGGCGGTCTACCTCGCTGACCGCGTTGCGGTGTTCTCGGCGCGGCCGGGCACCATCAAGGAGGTGATCGCGATCGAAGAGCCGCACCCGCGCAAGCCCAGCTTCATGACCTCGGAGAAGTTCACGCAACTACGCAATACATTGTTCGCGCTGCTGCACGAAGAGATCCGCAAGGCGATGGAGCAGTCGGCCGCGAGCGACCGGGTCGCCGGGCGCAAGGGCGGACCGGCATGAACGCGCAACGCGACCGCAGCAGGCTCGCGAGCCGGGGCGTTCAGATCGCCTTCGTCGTCGTCCTGATCGCCGCCTGGTGGATCGGGACCACCGTGGGCAAGATCAGCCCGATCCTGCTGCCCAATCCGCGCAACGTGTTCGACGAGCTTGTCGACGTCATCTGGACGCTCGAGTTCGTCGGCGATCTGCGCGTCACGCTCACCGAACTCGCAATCGCTTTTGCGATCTCCTCGATTTCCGGCGTCACGCTCGGCTATCTCATCAGCCGCTCGCAATATTCGATGCGCGTGTTCGAGCCGCTGCTCGCCGGCATCTATTCAGTGCCGATCATCCTGTTCCTGCCGCTCTACATCCTGTTCTTCGGACTCGGGCCGGCATCGAAGATCGCGCTCGGCGTCACCACGAGCTTCTTTCCGATCATCCTCAACACGATCGCGGGCTTCGGCTATGTCGAGCGCATCTTCGTCATGTCGGCGCGCTCGATGGGGGCCTCCGAGTACCAGCTGTTCCGCTTCGTGCTGTTGCCGGCGGCCGCCCCGATCATTTTGAGCGGCCTGCGCATCGGGTTCACGGTCGCGCTGCTCTCGATTCTCGGCAGCGAGACGATCGCATCGCTTGCCGGGCTCGGCCACCGCATCGTCCATCTTGCCGAGGGCATGGATACTGCACGCATGTTCGCCTACATCGCGTTCGCGGTCGCCATCGCGCTCATGCTCAACACCGTGACCTCGGCGCTCGAGGCAAAAGCGAGGCGGCGGTAGACCATGTCGAGCAAAAAATTCAGACCTCATGCTGAGGAGCAGCCCAAGTCGACAGTCGACGACTTGGGCTGCGTCTCGAAGCATGGGCAAGTACGAGGTGCCGCCACATCGCACGCAGAAGGAACAGAACCGCCGGCCATGCTTCGAGACGCGCCATCAATCGGCGACGGCCGATTGATGGGCGCTCCTCAGCATGAGGTCGGAGTCGATGCGAGAAGGATGCCTGGCTAGATGGCGAGCACGCTGCCCATAACCGAGACCACCGCGACCGTCGCGTTCGGCCGGCGGGTCAAGAAATGGTTGTTGGCGCGGCCCGGCGTGGCGCGGCTCGGCGTCGTCATTCTGATGTTGATCGTCTGGGAGATCGCCGCGCGCTTCTTCGTCGACAAGCTGTTCCTGAGTCCGCCATCGGCCGTCTTCACGCAGTTGAATACCGTGTTCGAGACCAACGGCGTGCCCAACGCGCTGCGCATCTCCGCCTACGAGATCGTCGTGGCGTTCGCGATGTCGGTCGTGATCGGGCTTGCGGTCGGGCTCCTGGTCGGGCTCCAGCGTTTCACGCACCGCAGCTTCATGCCGATCATTCTGCTGCTTTACGGCACCCCGCAGATCACCATCCTGCCGTTGTTCATTCTCTACTTCGGCATCGGACCGGCCTCGAAGATCGCGTTCGGCGTGAGCCACGGGATCTTCCCGATCATCGTGACGGTGGTCGCCGGCGTGCAGAACATCAAGCCGATCCTGCTCACGAGCGCGAAGTCGATGGGGGCGAGCCGCTGGCACATCTTCCGCTGGGTGATCTTCCCGCACATGATCCCGAGCTTCTTCGCCGGCATGCGGCT
>Ga0066903_100004155_pt1 | contig 12140 bp, 15 predicted proteins | sample PanSoiMetaGPlot1_FD_67491 | JGI IMG/M metagenome (GOLD analysis project Ga0066903, IMG submission 67491) | Tropical forest soil microbial communities from Panama analyzed to predict greenhouse gas emissions - Panama Soil - Plot 1 (version 2) | ecosystem: Environmental > Terrestrial > Soil >...
ATCGCAGCGGGCCTGCTGCGGATGGCGCTCTCCCGGCGCCGCGAGTACCTCGCCGACGCGACCGCAGCCGAGATCCTCAACGACCCCGAGGCGGTGGCGCTCGCTCTACGCCGCCTCGAGCTGGATACCACAACCGTACGGCACGCCGACGCATCGGTCGCCCACCTCTGGATCGAGAGCCCGACGCACTCGGTCGAGGACGCGCCGGTTGGGGGCAACGCCCTCGCCGGCATGTTCGACACGCACCCCCCGCTCGACAAGCGCATCGAGGCGCTCGAGCAGGCTGGCGGCTTCCAGCTCCCCGACAAGCTGCCCGACGACCAGCCCTACGTCGCGACGTTCGGCTACTCCTAGCAGCTCCCGAGGCCTACTCGACCTCGACGTGGATGCGCTGCTTGGCCTCGCGGAGGTAGCCGCCGGGGCGCTTCGCTCGCACGGCGAGGATCTCGGCGAGGATCGAGAGCGCCGTCTCCTCCTGCGCATCAGCGCCGATATCCAGCCCGCACGGGCCCATGATCCGCTCGAACGCCTCCTCGGGGACCCCCGCGTCGAGCAGCCGCTCACGCCGCCGCTCCTGGTTACGCCGCGAGCCGAGCGCGCCGATGTAGAACGCGTCCGTCTCGAGCGCGCCCTTGAGCGCGGGCTCGTCGAACTTGTCGTCGTGTGTGAGCACCACGATCGCCGTCTGATGGTCGGGCGCGACCTCTGCGAGCGCCTCCTCGGGCCACTTCGCGATCAGCAGATCCGCCGACGGGACGCGCTCGCGTGTGAGGAACTTCGCGCGTGCGTCGGCCACGATCGCCGTCCAGCCGAGCAGTTTCGCGCCGCGACACAGCGCCTCGGCGGTGTCGACGGCGCCGTAGACGAAGAGGCGTGGCGGCGGCCCGTACCACTCGGCGAACACCTTGACGCCGTCCACGGCGAGCAGCTTGTTGCGGCCGCCGCGCACGAGCTCGTCGAACTGCCCCAGCGCCTCCTCGGGAACACCGTCGCCGACGGTCTCGCCGTCCTCGACGACGAGCGCCTTCGCTCCTACGCCGTCCCCCTCGACGACCGTGAACAGGACGGCGCGACCGCCGGAGCCGGCGAGCTCGGCGAGCCGGTGGACGACGCTACTCAACGCGTTCCACGAAGACGTCGATCTCGCCGCCGCAGGGCAGCCCGACCGACCAGGCCAGGTCGTCGGTGATGCCGTACGTCAGCAGCTTCGGCTCGCCGGTCGCGAGCACCTCCTGCGCGTTCTCGAAGACGTCGCTCTCGACGCAGCCACCCGAGACGGAGCCGCACATCTTCCCGGACTCGGAGATGGCGAGGCTCGTACCGACCGGGCGGGGCGCCGAGCGGCGTGTCGCGACGACCGTCGCCACGACCACCTTCTCGCCGTCCTCTCGCCACTGCTCGACCTCGTTCAGGATCTCTTTCATCAGCTGATCTCCTTCATGCAGCGTGCCTTCGCTCGATGCCGGCGAGAACTGCCGCCAGCTCCTCGAGGCTTCTCAGATTATGGCCGGGGAGGAACCTGTCGACGAAAGGCAGCGCTGCGCGCATCCCACCCGCGAGCGGCTGGTAGTCGGGATTCCCCTTCAGCGGGTTTACCCAGACGACGGCGTACGCCGCGCGCGCGAGGCGCGCCATCTCGCGTCCGACCAGCTCCGGATCCTGACGCTCCCAGCCGTCCGAGACCACGACGACGACGGCGCCACGCGACAGCGCACGACGCCCCCACACGTCGTTGAACTCCTTCAGCGACGCGCCGATCCGCGTCCCGCTGCCCCAGTCGACGACCGCCTCGGTGCACTTCTCGAGCGCCGCCTCCGGGTCGCGTGTGTCGAGCTCCGGCGTCAGCCGCGAGAGCCGCGTGCCGAAGGCGAACGCCTCCACGCCGCGGCCGCTGCCGACGACGGCGTGCAGAAAGAGAAGGAGCGCTCGGGTGTACGCCTCCATCGAGCCGGAGACGTCGCAGAGCACGACGAGCTTCCGCGGCACGTCCTTGCGCGCCCGGCGCGGACGGTCGAGTGGGTCGCCCCCGGTGCGAAGCGAGCGGCGCACGAGTCTCCGTACGTCGAGGCGGTCACCGCGCGAGTCGGGCGTGCGACGCCGTGACGCGCGCTGCGGGCGCAGCCGGGCGATCGCATTCATCAGCTCGCGCACCCGCGTGAACTCCTCCGGCGTCATCTCGGCGAAGTCCTTTTCGCGCAGCAGCTCGACCGGCGAGGCGCCGAGCTCCAGCGGGTCCTCGCCGTCCGACTCCTCCTCGCCCTCACCGGCGCGGGTCGGCTCGGCCTGCTGTACCGCGACCGGCCTCGCCTGCTGCGGCGGGAGCTGGCGCACCGGTGCCTGCACCGGCGCGCGCAGGAACCACGCGGCAAACGCGCGGTCGAACAACTCGAGCTCGTCGCGGCGGGAGACGAGCGTCTGGCGCAGTGTCCAGAAGACGTCGTCCTGCTCCGTCAGCTCGACGGCGTCGAGGCCGCGCAGCGCGTCCTGCAGGCGTCCCGGCCCGATCTCGAGCCCGACCTCGCGCAGGACTCGGCCGAAGGTGACGACGTGCGAGAGGAACGGGTCGTCGGGCACGGCTCGCGTGGGGCTCAGCCGGCGCTGCGCGCCTGCGCGACGAGGTCGGCCAGGGTCTCGTCGCGAACGGCCTCGATGTCCTCGCGGTACTTGAGCACAGAACCCAGCGTCTGCTCGACGACCTCGGCGTCGAGCTCCTGCCTGCCGAGCGCGGCCAGCGCGTGCGCCCAGTCGATCGTCTCGGCGACACCCGGCGGCTTCGCGAGATCCAGCCCGCGTAGACCGCGGACGAACGCTGCAGCCTCGCCGGCGAGCCGCGCCGGCACGTCCGGGACGCGAAGCTTGACGATCTCGATCTCCCGCTCGACCGACGGATGCCCGATCCAGTGGAAGAGGGCGCGCCGCTTGAGCGCGTCGTGAAGCTCGCGCGTGCGGTTGGACGTGAGGACGACGGCAGGGCGCCGCCTGGCTCGGATCGTCCCGATCTCCGGAATCGTGATCTGGAAGTCCGACAGCACCTCGAGCAGGAACGCCTCGAACTCCTCGTCCGCGCGGTCGACCTCGTCGATCAGGAGCACCACGGCGCCGTCGGTGTCGATCGCCTCGAGCAACGGACGGCGGATCAGAAACTCCGGGCCGAACAGCTCCTCCTCGCTGACCGTCCCCTCCTGCGCGGCACGGATGTGGAGCAGCTGACGCGGGTAGTTCCACTCGTAGACCGCGTGGGCGACATCAAGGCCCTCGTAGCACTGCAGCCGGATCAGCCGGGCGTCCAATGCCGTCGCGAGCGCCTTCGCCGCCTCGGTCTTGCCGACGCCCGCCTCTCCTTCCAGCAGCAGCGGCTTCTCGAGCGCGAGCGAGAGGAAGAGCGCGGTCGCGAGCCCCCGGTCGGGAAGGTAATCCGCGCCCCGCAGCGCGACCTCGAGCTCTTCGATCGTCCGGAACCCCACGGACACACTGTAAAGGCGGAGCCCGGGGCTCCGTGTTTACTGCCCGTATGGAAACGGATCTGCAGCACCTTCGGATGGCGATCGAACTGGCGGCGTGCGCTCGCGCGAACGGCAACCAGCCGTTCGGCTCGCTGCTCGTCGACGCCGCGGGCTCGGTCGTCCTCGATGCCGAGAACACCGCAGTGACGACCGGCGACTGCACGGGCCATGCCGAGCTCAACCTCGTACGCGAGGCGAGCGTTCGCTTCACGCCGGAGCAGCTCCGCCCGCTCACGCTCTATACGAGCACCGAGCCCTGCGCGATGTGCGCAGGCGCGATCTTCTGGTCGGGAATCGGGCGCGTCGTCTTCGCGCTGAGCAGCGAGACGCTGGGCGCGATCGTGCGCGACGAGACGGGAGCCTGGACGCTCGCGATGTCGTGCAGGGAGGTGTTCGAGCGCGGGGGTCGCCCGACGGACGTGTCCGGCCCACTCCTCGAGGACGAGGGACGCGCCGTCCACGACGGATTCTGGGAGCACCCGGCCGCCTAGACGCGCGCGATAGCGTCCTGGCCGTGCGCGAGCGGTTGCACAGCCACCTTCAGGCTCGGGCGGTCACGCACGCCATCTACCAGACGGTGATCGTGCTCGCGATCGTCGTCTCGCTCGAACGCCATCCGCCCAGCGACGGAACGCTGATCGTGTACGTCATCGGCGGAGCGATCGCCGTCGGCCTCGCCGATCTCTATGCCGGCGTCGTCGGCCGCATGATCCGCGAGCGGCAGCCGGCGACCCGGCGCGCAGTCCGAGACGACGCCGTCTCGATTCTCGAGGGCATCCTGGTGGCGATCGCCGTTCCGATCTTCTTCTTCAGCCTGCACCGGCTGGGAGTGCTCGCCACCCAGCGCGCGTTCGACCTGACCGAGTGGACCGAGCTCGTGCTGATCGGGTTCTACGCCTTCGTGGCCAACCGCTTCGCCGGCTTCAGCGTGCGCCACAGCCTGCTGCTCGGAGGGGCGACGACGCTGATCGGCCTGCTGCTCGTGGGGCTCAAGGCCTTCTTCCACTGAAGGGCGCTGCGCCCGCCCGGATCAGACGCGCGACGCGAGCAGCGTGGCCGCGAGCTCGGCCGACCGGTCGATCAGCTCCCTGATCGTCGGGAGCCGAAGCGACATCACCGGGTCGAGTCGCTCCGCGACGCACGATTCCAGCACCCGAATCCCGACGAATGTGCGCGGGTCGAACGGGAGGCCCGCCTGGCGAAACGCGCGGCTCACGTCCGCGGCCTCGCGCGCCAGCGCGAACTCGGCGGAGGCGAACTTGAACGAGGTCGACATCTCCTCCTCCTGGAGTTCGCGCAGCGAGGGTTCGAAGTCGTTTTCATTCGGATCGTGTGAAGGCTCGATCATGGCCACCCTTGCGTAGACGTCGAAACGCGAGATCGGTCTGTCGCTTCGTTGTGGAACGCGTGGCGCGCGCGATCGATGATCGATTTCTCGCCTGCAGTCGGGCGAGACTAGACTCACCCGCGGTGCGAACCTCGACGCGAAGGGTGGTCCATGGCTCCAGCTCCTGAAGTGCTGTCTCCGACGTCGCCGGCCGAGGCTGCCCAGGCGTTCGGCGACGGCACCGGCGTGACGGTGGTCGCCGGCGGCACGATCGTGCTGCCCGAACTGACCTACGGCCGCCTCCGGCCAGAGAAGGCGTTGCTCCTGTCCCGTGCCGGCCTGTCCGGCGTCAGCGTGGACGGCCCGACGACGACGATCGGCGCCGCAACTCCGCTCGCCGACTTGACCGGCTTGCCTGCTCCGCTCGGACCGTGCACGGCCAACGTCGCAGACCTCGAGATCCGTGGTCAGGCGACGCTCGGCGGCAATGTGTGTGCCGGCGGCGGTGCGGACGCGCCGCGCGGGGACGTGCAGGGAGCACTGCTCGCACTGGGCGCGACGGCGCGGAGCACCGGCGCAGGAGGCGAAAAGACGGAGCCGCTCGAGGCATTCCTCGACCATCGCGACGGGAGGCTCCTCCTCGACGTGTCATTCGAGCAGCCTGCAGCGGGAGCTTTCGTCGCGCTCGATCGCCCGCACACGCACGACTACACGGCGCTTGCGGTGTCGGCCGCGCGTGCCACCGACGGGACAGTGCGTGTTGCAGCGACCGGAGCCGGGAGCCACGGACAGCGACTGCCGTCTGCCGAGGCGAAGGCCAACGACCCGGCGGCCGCAGGCGAGGCCGCGCTCGCGGACGTCTCGCCGCACGACGACGCGCTTGCCTCGGCGTGGTACCGCTCGAAGACGCTTCCCGTCCTCGTCCGCCGCGCGCTGGCCGAGCTGAAGGAGGCGTCGTGAACCTCACCGTCAACGGCAGAGTCTACGAGCTGGAAAGCGCCTCCCTGACGTCATTGCTCGACGTGCTGCGGGAGGAGCTCGGGATCACGAGCCCGAAGGCCGGCTGCGAGCAAGGCGGTTGCGGCGCGTGCACGGTTCTCGTCGACGGCGCGGCCCGCCGTTCGTGCCTGCTTCCGGTCGGCGTGCTCAACGGCGCCGAGGTCACGACCGTCGAAGGGCTCGGCTCTCCAGACAACCTCGCGCCGATCCAGCAGGCCTTCACGCACCACTACGCCGCGCAGTGCGGCTTCTGCACGTCCGGGATGATGCTCGCTGCTCACGCGTATGTGGAGAGCGGCGGCACGGACGACCAGCAGGCGATCACGGAGGCGCTCGGCGGGCACGTCTGCCGCTGCACCGGATACGTGAAGATCATCGAGGCGGTCGCCGCGGCCGCTCGAGGCGACTCGTTCGACCTCGCGACGACGGCGGCGAGCCCCGGGATGACGAACATCGGAGGTGTGAAGTGAAGGCGGTCGGCGCGCGACTTCCGCGCTACGACGGGGTCGAGCACGTCACCGGACGGACGACGTTCGTCGACGACGTCCGAGTGCCCGGCACGCTCTGGGTGAAGGCGCTTCGCTCGCCCGTACACCGCGCGGACGTCAAACGGCTCGACACGAGCGCCGCAGAGTCGGCGCGCGGCGTCCACGCGGTCATCACGTGGCAGGACGTCCCGCTGCTCGAGTACGGGCACCTGTCGGGACTCGGCATCCCCGCCGACGAGCCGCTGCTCGCAAAGGACGATCTGCGCTACAAGGGCCAGCCGATCGCACTGGTCGCGGCGGAGAGCGAGGACGCCGCACAGGCGGCCGTCGAGGCGATGACGCTCGACCTGGACGAGAAGGAGCCGCTGCTCGACATCCGCAAGGCGTTCGATCCGGATGCGCCGGTGATCCACCAATGGGGCAACTGGTACCCGCACTTCGAGGCGGAGATGGACCGGCGCCAGATCCGCAAGGGCGACATCGAGAAGGCGTTCGCGGACGCCGACACGATCGTGCAGGGCGTGTACCGGCCGGCCGCGATCGAGCACGTGCCGATCGAGACGCAGGTATGCCTCGTCGTTCCCGAGGCGAGCGGCCGGCTGACGATCTACACCTGCACGCAGGCGCTCTACTTCTCGATGGGGGTCGTCGCGGCGCACCTCGAGCTGCCGCTGAACAAGCTGAAGCTCGTCGGCGGCACCGTCGGCGGCGGGTTCGGCGGCAAGGTCGACACGGCGACGGAGACGATGTGCGCGCTCCTCGCGCTCAAGTCGGGCCGCCCGGTGAAGTGGCGCTGGACGCGCGAGGAGGAGTTCCTCTGTTCGTCCACTCGCGCGCCGTGGCACATGGAGATCGCAGATGCGGTCACGAGCGACGGCTGGATCCTGGGCCGCAAGATGCTGACGCTGCACGACTCGGGCGCCTACGCGCGTTTCTCGCCGTACGGGCTGACGAAGCACAGCTTCCACCACACGGGCGCGTACACGATCCCCAACCTGGAGTTCGACGGCTTTGTCGTCTTCACCAACCGCGTGCCGACGACCGCGATGCGTGGGTTCGGCGTGACGTCGGTCTCGTTCGCGGTTGAGACGCACATGAGCCGCGTTGCCGAGGTGCTCGACCTCGATCCGTACGAGGTGCGGCTGAAGAACGCCAACCGGATCGGCGACACGTCCCCGAACGGCGTCGTGTACACAGACCCGTCGACGGTGCCGACGATCCAGGCGATCGCAGACGCGATGGGTCACGAGCTGCCTGCCGACTACCGAGCCATGTCTCGACACGTACGCGAAGGTGCACTCCTGCCACAGCATCTCGTCGCGCAGGTCGGAAACCCGGAGGCGCACTGATGGCCAAGCAGACAGGCCGCGGCTTCGCGGCGATCGAGTACCCCACGGGCATGAACCAGAACGGCGACCCGTCGCAGGCATGGATCAAGGTCAAGCCGGACGGCCGCATCGACGTCTTCGCAGGCACGTCCGACATCGGCAACGGCTCGAAGACGATCCAGTCGCAGATCGTCGCGGAGACGATCGGCGTTCCCTACGACTGGATCACCTACGACAACTCGAACACCGACTCCTCGCCCGTGTGCACGGGCACCTTCGCCTCGCGCGCGACCTTCGTCGCCGGCAAGGCTGCCGAGAAGGCCGCGCTCGCCGTGCGCGAGCGCATCCTCGAGATCGCGGGCAAGGAGCTCGAGATCGACCCGGGCGACCTCGAGATCGTCGACGGCGAGGTCGTCGCGAAGGGCGCGCCGCAGAAGCGGATCTCCGTGCCAGACGTCGCGGCCGCCGCGACGTGGGGCCACGGCGAGCTGATCACGGGCACGGGTGCGCAGCTGAAGCCGTACGCCGCGATCGTCGAGCCGGAGACAGGGAAGGTCGACCTGCCGCCGCACTCGGCCATCTCCTACGCCGCGTGCGCGGCAGAGGTCGAGGTGGACGACGAGACGGGCGAGGTTCGCGTGACGCGACTCGTCCAGTGCTACGACGTCGGCAAGGCGATCAACCCGACGCTCGTCGAGGGCCAAATCGAAGGCGGCGCCATTCAGGGGCTCGGACTCGGCGTGCTCGAGAACTGCTACCCGTACTACCCCTCGGTCGACCACCGTGGCGGCGAGTTCGGCTCCTACCTCGCCCCGGGGATGGAGGACCTGCCGCAGATCGACACGATCATCATCGAGAACCCCTCCGCCGACGGTCCCTACGGCGCGAAGGGAATCGGCGAGATGGCGAACAACTCGCAGCCGCCGGCAATCGCGGCGGCGGTGTACGACGCCCTCGGCGTGTGGGTGACCGAGCTGCCGATCACCCCGGAGCGCGTGCTGCGCGCGCTCGAGGCCAAGGCGGCGGGCGAGGACGCGCCGAAGCGCGAGGGCAAGAAGGTCGTCTTCGACGAAGCGCTGTCCGTGAACGCGGTGTCGTCGGGCGGGATGCGGTTCGGGGTACCGGCCTGAGCGGCTTTCGCACCTTCAACGGCGTGCCGGAGTTCGAGTTCCGTCAGGGCGTCAACATCCATGCGGTCGGCGGCGACCAGGTTCTGATGTGCCGCGTGACGTACGACCCGGGCTTCGGCGTGGGGCTGCACTCGCACGAGCACACCGAGCAGGTGATGTTGATCGTCGAGGGCGACCTGACGATGACGATCGCCGGCGAGACGCGAACCCTCGGCCCGGGTGACACTGTCGTCGTCAACCGCGGCGTCGAGCACGAGCTGACGACTCGGGCCGGCTGCACCTTCATCGAGGCGTTGGCGCCGGTGCCGCTGGATCACGTTCCCGACCGCGAGCGGGACCTGGTGCTCGGCGACCTCGCCGGGTCGACGCACGTCGAGAAGTAGCGAGGTGGCCACGGTCGGGCTCGTGCACGGCGCGTGGCACGGTTCATGGTGCTGGGACCGGCTCGCGCCCGAGCTCGAGGCACACGGCCACCGGGTCGTTGCCGTCGACCTGCCTGCGGACGACGCGTCCGCGGGTCTCACCCGCTATGCCGAGCTCACGGCGGAAGCGCTCGGCGATGCGGACGACGCCGTCCTCGTCGGGCACTCGCTCGGCGGGAGCGCGATCCCGCTGGTCGCGGCACTCCGCCCGGTCGCTCACCTCGTCTTCCTCTGCGCCCTGATCCCCGAGCCGGGGAAGAGCGCCACCGACCGCTACCGGGAGGAATCCGTCTTCGTACCGGGGTTCGCAGGGAACACCGAGACACGGGAGGACGGCGCCTCGTACTGGACGGACGCCGAGGCGGCGACCCGCTGCCTCTTCCACGACTGCACGGCCGAGGACGCCGCGTGGGCGTTCGCACGCTTTCGCCCGCAGTCGGCGGCGCCACGGTCCGAGTCGTGGCCGCTTGGAGAGCTGCCCGACATCGAGCGGACGTCCATCGTCTGCCGCGACGAGCAGTGCATCTCGCCTGAATGGTCGCGGCGCATGTCGCGCGAGCAGCTGGGCGTCGAGCCGGTCGAGCTCGACGGCGGCCACTCGCCGTTCCTCTCACGCCCGCGCGAGCTCGCGGAGGTGATCTCCCGTGTCGGCTGAGCGCGTCGCTCTCGTGACGGGTGGCAGCCGCGGGATCGGCCTGGCGGTCGTACAGCGGCTGCGCGCGGACGGCTGGCAGGTCGAGACGGCCGAGCGCGCGAGCGGCGTCGACCTGTCCGACCCGGACGTGGCTCGGCAGGCGGTCGAGCGGCTGGATCGAATCGACGCCCTGGTCGCCAACGCGGGCACGACGACACGCTTCCCGGCTCTCGAGCTGCCGCTGGAGGAGTGGCGCCGCGTCCTCGACCTGAACCTCACCTCGGTGTTCGTGCTCGCCCAGGCGGCGGGTCTGAAGATGGTCGAGGCGGGGCACGGCGCGATCGTAATGGTTGCCTCGCAACTCTCCTTCTTCGGCGGCGTGAACTCGGCGGCCTACGCCGCGTCCAAGGGTGGCGTGGCGCAGCTGACGAAGGCGCTCTCCAACGAGCTGGCGCCGCGTGGCGTTCGCGTCAACGCGGTCGCTCCGGGCTGGGTCGAGACGGACCTGACCTCGAGCATCGAGGACTGGAAGCGGGACGAGGTGAGTGTGCGGATCCCGCTCGGCCGCTGGGCCCGCCCCGAGGAGATCGCCGGCGCAGTCGCGTGGCTCGTCTCCGACGACGCGGGCTACGTCACGGGCACGATCGTCTCGGTCGACGGGGGCTTTCAGGCTCGATGACTCGGCGGGCGGAGGCCGACGTGGTCGTGGTCGGCGCGGGAATCGCAGGGCTCGCCGCGGCGACGGCGCTCCGCGAGGCCGGCCTCGAGGTCGTCGTGCTGGAGGCACGCGACCGCGTCGGCGGGCGTGTGCTGAACGTCGAGATCGGGGGTCAGGCGAACGAGCTGGGCGGCCAGTGGATCGCCCCGTACCAGAGTCGCGCGCGCGCGTTGCTCGACGAGCTCGGGATCGAGCTCTTCCCGAGCTTCCGCGACGGGAGCCACGTGTATGTCGACCAAGCGGGTCGCGTCCATCGCTACGAGGGGCACGACGCGCCGCTCGGCGCGGCGTCGGAGAGGGCGTTTGCCGAGGCCGACGCGAAGCTCGACGCGATGGCGAAGGAACTCGCCCCGGAGGCACCGTGGGCCCACCCTCGTGCGGCCGAGTGGGACTCGATCACCTTCGAGGCGTGGCTCCGCGCCGAGGTCGAGGACGACCTCGCGCGCGAGCTCCTCCGCTCGTGGCTCGCCGGCGGCTTTCTCACGAAGCCGGCGCATACGTTCTCGCTGCTTCAGGGTCTGTGGGTGATCGCCGGGGCGGGCGGCACGTACGAGCTGTTCGAGCCCGATCAGTGCCTTGCCTATCGCGTCGTCGGCGGCTCGCAGCTGCTGCCAGCGCGGCTGGCGGAGCGACTCGGCGAGCGCGTCCTGCTCGACGCGCCGGTGCGTGGAATCCGCTGGTCGCGAGGGCGCGTCGAGGTCGAGGGGCGCAGCGTGCTGGCGACGGGCCGTGCCGCGATCGTGGCGATCCCACCGAACCTGACCGGCGCGATCCGCTTCGAGCCCGCGTTGCCCGCCTGGCGGATGCGGCTCGAGCAGGGCCTTTCGCAGGGCGTCGTGATCAAGGCGCTGGCCGTGTACGACCATCCGTTCTGGCGCGAGGACGGGCTCTCCGGTCAGGGGTTCGCGCCGAGTCGGCTGGTGCGGGAGCTCTACGACAACTCGCCGCCGAGCGGTGAGCCCGGCGTACTGCTTACGTTCCTCGCCGGGGAGAACGCGGAGGCGGCGGCGCGGATGTCGCCCGAGGCGCGTCGCGCGGCAGTTCTCGACGGGTTCGCCGACTACGTCGGCCCCGCCGCGACAGACGCTGTCGACTACATCGAGCTCGACTGGTCGGCGGAGGAGTGGACGCGCGGCGCGTACGCGGCGACGTTCGGCGTCGGTGGTCTGACGCGCTTCGGTGAGGATCTGCGCCGCCCGATCGGCCCGATCCATTGGGCGTGCACGGACATCGCCGGCGTCGGCCACATGCACATGGAGGGCGCGATCCGAAGCGGCGAGGCCGCCGCAGCGACAGTTGCAGCCGTCGTGTGAGCGCCGCCAAGTGGCCAGCCCGGCCCGAGTTCAGAGGATGAACGGAATCAGCATCTTGGTCGAGCGCTTGTACACCGGGTAGCTGTCCGGGAACTGCTCGGTCATGTATCGCTCCTCGACGGTTGCGCTGTAGAGGAAGTAGGCGGCGGCAACGCCCACGGCGCTTAGCCACAGCCAGCTCAGCGCCACCGCGGTGCCCACTCCGGCGACCAGGATGCCCGCGTAGATCGGATGGCGAACCAGGCGGTAGGGACCGCTGGTCACCAGCTCGGGCTCGT
>Ga0066903_100004157_pt1 | contig 12133 bp, 11 predicted proteins | sample PanSoiMetaGPlot1_FD_67491 | JGI IMG/M metagenome (GOLD analysis project Ga0066903, IMG submission 67491) | Tropical forest soil microbial communities from Panama analyzed to predict greenhouse gas emissions - Panama Soil - Plot 1 (version 2) | ecosystem: Environmental > Terrestrial > Soil >...
TAGGCGTTCGCGCCGCGGGTGTCGGGCCGGGGCCTCGGCGCGCCGAGGCCCCGGCGAGCGGGCTACCGCATCTGCCGGCGCGCCTTCCTGGCCCGCGCGGCCCCGATCGCGGTCTTCACTTCCTGCTCTTCCTCCGGAGGTGGCAGGACCGCCGGGATGCCGAGCGACTCGATCCACAGCTCGCGGCACCAGCCGGTCGTGTGATAGAGGTGCTCGTCCTCCTCGTCTTCGACCTGGTCGTAGGCCGCCATGAGCGCCAGGCGCAGCTCGCCATTCGACTTGTCGGCGACCTCGTGGATGAGCTCCCAGCTCAGGTGATCTTTCGTCTCGGCCTGGACCACGCACTCGCACGCGACCAGCTGCGCGGCCTCCGGCGGCCCGTCCTCGAGCGCTATCTCCATCGCCTCGACCAGCGCCTCGCCGATGTGGCGGACGATCAGCCGGCCCGGCGTTTCCAGATCCGGATCGAGCCCGATCTGGTCCATCAGCTCGAGGACGATGCGCTCGTGATTGCGGGTCTGCTCGAGGTAATCCTCCCACTCCTTCCTGAGATCGGCGTTGATGGCGCACTCGAGCGCCGCCGTGTACACCTCGACGCCGCGTTGCTCCGCTTCGAGCGCCTGATACAAGAGCTCCGCGATCTGTTCGTTCTTCACTACACCCTCCTGGGTCGAGCTCGTCCGAGCCGACCCGCCTGGTGCAGGCAAGGGCCATGCCGTCGCGCCGGCCGCCCGCTCGCGGCCCGGGATCGGCGCGGCTTTTCCTGAGCCTCGATGCGGTGGGAGGGAGCACGCGGGCGCGCGTCGGTCGACGCCGCCTGACAAAGTTACCGGGTAATCGTTACGTGCCGCGGAGCGTACCGATCCATTGGCCCACGAGGTCGGCCAGCTCGCGCTCGTGCCCCTGAAAGCCGTGGCGCGCGCGGGGGACGACCAGTCCGGTGAACGAGCGGGCGCGGATCGCATTCCGGCGGAATGCCTCGATCGCCTCCCGGGCCGGTCGGTCGAGGAACTCGTCGCGGCTGCCGAGGATCGCGGCGACCGGCAGGCGCACGGCTCTGAAGGCCGTCCACCGGGCATTCGGTCGGTAGTAGGGAAACACGTCCTCGACCTCGCCAGGACGGTAGAGGCTGATGTAGCGCCGCGCGCTCCAGAAGCCCCAGGCCCTCGGTACGAGGCCGTCGGGGTCGCGCCGGGCGATCCGCTGGGCGGTCGCCACGCGACGTTCTAGCTCGCGGGTGCCGACGCGCTTGGCCTCGGCGGCCACGTCGGAGACCGGACCGAGCAGGATGATCCCGGCGACGCGCCGGTCGCCGGCCCGCGCGGCGTAGTGCAGGACCTTGTTGGCGCCGGTCGAGTGGCCGGCCAGGACGACGCGGCGGTACCCGCACCGGCGCGCGAAGGCGATCATCGAGCGGATGTCCTCGACGCTCTGCCCGAAGCGCTCGAACGCCGCGCCGGCGAGGAGACGACCGCGGCCGGCGACGACGTCGTGGCCGCGATTGTTGAGCTTGAAGAAGGCGACGCCGTCCGCGTTGAGCCGCGTGGCGAGCGCGCGTGTGAGCGGCTGGCCGGAGGAGAACACCGAGCCGAGGCCGTGCACCCAGACGAGCGCGGCGCGGCGGCGTCCTCGGGGCTCGGCGACGGCGCCGTCGAGCCAGACACCGTCGCGAGTCGCGATGCGCACGAGCGACACGGGCACGCCGACCGATCTCGGCATCACCGGACATTGGCCCGGTTCGTGGAGGCCGGTCAAGGGCAAAGCGTGCGCCGCGCGGGGAGCGGGTGTCCGCAGTATAATCGGCACGAGCTCTAGCGAGGCCGTTCAGCGGGGAGGAAGACGCCATGCTGACCCACGAAGAGAACGAGCTCATCACTCGCATCAGCCCGGGCACGCCGATGGGCGACACCATCCGGCGTTACTGGATCCCGGCGCTACTGGCTCGGGAGGTGCCCGAGCCCGACTGCCCGCCGGTCCGGGTGAAGCTCCTCGGCGAGGACCTGGTCGCGTTCCGCGACACCGAAGGCCGCATCGGGCTGCTCGAAGAGCTGTGCCCGCACCGCCGGGCCTCGCTGTTCTTCGGCCGCAACGAGGAGTGCGGGCTGCGCTGCGTCTACCACGGCTGGAAGTTCGACGTCACCGGCCGCTGCGTGGACATGATGAACGAGCCGGAAGAGCTCTCCTTCAAGCACAAGATCCGCCAGCCGTCGTATCCGACCGTCGAGATCGGCGGGGTCATCTGGGCCTACATGGGGCCACCCGATCTTCAACCGCCTCTGCCGAAGTTTGCCTGGACGCAGGCGCCGGCGTCGCACCGCCACGTGTCGAAGGTGATCGAGGAGTGTAACTGGCTCCAGGCGCTCGAGGGCGGCATCGACACCTCGCACGCCCCGATCCTGCACCGGCTGCTGGTGCCCACCTCGAAGCGCGGCGGGCTCAACCCCGCGACGGCGTTCGTGCGCGGCAAGGCGCCGAAGCTGATCGTCGACCTGACGGACTGGGGCTACCAGTATTCCGGCATCCGCCCGCTCGGCGAGAGCGAGATCCACATCCGCACCTATCACTTCGTGATGCCGTTCCATCAGATCCGCCCGTACCTGACCGACAAGGGCTTTCCCGCCGTCGCCGGTCACATCTGGGTGCCGATGGACGACCACAGCACGATGGTCTACAACTGGCACTACAGCACGACCGAGGAGCCGCTCAACGAGGAGGACCGCCTCGAGCGCCGCTCGGGCAACGGCCCCGACCACGTCGATCAGACCACCTTCCGCTCCAAGGCGAATCGGCAGAACAACTATCTCCTCGATCGCCAGGTGCAGAAGACCGAGACCTTCACCGGGATCGACGGCATCAACACGCAGGACCGCGGAATCCAGGAGAGCATGGGCCGCGTCGTCGATCGCAGCAAGGAGCACCTCGGGCCGGCCGACAAGGCGATCATCCAGGCCCGCCGCCTGCTGCTCGCGGCCGTGAAGACGGTGCGCGACGGCGGCGCGCCTCGCGGGATCAATTCGACGTACTACCCGCTGCGGGCCTCCGAGGGCGTCGTACCGCGCGACGCCGACTGGCGCGAGATCCTGACGCCCGAGATGGCGTCGGCGGAGATTCTCCAGACGGTCTAGTTGACGACGAGGGACGGCCGCCGGGCTCACGGCCGCGCGGTCCTCGTTGGGCTCATCGCGCTCTCGCTCGCCGGGTGCGCGATGCGGCTGTTCGCGCCGCTGTCCTACGAGTTCATCGATAGCTCCGCGACGACGCCTCGGCCGTCGCCCGTGTCCGAGAGCGCGAAAGTAGTTGCCGCCGCCGTCGACGTCTCCACGATCGAGCCCGACGTCCGCTACCTGGCGTCGCCCGAGCTGCAAGGCCGGCTGCGCGCGACCGACGGCAACGCGCTCGCCCGGGCGCACATCGTGGCCGGCCTGAAAGCGGCGGGTCTCGCGCCGCTCTTCGGCGACGGCTTCGAGCAGCCGACCTATCCAAACGGCCGCGGTGCCGGACCTCACGCCGTGAACGTCGGCGGGATCTATCGGGCCCTCGAGCCGGACGCGCGCTGGATCGTCCTCGTCGCGCACTACGATCACCGCGGCGTGGTCGGCGGCAAGATCCAGGCCGGCGCGGACGACAACGCGAGCTCGGTGGCGCTGCTCCTGGCGCTGGGAGGTTCGCTGGGCCGCGTGCGTCCGCCGCTGCGGCGCCACGTCGTCCTGCTGTTCCCGGATGCCGAGGAGCCGCCGGACATCCGCACGGAGCGGATGGGATCGTCCTGGTTCTGGCGCAATCCTCCGCTGCCGCTCGATCGCCTCGACCTGGCGCTCGTCTTCGACCTCATGGGCGGCCGCCCGTCGGCCGAGATGCGCGCGGCCGGCCTGGCGGACGCGCTGTTCGTTCTCGGCGCCGAGGCGGATTCGAGCCTGGTCTCGCTCGTGGCTGACCTCGCGCCGGCGCCGCGCGTGGAGCCCATAAGGCTGAGCCTGCCGATGATCGAGGTGATGCCGTACCGGCCCGGCTCCCGATTCGCGCGCAGCGACTATTTCGGCCTGCGCGAGGTCGGGCGGCGGCCGTTTCTCTTTCTCACGACCGGACGCACGGAGACCTATCACACCGCCGCCGACACGCCCGACACGGTCGACTACGAGCGACTGGGCGCGCTGTCGCGCTGGGTCGCGCGGCTGGCCGTTCACGCGGCGGACGTCGAGGTCGAGCTCGGCTGGCGCGACTGGCGCGCCGACCCTCGCGCGGACGCGCGCTCGCTGCTGCGGCTCTACGGCGCGATCGACAAGAGCGAGCGCGTCGCCTGGCTGCTTCGCAGGGCCCTGGCGAGAGACCGCCGGCGTGTCGAGCAGCTGCTCGAGAGCTGGGATCGGGGCGTGAGCCCGACGCCCGAGAGCTATCGCGCGCTGCAGCTCGCGTCGATCCGGGCCCAGGCGGCGCTCTGGCATCCGTCGGGCTGGTGGTTCGCGCTGTGGTAGGGTCCTGCCTCGAGCGAGGACAACTATGGAGCTGATCACCGTCGCCTCGTCCGGCAACGTCATGATGACCAACGCGGCCGTCTCGCCCGAGGGGCGGCTCTTTGGCAACTTCCCGCGCTGGACTCACGTGCCCACGCCCTCGGTCGGTGAGGCTACGGCCGACGGCACGTTCAAGCCCTTTCCAGGCGGAGCCTGGAACGAATGGCAGCCGGGCCTGCCGCCCGGCGACCGGTTCGTGTGCACGCACGGCCTGCACGCCGACCGCGACAACAACCTGTGGGTCATCGACGACGCCTCGCCGCATCACGGCGCGATGGTCGAGGGAGGCGCCAAGCTGGTGCAGATCGATCTCGCGACCAACCGCGTGAGCCGCGTCTATGCACTTGGCAAAGACCTGGCGCCGCCGGGCGCGGTGCTGAGCCACATGCGGGTCGCCGCGCGCCGGCTCTACGTGACGGACTCCGGCTTCGGCGTCATCGTCGTGATCGACCGCGAGACCGGCCGCGGTCACCGCGTGCTCGAGGGCGCGCCCTGTTCTCGGGCGGACCGGACGATCGTCCCGATGATCCACGGTAAGCCCCTGATGCATCCCGACGGCCGCGTGCCGGTGATCAATCTCTCGCATCTCGAGCTGAGCCCCGACGGCGCCTGGATGTACTTCACGCCACTCTTCGGGCCGACGCTCTGGCGCGTGGAGACCAAGCACCTGCACGATCCCAGCCTGAGCCGCGAGGCGGTCGCCACGCACGTCGAGGCGGTTACGCGGATTCCGCCGGTGACCGGCATCACGGCCGACGCGGCCGGGAATCTCTATCTCTCGGCGCTGACCGAAGACGGCGTGCTCCGGCTCGGGCCGGATCGTCGGCTGCAGGCGCTGATCCGCGAGGATCGGATCAGCGGTCCCAACGAGGGCAGCATTGGACCGGACGGTTTCTACTATTTTCCTAACTCGCAGGCGCCGCGCGTGAATCGTCCCTACGAGGTCTTCAAGATCGAGCTGCCCTGAGCTGCGCGAACGGGGCGACACCCGGCGACTCCAGTCGGTCGTCAGAAGGAGAAGCGAATGAAGATCACCGGCGGTCGAGCAATCGGGCCCACGCTCATGGCCACTGTCCTGATGGCGATTGCGCTGCTCGCCGCCTCACGCCCCGGCGCCGCGCTCGAGGCCGGCGAGGCCGCGCCCGACTTCACCCTGGCCAGCACCACCGGCGGCGACATCTCGCTCAGCGATTTTCGGGGAAAGCAATGGGTGCTGCTCGAGTTCTACGGCGCGGACTTCGCGCCGACCTGAGCGGCCAACCTGTCGGCCAGGAAGGCCGACTACAAGCGGTTCGAGGCCCTGGGCATCCAGAATCTCGCGGCCAGTGCCAACCAGACCTTCTCGCAGCAGACGTTCGCCGAATCGCTGAAGCTGCCGTTTCCGCTGCTCAGCGATTTTCCCGAGCGCAAGGTCATGCGCGCCTACGGGGTGCTCAACGAGAAGACGATGAACGCGAACCGGTCGTTCTTCCTGATCGATCCGCAGGGGATCGTCCGCAAGAAATGGATCATCGAGAACGGGCCGACGACGGTCGTCTACAGCGACACCCTGCTCAGGGACATCCGCGAGATCATGGGGAAGCGCTGACGCGATGACGCCGGCTCGGCTGATCGCGGTGGGGCTCCTCCTCGCGTGGATGGCCGGTCCGGCGTCGGCCGAGTCGCCGGAGCTGACGTCGCTCCTCAAGCCTCTCGATCTCCGCGGCTATCCGGCCGGCACGACGCCTCCGCCTTTCCTCGGTCGGACGCTCGAGGCGCGGCCGATTTCAATGGCTGATCTCCGGGGCAAGGTGCTCGTCGTCAACTTCTGGGCCAGCTGGTGTCTCGAGTGCCGTCCCGAGATGCCGATGCTGGAGCGGCTCCACCGCGAGCTCGCGCCGCGAGGCCTGGTGGTCGTGGGCATCAACGCTCGCGAAGAGAAGGATGCGGTTCGACGGTACGCGAAGGACCTGGTTCTCACCTTTCCGCTCGTGCTGGATCAGGACGGGAAGATCAACGCCGCGTACGGGGTGATCGGCCTTCCCACGACATTTCTCGTCGGCCGCGATGGGCGCGCGGTCGCGCTGGCCATCGGGCCTCGCGAGTGGGCCGGCGCGCCGGCACGGGCCATCATCGAAGCCCTGCTCGCCGAGCCGGGCGCCCGTCCAGACGGCCGATGAAAGAGTGCTGGCGCCGCGGCGTGCTCGTCGTCGCCGTCGGCCTCGCCGCCCTCGGGCTGATGCATCGTGGTGCGGGAGCGCAGCCGGCGCGGCTGATCAAGATCGGCGCGCTGACGGAGTCCTGGGGCCCGACGCCCTCGATCATCGGGCTGCGCGACGGCCTGGTGGAGCTCGGATACCGGGAAAACGAGCAGTTCGTGATCGGCGTGCGCTTCACACAGGGTAACCCGGCTGAGCTAGCCGAGGCCGCTCGCGACCTCGTTCGGCGCGGCGTCGACGTCATCGTGACGGGCGAGGGCGGGAATACGGCGAAGGCCGCTCAGGCGGCGACGAGTCAGATCCCGATCGTCTTCATCGGCGGCAGCGACCCGGTCGGGACCGGGCTCGTGCGAAGCCTGGCCCGTCCCGGGGCAACATCACCGGGACCGCCGACCTGGACATCGATCTCGGCCCCAAGCGGATGGAGATCTTCCGCGAGCTGGTTCCCGGGCTCAAGCGCGTGCTCCTGCCCTACGACGCGTCGAACACGTACGCGGTCGCGCAGCTGCCGTCGTACCGAGACGCCGCGCGGCGTCTCGGGCTCACGCTCGTCGACCGCCCGCTCCGGACCGAGGAAGAGGCGCAGGCGATGCTCGCCCGGGTTCGAAAGGGCGACGTCGACGGCATCCTCGCGCCCCGGTTCCTGTCGCTGAACATCCCCGGTTTCGTGCTCGACACGGCGCAGAAGCAGGGGCTGCCGACGATGTTCCACGGAATTTTCTTCGCCGAGCGCGGCGGGCTGGCGTCCTACTCGGCCGCCGACAACCAGCTCGGCCGCCAGGCAGCCCGCCTGGTCGACAAGATCCTCAAGGGCGCCAAGCCTGGGGACCTCCCGGTCGAGCAACCCACGACGTTCGAGCTCGTCGTAAATCTGAAGACGGCGAAGTCGCTCGGCCTGTCGATCCCGCCATCGGCGCTGCTACGGGCCAGTCGCGTGATCGAGTAGCTCTGCTACGCGAGCCCGCGCAGGATGCAGCGCTCGACGGCGCACGCGTCGTCTTCGTCGCGAAGCGCGAACGGCTGGTGGAGCGCGACCGCCGGCTGCGCGATGATGCGGGGGCCGGCGCCGAGATGGGGCCACGTGGCGCGATGAACGAGGAACGGATGGCAGACGTACACGTCGCCGGCGCGGCCGGTCGCGCGTAGACTCGGGCGGCGCAACGTCGACGCCGGCAGGCGTGGGTCACGTCGCCGAAGAATGCGCCCCGGTCGCCAAATGGAGCAACCACGCGCGGGACGTCGAGGTGTGACCCCACCAGAACCTCGGTCGGCGCGTCCGCCTCGCCGACGTCGGTGAACAGGAACAGAGCCAGGAGTCCGCGGCCCCGGCTGCGCACGTTGACCCACCACTGGCCACCGACGTCGTAGCTCCCGTCGATGTGCCAGCCGGCATCGCCCGGGTCCCTCGTGCTCGGGAATCGAACCGGAACGGTTCCGCCGACCCCATCGCGCGGAATCCAGCGGCCCGGCCCGAGGAGCGAGTCGTACACGTGGGTGAGCGCGCCTGACGTGCCGGCGGCGGCGAATGCGGGCCCTTCTGGACACGGGAAGCGGACGACGGGTGCGGTCCAGGTCGCGCGATCACGAGGGTCGACCGCGTGTGCGCGGAGCTCGTCCTCGATGCCGTCCACGCACGCGCGAACGACATCCGGCGCCACGGCGCCCCGCACGGCGAGAAAGCCGTTCTCACAGAAATCGTCGATCGACCGCAGTGGGCAGCTCGTTTCTCAGTGCGCGAGCGGATCCGGCCTCAGCTGGAAATGCACGACGAGTGGGCTCGACAAAGTCTTCCCCGGCGCGCCCGGAGTCGGCGCGTCGATGCCTTCGATGTGCATCGGCGTGCGATTGCCCGATGTGACCCACAGCCCTCGACCCTTCCAGCCGGCCTTGGGATCGTCGATCCGGCCGTCGACCCCCTTCGCGAAGAAGCCCATCGGGTAGGGGGCGCGCAGCTCGACCACCTTGCCGTACGCGAGCGCGTGGAGCGAGTCCGAGAAGTTGCCGGTACCGATCGGCGTGTTCGCGCCCAGACCGAGGATGTCGTGCTGGTCGACCCAGGTGTAGTACGGCGCTTCGGCGGCGCCGTCGCGGCCGGCGAACGACGGGCCCGGCAGCGGATAGAACGTCCAGCCTTCGGGACAGAGGTTGCCCTCGGCCGCGCCGGGCCCGTTGAGGCGCCCCTTGCACTTACCGCGATCGAAGCTCGCGATGTGGCCGCTCGCGAGCGTGACCCACGCGACACCGCGGCGGTCGATGTCGAATCCGCGCATGCCGTAGCCGGGCAGTGGAACGCGATAGACTTCGGTCAGCGCCGTCTCCGGCGGATTCGAGCCCGGCTGCAATCTCAAGACATAGCCCGGGTGGCCGATGTTCGATCCCCAGATCGAGCCGTCGACCGGGTTGTAGGCGATACCATAGAAGCCGAGACCGATGCGCTTGTCCTTGGCCGGATCATCGGGCTGATTCGGCTCGACCCATGCGTCGCGCTTGCCGTTGCCATTCGTGTCGACGATGAGCGGCGTCCAGCCCTGCGACTTTCCGGCGTCGCGCGTCTGCCAGAACATCTTCGTGTTGACCCAGCCGACGATCGCGAGCTCGTTCTGCAGATTGTTGCTGAGCCAGAGCGTGTGATTCGCGTCCTCGCCGAAATTCAGGTGGTGCGTCCCGAAGCAGGTATCGATGAACGTGAACTGCTTGCTCTTCGGCTCGTACACCGTGACCTGTCGGGAGTTCTGCACGAACCCGTCAGGCTTGCCCGTGAGCGGATAGATCTTCGCCGAGGGGTGCCCGGACTCGGCAAAGCAGTAGCGCGGCGGATTCTTGGGCGAGCGGGACTGGGCCGTGTAGTAGACGCGACCGTCCTGATCCATCATCGGATTGTGTGCGTTGACCTTCGAGTCCCACACCTGCTCGGTGCCGAAGTACGGCGACGGCGCCACGACCGGATTGGCCAGCGCCGAGCTCGGGGCGTCCTGCTCTCGGACCGGCACCTTCACGGTCGTCTTCGTGATCTTGACCGGGTCCAGGATCGGCAAGTCGTCGGTGCTGAGCTCGGCGGCGCCGTAGATCGGACCGAAGGCATTGACCGTCGGCTTGCGCCGATCGGTGAGCGTGAGGTCGTGAATGTAGTACTTCGCCGAGAGCCAGTCGTAGATCGTCACCACCAGATTGCGCTCGACGCCGTTGGGCCGCGGCGGCACCGCGCGCGGCAGCTCGCCGGCGCGGATGCGATCGGTCCAGTCCGCGAGGCGGCGGATGTGACCGCCGTCCGAGGTGTTGAGAGTCCCGATCGTCCTCACCATGGTCCCGCCGCCGGGCCCCGACTGGAGCCGGCGCGTCCACGCGTCGATCGACGAGCTCTTCGACGCCTCGAGGGCCGTCGGGAACTCGCGCGTCGCCTTGTCGCCGAGCTGGTGACAGTTGCCGCATCCGTTCAGCTGGACCGCGTTGAGCCACTGCTCCTGGCTCTTGAAGGCGACCGGCATGCCGTTGCCGTCGGGGCCGGTGCCCGGGAACAAGCTCTTGTCGGGGACGGTCAGTAGCGAGAACCAGTAGATGGCGGGGTAATACTCCGCGGCGGCGGCGGCACTCGGCGCCGCGACCGCGCTGAGGTTCACGCGCTGGCCGCGCGAGGCTTTGGCCTTCGGCGAGTCGATCAGTCCGTACCCGCGCACCCACACGCTGTAGCTCGCCTGCGGCAGGTCAGGGATCACGTAGCGTCCGAGGTCGTCGGTGACGACCATCTTCGCGAAGCGCGTCCCGAGATCGGTCGTCTCGGCGATGACCCAGACTCCGGCTTCCGGCCCATTCTTGCCGGTCACGACACCGCCGATGTCGTCGCCGTCGATCTGGACCACGCCCCCGGGCTGCGCCGAGGGCCGGGCCGTGGGCCAGGCGGAGACCATGACGAGGAGGCCGGCGAGCGCTGCGCCCGGCAGGATCAGTCGTGAGCTCTTCATGCGGGCTTACCTCCGCTCTGCTGGGTTCCGGTGCGGATCCACGATCACTCGATCACCTGATCGGCGCGGAGCCTCAGCGTTTCGGGGAACGTGACGCCGAGCGTCCTCGCCGCGCGAGCGTTGAGGACCATGTCGAACTTGATCGGCTGCTCGACGGGAAGGTCCCGAGGGGCGACGCCCCGGAGGATCCGGTCGACGTAGACCGCGGCCATGCGATACATCTCCGCGATGCTGCCACCGTAGAACATGAGGCCCCCGACCTCGACGAACTCGCGCCCCGGGTAGATCGAGACGAGCCGGTGCTTGCCCGCGAACTCGACGATCGGGGTCCGGTTCGACGCGATCAGCGGATCGGCCGTGGTCATCAGGGCATGCGGCGGCCTCTTCGCGATGGCGGCGAAGACCGGCTGGAAGTCGCGCGGTCCCCGGAATTCGTGCGGCTCGACCGCGATGCCGAGCGGCTTCGCCCAGCGCTCCGTCTCGCGCAGCGCGAGCACGCTACCCTTGTTCTCGGGGTTGTAGATCAACGCCACCCGCGTGAGCTTCGGGTTCACTTCCTTCAGCAGCTCCAGTCGCTTGCCATATTCGGGACCGACGAACGCGACTCCGGTGACGTTTCCGCCGGGGCGGGCATAGCTCGCCACGAGCCCGGTCTGATCCGGGAAGGCCACGTTCGAGAACACGACGGGAATCGTGGTGGTCGCGCCCTTTGCCGCGCCCGTGGCCTGTGATCCCGCGGTGCAGATGACGTCGACCTTGAGCCGCACCAGCTCGGACGCGAGCTCCGCCAGGCGGTCGGTTGCGCTGTCTGCCCACCGGAGCTCGATCGTGATGTTCCGCCCCTCGGCGTATCCGAGCTGACGGAGCCCCTGGCGGAGCGCGTCGAGGTTCGGGCGGCCGTTCTCCGCCGACGCCGGGGAGAGCCAGCCGATCCGGTACGCCTTTCCCGCCGGCGGAGCCTGCGCGCCCAGCGGCGATGTCAGGACCCCCAGGACGAGGGTGAAGGCGAGCAGAGCAGATCCGCTTCGACACCTCCCCATCGCGCCTCCTCGCAACGCCTCTCCGACCGGCACGCAGCAGCATAACGTGTCCGCGCTCCGTCCGCCCGCGCCTTGACATGGTCGCGGCGCCGGGCCACGATCCATCGCGCCATGTCATTTCTCCAGTCCCGAGCTCACGCCGCACGGGAAGGCTTCGGCAAACCGATCTTGAGGAAAGAGGACGCGCGCCTGCTCGTCGGCGGAGGCTGCTACAGCGACGACGTCAACGTGCCGGGCCAGGCGTACGCGTGCTTCGTGCGCTCGCCGCACGCCCACGCCAAGGTCGATCGGATCGAGACGAGGGGCGCCCTCGCGACCCCCGGCGTCATCGCCGCGCTGACGGGCGCGGACGCGGCCGCCGACGGCTTGAAGCCACTCACGCACAGCCCGATGCCCGGCAATCCCCACGAGGACATGCTGTCGAG
>Ga0066903_100004158_pt1 | contig 12132 bp, 9 predicted proteins | sample PanSoiMetaGPlot1_FD_67491 | JGI IMG/M metagenome (GOLD analysis project Ga0066903, IMG submission 67491) | Tropical forest soil microbial communities from Panama analyzed to predict greenhouse gas emissions - Panama Soil - Plot 1 (version 2) | ecosystem: Environmental > Terrestrial > Soil >...
CCGCACGTCACTGAAGTCCCCCGTCGACTTCGTGGAGTACGTGATCGCCCAGCAGCCCCTGCCGGCCGATCACTGGAGCCTCGACCCGGTCGACGGCGGCGGGCGGCTGGTCAGCGAGGGTGAGCACTTCATCGACCTGTGCAACCTGCTCATCGGCAAGCGCCCGGTGTCGGTCACCGCCCGCGCGCTGGGCAAGCTGCCCGACGATCTGCGGACGCTGTGCAACTTCTCGGTGACCCTCCATTACGACGGGGCCGCAGCCACGGTCATGTTCGACGAGTGCGGCGTTCCCGGCTTCCCCCGGGAACGGCTGTCGGTGTTCTCCCGCGGCCAGGTGGCGATCCTCGATGACTTCGGGAAGCTCACCCGGTACGGCCCCGGCAAGCCGCGGAGCAAGGGCACCGGCCTGCACAAGTCCATGGGCCACGCCGAAGAGCTCGAGCAGTTCGTCCGGGCGGTGAAGGGCGAGCCCAACCACCTGCTGTCCTGGGAGGGCTCGTCGCTGGCGACGCTGTGCATGTTCGCCGCCCAGGAGAGCATCAGGCTCGGGGCCGAGATCGACCTCGACCAGTTCCACCGCTCCCTGCTCACCGAGGATGACGCCGACGGCCCAGAACCGGAAGATGGCCCGCCGCCGGCCAAGAGGCGCTCGCGGGCGGCCGTCAGCTCCCGGCCGAGCCGGGGCCGCTGAGCCCGCGTCCCTCCCGCAGCCGCCGGAGCCGCCGCCGGCCGACGAGCGCCGAGGCGGCGGCGCCGGTGGCGGCGTCGGCCACCACCCCGAGCGCCCGGCTCACGAGGGCGACCGTCAGGGCGGTCGCGGGTGTCGTCCGCGTGCTCAGCACCGCCACCATCACCGCCTCCCGCACCCCCGCGCCGGCCGGGGCGAAGACCGCCACGAACCCCACAACCCACGAGAGCGCGTAGGCACCGACCGATACCAGCAGCGTGCCTTGCTGGTGGCCGGCCAGCTGCCGCATCAGCACATAGATCATGGCCCCGTTGAAGGCCCAGCCCGCCACCGCCCAGGCCATGGTCCGCCCGAGGCCCTTGAAGCTCACGCTCTGCTCCAGCACAGGCTGGCGCGACAGCCGCAGGACGAGGCGGAGCAGCCGGTTCAGGACCGGCGGGGACAGCAGCACGACGGCGACCGGCACCAGGAAGATGATCCAGAAGTACTGAGCCACCGAGCTGGCGGTCGCGAAGGGCAGCGTGACCATCGCCACCACCGCGCCCGAGAGGGTCATCACGGCGTAGCACAACAGAACGGAGAGGGCGGACCTGCTCCGGGGGACGCCATGATCGGCCCCGAGCTCGGACTGGGCGAGCACCGGCCAGATGCTGCCGGGAACGTATTTCCCCAGCTGGCCGATGAACATGATCCGCCAGGCATCGGGAACCGACAGCCTCGATCCGAGGTCGGCCAGCATCTCGCGCCAGACCATGAGGCTGCCGATGAGCCCGCAGAGGCAGAGGGCAAACGCGAGCACGACGACGGGCACCGACAGCCGCTGGACCTCATGCCAGAGGGTGCCCGCCTGGCGATCGAGGGCGAGACCCAGAAGCACCAGCACGACGGCCAGGAAGCCGACCCGGACCGCCCTGGATCTCATCAGGCGAACGAGTGAGCTGAGCCAGCGCGGAAGCGCTGCGCCAGCAGCAGCCCCGGTCGGCGCCGGGGACGGGCCCGCGCCCGCCGGGCCCCCATCCGCCGACGAAACCGGAGACGGCCCTGCATCGGCCGGGCCAGCGCCCGCCGGCGCGACCGGGGACGGGCCCCCATCCGCCGCGCCAGCGCCCGCCGGCGAAACCGGGGCTGGCCCCGCATCCGCCGCGCCAGCGCCCGCCGACGCGACCGGGGACGGGCCCCCATCCGCCGCGCCAGCGCCCGCCGGCGAAACCGGAGACGGCCCCGCATCGGCCGGGCCAGCGCCCGCCGACGCGACCGGGGACGGGCCCGCGGGCGCCGCCAACGGGCTCGGCCGGTCCTGATCGTCCGGCGGCCCGGTATCGGCCGCCACCGGCGGGTCCCCGTCGGCACCGGGGGTTGAGCTAACAGGTCTTGGACGCGGCATTCCTACCGGATCGGCTTCTCGAAGGCATACCCGACGCGCCGCCCGAGGTAGCCGAGCGCCCGGTGGACCCGGAACTCCAGTTTCGCGCCCCACCTGATCGGGGCCGGGTAGCCCGGGAGCCACACATCATCCAGCGGGGCGATGCTGGACGCGAACGAGACCGGCCGCAGGCCGTTACGTTCTGCCATTTTGCGGATCTCGATCGGCGAGAAGAGATGCGCGTAGCCGTAGTGCAGCGTCTTCTCTCTGGTCATCTTCCAGATGCCCAGCGCGTACGGCGGGTTCCACCAGTTGGGCACGGTGATGATCACATGACCGCCCGGCTTGGTCGTCCGGGCCATCTCGTCGACGGCCTTCTGCCGGCCTTCGGGGGACGGGATGTGGTCGATCGTGGACATGGCGACGGCCACGTCGAACGTCCCGTCCTCGTACGGCAGGTCGCACGCGTCGGCCACCGTGAACGTGAACTTGGCGGCCAGATCGGGATGCAGCTCCCGCTTGAGGATCTGCTCGGCACCCTCGATGGACTGGGGGCTGAGGTCGATCGCCGTCCAGCTGCCGATCTTGCGGGCGTAGTAGATCTCGTCGATGGGGAATGAGCAGCCGATGTTGAGGACCGACTTGCCCGTCATCCCGACAAATTCCATCAGCGTGTAGTCGCTGCGCAGCTTCGAGTACATGTAGGTGTACTGGTCGCGCGGGTCGTGCTCCTCAAATCGCGTCCCCAGCTCCTCGTAGGCCGAATGAGCAGCCTCGGAGCGGGATTTTGGCTTCGTGTTCGTTCCAGCCATGCTGTCGGGAGTCTCCTCGGGTCAGGCGATGTTTAGCGGGCCTCACCGTAGCAGAACAGACACTAACAAGAACTCCACATCCCACCGCTCACCGGCCAGGCCGCTCGTCCTGGCTGCCCTGGTGACCCCGATTGCGGCCGGCCGGTCGCCACGGTCGCGTTCCTGTTGTCCGCGGGCCAGGCGTGCAGGCCATAGGATCAACCGGCGTGAGCATTCCTCGGGTACGTGCATCCAGACCGGTGGCGAGATCGGCGGCCGACGCCCCCCGCCGCCTGGGCCGCGTCCGGGTCGGCGATCTGCTCGCCGTCGCCGGCCTGGTGGTGGGGGCCGGGCTGGTCGAGTTCTTCCTGCGGAACCTGCTCACCAGGCCCTTCTACTACGACGAAGCCTGGCGGGCGTACAACATCGCGCTGGGCGGTGGCTACCTGGCCCAGATGCATACCACCCCTCATCCGCTGGCGCTTGGCTGGCTGGCCATCGAGAATGCGGCGCGGCTCTCGCTCGGGAACACCGAGGCCGGGCTCCGCGCACCCATGTTCCTGGCGCTGCCCCTGCTAGTGGTGGCCACCTACCGGCTTGCCCGGTGCTGGCTCGGCGTCGGGGTGAGCTTCTGCGTGGCGGGTCTGCTGCTGGTCAACGGCTGGATCGTCAACTACGCGCTCCAGCTCAAGTCCTACTCCTACGAGGCGCTGCTCGCCGTCGCCGCCGTCGGTCTCTACCTGCTGGTGCGGCACACCACCCAGCACCCGGCCAGACTCCTGGGGTTGTATGCGGCGCTGGGCTTGACCTGCGTCTTCTCGCTGCCGAACCTGCTCGTGATCGTGCCCTTGCTGGCGCTGGACCTGGTCGAGACGCTCCGCGCCCGCCAGCAGGTTGCGCTGCGCATCGGGGGTGAGGCCCTCGCCGGAGCGATCGCACTGGCTCACTATGTGCTGTTCGTGCGCCCGCAGACGGGGGCGGCGACGGAACACTTCCACGCCGACTTCGCACCGCACGGGCTGGCCCCGTTCGTGCACTTCGTCATCCGGGGCGCCCACTCGTACGTCCCCGCGATGATCACCGGCGTGGCCGGTGGTGCGACAAGCGTGGCGACCCCGGCGTACGCGCTGCCGCCCCTCGCTCACCACCTGCTCGCTGGCGTCCTCGTCCTGCTGCTGGCCGCGGGGGTGGTGGCCGCCGCCCGGAACACCACCGGGCGGGCACTGGTAGTGGCCGCCGGCGGGACGCTGCTGCTCGAGCTCCTCGCGTCGACGGTGCAACGGTGGCCGTTCGGGCTCTTGCGCACGAACATATTCGTGCTGCCGCTGCTGTACATCCTCGGCGGGATCGGCGCCGTGTCGCTGGCCAGGATGCTCCGCGGCCCGCTGCGCGCCGACGGCGACCGTTACCTCCCGTCCACGTGGTGGCGTGTGATCGGCCTCGGGCTCGCCGCCGTGGTGCTCGTGGCTGCGGGAACAGCGGCCGGCGTGGCCACCGCGCAGGCGCTGGCCGAGACGAGCGCGCTGCAGTCCAGGCCAACCTGGTTCGGCGGCACCAGAGCAGCGGTAGCCGACACCCGCCTGACGGCCACGCCCAGCGACCTGGCCATCATCCGGTCCGACCGGTCCCTGCCGGTCTGGTACATCGGCCCATGGCTGTACTACATGAAGTGGTACCAGGGGTATCCGGCGCCGGTAGCCGCGCGTCCACGCATCCCGGCCGGGAACACTATCTCGGTCCCCTACGTGACGCCGGGCGCCGTCAACCGGTTTCTCGCCGCGCACCCCGGCGCCCCGGCCATCTACCTCCTGGAATATGTGCTGTTCCCCGACCGCTTTCCCCCGTCGGCTCATCAGCAGTCACTGACGACCTTGCGGCAGTTCGGCTACTGCCCCACCCGTGAGATCGCGTATGCCGATACCGGGCACCTTACGGTGCTATCTCGAGCGGGGTGCACCAGCGCCAAGGCCCGGCAGTAACCCGGCCGCACCGGTGTGGCTGGCCGGGGCCTCTGCCGCCATCAGAGCCCCGCTGCCAACCTGCGCCAACGGTATCCGGTGGAACCCGTCATGCCGCGCATGCGACCGGGTTAGCGCACGTGGTGGTGCACATCTTCACCGTCATGACTGTCTGGTTCACCGTCGTGACCGTCTGGGTACGGGCCGGCGGGGAGGGATCCGGGGCCGGCCAGCCCGGAGCTGGCGGTCCCCGGGGCCGGCAGCGGCCGCCGGTCGGCGAAAAGGACATAGTGGAAGATGAGGAACCGTGTCACGAACGTCACGCAGTTAGCGGCGAAGAAGGCCGCGCCGACGAACAGCAGCCGTTGCGCGCCGGTCAGGCCCATGGCCAGGGCGTGCCGGTTGGCGAATTTGGTGACCGAGGTCAGCACGATGGCCGCGCCTACCGCCACGGCCCAGAATGGGATGGTCTCCTTCAGCGGGTTCGGTACCCCCCTGCGCTCCCAGGCCCAGCGGCTGACCAGGTAGCTCGTGCCAGCACCCGCCACCCAGGCCGCGAGCGCCGAACGGCCAGCGGTCCAGTGCAGGCCCCCGAGGCAGCCCGCGAGCGTGGCCTGGCTGGCCGTCAGCGCCGCCGCCGCAGCCACCGCGAACCTGCTGAACCTCTTGCCGACCTTGGTGCTGAGCTTGCTCCGGACGGCGGCGATGATCCTCGCAACGCGGTGAGTCATGAAGGCCCTCGCTGGTAGCAGCGGCAACGCCACGGCGAAAGCCACCGTGCACGCGTTCTTCTGCGGCAAGCACGCAGAGCGGCCGCCAGCGTACCAGTCCCGTGCGGGACCTGCGTCCGACCGCGGCCGAGCGGGGATGCAGCCTGGTGGCAGGCGCCGTGCCGCGCTGGTGCCGCGGCGCGGGCATGAGTAGCTGGGGCCCAGGGACCGGAGATCACCGCCGGCGGGGCCCCCGCGTGGCGGTGATCCCGGGATGGGAATATCAATGAACCGCGAGCCTTCACTCCCACCTGGGGCGTAGCGTCTGTCAGCGGACTTAACCCATGACTAGCAGACATCATCCACAAACTAGGACACATGCCGATGCCCATGCGACCGCATCCCGTCAGCCACGCCTACCGCGGGCTGCGAGAGGCTCCCGACACGGCGCGGATTACCCGCGCCGCCGAGGAGGCTTTCGCCCGAACGTACCCAGACCTGATGCTGCAGCCGCTGGTCGTGGTCATAGCCGCCTACGACGAAGCCGGCAGCCTTGGTGCCGTTCTCGACGAGATCCCACGTGAGGTCGCAGGTGTGAAGCTCTCCCCTCTGGTCATCGACGACGGCAGCACCGACGGGACCACTCAGGTGGCGCTGGAGCATGGCGTCAGCGTCTGCACACTGTCCGTTAACCGGGGCCACGGAGTGGCCCTGCGGCTCGGGTACCGGATCGCCCGGCAGGCCGGTGCGCGTTATATCGCTACCCTCGACGGTGACGGGCAGTGGGACCCAGCGGACCTGCCCGCCATGGTCCGCCTGCTGGAGGAGGACCGCGCCGACTTCGTCGTCGGCTCCCGGCAGCTCGGCCGCACCGAAAACACCGACAGTTTCCGCAACCTCGGCGTGCGCTTCTTTGCCCGGGTCATCAGCATCCTCACCGGCACCCGGCTCACCGACACCTCCAGCGGACTGCGGGCCATGCGGGCCGAGCTAACGAGGGCTGTCCGGCAGACGCAGCCGCAGTATCAGACGTCGGAATTGCTGATCGGCGCGCTTGCGCAGGGGTTCCGGGTCGCCGAAGTGCCCACCACCATGCGGGAGCGCCTTTCGGGCACGAGCAAGAAGGGTGGCAACCTCTTCTACGGCGTGCGTTACGCGCGGGTGATCGCCAGGACCTGGTGGCGGGAGTGGCACGCTGACCGCAGGACGGCCGGCCCGGCCCCGGCTCTCCGCCACTCCCAGCTGGTGGAAACCACTGCCGAGGATCCCGCGAAGGCCGCGGGCTCATAAGCCCGGCGCGGGTAAGGCTAACGAGTCCGGTAGACGATCACGCCGCCTGCCGGCCGTCAGTCACCACCTGGCGGCGGTTCGGCTACTGCCCCACCCGGGAGGTCCCGCTTCCGGGCTCCGGGCAGCCCACGGTCCTGACCCGGGCCGGATGCGCGGGCCTGGGGCGCTGGCCGGGGCTGATGACGGCTTCACGGTGACGCCCTCACGGGCGGTACAGCAGGATGGGGTCCCGGCCGACCCAGATGACCGTCACGTGGCCCCGGGCCAGGTCACGGCGCCACACGTCGTACTCGCCCCGGCCCGGGTGCGAGCGGATGATCCAGATCCGCCCGCGGGTCCCGCCGGGTTCTGCAGCGATCTTGGCCCGGGCCGTTGCCACCGCGTGGGCGATGGCCGCCGGCGCGCGGACGGTCATCACGATCCACGGCGCATGGGGGTAGGCCACGAGATGGGCGTTGGGGCCGTGGCCCGCGGGGAACGAGGGGTTTACCGGGTAGTAGTACGCGAACCCGTAGCTGGCCCCGTAGTTGACGATGACGATGTCCCCGCGCCGGAAGTGGCTGTCCAGGTACGCCACCTCGGCGCGGACGTCCTCGTTGGGTATGTGGTGGGACCTGATGTAGGCGCCCGTCGCGGGCACCCAGACGGCCAGCGCCACGGCGGTGATGACGACCGGTGCCCAGCGGTTAATGCGCGCGGCCCAGTGCCCGGCGGCGGCGACCGCGACGGCCATGACCAGCGGCACCGCCACGAGCCAGAAGGTGGAAGTCCGCAGTTCCCCGAACGGGTACCTGCCAGCCGCGCTCGCCGCGATGACGACCACCAGCATGACCGGGAGCAGGGCGGCCAGGGCGAAGCGCCGGAGCCAGATCAGCGCGGCGATACCGGCCAGCGCCAGCGCCGCATCGACGCCCAGCGACCGGAAGCCCATGTACGGCGCGAGCTGGTGCAGCCGGAGGTTGACGAAGGAGACCGCGGCGGACCAGCTCCGGGTGGGCACGTAGTAGGGATCCCAGTAGGCGGCGAGGTAGGACGTGATCCGCGGCCGGATGACGGCCGCGTAGATCGCCAGCCCCACGGCGAGCATCCCCACCGAGGCGGCCGCGACCTCGGCCAGTCGCCGGAAGCGCCGCTTAACCAGGCACTCGAGCGCCAGCGACGCCATGGCCGCGACCCCGACGAGGATCACCGTGTTCGCGAACAGCATGCCGATGGATGCGGTCGCGGCGATCGCGACCAGGCGCCAGCGGCGCCATTCGTTCCCGATCCGCGCCACGAGCACCCACAGGACCAGGCACGCGAACGCCTCGGCCGTGTACTGCTTCAGGTCGTTCCGGACGAGCAGGGCCGGCGACAGCAGCGCAGCGGCGCCGGTCAGGATTCCGGTGGTGTAGCGGGTCAGCCGGAGCTCGCGCCCGAACAGATAGCCGGCGGCGGCCGTGAGCGCGGCAAATGCCAGCGGCACGAGCCGCAGCCGCTGCTCGCCGCCAAACGGCACCAGCCGCAGCAGGTACGTCCACCCGGCCGGCGTGCTCGAGGACAGCGAGGGGGTGAGCCCGATGCTCGCCCGGACCGAGTCCGCCACCCATGCCTCGTCCACCCAGAAGGGATGGTGGAGCAGGTACGGCACGTCGTGTACGAGAAGCGCCGACAGGCCGACCGCGGCCACGAGACAGACCTCGATCACGTCCGGCACCCGGGACGGGCGCGGCGGCCGGCCGCTGATGTCGGTGACGGCGGTGACCGCGCCGCCGTCAGGACCTGGCTGGCTCCGGCCGTCCGGGCCTCGCGCTGGGTGAACCATCGCGGACAGGGTAGACGTCAGCCCCGCCGGGCCGCGAACCGCTCCCGGAACAGGATCCAGACCGCTTCCACGCCGTCGCGCCAGGTCAGCTTCTTTCCCGCCTCGCGGGTGCGGGCCCGGTAGCTGATGGGAACCTCGTAGGGCCGGATGCCGCGCCGCAGTAGCTTCCCGGTGATCTCGGCCTCCATGCCGAACCCGCTCGCCCGGACCCGCAGCTTGCGGTACAGCGCCGCGGGGACCAGCTTGTAACAGGTCTCCAGGTCGCTGATGTAGCAGTTGAACAGGACGTTCGCGACCGTCGTCACCGCCTTGTTGCCCAGCACGTAGACGTAGGAGTAGGAGTTGTGGCTGCCGAACGTCCTGGTCCCGTACACGACCTCGGCGTCGCCGGCCAGCACCGGGGCGAGCAGCGAGGGGATCTGAGACGGCGAGTATTCCTGGTCGGCGTCACACATGATCACGTAGTCGCCGGTGGCGGCCGCGGCGGCGGTGCGGATCGCCGCGCCCTTGCCGCGGTTGCGGTCGTGCAGGTGGACGCTTACCCGCGGGTCGCCCTCGAGGGAGGAGTACAGGTCCCTGCTCCCGTCGGTGCTCCCGTCGTCGACGACGACGAGTTCTATCTCGCAGGGGAAGTCGGTGCCGAGGACTTCCTTGATAACGGACGCCAGGGTGGGCAGCTCGTTGTAAACGGGCATAAGAATCGACAGCTTCACGGTAGGCCAGCCTAAGAGGCGTTCCGGTCACGTACGCGGTTACTTTACTTCCACATTAATGAAAGACCCCAGGTGGGGCCCAGGTTAGTTCACGGGATAAAGTGCAGCCGGCCGCTCCCAGCGGGCCGTTTGCCATCTCTTTGCACGTTGCCGTCTCTTTGCAAAGGATTCCCATGAACGCGAGCCTCGCACGACATCATCCGGGAACACCGGCCACCGGGCCGCAGCGGATTCTGGTGACCGGGGGCTCGGGATTTATCGGATCGCATCTGTGCCAGAGCTTGCTCGCGCTCGGTCACGATGTGCTCGCCGTCGATAACTTCTATTCGAGCACCCGGCATAACGTGCTCGGCCTGCTCGGCGATCCCCGCTTCGAGCTCATGCGCCACGACGTGACGTTCCCGCTCTACGTCGAAGTCGACCAGATCTATCACCTCGCCTGCCCGGCTTCGCCGGTCTACTACCAGCGGGACCCGGTCCAGACCACCAAGACCTGCGTGCACGGCTCGATCAACCTGCTCGGGCTGGCCAAGCGGGTGGGCGCGCGGATCTTGCTGGCCTCCACGTCCGAGGTCTACGGCGACCCGGCCATGCACCCGCAGGTGGAGTCGTACTGGGGCCACGTGAACCCCATCGGCCTCCGGTCCTGCTATGACGAAGGCAAGCGGTGCGCGGAGACGCTGTTCTTCGACTACTGCCGGCAGCACGCGATGCCGATCAAGGTCGCGCGGATCTTCAACACCTACGGGCCGAGGATGCTGCCGGACGACGGCCGCGTGGTGTCGAGCTTCGTTGTCCAGGCGCTGCGGGGGGAGCCGCTCACCGTGTTCGGCGACGGCTCCCAGACCAGGTCGTTCTGCTATGTCGACGATCTGGTCGACGGCCTGATCCGGCTGATGAACTCGCCGCCGGGCGTGACCGGGCCAGTGAATCTCGGCAACCCGGCCGAGTTCACAATGCTCGAACTGGCCAAGAAGGTGCTGGCGCTGGCGGGCAGCGATGGCCCGATCGAGCACCACCCGCTGCCGCCCGACGACCCGGTGCGCCGCAGGCCCGACATCGGCCTGGCCCGGGAGCTACTCGGGTGGGAGCCGACGGTGCCGCTCGACGAGGGGCTCAGCCGGACGGTCGGCTACTTCCGGCACGCCCTGGCCGGCTGACGCCCGGGGCGCGGGCGCGCCCGGGTCAGGTATCACCCCGGGACCGGACGATCAGGTCGGCGAGCAGGGCGAGCGAGCCGATGATCAGGCCGGTCACGAAGATGAGGACGGTGTTGACCGCGAACGACAGCGGGTGCACGACCATGTCGAAGATGCCCTTGGCGACGCCGAGGCCGAGCAGCAACAGGGCGACCGGCATGAGCACCTTGAGCGGGTTGAAATACATCACCATCCGCAGCACCTGCAGGATGTAGCGGTAGACGTCGGAGACGAAGTGGAACTTCGACTTGCCCGACCGCTTGGCATACTCGATCGGCACGTAGCGCACGTCGTGCTGGTTGGACAGGAAGGCGAGCGTGATCGTGGTGACACAGGAGAACCCCGGCGGCAGCAGCCGCAGGTAGGGCAGCGCCACCCGGCGCCGGAACGCCCTGAGCCCGGAGTTCAGGTCCGGGATCTTCGTGTTGGTCAGCCTTTCCGCGAGCTTGCGGATGAACCACTTGGCCGGCACGCGCAGGATCTTGTGTGTGCCTTCCTCGCTGGTCCTCGCCCCCACGACCTGGTCCACGGAAGGGTCCTTCTCGAGCATCTGCACGAGTTCGGGGATCCGCTCGTTCGGGTAGCTCATGTCGGCGTCGGTCCACACGACGATCTCGCCCCGGGCCGACTGGGTGCCGATGCGGCGGACGGTGCCGGAACCGCCGTTGCGGTCGAAATGCACGACCTGCAGGTGCGGGAAAGCGGGAGCGGCCTCGCGCAGGCGCGCGAGCGTCTCGTCGGTGGAGGCGTCGTCGTAGGCGATCAGCTCGTAGCCGTAGCCGCTGGCATCCATCGCCTCGCAGATACGCGCCACCTCGGCCGTTACATGCTCTTGCTCGTTGTAGCAGGGCAGGATGACCGAGACGTAGGGTCCCGGGGAGGATATTCCGCTCACGTGGGCAGAGACTACTAGCGGTCGGCGGGTGACGGCATCAATACGGCCGGCAGAGAACGTTACCGTGGCGGTTCCGTCATCCACACGCTGACCGTGATCGACCGGGTGCGCCGCGGCGGATTCGCCAGTGTGCGCGCGTCCTGACGGGTCCGCAGCACCACGACCGGCGTTATCACCCTGCCGTAGGGCCCGAGCTCTTGCGGCGTCCGCGCCAGCAGCACCGGCCGCCGGCCGGCCTGCTCTATCCCGCGTATCACCCGCTCCAGGCTGCTGGCCTGGGGGTACGCGATGCCCGCCGCCGGGACGCCGCACATCCCGCGGATGACCTCGGGCAGCTGGTGGCTGAGCCGCAGGCCGACGATGACCACCGCCGAGTGGCGCGGGATCGCCGCGCACACGCGGTCGACCGCCGCCATCTCGCCGGCGAACGTTCTCTTGAACGCCAGGCCGTCCGCGGTCAGCCTGATCCTGGCCGGGCCGCCGTACCTGATCCGCAGGCCGAACGTTTCCACCGCCGCCGGCACCAGCAGCACGGCGGCGCAGATGGTGGCGACGGCACCGTACGCCACCCGCCGGAAGCCGTGCCTACGGACCCAGCCGGCGAGCCAGTTCGATCCCCAGACCGCGAGCAGGATGAAGCCGGGCAGCACGGCGGGCACGAGCCTGCGGCTGGCCCAGGGGTGATCGGGGTAGATCGCCGGCCGGTAGAGGACGGTGACGA
>Ga0066903_100004160_pt1 | contig 12130 bp, 11 predicted proteins | sample PanSoiMetaGPlot1_FD_67491 | JGI IMG/M metagenome (GOLD analysis project Ga0066903, IMG submission 67491) | Tropical forest soil microbial communities from Panama analyzed to predict greenhouse gas emissions - Panama Soil - Plot 1 (version 2) | ecosystem: Environmental > Terrestrial > Soil >...
CCTCTCTTTCTATCTAGGACCTGGATATTGCCCTTATCGGCGCCCAGCAATTCAATTGCACCCGCAAGTGTGTCATCGAGGGCCTGGTGAAGGTCACGATTGAGCCACAGCTGCGAGGCTGCCTCGTGCACGCGCGTCAGCGCAAGGATTTGCTTGGCCTGTCGCCCCGCTCTCTCTCGAAGGTCTTCCGCCTTCCCGCGCTGGGATAAAAACGCACTGAGAACAAGCGCGCAACCGATGGCAAACACCGCAACCATTTGAACCGCTGTGATGTGCTCGATGATCGGCGCCGCTGCATTGCCAAAACGACCGACACCTAAGAGGCTCGCACAAACAACAAGGATGGGAGCGACGAAGGCGTTGCGTCCCACTGATGGCCAACGTTGCGTGTCTCGGATTTTTTGAGCGCGGAACACTAAATATTGGTCCACCCGTGGCGCCGGCCTATCCGCCCCAGCCCCTTTGATGTTTCTCGACCCGGTAGCAAAGATGGTCTTGCCGCGTTGAGGTGGCGGCAATTCGTCGATTCGGCCCAACCTCGGAATCCCCGAATGGCATCCGTGGATACCCATAGGGCTGGATGCGCATTATAGGAAATCGTACCAGGTGACCCCAAAAGGGAAATACAGGAAAACCCGGAGAGGTTAACCATACAAGGGTGCGCGCCGTGAAATGACGCGCCATGACCGCATGGGTAGCAGCCGCGCATGGGACTTGGTGCAGATGGCAGCAACCGCTCGCACAAAGGGTGAGGAATTCGCATCTTTTTACTGCCAGCAACCTCAGCAACGTTCTCCAACCCTATCCCCGAGTAAGGATGGGGTGATGCTGGCGGATCCTCCTAGGGTTGCCTCGGCCCCAGACCACGATGCGAGGTACGACATGGTCCGGCGAAGGGCGGCTGTGGCACCGTTTGCGCCTAGAGTCCCCTTTTGCGGGCGAGAAACTCCTTGGTTCCCGGGCTGTAGGCCAGTTTCGCCCACCCATCCCGAGTCCGCTTCAGCACAAGAGCATCGCCGCCCGCGCGCCCGCCCTCATGCGATTTGTCCCAGAGCGCCCGTGCCCGGTAGTGATTGTAAAGCCGCATGAATTCGGCGACATACACTTGCGCCAAGCGCACATTACCCTTGATTTCGAGCACGTTCTCATCGTTGCCGTTCTCCGAAGAGGTGCTGAAGTTCGGAGAACCCGAATAGATCGTCGGCTGATCCGTATCGCCGTCGATCACGATGAACTTGTGATGCACATGAATCGGGGGCGGTCCATGTGCCCTCTTCTCCGCCTGTGTTTCCGCCGACACGTCGAAGGAAGACGTATCGATCGACCGCAACTCCGGCAAAAACCCGCGCGGTGGCTGCTGCGTGAAGGCTGCGTAGGCCAGCGTGTCAGGGTCTTTGCTGCTGGAGCGGTGGTAAATGGTCGCCGCGATTTTCGGCAGTTTGCGTTTCTTTCCCGATTTCGTCGGCTTGTCGGGATCATCAATGGAGTTGATGAGCCCATAGATCAAATGGTCCTTTGAGTCGCCCTTGGCGAAGATCGCGTTCATCAGGTCCGTGTCGGACGCGGTGAACATGCAAAACAGCACCGACGATTTGGCGATCTGCACGGCCTTCGTCACCGCGTCGAGAAATTCTCGCTGCTTGCCGGGCTCGGGCGTGAAGTAAACTCTTATTCTGCTGTCTGGTATGTCATTCGCCACGTGCCAGCCCGCGAACTTCGCGATCTCAGCCGTCTTGCGGTTCGCAGCCAACATCTTCGCGCGCTGCGCGTAAAGGTCGGCAAGCTGCGGCGAATGCAGTATGTGCAGAAGATTGGCCTGAATGGTCTGAGCTTCGGGTGTGAAGTTCGTTGAGCCCATGAGGACAGCGGCTTCGCGTCCGCTTTGGTGGGAAACGATGAATTTATCGTGCATCAGCTTGGCGATGGCATCGCGCTTGTGCGTAGCGATGTTCGAGGCCTTGGCCAAGAAGCGGATGCCAGCTTCCGACTTGGTGTCAGCAGCCTTGGAAAAATAAGTGATTGAGCCTCTGCCCTTGAATTTTGCGAAGCTCGGCAAGACCCACAGCTTGTCGCTGAGATGGTAGATGGCACAATCGAATGCATCGCTCTCGTCCAGCATCTCTGGAATGGCGTTCTCGAGACCGTTCGCCAGCCACTTCATCTGCGTGGCAAGGTCCTTGGCGTTAATACTCAAAAAACTTTGTGAACTGACGACCGCGCGGTTGAAGTAGCTTGCGATCTTGCCGTCAAGGATCCTGGGCAAGGCGAGGGTGATCGACCCAGCCTCCAGCCGCTGCAAATTGAGATCATCCGCACCCGTGCCGCGGACGGGGAACACGGTGTACTTGAAGGTCTTGCCCCGATCTTGCGTGGTAAAACCGCTGTCCCACCAGTTGAATTTCTGGATCGGAGCAAGGTTGCTGCCTTTGGGCTTTGCTCCCTCGGCGATAGGTACAAAGTCGAGCTTGTTGAACAGGAATTGAGGCTTCTTGTCAGCTGCAAAGCCCGGGTCTCGCTGGATCGCGAAGCCAAGAAAATCCGCGTGCTTTGCACCGTCTTCCCAATCAAACGCCAGGAAGATGCAGGTAGGGCTGGGACAAGCTTTAACCGTGACTCTCGCCATCAGAAAAGCCTCATCGGAAGCCGCAGCAAAAAATCACAATTGCAAAGCTGGCCGATGGCTAGCCTTTGCTCGCCGCCTGCGCAGCCAAACCGCAGAAACCATGCGCGAAGGGCAGCGTCGTGCTGCAACAGGCCAACGCGCATTTTAGAGCCTACGTCATTCAGCTGCGAGCTTGAATCGCTTTTCCAATTTTGCAAGCTGGCTTGTGAAGCCTAGCGTCGACATCTTGGTGAACTCTTCATCATGCATCGGTTCGAGCGTGATGACCATGCGCACGCTGTCGCCGGACGGGAAAAACTGCACCAGCAGCGCGCTTTCGTAAGCCTTCACTCCAGGCAGGAAATCGATCAGGTGTGTGATCGCCAGCCGCCGATATGGCTTGAACTCGGTATATCTGCCGCGTGTCGCATGCGAACTTGGCCTGCCCATGCGAGCCATTGCCTCGATCATTTCGGGCATCGCCGCGATCATGTCGTAGTGCAGCGCACCGCCCTCGCGCGCTTCCAGCGTCCTGACGTCGACTCGGAAACCCTCGGGCCCCCACCATGACTCGAAGCCCCGCTTGCTTGTCCACAACTGCCATAGCTCCTGGGCCTGCGCACGATAGACGCGTTCGATCACCACTTTTGGCCGCTGCGCGCTGGCAGCGGCAGATTTTCTCCTGCTCATGCGCGCTTCTCCTTCCGTGTCGTTTTGCGGCGCTGCCGCTGGACTTCAAGCGCGTTGCCAAAACGATCGAGGCGTGATTCCCACAAGCTCAGATATTTCGCCAGCCACTCGTTAAGCTCGAGGAACCGCATCGCTCTGAGGGAGTAGAGGCGTCGCTGGCCTTCGGCCCGTTTCGAGACAAAGCCGGCTTCGTGCAGGATCCGCAGATGCCGAGAAACACCAGACTGGTGGATCCCAGCCCGATCGACGATCTCACCAACTTGCATCTCGCCGTGCCGTAGTGCTTCAACGACGCGGCGTCGCGTCGGGTCAGCCAGCGTCTGAAATGATGGGTCATGAACGACTTGACATCGACGCCGACGCAAGACCCATCACGCCGGCGCAAGACGCGTCACTGGCGCCGAGGACCAGAGGCAGTCCTAAGCATGCTGCTCGCAGAGCCGGGCGAGGCTTGATCGCCGGATGATTGAGGGTGTTGAAGGGTGGCCATTGGCCAGGACGTGCGCACAGCACCATTGACCGCTTTGCGCATATTTCGTTTCCCGCTTGCGGTGCATACCGACTGCAGCGGGTTTGCTCACGACGTCAGGGCGCCAACTTGGCCGGCCGCGGGATAGTTATGCAGGCAGCTCTCCGACATATCGTGCCCGCGGCCGAATGAGCACTCCCGATGCGTATTGCTCGATGGCATGGGCGATCCACCCGACGGACCGGCCGATAAGGAAAAGTCCCAGTCCAGAGCCCGGCGGCAACCTGAGCAGGATGGAGACCAACCCCAAAGCAAAATCGATGTTCGGATGGCGGCTGATCAAGTTCGAGATCTGATCGCCGACGTCGAGGAGTTTCTGGCTCTGCCGCTGGTAGCGTGAAGCCTTTACCGCTTTCAGGAGGTGCTGCGCTCGCGGGTCGCCGTCAGGGTATAAAGGATGACCAAAGCCGGGAATACGCTCGCCGCGCTGCAGCCGCTCAGCCACGGCGCCGCGAACGTCGCCGTCGCGCACAATCTGGCGCAACAGCACCTCGACCCGACTCGTCTCGCCGCCATGCAGTGGTCCTGACAAGGCCCCGAGTGCACCGAGTATTACCGAGTAGGGCGAGGCCCCCGTCGAGGCAATGCAACGGCCGACATAAGTCGATGCATTGAGCTCGTGATCGGCCGCGAGCACGAGGCAGCGACGGACGATGTCGCGCCCTGCAGGGTGCAGTCTCCAGACCTGGGCCAGCTCCAGATCTAGCGGCGCCGCAGTCGGCACGGCACCGGTGACGGCGGCCGCCAAGGCCGGCACGATGCGTGAACCCGCCCTGGCCATCGCGGTTGGCGAGGCGTCGAAGGCGGCTACATCATGCATCGCCAGTTGCGCCACGATCACCCGCGCCCGGTCCATTGCCAGCGCCGGCAGGCGCCGGCCAGCAAGCAGCCGGCCTAGCTCCGGCCCAATCGGACCTGGCGCAAAAGGCAGGCTAGCCTCTTGCTGCCAAAGAAGACGAGCAACCGCCTCCAGGTCCTCTGTTTCCGCGAGCTTCGTCGCCTCGATGCCGCGATAGTAGATGCGACCGTTCGTGATTAGGCTCAAGCTCGTGTCCAGAACGGGCACAAGATTGTCGAAAGGCTTCGGCGGCACACCGGAGGGCCGTCCGGCATAGTGTGAGCGCTTCAAGCGCTCGACATCCTCCACCTGATAGCGCCGCGCTCTGTTGTCGGGTCCCGGCACCGAGCGTAGCAGGCCCCGGCTGACGTAGGCATAGAGCGTGGCTGGCTTCACGCCGAGGCGACGGGCAGCCTCTTGCGAATCGATCAGCATGGCGGTTCATACCCGATATATTGATCCAGATAATCAATATTGACACTAGTGCGGTTTGGTTGTCCACTGCGGCAATCGCTTGCGATGGGAGGCGATTATGCAGGATCGACCGCGCAACTGCTCGGTGATGGAGTTGACGGATCCACTGACGGGTCTCAAGCGCGAGCTAGCCATCCTGACGCCGAGCCTGGGCCCCGAGATGATCGACGTGCGCGGCGTCAAGGAGGCCACGGGTCGCTACGTCTTCGACCCCGGTCTGACCGCAACGGGCATCTGCAGGTCCGCTATTACCTACGTCGATGGCGACAATGGCGTGCTGCTCTATCGCGGCTATCCGATTGACCAGCTCGTCGAGCGTTCGGATTTCCTGGAGGTCGCTTGGCTACTGCTCAATGGCGAGCTACCGAGCGCCGCGCAGAAGACCCGGTTCATCTCGGACATCACCCACCACACGATGCTCAATGAGCAAATTCACGCCATCTATCGCGGCTTCCGCCGTGACGCCCACCCCATGGCAGTCATGTGCGGGGTAACAGGCGCCCTGTCGGCCTTCTACCACGACAGTCTCGACATCTTCGACCCCGAGCACCGCAAGATTGCCGCGCACCGCCTGATTGCGAAGATGCCAACGATTGCCGCCATGGCGCACAAGTATGCCATCGGCCAGCCGTTTATTTACCCACGCAACGATATTGGTTTCGTCGAGAACTTCCTGCATATGTTATTCGCCGTACCATGTGAGCCCTACCAGCTGTCCAGCGTGGCGGCACGCGCAATGGATGCGTTGCTGATCGTGCAGGCTGACCACGAGCAGAACGCATCGACTTCGACCGTACGGGCCGTCGGCTCGAGCCGTGCTAACCCGTATGCCTGCATCGCCGCCGGCATCGCCTCGCTGTGGGGGCCTTTGCATGGTGGCGCCAACGAGGGCGTCCTCGCCACACTCGATGCGATCGGCTCGGTTGATCGCATTCCCGAGATCATCAAGCGCGCCAAGGATAAGCATGACCCTTATCGGCTGATGGGCTTCGGCCATCGCGTCTATAAGAGTTACGACCCTCGCGCAAAGGTGTTGCAGCGGCACTGCTACGAGGTGCTCGACGCCTACGGCAAGCGTGATGACCCCATGCTGAAGATTGCCATGAAGCTTGAGAGCATCGCGCTTGAGGACCCCTACTTCGTCGAGCGCAAACTCTATCCGAACGTCGATTTCTATTCGGGTCTCATCATGCGCACCATTGGCATCCCCGTGTCGATGTTCACGCCAATCTTTGCTGTCGCGCGCACCGTGGGTTGGATTGCGCATTGGATCGAAATGCTAACCGACCCCGAGGGCAAGTTGGTGCGACCACGCCAGCTTTACATCGGCGCCAGGGAACGGGGGTACATCGTCGAGGCGGACCGCAGCGAACATCGACCGACTGTCGGATGAAGCCAAGGCCGATCGTCAAAGGCTCGGGTGGCGCACCAACCCGCGGCCTATCAATTCGACGTTCATGTCGGCAAGGCCCCGCGTGCGGCATTTATGCGTTTTTTCCGAGGCAATCCTGTCACCGCCGCGCCCCGCCTGTTGCGCTCCTGGCCTGCCAGAGTCCTCGGGCTTTCAGCTAGCGGCCGCCGGCGATGGAGCCTTGTGTTCAACGAGCATGAAATCACCGAACTCGTGTGTTCGATAGCCGCGCTCCACAGCAAGTCCTGAGATGTGCCTGAGCGCCGCCCTCTCTACGAACGCCTCCAGTAGCTCAAAGTGGCTGTCGCCAGCCTGATGCACGCCGGTGAGGATTGCATCGACGATGCGGAGCCGAGTTTCACGCCCGATGCGTCCAACCGCAAGCCCATGACCGGCACGCACCTTGCCGTCGCCAGCTGCGGCCGACTCGAGTGCCCGCACGACGGTGGTGCCGATAGCTATGATCCGTCCGCCGTCCAGCTTCCTCTGATTGACGGCCAGCGCGGTGACCTGTGGGATGCGATAGGGCTCATCGAAGGGCAACCGCAAATCCAAGGCCGGGTCTCCCGTCGACGAGATTCCAGCAGCGTGCGTCAGCGTGGCGAATCTGACGCCGCGTCGCCGCCAGGCCGCAAGTGTACGCCAGTCGAGCACAAACCCCGCAGAGGGGGGCTCGAAAGCGACCGGCTCGCCGGCAATAGGCGTCCAGACGTCCCACAAAGCCAGCGGTTCTGGCACATGTGCGTATTGAATGGGTCGCCCGTGATACGCCATCCCCTGCAGAATTGCTTCACGACTGCCCAAAAAACGAAGTGCGACGAGGCGAGGGTGGCCGACAAGACGTTCGATGCGCGCGGCAAGTGGCCCCAGCGCGAGGCGGTCGCCCGCCGACAGCACTGGCGGGGCCGCTCTGTCTTCAGTCGGCGTGCGATGATCACCCGCCCCGAAGGCAAGCGCGAAGAAGCGGCTGGGATCGGTCAGCGATACCCAGCCGGCAAGCCGAAACTCAATCCGCTCGCCGCTTGTTAGATGCGTGCCGGGCAAGCTTGCCGGTAAAGTTGCCGCATCATTTGCAACGACCAGGTCACCCGGGCTGAACAGCGATGCAAGCTCGCGGCACGGCAGATCCCGCACGTTGCCGCTGGCGTCAATGGTCAGCAGCTTGCGAGATCGCCGGTCGGGGCGGTCAGCGGCAATCATCTGCCTGCCTCCGCACGTCACTCGGCCGTGCTCGGCTCGCCATGCGGATCGCATCGACGATTTCGCCGGCGGAATGCTCAGGACGCTTGAGCGTCGACGGATCCGCGTCAGGTACGGCCAGTGCGTGCAGCGGGGTATCCATGTCGCCGGGGTCGATGGAGACAAAGCGTACGCCATCGGCCATGGCTTCTTCGGCCCAAATCGCGGTCATCTGGCGGAGCGCGGCCTTGCTCGCACCGTAGGCACCCCAGCCGGGATAGGCGTTGAGCGAGGCATCGCTGGAAATGTTGATCACGAGCGCAGTGTCCCCGTTGCGTGCGGCAGCAGCGAGAGCCCCGAACAGAGCCTTAGTCAGACGGAATGCCCCCAGCACGTTGACGACCAACGCCTGCTCGAAGTCTTCGCAATCCGTGTCAGCGAGGGGCGCGAGCGGTGTTGCACCTAGACTGGATGCGTTGTTGACGAGGACATTGAGACCACCGAGAGCGCCCGTAATCTGCAGAGCGATTGCATAAATGTCATCTTTGCTGCGGATGTCGCCGACAATACCATGCGCGCCCGTCTCCTTGGCAATTCGCATCACTGCCGGGGCGCTACGGGCGACGAAAGCAATGCGCGCGCCGCCGGCGGCGAGCCGCCGCACGAGCGCCAATCCTAGGCCAGATGTTCCCCCGGTGATGGCGACCGAAAGCCCCGTGAGGTCGCTGACAGTTTCCATTGGCAGCTCCTTCGTATCTTGACGAAGTCGCTTTCCTACAAGTTAAAGCAAACTTGAAGTCAAGCGGAAATTGTGCTGCTATTCCCGGATGGATCCGGTGTTGACCATCAGCGAGGTGTCGCGCCGCAGCGGGGTCGCAGCCTCGGCGCTGCGCTACTACGAGGAACTGGGTCTCGTTGTTTCGACGCGAGCTGGCTCTGGGCACCGCCGCTTTCCCAGGGCGGTTCTGCGCCGGATCGCGTTCATCGTTTTCGCGCAGCGCATTGGTCTCAGCCTCGAGGAAATCGCCGCTGAGCTCGCCAAATTACCGGCTGATCGGATCCCGACCCGGCGAGACTGGTCGCGCCTCTCGGGCGAATGGATGCGACGGATCGAACAAAGGATCGCCGAGCTGCAGCGCCTCAAGGCGGGCCTGACGGAGTGCATCGGCTGTGGGTGCCTTTCGATCGACCGCTGTCAGTTCGCAAATCCCGCCGATCGAGCAGGGCGTGCGGGGTCGGGCCCCCGTTACTGGCTTGGCTGAGCCCGCTCCTATGACTCCCTGCTCGCCTGCATGACCGCCAGGTCTTTGCGACCGGTTCGGCCAGCCCGGGCCTTGCCTGCCGCGAGCAGCGGTCTGTCAACTGCTTGTCGGATCAACAATCCACCGCCCATGCGGTCCGGCAGTTTCCGTCGCGCCGCATCAGCCTGACGGCAAGGGCCGACGATAGACCGCGTGCGAACCGGTGTAAGCCCGGCAATTGACCTCAATCCAGTTGCCGCGACCAGAACGATATGAAGAATCGACGTGCTTTGAGACGATGCCTTTGCCGCCGTCCTGCTCGCACGCCGCCAGCAGGCGTTTCGGGTCGGTGAAAAGATCCGAGTAACACAAAACATCGCAGTTCGTGTAGCCGAGCAATTCGGCCAGCTTTTCTTTGCGTGCGAGCAGAGGCAACGAACGTAGATCCCGACCGTTAAGCGCGAGTAGATCGAAACAGTAAACGATGAGCTGATGGCCAAGCATCCTCGACGCATCAAGGCCTGTCATTGTTTGGCCTTCACTGCCGACCACGAGCTCCCCGTCGAGGACGACCGATTTTGTCGGAATCAATTTCAAAGCAGCCTCGATCGGTGCGCGGCAGCAGGTCAGCTCGGTGCCGTGGCGGGAATACATCGTTGTTTTGGAGGCGAGCTTGTGCAGTTGCACGCGGCAGCCGTCGAACTTCACCTCGTGTAGCCAGTCCTTGCCCTCAGGGGGACGTGAGCGAAGGCGAGGCAAGCAGGGCGGGATAAATGGAAGCGTGGCCAGCATGAAGACTGTATGGGCTAATTCGGCAACAGAAATAAGACATTAGCCTGTTTGTTTAAAAGAATGTCTAGTTTTTTGACCACGGCTTACAAGCAAACTGTCGCGGCGAGCTCTGCTGGGCCGCTACAGGGTCGCATGCCCCCGCTGAAATATGGTTTATTCGGCTCTCGCAAGCACAGGCGTGGCGAATGTGGAGGCGCCCGCCAGAGCCCCCCAATCCTCGCCGCGCCTACCGTTGCGGGCTCGCGCAGCGACGTCGAGCTGCGATCGTTGCCGCGTTCAGGCCCGCGACGATGCTGCAAAGAGTGCTGCCGCTTCACGCATTGCCACCGGTCGGCAAAGCCGATCCTCCTTCGTCGCGGGCCATCGATCCAAGCGGCCATGATAATCCTGCCTGGAACTCGACGCCGTTTCGTCGGTAAGCTGCGGCCGACCACATTTGGTCGGGCCGGGTAAAACACGATAGAAAGGGCCTTGCGATAGCGCGCCAGACCGGCGCCAACTGAGCCCCTTCCGACGTTTCTGGAGGTTGATATGTATGCGCGTTCGGTTCGCATGACCTTTCCTGGCAGTCTCGGGCATGAGCTGGCGGCACGACTGGATATGCCGTTGGCAGGCGTCCGCGCCTATGCGCTCTTTGCGCACTGTTTCACCTGCAGCAAAGACATTCTCGCCGCCCGTTATATCGCCGAGACGTTGACCGCTCTTGGAGTTGCCGTATTGAGGTTTGATTTCACGGGGCTTGGATCATCGGATGGCGAATTCGAGAACACCAACTTTTCTTCCAATGTCGAGGATCTGGTGCGTGCAGCGGATCATATGCGCAAGCATCATCAAGCCCCAGCCATTGTGATTGGTCACTCGTTGGGCGGCGCCGCCGTTCTGGTTGCTGCGCACCGCATTCCGGAGGCCAAGGCGATCGTGACCATCGGGGCGCCCTCAGATGTCAACCATGTTCTGCAGCACTTTCAGGCGCAGATTGAAGACATCGAGCGTGACGGAATTGCCAACGTCACGCTGGCAGGCCGCACCTTCCCCATCAGCCGGGCCTTGGTTGAGGACGCCAAAAGTCAAGCACTTCGGCAACACATTGCCAATTTGCGCAAGGCGTTGCTGATAATGCACGCTCCGCGAGACCTGACCGTCGGCATCGAGCATGCAACGACCATCTTTACGGCGGCGCGTCATCCCAAGAGTTTCGTTTCTCTCGACGATGCAGACCATTTGCTCTCGCACAAGGAGGATGCGGCATACGCGGCACGAGTCATTGCAGCCTGGGCATCGCGCTATCTCGAGGAACCCGCGGCAAACATTGCTAAGGAAAACCAGCTTGACGGCGTCGTCGTGACGGAGACGGGCGCCGGGAAATTCCAAAACATGATTGTTGCCGGTCAACATCGTCTGCTTGCCGACGAGCCGGCATCGGTCGGTGGTCTCGGTAGCGGACCCAGCCCGTATGACTACCTCGCAGCAGCTCTGGGTGCATGTACCTCGATGACGCTGAGGATCTACGCCGATCACAAGCAGATGGCGCTGGGGCGGCTCACCGTGAGTGTCAAGCACGGCAAGCAGGCGGCCGACCACTGCAAAGACTGCGGCGAAGTTGTTGAGGGTCGGACGGGAAACATCGATCGCTTTGAGCGCGTCATTTCCGTCGAAGGGAAAACCGATGCGGCGATGGCCGACAAGCTGATCGAGATTGCGGGAAAATGCCCGGTGCATCGCACGTTGGCAGCCCGTTCGGCTGTTGTGACCAGGGTTTCCGGACAAGGCTAACTTTGGGTGGCCCTCGCGTGATGAGAAGCCGCAGCCGACCGGCTCCCGTACTGCCAGGCCGGCCGTCTTCTCGCCCTGCCGCAGGCACTTGCCGCAATGGGCGGCTCCTCGCAGCAAAGGCGATCCGCAGCCCGCTGTCTGGTTCCAGATCTGCCAGGCTGCGCACGCTGCGATCCCAACCGCGCGCCGAAATCGTGGTCGCCATCGGCTCCACGTCCTTTCTGGTGCTGATGCCGACGCCCATGACGCGGGAGCTCAAGACTGGCCGTCATCACTGCACGCACTCGAAACTCTGCGCCTCGCTCACATTTCCAGCCTTGTACTTGGGCCAGGTAGGCCATCTGCAGAGGGGCCGTGCACGCACCACCTTCGGAGAAGCTTCCAAGCTCTGCTCGGTCACCGTGAGCTCGCCGGGAGCAATGCCCATTTCGACCCAGTCGACGAGAACGGACAGCATATCGACATTCGCAGGCGCACCGGAGCCGACGTGATCGACCCCGGGAGCCGCATACAAACGCATGAACTGATCGACTCGGTCGACACCCATCTTGTTCTGTACGGCCTGAAAATAACGAATGCCGGCGTAGGGGCTCTGCGCATA
>Ga0066903_100004161_pt1 | contig 12130 bp, 12 predicted proteins | sample PanSoiMetaGPlot1_FD_67491 | JGI IMG/M metagenome (GOLD analysis project Ga0066903, IMG submission 67491) | Tropical forest soil microbial communities from Panama analyzed to predict greenhouse gas emissions - Panama Soil - Plot 1 (version 2) | ecosystem: Environmental > Terrestrial > Soil >...
GGACGCCGGATACGCCTCTCTGCGACGGAGTCGTCACGCTGCGGCCCTGGACGCTCGACGACGTGCCGGCGATTGCCCGTGCGTGCGACGAGCCGGAAATCGCGCGTTGGATCCATCAGATGCCGAGCCCCTACGGTGAGCACGACGCGCGGGAATACGTGCTGGCCACGCAGGCGTCCTGGCGCGAGGGCACAGGGGCCTTCTTCGCGATCCTCCCCGGGCGGAGCGGCGAGCCGGTGGGATCGATCGCGATGCACGTGACGGACCCCATGTTCGGCAACGTCGAGGTCGGCTACTGGACGGCCACGGAGGCACGCGGACGTGGCCTGACGACCCGCGCGCTGCGGCTGATCTCGCGCTGGGCGATTGAGGACGTCGGCGCCGAGCGCGTCCAGCTCCGCGCCGACGTGCGCAATGCGGCGTCGCTGCGCGTCGCCGAGAAAGCCGGCTTCACCCGCGAGGGCACCTTGCGATCGGCGGCGTTCAACCAGCGGCAGGACCGGCGCATCGACTACGCCGTCTACTCCCTGCTCCCCGGCGAGGAAGAGCCCCTTTCACGATGAGGCTCTGAGCCACCGGGCCGCGACGAGGCTCCACCGTGAAAGGAGCTCTAGAGGCTTCTAGGCCCGGGGCGCGAATCGCGCTTGCGTGGACGGGCGAGTCGAGCGTTTTCTCGCGAGCCCGGCGCTGTCGGAAGCGACGCGCCGCGGGTACACCGTCGACCTGCGCCAGTTCTGCGCGTGGATGTCGGAGCGGGGCACGAAGCTGGACGATTTCGACGCGCGGGTCTTCGCCGACTATGCCGCCGAGCTCGGGCGACGGCGGCCGAAGCTCGCGTCGTCGACGATCGCTCGCAAGCTCGCGGCGGTGCGGGCTCTCGTGAGGTTCGCGCTCGGGCCGGATCGCATACCGGACCGCTCGTTCTCGCCAAGACGTCCACGGACCTTGCCCGACGCGCCGAAGTCGGCCGAGGTCGACTCCGAGCTTGCGGAGCTCGAGGCGGACGGCCCGCTCGGCCTGAGGAACCGCTCCCTGGCGGAGCTCGTCTACTCAGCCGGGCTGCGCAGCCGTGAGGCCGTCGATCTCGACCTCGGCGACGTCGACTTCGAGCAGGAGCTCGTGCACGTCCACGGCAAGGGCGGCAAGGATCGCGCGGTGCCGCTCGGCGAGGAGGCGGCTCATTGGGTGGCGCGCTACCTGCACGAGGCCCGCCCGAAGCTCGCCCGCGGGGCCGAGAACGCGTTGTTCCTGTCCGCGCGCGGCCGACGGCTCGACACGAGCACGCTACGCCGCCTGCTGCCGCACCCGCACCGGCTGCGCCACGCATTCGCGACGCACCTGCTGGAAGGCGGGGCGGATCTACGAACGATCCAGGAGTTGCTCGGCCACAGCTCGCTGTCGACGACGCAGATCTACTCGCACGTGGACGGACGGCGCCTCCGCCGCGTCTATGACCGGTCGCACCCCCGCTCGTAGCGCCGCGCGCTCTGCGCGCTCGCTTCACGGGGGAAACCCGGTTTCCCCCGTGGGCCCCCTCGCGGGGTTGACGCGCGTCCCGCGCAGTTAAGGCTCCGGCGGGCGAAGCCCGCCTCCGCCGAGGCCGCGACGCAGGCGATTGCAGCACCGCCGCGAAGTCAGATGCGTGGAAGCAAGGGCGAGAGACCCCGAGGTCGAAGGCTTCCTCGCGCTCCTTGCCGCTACGCGTGCGCCCCGTACCGTCGACGCCTATCGCCGTGACCTCGACGACCTGGCGGCGCGGCTCGACAAGCCGCTCCACTCGGTCACGACAGAGGATCTCGAGCGCTACCTCGCCGAGCTTCGGGCCGAGGGCCGCTCGGCCGCGACGATCGCCCGGCGGACGGCGGCCGCGAGGTCGTTCTACCGGCACCTCGTCCTCCTCGGCCGGCGCGCGGACAACCCCGCGGCTGCAGTCCCGCTGCCGCGCAAGGCGCGCCGCCTGCCGCGCACCCTGTCCCCGTCCGAGGCGGAGCGGCTCATCGACGCTGCGGTCGGAACGACACCGCGCGCGCTGCGCGACCGAGCACTGGTCGAGCTGCTGTACGGCGCGGGCCTGCGGGTGGGCGAGCTGGTCGGGCTCGGGAAGACGGACGTCGACCTCGAGCAGCGACTCGTCAGGGCGACGGGCAAGGGCAACAAGGAGCGGATCGTGCCGCTCGGCCGCCCGGCTGCCGATGCGCTCAGGCGCTACCTCGCGCGGGGGCGGCCTCACCTCGACCGGCGCCGCCGGCCCGAGCTCTTCCTCAACGCCCAGGGCGGCGGGCTCACGCGCGCCGGAGTCTTCCTCGTCCTGCGCCGGCTTGCGGAGAAAGCCGGCCTCGATCCCGAGCGCGTCCACCCACACCTGCTGCGGCATTCCTTCGCCACCCACCTCCTCGAAGGCGGCGCCGACCTGCGCAGCGTTCAGGAAATGCTCGGCCACGCCGACCTCGCGACGACCGAGCTCTACACGCACGTCAGCGACCGCCGTCGCCGCGAGCTCTACTTCAGCGCACACCCCCACGCGCGTCGGCGGGTTTCAAAGCCCCGCTGACGGTCGAAAACAAACCATGGCGTTGGACCCGCACAGCCTTGCGCTCGCAGTCTCGACGCTGTGCGTCGGTGTGCTGATGGCCTTCTCGGGCATGCAGAAGAGCGTTCTCGACTGGAAGAACCGCCGCCGAATGTGTCCGTCGTGCGGGCGCCGGCTCGGTAGCGGCTGCATCTGCCGCTAGGAGGGTTCGGCGAAATAGCGCCTGTGCCTCCGGCGCACGCTGCTCGCCGGCGACGAGCGCCATTCCGCCAAACCTACTAGCGCCCCTTCCGCTTCAGCAGCTCAGCGACCCGCTTCGCCGCCGCGCGCAGGTCACGGTCGGCCTCGTCGTCGGAGGCCAGGCCCTCGAGGATCACGATCGTGTCGCGCTGCGGCGAGCCGTTCTTGAGGGACATCACCGCAAGCCGGCGGACGGCCAGGTTCTCCTCCGGGTCCGAGACGAGCCTGTGCAGGAGCGGCCGATCGGCATTTACGTCGCCTGGATGGTCGCGTGAGAGCAGCTCGAGCGCGAGCAGAGCCGAGCCGCGACAGGCCGGGCTCTCGTCCTCGAGCCCGCGCCTGAGCAGCTGGAGCTTCTGCCGGAACCGGAACTGGCCGATCGCCCGGTAGGCAACGGCGCGTTCGCGGTAGTCGCCGCTGCGCGCAGCCGCTTCCAGCTCGTCATCCCATTGCTGCCGAAGCTGCGCCAGCTCGCGCTCGGATCCTTGCTGTGCCAGGGCGTCCGCCTGCGCCGCCGCCTCGGCGAGTGTCAAGAGACCGACTGGAGCGACCGGCTCGCGGGCCCGACGTAACGCGCCGACGGCCGGAACAGCCGCCCCGTGCGCTTCTGCTCGAGAATGTGCGCCGACCAGCCGGCGACGCGCGAACACGCGAACATCGCCGGCGCCAGGCGCGGCGGAATCTCAGCGACGTCGAGGACGATCGCCGAGTAGTACTCGACGTTGGTCGCGAGCACACGCTCTGGGTGACGCTCCTGGAGGGCCTTCAGCGCGACCTGTTCGAGCTCCTCCGCAAGGTCGACCTGCGGCGATCCGAGCTCCTTCGCGGTCCGCTTCAGGATCCGCGAGCGCGGGTCCTCGGCGCGATAGACGCGATGGCCGAAGCCCATGATCCGCTGCCCGCGCTCGAGTGCCTCGCTGACCCACCTTTCGGGATCCCCCATCCGCTCGACCTCCTCGAGCATCGGCTTGACGTAGGCCGGCGCGCCCCCATGCAGCGGCCCGGACAGCGAACCGACCGCGGAGGAAAGGGCCGCACCGCAGTCGGCGCCGGTTGACGCCGTGACGCGGGCGGTGAACGTCGACGCGTTCAACCCGTGCTCGGCGGTGCAGATCCAGTAGGTGTCGATCGCCTTGACGTGACGCGGGTCGGCCTCGCCGCGCCACCGGAGCAGAAACTTCTCCGCCGCCGTCTCGCCCTGCGCCACGACGTCGTCCGGCACGGTGTCGGTCTTGCCGTCGGCGACGCGGGCCGAGCGGGCCACGATCGACATCATCTGCGCCGAGAGCCGCCCCAGATCCTCGCGCGCCTGCTCGTCGGAGATCTCGTTCAGCTTGCCGAGGTCCCAGACGCCCGACAGGCGCGCCGTCTCGGCCTGGAGGTCGGAGGGAGCATTCCCGGACAGCGCCGCCGGCTCGTACGGTTCGGGGTCGGGCATCTTCGAGTCGAGGTCGTCGTCGACGAGCAGGCCCCAGACGTTCTCGTACGGGTAGCGGCCGACGAGCTCCTCGATGTCGATGCCGCGGTACCGAAGCGAGCCGCCCTCGCGATCGGGCTCGGCGATCTCGGTCTCGACCGCGACGACGCCCTCGAGACCGGGCTTGAAATCGTCGGCCATCGCGCGGAAAGCTATCGAGAACGGGCCGCTCCATAGCTTGGGTAGGCTGCCGCTCCAATGCGATCGCACGTGACGCTGATCCCGGGCGACGGCACCGGCCCCGAGCTGACCGAGGCGACCCGCCGCGTCCTCGAGGCGACAGGCGTCGAGTTCGACTGGGACGTGCAGCAGGCCGGCGCCGATGTGATGGACCAGTTCGGCGGCAACCCGCTCCCCGAGCCGACGCTCGATTCGATCCGCCGCACCGGAGTCGCGCTGAAAGGGCCGATCACGACGCCCGTCGGCGGCGGCTTTCGCTCGGTCAACGTCGGCCTGCGGAAGTCACTCGACCTCTACGCGCAGGTCCGCCCCTGCAAGACCTACAAGGGCGTGCGCACCCGCTTCGACGACGTCGACCTGATCATCGTCCGCGAGAACACGGAAGACCTCTACGCCGGCATCGAGTTCGAAGAGGGAACCGCACACGCCGAGGAGCTGATCGACTGGATCGAGCAGCGTGGCGGCAAGCTCCGCCACCGCGACGCGGGCATCTCGATCAAGCCGCTCTCGATCAGCGGCACCCGCCGGATCGTCGAGTTCGCCTTCGACTACGCCCGCCGCAACGGCCGGCGAAAGGTGACGGCCGTACACAAGGCGAACATCATGAAGTTCACAGACGGCCTCTACCTTCGCGTCGCGCGCGAGGTCGCCGAAGAGAACCCCGACGTCGAGTTCGACGACCGGATCGTGGACAACATGTGCATGCAGCTCGTCCAGCGGCCCGAGGAGTACGACGTGCTCGTGCTCCCGAACCTCTATGGCGATATCGTCTCCGATCTCGCCGCCGGGATGATCGGCGGGCTCGGAATGGCGCCGGGCGGGAACTTCGGCGAGGAGGTGGCGATCTTCGAGCCGACCCACGGCTCGTCCCCCAAGTACGCGGGGCAGAACAAGGTCAACCCGATGGCGATGATGCTTTCGGGGACGCTGATGCTCCGCCATCTCGAGGAAACCGAGGCGGCCGAAAACCTAGAGGCCGCGATCGCAGAGGTGATCCGCGAGGGTTCCAGCGTCACCTACGACATGAAGGCGACGCGCGACGACCCGACCGCGGTGGGCACGAGCGAGGTTGCCGACGCGATCATCGACAAGATGGGAGCGCGAGTATGAGCCAGCGCCGCAAGGTGACGGTCGTCGGCGCCGGCAACGTCGGCGCAACGTGTGCCCAGGCTCTCGCCGCGCGCGACTACGCGGACGTCGTGCTCGTCGACATCAAGGAAGGCCTTCCCCAGGGAAAGGCACTCGACATCAACCAGATGGGCGCCGTGCTCGGCTACGAGCCGAACATCGTCGGCTCGAACGGCTACGAGGAGACGGCCGGCTCGGACGTCATCGTCGTCACCGCCGGCTTGCCCCGGTCGCCCGGCATGAGCCGCGACGACCTGGTGGCGACGAACGAGAAGATCGTCGGCTCCGTGACCGAGCAGGCAATTGGGCAGTCGCCTGAGGCGAGCCTGATCGTCGTCTCGAACCCGCTCGATGCGATGTGCCATGTCGCCAAAAACGTCAGCGGCTGGCCCAAGCGGCGTGTGTTCGGGATGGCCGGCATCCTCGACACCGCGCGCTTCTCGACCTTCATCGCATGGAAGACGCAGTCGTCGGTCAAGGACGTGACCGCGATGGTGCTCGGCGGCCACGGCGACCAGATGGTCCCAGTCGTGTCGGCGACGACAGTCGGCGGGGCTCCGCTTGGCAAGCTCGTGGCCGAGGACGAGATCCAGCAGTTGGTCGGACGGACCGCCAAGGGGGGCGGTGAGATCGTCGAGCTGCTCGGCACGTCGGCGTGGTACGCGCCGGGCGCGGCGGCCGCGCAGATGGTCGACTCGATCATGCTCGACGAGAAGCGCGTCCTTCCCTGCACGGCCTACCTCGAGGGCGAGTACGGAATCGATGGGCTCTACATGGGCGTCCCCGTCAAGCTCGGCCGCGGCGGGATCGAGGAGATCATCGAGCTCGACCTGAACGAAGACGAGCAGACGATGCTGAACGAGTCCGCCGACGCCGTTCGGGAGGTCGTCGGCGTCCTCACCACGTAGTGCGCGCGTCTCTCGTCCTGCCCAGGCGCGCGTGCACCGATAGTCGCGCTTTCGGCGCGCCCTGGTCACACATCGGCGCGCTTTGGCGGGGTACGCTCGCCGCGGGTGGCGGGTGGGCCTTGATCCCCACCCAGGGTGGGGAGAGGAACGGCGAGAGGGCCGTATGGATCTAGGCTTGAAAGGCCGGACGGCGATCGTCGGCGGCGCGTCGGCCGGGATGGGGCTCGCCGCCGCTGAGGCGCTGGCGCGCGAAGGGGCGAACGTCACGATGTTCGCGCGCCGGCGCGATGTGCTCGACCGTGAGGCCGAGCGGCTCGGCGCGCTCGCGGTGCGCGGCGACGTCACGAACCCGGCCGACCTGAAGCGGCTCGTCGAGCGCACGGTGGAAGCTTTCGGCGGCATCGACATCCTCGTCAACAACAGCGGCGGCCCGCCCCGCACGCCGGCGATCGGCCTCACGGACGACGACGTCGAGCGTGCCGTCGAGCTGCTGCTCCTCTCGGTCGTCCGCCTGACGGGGCTCTGCCTGCCCCAGCTCGAGCGGAGCGGCCACGGACGAATCATCAACATCGCATCGAGCACGGTTCGCGAGCCGATCGACAACCTCGCCCTCTCCAACGCTGTCCGGCCGGGCGTGATCGGCTGGGCGAAGACGATGGCGCGTGAGCTCGGCCCGAACAAGATCACCGTCAACTCGATCGCTCCCGGCCGAATCGAGACGGCGCGACTGATGGAGGCATTCGCGGAGCGCTCCCGGGCCTCCGAGATGGAGCAGATTCCGCTTCGGCGGTTCGGCCGGGCCGAGGAGGTGGCCGACGTGATCTGCTTCCTGGCGTCGGACCGTGCGAGCTACGTCACCGGCGCGGTCATCCCGGTCGACGGCGGCCTGACGCGCTCTCTCCTCTGACGCCGGCAAACGCCGCGAGTACCATCAATAGCGATGCAACGGCTGACGCTCCCGCGGGCGATCGGCGCGGGAATCGTGCTTGCCGCGATTGCGCTGACCGTCCTCTACCTCGTTCCCTCGAACAACTACTACGTCTTCCTGCCAGACCGCGCTCACGCTCTTCAGCCGCTCGTGAGCATTCCCGGCGAGCGCCCGCCCAGGAACCAAAAGGGCGGCGTCTACTTCGTCGATGTGCGTTTCCGTAAGGCGCACTTGCTGGAAGATCTGCTCGGCCGGCCGCTGGCCAGCAACGCCACGCTCGTGCCGGTCCAGCAGGTCCGGGGGAGCGCCACCGAGCAGCAACAGGAGCACATCGACGCCACCGAGATGCAGCAGTCGCAGAAGACCGCAGCAGCCGTCGTCCTCTCACGGCTGGGCTACCACATCCGGGTCCGGCTGCCGCGTATCGTCATCCGAGCCGTTCTCCGCAACGCGCCGGCGGCCAAGGTGCTGCGGGCGGGCGACGAGCTCCTGGCCGTCGACGGACAGCCGGTGCACAGTCTCGGACGGCTCCACCAGCTGATCACGCCCAGTCGCCCGGGCGAGCGGTTACGCCTCACCTTCCGCCGAAGGAACCGAACCACCACGGCCGCCGTCCGGACGATCCCCAGCCTCGAGGACCGCCGGGAGGCCGCGATCGGCGTGCTCGTCGACGAGACCGGCGCCGCCATTGGCAAGCTCCCGGTCCGCATCCGCATCGACACCGCCGGCGTCGGCGGCCCTTCCGCGGGGCTCGCGTTCGCGCTCGGGCTAATGGAGGAGCTCGGCCGAAACGTGGATCGCGGCTACAAGGTCGCCGCCACCGGTGAGCTCGAGCTCGACGGCTCGGTGCTCCCGATCGGCGCCGTCAAGCAGAAGACGGTCGGCGCGCGCGAAGCCGGTGTGGATGTCTTCCTGGTACCGGCCGGGTCGAACGCGCGCGTCGCGCGCAAGTATGCGCACGGCCTCCGGATCATCCCTGTGCAGAGCTTTCCACAGGCGTTGCACGCCCTGGCAACGCTTCCGTCGAAGCACCCCGCGAGCGCCTGATCGGCCCATTTCAGAAAGCCGCGCAAAGTGCGGAAAGTTCCCGGTTCCTCGCCTTGAACTTGCGCGTATTCGCTCTATCATCCTGCGCTGTTCAGGGTGCGGTGTCAGCAGCGGCGCCGACTAACGAGGAGAGAGATGCGCAAGCGAGTCGAACCAACCTGCGACGACTGCTATTTCCGCCGCGCGGGTCTCTGCGCCCTCTCCCCGGAGACGCCCTGCCCCACCTTCCGCCCCGAGAGCCGCGGCGCCCTCATGCGCCCGCGCCAGCCGCAGCTCGTCCCGCGCCCACTGGCCGAGGTCTCGGCGCAAGCCGCAGCCTGATCCCCTCGTAAACTTCGCGGCGATGCCGCGCTGGCGTAGGCCCAGTGAGGAACAGGTGCGCGAGTGGCAGCCGCGCTTCTGGGCGCGGCTGATCGTCCTAGTCGTGCTCGCCGCGTACGTGCTCGGTTTCATCCTCGAGAACCGCAAGCAGGTGCATCTCCACTTCGTCCTGTTCACCGCGAGAGTGTCACTGATCTGGCTGATCCTCTGGATCCTCGCGATCGGGGTCGCCGCCGGGGCGCTCCTGCGCCACTCACACCGCCGCGGGCGATCCGACTAGCGCGGCCAGGCGGGCGACGCCCTCCTCGATCTCGGCCGGTGATGCGAAGCTGAAGGCGAGTCGCGCCGAGCTCGGCCCCCCGCCGAAGTCGACGCCAGGGACGAAGGTGACGCCGGCGCCCGTTGCGCGACCGAGGAGGTCGGTCGCAACAGTTCCGGGTAGCTCGAGCCAGAGGAAGTAGCCACCGGCGGGTTGGGACCAGCGAGCGCGGCCGTCGAGCTCGCCCTCGAGCGCCTCGAGCATCGCGTCGCGGCGAGCGCGCAGCACGCCGCGGACGCGCTCGAGATTTGGTTCGAACAGGCCTCTCCGCAGGAACTCCAACACGATCGCCTGGCTGACGAGGGCCGGCGTGATATAGGTCGACGCAACGAGCTCCTCGAGCTCCGGACCGACGCCGTCAGGGACGAGCACGTAGCCGACCCGCAGGCCCGGCGCGATCGTCTTCGAGAACGACGAGCTGTAGACGACGTTGCGGCCGGCGGCGAGCTCGAACACGCTCGGGAGCCGCTCGCCGTCGAACCGGACGAGGCCGTAGGGATCGTCCTCGAACACGATCAGCGGGCCGTCGGCTGCGAGCTCCGCCAGGCGAGAGCGGCGCTCGCGGGAGAGCGTGACGCCGGATGGGTTCTGGAAGGTCGGAATCGTGTAGAGGAACGCGGGGCCACTGGCGATGAGCAACCGTTCGAGCTCGTCGACGTCGAGACCCTGGTCGTCGATCGCGACTTCGTCGAACTCGCTCAGGACCTTGCGTGGCCGGTCGTACGTTGGGCGCTCGATGATGATCCGCCGCCCCCCACCGAGCGCCGCGAGGACGAAATGGAACGCCTGGAGCGACCCGTTCGTGACGACCACCCGCGCCGGATCGACGCCGTGACGCTCTCCGATCCACGCCCGCAGCGGCTCGTAGCCGAGGGTGTGTCCGTACAGGAGGGCGGCGGCGCCGTCGCGCTCGATCGCGACCCGCGCGCAGCCGGCGAGCTCCTCGACCGGCAGGCACTCCGGGGCAGGGACACCGCGGGCGAACGAGATCGTGTTCACGGCGCGAGTGTAGAGCCCTTGCCTGAACTCAGGCGGCCGCCGAAACGGTCTCGGCCTTGTCGGGCCCACGGCCGAGCGCGATCCTGATCGCGGCCGCGCCGGTCCCCGCCGCAACGAGCGAGAGCGCAGCTTCGAGCATCCAGACCGCGGGGTCGCCGAACGTCTTCCGTACCTGAAGACCGATGAACGGCGCCAACGCAAAGCCGATCGCGGCCGTGGCGCCGAAGGCCCCCATGTACGCGCCACGCAGGTCGGGCGGCGCTAACCCGGCAACCGCGGACTGCGAGGTCGGCACCCAGAGCATCTCTCCGATCACGAACAGGACGAGGATCAGGATCACGACCGGCAGCGAGTCGTTCACGGACAGGAGCAGAAACGGCAAGCCCATCAGCGGCAGGCCCACAGCGAGCTTGGTCGCCGCCGGCACAGAGGCAACGCGCTCCGTCAGCCGCAACTGGAAGAAGGTCACGAGGGCGGGGTTGACGATCAAGAGGAAACCCCAGGTGGAGTTCGAGTATCCATGCGATGAGACCAGCGAAATCGGCAGCACGGTCTCGAACGCAACGTAGACGAGCCAGGCGAACACGGCGGAGATCACGAAGAGCAAAAACGGTCGGTCGCGCACGATCACACCGAGCGAGCCCCGGCTGGGCGGCTCCTCCGGCGCGTAGGCGCCCCGCCTCGGCAGGAACAGGAGGGCGAGCAGGAAGCTGAGCGTGGAGAAACAGGCCGCGCCCAGGAAGAGCGCGTTCCAGCTGCCGAGCAGGAGCAGCAGCCCGCCGAGCGGCGGGCCGCACGTGATGCCGAGGTTGGAGGCGACGCGGACGGCCGCGTAGGCGGCCTCGTGCTGGTCGGGCGGGACGACGTCGGCCACGAGGGCCTGGCTCGATGCCTGGCCGAGCGAGAAGCTGAGCCCGGCGAAGCAGAGCACGAGCAGTCCGGCCGTCGTGTTCTCGCCGGCGGCCAGGAATGCGAGCACGATCGCCGTCTGGCCGGCCCAGCCGGCGAGGATGAGCGGCCTCCGCCCGACATGGTCGGACAGATGTCCGCCGGCGTATCCCGACGCGACGCCGATCAGCGCGCTGACGAGGTACGCGAGCCCGAGCGTCGACTGGTCAGCATGGAGCCGCTCGATCGCCCAGATGCCGACGAAGCTCCACATCGTCGACCCTGCGAGGGCGCCGGCGAAGTTGACGGCCAGGACCGGCCGCAGCGCCGGGTTCGTGTCCGTACCGAAGATGAGCCGGTAGAGAACTGCGAAAGGGCGACGCATGAACCGCAGACTGCCAGAGGTCGCTCCGTCATCCCTCCGACGGCAACACCTCGACGAGCTGCGCCTCGCTCCGAGTCCGGCAGCCGGTGAGTCGCCCTACGCGCGCACCGCGCCCGCGACCTCCGCGGCGAGCTGCGCCGCCTCGGTCGGGGTCGTGCCCACCCGGACTCCGTGAGCCTCGAGCGCCTCTTTCTTCGCCTGCGCGGTGCCCGAAGAGCCGGAGATGATCGCGCCCGCGTGGCCCATCGTCTTCCCGGGCGGCGCGGTGAACCCCGCGATGTAGGCGACGACCGGCTTCGTCATCTCCGCCGAGATGAACGCCGCCGCCTTCTCCTCTTCGTCGCCGCCGATCTCGCCGACCAGGACGACGACCTCGGTCTCGTCGTCGGCCTCGAACTTTGCGAGCACGTCGATGAACGAGGAGCCGACGACGGGGTCGCCGCCGATGCCGACGATCGTCGAGTTGCCGAGGCCGAGCTGGGTCAGCTCGTGCCCGATCTGGTAGGTCAGCGTCCCCGAGCGCGAGACGAGGCCGATCGCACCATCGCGGAAGATCTCGGCGGGGATGATCCCGACGTTCGCCTTCCCGGGCGAGAGCGCGCCCGGACAGTTCGGCCCGAGCATCGTGATCCCGCGCGGTTGGATGTAGTTGTAGATCCGCAGCATCTCGTGGGCCGGCAGGCCCTCGGCGATGCAGATGACGGTGCCGATGCCCGAGTCGACGCTCTCGTAGATCGCGTCCGCCGCGAAGCGGGCCGGCACGAAGACCATCGACGTGTT
>Ga0066903_100004162_pt1 | contig 12128 bp, 9 predicted proteins | sample PanSoiMetaGPlot1_FD_67491 | JGI IMG/M metagenome (GOLD analysis project Ga0066903, IMG submission 67491) | Tropical forest soil microbial communities from Panama analyzed to predict greenhouse gas emissions - Panama Soil - Plot 1 (version 2) | ecosystem: Environmental > Terrestrial > Soil >...
GCGCCGTCCTTGTCGAGCTCGACGGCGATCACCTCGCCGACCTGCAGGCGCCGGAAGTAGACCGGGACGCCGGCGGCGAGCGAGCCCAGGTCCGCCGCTTTGACGATGAACTGTCGCCCGGGCGCGTCGGACGTGACGATCGGCGCGTCCTCCAGCCCGGTGAACTCGTGCCGCCGATCGGTCGACTTGCCGGGGTCGACGCCGACGTAGGAGCCGGAGAGGAGCGTCCCGAGGCCGGTCACGCGGCCGCCGACGATGCGTGCCCGCACCACCCAGAACCGGGTGTCCTCCACCAGCAGGTCCGCGGCGCTCTTGACGAGCTCGGCCGTCGCGACCACGCGTTTGCGGTCCTCGCTCAGCGCGATCGTCTTCACCAGCCCGATGTCGACGTCCTTGTACTTGATCTTCGTCTTGCCCGCCTCGAGGCCCTCGGCGGTGAGGAAGGTGATCGTGACCGTCGGGCCACGCTCGAGAATCGCCTTCGCCGCGAGCCAGGCGCCGACGAGCACCGCCACGAACGGGATGATCCAGATGAGCTGCGGCGTCCAGCGGCGGCGCGGCGCGGCCACCGCCTCCGGAAGATCGGGCAGATCCGGCTCGCGCCGTGGGTCAGGCATGCTCCCGCTCCGCCGGGTCCCAGATGAGCCGCGGGTCGAAGCTCTCGGCCGCGAACATCGTCAGCACTACCACCGCCCCGAACGCGATCGCGCCCGGTCCGGGTCTGATGTTCATCAGTCCCCCGAACTGGACGAGCGCGGCGAGGATCGCCGCGACGTAGATGTCGACCATCGACCAGCGCCCGACGAGCTCGACCACCCGGTACAGTCGCGTGCGTTGCTGCTGCCCCCAGGTGGAGCGCCGCTGCACCGAAGCGAGCAGGTAGGTCAGGGCGAGCAGCTTCGCCGCCGGGACGACGATGCTTGCGACGAAGATGATCAGCGCGAGCGGCCACGACCCCGTGACCCAGAGGAACACCACGCCGCTCAGGATGGTGTCGGTCTGCGCGCCGAAGAGCGACCCCGTCTGCATCACCGGCAAGACGTTCGCGGGGACGAAGAGAACGTACGCCGCGACGAGCAGCGCCCAGCTGCGGGCGACGCTCTCCGGCTTGCGGAAATGGAGGCCGGCGCCGCAGCGCGCGCAGGCGAGGTCGTGCGCCGCGCCCGACGCGCGTTGCAGGAGCCCGCAGGCGTGGCAGGCGAACAGCCCCGCTTCGGCTGCCGTCACGGCGGTCATCGCGTCGCCTCAACCTTGGCCCAAAGCGCGCGCGAATCGAACGAGGCGGCCGCGGCAGCGATCAAGAACATCAGCGCGCCGAACGACCACAGTGCGACGCCCGGCACGACGTGCGCGAGATGCGCGAGCTTCGCGAGCGACACGAGGGTGCCGAGCATGAACACCTCCACCATGCCCCACGGGCGCACCGCGTTGACCAGACGGAACACCGCCGGCAAGCTTTTGGGGACGCGTCCCAGCTTGAGCGGCAGCAGCATGTAGATCAGCGCACCGATCTCGAGCGCCGGCATCAGGAAGGTCGTGACGAAGACGAGCCCCGCCACGAGCGCCATATCCTCGTCGTACAGCGTCTGCACTGCGCCGAGCAAGGTCGTCGAGGTCCGCTGGCCCTGCGCTTCCAGTCCGACGATCGGGAAGGCGTTCGCGATCACGAGTAGAACCGCCGCCCCGAGCGCGTAAGCAAGCGTGCGGTCGAGGCCGCCGGGTTTGTCGCGGTAGAGGGTCGCGCCGCATCGCGCACAGCGTACCGTGCCGCGCGGCAGCAGCGCCGCCTCGCGCTGGAGGAGATCGCACTCGTGACAGGCGATCAGCGAAGCGGACATGCCCCTATCGTCGGAACCCGCCGAACCGGCCGCCGCCGAATCCGCCGCCACCGAACCGATCGCCAAAGCCGCCGCTCGCGAACCGATCGCCCCAGCCGCCACCGCCGCCGAATCCGCCGCCGCCGAAGCGATCGCCACCGCCTCCGCCACCGCCGAACCGGTCGCCCCAGCTGTCGCCGCTCGCGCCGCCGAACCGGCTGCCCCAGCTGCTCGAGCCGCTGCCCGATCGATCCCAGCCGCCGCTATTGCTGCTGAAGCTTGACTCGCGGCTCTCGCCGGTGCTCCGCGCCTGCTGCTCGCGATCGGCCCACGACGTGCTGCCCGAAGTGCTTTGCCATCCTCCGCTTGAGGTGTGCTGCTGCCAGCCGCTGTTGGTGCTCCGAGTGACATTGCCGTCGGGACTAGCGTAGTGGTCGTTCTGCGGCACGCCGTCGCTCCAGGTCTTCGTCTGTCCAGTGCGCGCGTTGTAGGTGGTGGCACTGGAGCTCTTGCCGTATCCCTGAGGGCCGGCCGTGGCTTGCACGCTCCGGCTGACCGAGCTGCCGCCCGCCGCGGTCGCCGAGCCGCTCGACGCATACGTGCGTTGCCCGGTCGCGGTGTTGTAGGTTTCGCCGCGGGCGACGGAGCCGGTCCCGCCCGCCGCGGTCGTGCCCGTCCGGGCGTAACTCTGCGAGGCCTGCCCGGTGTACGGGTTGTAGCTTCGCTGCCCGTAGTAGCTGCCAGTGGTTCCGCGAGCGGTGCTGTAGACCCCGCCGCCGTAGGTGCCGACGGTGCCGCTCGCGTTGCTGTACCAGGTGCGCGTGCCGTACGAAGCCCCCGTGCCCCAGTTCCGATAAACGTTCGCGCTCGCCGACCCGCAGCACGGGTAGCCGGCGTAGTACGGGTGGTAGTACGCGCCGCCCCAGTACGGCTCGGCGATCGCGGCGGTCGTGAGCCCCATCGCGAAACCAAACGTGAAGCCGACGGCCGGGTTGTACACCGGCGCCGCCGCCAGGCTGTAGGTGAGCGGCGCCGGGTAATACACCGAGCCGATCCACGGCGTGTAGACGTAGCCAGTGCCGTAGACGACCACGCCGTCGGGCGCGACCACCGTCCCGAGATAACCGGGCGTATAGCCGACGTAGACCGCGGTCGGCGTATAGCCGTAGATGCGTACATACGTCACGTAATGGACAGGGGAGGTCGGCGGGATGGTGTAGATCACTTGCGGCACCGAGGTCGCCACGACCCAAGGACCCGTCACCGCGCTGGCGGTGAACCAGACGCCGCTCGTGACAGCGTAGAAGCTCGACGGGTCGACCTCGATAATCGGCACGCGCGAGTTGACGGCGTACTGCAGCGGCGTGTCGAGGACCGGGCGCCACTCGGGTGGACCGTCGAACACCGGGGTGAATTTCGGTCCGCCGGTGCGCAGGATAGTCGCGTCCTGCGGGACCGAGTTCGCGATCAAAGCCTCCTGCGCCTGCGGCGTGCCCGCCACTGAAGCGAGCACGATGCCGGACGGTCCGTCCTTCGGGATGCGCGCGAAGTCGGCCGGCAGCGCGTTCGCCGCGACGTAGGTCCACGGGCCGTTGATCCCGGGAGCGCGGTACCAACGCCCGGAGATCAGGATGTAATAGTTGTTGTTGGTGGTGTCGATGAGGACGTCGGCGGCCGTGTTGCTCGCCCAAAGGAGCGCCGTGCCGGTGACGGGTACGAAATTCGGCTGGCCTTTGAACACGATGAGCTCGGACGGCGTCTCGGTCACGTAGATCGCGGGCACGCCGTTCGCGAGCGAGGGCTTCGGCGTGGCGTTCGGGCCGCCGTCCAGCATGTCCACCTTCCCGTCCTTCGCGAGCTGCTTCGCGGCGAGGTCCAGACCGAGCGGCGTGATGGAGGCCTTCGACCAGGGCCCGGTCAGCGACTCGGACGAGACCCAGCCGTCGTAGACATGCAGGTAGTAGGTCTTATCGAACCGGGTGCGGGCGATCAGCGCCTGGGTGTTGATGACGCGTTCGAACCGCGTGCCGGAAATCTCCTTGATCACCGGTTGCCCCTCGATCGGCACAAGCAGCGCCGGCCCGTAGCTCACGAGGACGGCCGGCGGGATGTTGTTCACCTGCACGGCTTTGGGCTTCACGGTCTGCGAAGCGGTGAGGGACGCCTCGAGCCGGTTCAGCGAGATCGTGGCCATCGCGCTCGGGAGCGCGCGTTTCAGATCGGAAAGATAGCTTTGCCCGTTGTCCGGCAGCGTCGGAAACTTGATCTCGGTCACCGAAAAGTCCTCGAGGTTCACCAGGCGCGTCCCGCGATCGACTTCGGTGCGCGCCGTGCCGGAGACGACGCCGAAGGTCTGCGCCTGCGAGCCCGTCGGCTTGAGCGCCACGGCCGAGCGGAAATCGAGGGTGTTGCCGCTCCAGGAGTTGATCTGAGGCTGGTAGATGAGCACCAACGCGTTGTTGATCGTGACCTCCCGCGGCCACGGGTCGGCCGGCGGCTGCGCGATCGCGGCGGGCGGCGCCGGCGCCTGACCGAGTGTTAGTGAGGGAAGGGAAAGCGTGCCCGCTGCCGCAAGCACGATGAATTTGACGATAGCTCGATTGCCCATCGGTGCTGCTCCTTGAATTGCCGCCGCTCGCGGGAGCGGCGAGCGAATCATATCGCCCGCCAGCCAAGCGCGATGTCACGCCTTCGGTGGTGGGTGCGCGTTCCTGCCTTCAGAACGACTCTGCTAAGCAGCAGTATTCGCCACGTGACCGTCGCTGGGTATCGGCCTTTGGTCCAACCTAACCGGTACCGGTCCTGCGAGCACGGGCCGATCCCAGTCGAGCAGCAATAGCAGGATCGGACAGTGGGCCCGCAAGCTACCGCCCCGTCACCGGCAGCGTGAGCACCGGGCCCGTGCCGGCCGCGGTGGCCGGCGTCTGCGCGCCGGCGAGAAGCTGCAGCATCTGGAACCACAGCTTGCTCGCCTCGTCGTCGTCGGCGATGTAATACCACCAGCCGCGATACTCGACGGCCACGCGCGCCGGCGCGGGCCGCGCGCTTGCGACCCGGATGCGGATGTCCTGGCCGGCCGGGCCTCGCTCGGGAAAGCGCACTGCGCCCGACGCGGCCTCCGCGGGCAGCTCGATGCTCGCTGCCGCGAGCCGCATGAGCTCGAGGAGCGACCGCGTCTCGATGGCGATCGCCCCCGGGTCCGGCGATCCGACCGAAAGTCGCACCGGGATCACGACGTCGTCGCCCTCGCGGATGGGTCGAGCGATGCCGAGGAGATCGAGGAGCCGCGCCACCTCGCGCGAGTTGTGCGGCGAGTAGCTGTGCAGCACTACCGCATGGCCGGTCTGTGCGCCGGCGAGCCGCACCCAGTAGATCGAGCCCCGGCGCTGCAACGCACCCGCGAGCGCGCCGATCTCCTCGAACCGCGGGTCGGTCACGAGCACCGGCGGGTCAAGGAAGTCGGGATTCCGGAGGTTGTTCACCCGGCGGACGATCGCCATCCACGCCCTGGTCTGGGAGTGCGAGAAGTTCATTATGAGGATGGCGAGGTCGAGCGGGATCTCGGCCGCGAACTGCCGGACCAGGTTGTCGCCGCTCACCGGCGCGTAGCTGATCGTCGGATTCTGCTCCGCGGCCACGGTTGCGGCGAACGGCACCAGGTTGCCCTGGTAGTTGCTCTGCGGGCCGAAGCCGAGGTTCACCGCCCCGGTGCTCCTCAGCGAGACGTTGGCGGTGACCGAGGACACTGTGAGCAAGCCGAGGCTGTCGCCGAACCGCAGGCGCACGATGTTCTGGAGCAGTTGCTCGTCGTTCGTCGTGAGGATCGCGTCGTTGTACGCGGGCCGGCCGGACCGGATGATCTCGGCGCCGAGCCAGGCGCAGCCGGCGAGGGCTACTGCGGCGATGGCCGCCAGGCACCGCTTCATCGCTTGGTTCATCGCTGCGCTCACTTCGTCAGGTCGATGCCGTTGCGCCGGAGTGCACTGTCGAGCTCGAGATTGAGTTCGTGCTGCACCCGCAGCCGCTTGTCGAGAGAGTCGACGAACGCGCAGATCTCGAAACCGAGCGAGCTCGCGCCGAAGCCCACGAAGAAGACCGACGGCGGCGGCTCCGCCAGCACGTCGGCATTGCGCCGCACCGCTTCGAGCATCACCCGCTGCGCCACCGCGATGTCGCTCCCATGCGGCAGGTTGATCTTGATCAGCAGCCGGGTCGTCTGGTTGGAGAGCGTCCAGTTGATCACGCGATCGGTGATGAACGACTTGTTCGGGATGAGGATGTCCTTGTTGTCGAAGTCGACGACCGTGGTCGCGCGCGCGCGGATGCGTGAGACCGTGCCCGAGACATCGCCCACCGTGACGACGTCGCCGATGCGGATCGGGCGCTCGGCGAGCAGGATGAGGCCCGATACGAAATTCGAGAAGATCTCCTGCAGGCCGAAGCCCAGGCCCACGCCGAGCGCCGCGACCAGCCACTGCACGTCGCTCCAGCCGATGCCGATGATGCTGGACGCGGCCACGATGCCGCCGGCGGCGAGAGCATAGCGCGCCACGACCTTGATCGCGTAGGTCGCGTCGGCCTGGATCTCGAGCCGCTGCAGCAGCACGATGTCGAGGAGCGCGCCGACGTTGCGCACCGCGACGGCCGTCACCGCTCCGACGAGGATTGCAAGGAAGAGATGTCCAACGGTGAGCGGTCGAGTAACCTCCTTTCCGTCGACGGCCTCAGTGTAGGTCCACAGCTTGTAGTCACTGATCACCGACAGCGTCGGCACCGCGTCCTTCCACACCCACCACACGCCGGCGATCACGAGCAGCGTGATCAGGACATCGAGCAGCGACCGCGTTTGCTCGCCGATCGCCGCGAGGTCGAGCCGCTGCGGCGCCGCCGCGATCGGCGCGGCTGCATCGGCCTGCCGGCGGGCGACCTCGGCGCGCCGGAGCTGCACCCACAGCGCCATCAGCCCGTAGAGCAGCAGCGCGCCAAGGAGGACGTACAGCGACCACCCCACGCGACCGAAGAAATACTCGGCGGCCACGAAGTACCCCGCGGCGGCGAGCACCGCAATCCCGAGCGGTACCGCAAGCAGCGCCGCGAACCAGAGCGCGTGCAGCGTGACCGGCCAGCTCCGCGGCGCGCGGGCGACGAGTCGCTGCATCAGCGGGCTTCCGCGCCGGAAGAGACGCACGAGAAACAGCGCGAAGACGATCATCGCGAGGTTGAAGATCAGGCGACCGAGGCTCTCGCGGTTGAGATACGGGGCATTGTGGAGCGCGTTCAGGGCACCGACGAGCATCAGCGGGACGAATAGCGCGCTGAAGCGACGCAGCGCGCGGCTGGCGAAGGTCATCGACGCCTCGTCCCAGCCAAAGTGATTGACCGCCACGCCGCACGGGTCGAGCAGCCACGCCAAGGCAGACAGGGCGAGCAAGAGGTGGGCGACGCGCGTGAGGGCAACACCGAGCGCTTGCGCGAAGGCCTGCGTATCGGACGCAACGCCGAGCAGGGTGCCCGCGGTCCACATCACGATCGGTCCGGGCAGCGCGAGGGCAACCGTGATCGCGATCGCTCCCAGCGCGTGGCCGATGCGATAGCGCTCCGGAGTCACGGTGGCAGGCGCGAGCTTCACGAGGCGGCGTTGCAGCCGCCTGCGCCCGGCATAGAGGGCGGCGGCGATCAGCACGGCCGCGGCGGGCCAAAAGGGCCGGCGCGCCGCCTCGTCCCACAAGGCCGCGCCCGCCGCGCGCCAGTTCGCGGGCGACACCGTCCAGGCGAGCGACGGCGCGAGCTCGCTCGCGATGCGAGTTCCGGGGGGCGCGGGGACCCAGAACACGAGGCGGGTCAGCTCCTGCCGCGCCGCCTCGCTCCGCTGCTCGAGGGCGCGCTCGGCGTCGCCCGTTTCGCGCAGCGCCTTGAGGAGCTTCTGCTGGACCTCGTCCAGCTGCGTGAGGAGCTTGTTCTGCTCGGCAAGCCGCTCGCGCACCGCCGCCTCGGCCTGCGCCGCCGGATACGCCCCCAGACTCCTCGCGACTGCACCGTCGAGGTCGCCGAGCTTGGCGAGCGCGCGCTCGGTGCGCAGGTGCGCATCGCTCGCCGCCTCCAGGTCCCGGGCGCGCTCGTCGCGCGCGGCCGTGAATTGCGCCGGCTTGGGCAGCGTGCGCAGGTGCTCGATCACTGTCTGGGCGAGCTCCCCTCCGGGAACGTGCACCTGCACGCTCGCCTCGACCTGCTGCATGCTCGCGTCGAGCTCGCCCTTCGCCTTGCGCAGCCGCGCGAGATCGGCGAGCGCGCCGTCGAGCGCGGTCTTGCTCGCGGCGATCTCGGCCGTCAACACCGCGTTTTCTGCGGCGATGCTGCTCACCGCCTGGGGCTGCTGGGCGAAGCTCGCCCCGGCCGGGTTTGCCGCCAGCACGGTGAGTGCGGCGAGACCGAACCAGGTCCTGTATCGGCGACCCGATCGGTGAGCCCTCATGCTCAAGCGCCTGCTTCGAGTGACGGTCCGAAAAACATCTCGCGCACCTTTTCCGCCCCGATCACGCGGATGAGCTCATGTATGACGCAGTAGTTGAGGATCAGGACTAGCAACACGATCTGGATCCCCCAAAAGTGCGGCCAGACGATCTCGGCGAGCAGCTTCTGGTTGGCGGCGACAAATCCACCGGCGGCTTTCCAGAAGTCGACCAGGCGCTCCAGGTAGTGGATCACGAGCGCGATCAGAAAATAGATCGCCGACTTCCACGCGACGTTGTAGACGAGCGGTTTGTCGGGATACCGGTTGACGATCGGCAACAGGTCCGCGATCAACACCGCCTTCCCGAGGATCAGGGCACCGATGGCGATCTGGGCCGACGAGGCGACCGGAAGCCCGGTCCCTTTCACCATCAGCGCGCGGACCAGTCCGACGATGTTCAGCGCGATGAAGAAGAAGACCGTCGGCGGGATGAGCGCGACGATCTCCTCTTTGATCTTCTCGGATAGCTGGCTCATGGCACCTCAATGCAAGAATGCGAGTAGGTGGCGCACGTTTCGTCGCCCGGCGAGAAGCCGATGAGATTGCGGCGCTCCACGCGGAGAAGCCCGGCGATGCGCCGGAGCGCGTCGGCGATCGCATCGCCCGCGCCCGAGCTTCAGAACTTCCAGTTGAAGTTCGCGGCGATGAAGAAGATCCCGGTGTTGTTGAACGAGCCGACGAGGTTGCCGCGGCCGCCGAGCGCGACCGGTAGCGTGCTCTGCTTGTTGACGTCGAGGTTGCCGCCGTACGCGTACTCGCCCGAGATGCCCCAGTTGAACGTCTTGCTCACCACGTTCTGGGCGCCCACCCCGAAGCGCCACGCGGCGTTGGCGGGGAGCGCCGGCGAGACGTTCGAGCTGTCCTGGAACGCGGAGTCGTAGGCGATGCCGAAGTTGAGGAGCCATGGATCGCTTATGCGATATTGCGCGCCGGCCGCGACGTGCCAGGTGTCCTTGTAGTTCAGGTTCGTCGTCAGACTGATCGGGTTCGTCGTGTCGGAGATGTTGACTTCGGCTTTGCCGAACTTGGACCACTGCTGCCAGCCTACGCTACCGAGCAGCGCCCAGCGGTCGTCCAGCTGGTGGAAGACGCTTCCCATCACGCCTTGCGGCACCTTCAACCCGAGGTCGATGTTGGCAGTCAACAGTCCCCGGTTTGCGAGCACCGTGAAGAGGCCCGGGCCGAGGCCCGAGAACTGAGGCTGCGCCTTGAAGTCGAGGCTGACCTGCGAGTTGTACGTTAGCCCGAACCGCGTGCCGGGACTGAGCTCGTAGAGCAGGCCGAGGTTGACGCCCAATCCCCAGACGTTGTCGTCGAGCTTGAGCTGGCCGTCGGGCAACCCCGGCAGGACGTTGTTGATCGCTACCTGGTTCTTCAGGATCCCGTACATGATGTTCAGGCTCGCGCCGAGCGAGAGCTTGTCGGTGACCTTGTAGGCGATCGAGGGCAGCAAGGACACGCCGAGCAGCGTCCCCTCCTGGACGTAGTATCGGCCGACCCAGTTGCTGTTGTACTTCTCCGAGAGGCCGAAGTTGCCGGTGATGGCGAGGCCGAGCTTGAGCTCGGGCGAGACGCTGTAGCTGAAGAACACGCCGCCACCCGGGAACCAGCCGACAGGGTTGCCGCCGTTGTCGCGGCCGAGCTCCGGCGACGTGCGCGCATCGATCGAGAACTTGAGATCCCCGTAAAGGGCCTGGATCCCGAGCAGGAACTGGTTGCCCTCGAGGCGCGTCATGCCCGCGGGGTTCGTCAGCACGGTCGAAGCGTCTTGCGCGCGTGCGTTGTAACCGGCAGACGCGAGGCCCACGTCGGCGGTGCCGACTTCGTAGAGGATCAGGCCGCCGGCGTGCGGTTGGCTCGCGCCGAGCGCGCTGACAAGACCCGCGACGACGATGAGCGCAGGTTGTTGCCAAGATCTGCGGACTCGCGAAGTTTTCATGGAACTCTCCCTCTTCTATCGACGCGGCCGTCCGTCGAAGGTTATCCTATTCGGAACCTCTGTATGGTCATCCGTTGTATGGAAGCAACTCGGATCGTCGCGATCGGGGTGTTGCTCACCGGCTGCGCGTCGAGCGCGTACTACGTGAACGAGAAGACGGGCGAGCGCATTCCCGCTTTCGGCCCGGCGAAGAACGCGGACCTCGCGGCGTGCCAGGCGGAGTACCAGCGAGCCTTCGCCCAAACGGGTGGGCAGCTCTGGTTCGGCGAGATCGTGCCGGAGTGCATGAAGGCTCGCGGCTGGCGTCGCGAATAGCGGCGGCCGTTCGAGAAGGGTTCGCGTCATTTGCCGGAAGGATCCCCTAGCATGAGTGGCTATTTCGCCGGCGTGCCGCCGAGCTCGCGCACGATCGATTCGTATTCCGCCGACTGGCGCATCAACCGGCCCGCGACCTCGCGCAAGCGGTCGACGTCCTCGGGCGGGAGCACGAAGCTCGTGGGGAGATTCATGAAGTAGTCGCGCTCCTTCGGATCGGGAATCGCTTCGAAGCTGACGTCGAGCACTTCCAAGGTGACCTTCGGAACCTTCGCTTCCGCCTGCGCCTCTGTCGCCCCTGCGCGGCGCGCCTGCTCCACCAGCAGCTCACGCCGCCACTTCCAGACTTCGGCCATATCCTTCATCATCTCGACGGTCTCGAATGAGTAACGGTCGATCGGCACGCCCGAGGCCTGCAGCAACTGAGCGACCGTGCCTGGAGGCGACTCCTCCCGGTCCCAGTCGGTCCGGGGGGACGAGCGGGCGTTCACGACGATCAATACGATCCTCTGTACGACGCCGAAGCCGACCTCGCCGCGAAACGCCGCGCTTGCCGCAAGCTCCTCGATCCCTTCGAGTACCCCGCGCACCCCGATGTTGTCCGCGACGCCGCCGTCCACGAGGTGGATGTAGGGGCGATCCTTGCTGTTCTGGAAGTGCTGCATCTCGCGATAACGCTGCACCGCGCGTCCCGACGGCCGAGGGCGGTTCTCGGGGTTAGCGACATCTTTCACCCAGGCCTGGTACTGATAACCGCAGGTGCCGCCGTAGTTGTTGAAGGTCACCGCCGACAGCACGACCGGGACCGCAGAGGACGAGGCCGCCGCGCGCGACAGGCGAACCTTGTTCAGGTCCGAGCAGAGCAGGTCGAAGTCGTTCTGGAAAAACGCGAGCCGCGATCCGGTCGAGATGTCGGTGCCGGTCGCGATCGCGACCGGCCCGGGCTTGTCAAGCAGATCGCCGAACGTGGCCCCCTCGAACAGGATCTCGTCGTAGTACTCCGCGGCGAGCTCCGAGCGCCCGGCGCTCCCGCCGACGAACTTCCACCAGTTGAACGGGTTCATGCCTCGCGCGAGCAGCGCTCCCTGCACGTCGCGCTTGAGGAAGCGCTGCTCGTACTCGGAGAACAGCCGGTCGCCGTAGAGTGCGTACGCAAGCGCCGTGAAGCTTCCCCCTGACACGCCCGTGATCAAGTCGACTTCGTCGATCAGCCGGCGGCGCTTCCCATCGACGACGATCTCCGTGCGGTGGAGCTCCTCCAGTGCGCCGTACGAGAACGCCGCCGCCCGCGTGCCGCCGCCGGAGAACGACAGCACGAGCAGCGTGTGCGGATCGTTGTTCTGGCGCTTCGGGATCAGGAGATAAGGACGGTAACCGGCCTTCGGATCGACATGAGTGATCGGCTCATTGATCGGCCGGCTCGCGCAGCCGGCGAGGGCCGTGGCTGCGAGCGCGCAGACGATCGCTCGATCAAGACGCATGGATCGCCTCCTCAACTGAGGGTCGTCATGTCCGGCGCATCGGTCGGCGCCACGGCCGACTCATC
>Ga0066903_100004163_pt1 | contig 12128 bp, 15 predicted proteins | sample PanSoiMetaGPlot1_FD_67491 | JGI IMG/M metagenome (GOLD analysis project Ga0066903, IMG submission 67491) | Tropical forest soil microbial communities from Panama analyzed to predict greenhouse gas emissions - Panama Soil - Plot 1 (version 2) | ecosystem: Environmental > Terrestrial > Soil >...
ACGTTATCTCCGCCGAAGGAGAACGGTCATGCCTTTCCTGCTATGGATTGTGTATCCGTATTCCATTTGCATGGGCTGCTGCACCCTGATGCTCGAGTCCCTGCGGCCGGCCCCGGCCTTGCAGCCCGTGCGCAAACCGTCGGCGCGAAACCTGATCGACTGAGCCTCCGCGCTCTTCCCGGCGAATCGAACGGTGCTAAGCTTGCGCCTTGCGCCGCAAGCAGTGGCTCGCTTCGTCGACGGAGGCGCTCAGTGGGTAATCGGGCGATCGCTTCGTGCGTTGCGATCTCTGTGGTCGCGCTGTGGCTCGTCGCCGCTGCCGCGCCGGCCTGCGCCCAGACCGTCGCGACGTTCACGCGCAACCCGTCCAATCCGATCCTGCGCGGCGTGCGCGTGGGCAGCGAGGTTGCCGCCAAGGCGCTCGGCGCGCAGATCGTGCATTTCATCCCACGCAGCGAGTCTGCGGCCGAGCAGGTCGGCCTGATCGACGAGGTGGTGCGCAGCAAGCCGGACGCGGTCGTGCTCGCCCCGTTCGACCCCAAGGCCATGGTGCCGGCGGTCGAGCGGCTCAACGCCGCCGGCATCGCGGTCACCAACGTCAACGAGCGCCTCGCCGGGGGCGAGGTCGTCGCGTACGTGGGCACCGACGATTACGCGCTGGCGCTCGCGACCGCGCGCTACCTGATCGACGCCATGGGCCGCAAGGGCAACGTGGTGATCCTCGAAGGGCCCGACAATCTGCCCACCAGCATCGCGCGGGTGAAGGCCTACCGTGACGGGATCGCGGCTTCTCCCGACGTGAAGCTGCTCGCCTCCAAGGCGGCAAACTATGCGCGCGCGCCGGCGGTCGACGCCATGCGCAGCCTGCTGCGGCTCCATCCGCAGATCGACGGCGTGCTCGCCGCCAACGATCCCATGGCGATCGGCGCGGTCGAGGCGCTCAAGGCCGCCGGCCGCAAGGCGCTGGTGGTGGGAATCAATGCGAGCCGCGAGGTGATCGAGCTGGTCAAGTCGGGTGAGCTGCTCGGCAGCGGCGACTACAACGGCTTCATGCAGGGCTGCCTCGCCACCGAGATCGCGCTCGCCCATCTGCGCAAGCAGCCGACGCCCAAGGAGATCGGCCTCAAGGCGGTGGTGATGGACAAGACCAACTACCAGGCCTACGAGACGCCCATGGAGCAGCGCACGTGCCCGACGCTGGAGAGCGCCGCGGCGCGATGAAGGCCGAGGGAGGCAACGATGGTGTTGTGGACGACGCTCCTGGTCATCCACAGCCTGCTCGCCGTTGCGCTCCTCGGCGCGATCACGCACCAGGCGGTGGCGCTGTGGTGGCCGGTGCGCGCCCCGTCGGGCTCGTTCGTGACGCGCTACCGCGCCGTTCCGAGCGCGTCCTACGTGTGGGCCGTCATCGTGCTCTACGTCGTCACCTTCGTGATGGGCGCGTGGATCTACACCCATTATCGCTACACGGCGCGGCTCGCGCTGGAGCAGCTGCGGTTCTTCAAGGTCGTGGGCTCTTTCGAGCTCAAGGAGCACGTCGCCACCATCGGGCTGATCCTGCTGCCGGCCTATTGGGCGGCGTGGCGCAACCCCCGCTCGGCGGATGAGGCCGCCGCGCGCCGGCAGATGACGCTCGCGCTCGCCCTGGTCGTGTGGGCCAACTTCCTCATCGGTCACGTGGTCAACAACGCCAGGGGCTTCGGCTCATGATGGCGACCGACAAGGCCGCGATCTTCGCCGTCACGTTCACGGTCGCGTGCGCGGCGCTCTACACGGTGTGCACGGAGCTGAACCTTCCGCTGCTGACGTATCATCCGGTGATCGGCGAGATCGACCTGCTGTGGACGCCCGAACGCAGCGGCCCGGCCATGTACTGGTACGGCTGGATGCTGAGCGCCCTGGTCGGGGCGGCGGCGCTCGCCTTCATCGCCAGCCTCGCGCCCGAAGCCTGGGTGCAGCGGGCGATCGCGTTCGCGTCCGTCGCGGCGGCCGCCTATCTCGTCGCCTACAGCCTGTCGCTTGTCGTCTACGACAAGGCGACCATTGAGCTGGAGATCCTGAAATCGCGTTGGCCGTCGCTGATCGCCGCGGTGGCGATCGCGGCGCTCGCCGTCGCCTGCATGCCCGAGGCGTGGCACCGCCGGCTGTGGCCGGGTTGGGCCTGGCTCGTGCCGGCCGGCGCCCTGACGGTCCTCGGCTACTATCTCGTTCCCTACTTTACGCGGTAGTATTGCGATGCATGATGGCGCGAGGCAGGACGCGATGACATTCCCGTTCCGGCTGATCGGCTGGAGGACAGGCCTGCGCCGGGCGGCGGTCGCCGCCGCGGCCGCAACCCTTTCGGTCGCGGCCTGGGCAGGCGGCTCCGGGTTCGGCGATGACGACGACGACAGCGCGGAAGCGGGCCCGTCCTATTTCGGCTTCGTCCGCGACACCAGCGGCGCCACCGTTTCCAATGCCAAGGTCACCGTGTCGCTGAAGAACCGGATCAGCATCGTTACGCGCACCGACGCCCTCGGCACCTACAAGGTCCCGGGATTCGGACGCGAGACCGATCCCAACGAGATCGAGGTCTCGTGCGGCAAGGACGGCTACCGGCAGCTGCGCGTGGTGCGGCGCTCCACGCCCAGCGCCGATCCGAAAATCCCGATCGAGACCGAGTGCACGCTGCAGCGCCTGTGAACGAGAGGCGGGAGGGGAGGTCCATTTTGCGAAAAGTCATGCTGCCGCTGATCGCGCTTTCCGGCTTGGCGGTAGCCGCCGCCTGGTCGGCGCGCGCGGGCGCCGAGAGCGCGTACGGCGATGCCAATGCGCAGCCCGCGCCATTCAACCCGCAGATGGCCGCGCTCATGAGCATGCTGATCCAGCCGCGCCACGCCAAGCTCGGCCTGGCCGGAAATGCGGAGAACTGGCCGCTTGCCGCCTATGCGCTGAAAGAACTCCGCCAGGGCTTCGCGGTCGCCGCCAGGGCGGTGCCGCGCTGGAAGGGCCTGCCGGTGCCGGAGCTGATCGAGGCCGCGGTGGACCAGCCGATCAAGCTCATCGACTACGCGATCAAGCTCCAGTACCGCCGCCAGTTCGATGAGGCCTATGGCCGCCTGACCGAGGGATGCAACGCCTGTCACGCCACCACCGAGCATCCGTTCATCGTCATCAAGGCGCCGGACGCCTCGGCGTTTCCCAACCAGGAATTCGAGCCGAAGCGATAACGCGGTCCCGATCATTGCGGCGGGTAGCCGACGAATGCTATCGGCAAGCGACCCGCTGAGATCCACCTCCATCGGGTGCTTGATCGCGCGTCGCGCGGCAATCAGGAGAGGCGTCGATGCGATTTCCCCGCCGTCGGTTTCTGCGTCTGGCCGCTGCTGCTGCCGCGCTGCCGGTCGTGCCGCGCTTCGCGTCGGCGGAGAGCTACCCGACGCGTCCCGTACGCGTGATCGTGCCCTTCGCGCCGGCCGGACCCGCGGACGTGCTGGCACGGATGATCATGCTGAAGCTGACCCAGAGCCTCGGCCAACAGTTCTATATCGAGAACCAGGCGGGTGCCGGCGGAAATCTCGGCATGGGGGCCGGCGCGCGCGCCACCCCCGACGGCTACACCATCACGGTCGTCAGCACGAGCTACCTCGTCAATCCCAGCCTCTATGCGCGAATTCCCTACGACCCGTACAAGGATTTCGCGCCGGTCACGCTCGCGGCCGTCTCTCCCAACGTCCTGGTGGTCCATCCATCGATCCCGGCAAACAACGTCAACGAGCTGATCGCGTTTCTCAAGGCCAATCCCGGCAAATACAGCTTCGCCCATGCCGGAAACGGCACCACGCCACAGCTTTCCGGGGAGCTGTTCAAGCAATCGCAGCATCTCGACGTCGTGTCCGTGCCGTTCAACGGATCGGCTCCCGCCATACAGTCAACGCTTGCCGGGCATACACCGATCGCCTTCACGGTGCTCACGCCGGCGGTGCCACAGGTCAAGGAGGGAAAGCTGCGTGCTCTTGCCGTTACGACGGCGAAGCGCTCGCCCGCTTTGCCCGATGTGCCGACCTTGGCGGAATCCGGGTTACCCGACCAGGACGCCGATACGATGATCGGAATTCTCGTTCCGGCCCACACGCCCCAGCCGGTCGTCACGCTGCTCCACGGCGAAATTCACAAATGCATGGGCCAGACGGACGTGCAGGAAAAGATGGCGGCGCTCGGGTTCGAGGCGATCGCGAGCACGCCCGACGAGTTTGCCGCTCGAATTCGCAGCGATATTCCGAAATGGGCGAAGGTGATTGAAGCCGCCCACATCAAGGCGGAATGAGTGATCCGCAGCGCGATCGCGGCTCTCATCTATCTGAGCGCGTGCCAGGCGGCCGCCGGCCAAGGCCTCACGCTGCGCTATGCGCAGGCCTATTCGGCGCTCCGCAGCATTTTCGCGTTGCCGCTCCTGGTGGCCGAGCGCGAAGGCTATTTCGTGCGCGAAGGCTTGAGCTTCAGCATGCTTCCGGTGCCGGGCGGCGGCGAGCGGCTGGTGGCCGCGCTGCACGACGGCACCGCCGATATCTGCCACGTGGCGACGCCGTTCCTGATCCAGGCGGCGCTCAAAGGCTCCGATGCCGTCGCCGTGGCGGCCGAGTTCAACAACCCGGTGTACAGCCTGGTCGCCAAGCCGGAGAACCGCACCTATGCGGATCTCAGAGGCAAGTTGATCGGCGTTGCGGCGGAGAACGGCTCGATCACGCTTTCCATCCGCAAGCTGCTGGCGCTCAATGGCCTCGGCCGGGACGACTTCCGCACCCGCTTCGTCGACGGAACGCCGGCGCGCCTCGACTGCCTGACGGCGGGCGACTGCGCCGCGGTCCCGCTCGGCCAGCCGCAGGATTTCGTGGCCATGCGGCGAGGTTACCGGCTGCTCGGCTTCTCCACCGACGCGGTACCGGAATATCTCTACACGGTGACCGCGGCGCGGCGTGGGTGGGCAGCCGCCAATCCAGACGTGCTGGTGCGCTACGTGCGCGCGCTCGCCGCGGCGTTCGGGTACATCCGCAATCCCGCCCACCGTGCCGACGTGGTGCGGACCATCGTCGAGACCACCGGGTTTGCGCCCGGGAATGCCGAGCTCACCCTTGCGCTCTACTTCGAGCCGGACCGCGGCGTCCTGCCCAAGGCCGGCGAGATCAGCCTCGAGGGCATGAAGCAGGTGATCGCCCTGATGGGCGAGGGCGGAACCCTTGCCGAGCCGCTGCCGCCGCCCGACCGCTTCGTCGACCTGCAGTTCCTGCACGCTGCCGGGATTCAGTAGGACCAAATTGGTCTAAACTCGTCCGGGGCGGGCGCAGGGCCCGTCGGTGCGAAATGGTACGCCCATGATCAGGAGCTTCCACGTCCTCTATGTCGGCCAGATCGAGCTCGACAATATCGGCCTTTCGGGCACTCCGGCAAACGACCGGCGCTATTCCGACGAGCGCCTGCGCGAGGTGTTCGACACCGCGCGCGACGTCGCGCAGCTGATGGACGAGCTCGGCTACGACGTCCTGTGGACGGCCGAGCACCATTTCCAGCGCGAGGGCTACGAGTGCTTCCCCAACCTGATCCAGCTTGGTTTGTGGCTCGCCACCCAGACCCGGCGCCTCAAGTTCGGCTGCGCCTTCAACGTGCTGCCCATGTGGCATCCGATCCGGCTGGCGGAGGACTACGCCATGGCCGACATCGTCACCGACGGCCGAGTCATCATGGGGGTCGGCCGCGGCTACCACACGCGCGAGGTGGAGACGTTCGGCGCCCCGCTGCTCGACGCGGAGGCCAACCGCGCGCTGTTCGAGGAGCAGCTCCAGCTCCTGCTCAAATGCTTCAACGAGGGTGCCTTCCACCACAAGGGCCGCTTCTACGAGTGCCCGCCACCGGTCGACTACCGCGGCTATCGCCTCGAAGAGATCACCATGGTGCCCCGGCCCAAGCACCTGCCGGTGGAAATCTGGATGCCGATCGCCAGCGGCAAGACCATCGACATGATGGCGCAATACGGCCTGAAGGCGATGGTGACCCTCAATGGCGAGAAGATCCTCGACGACGTGGTGCGCGCCTATCACGCCGCGTGCCTGCGTCACGGCCGCGAGAAGCAGCTCGGCGAGGACATGATCTGGGGCGCCGGCATCTACCTCGCGGACAGCCGTGAGGAGGCGATCCGGCGGCTCGAGCCGGCCCACGACGAGCGTTTCAAGTGGTTCGCGCCGTTCGGCTTCGTGCGCTACGCCGACGCGGAGGGGCGGACCTGGGGCTCGCCCGGCGCGCCGGCGCGCGTCCCCTCCCTGCGCGACGGCGTGCAGCAGAAGGCCTGGCTGTGTGGGCCGCCAGCCGACGTCATCGACGGCATGCGCGCGGTCGCGGACAAATATCCGGGATTGACCAATTTCATGATCCACTGGGCGGAAGGCCTCTCGCCCGCGGAGTTCAAGGAGCAGCTGCGCTGGTTCGCCAAGGACGTGATGCCGGCCTTCAAGGCGGAAGCGTAATTCATCGTAGGGTGCGCAAAGGCGCGCTCCTTCAGCGCGCCGTGCCAACGCACAGGCCTTCGTGATCGGCGTGGGCACGCTTCGCGTCGCTGCGCTCCGCTCCGCTTTGCCCACCCTACATTCGCTACCAATTACTGATCTGGCTGCGCAGTGCGGAACAGGTCAGCGAACTGGCGCAGGTCGGCGGCGCCGACGTCGGAGACCGCCCAGTAGGCGACGCCGTCCGCACTCCAGCGCAGCACATTGTAGCCGCCGGCCGTGCGCAGCGACGGGCCTGAGCTGGTGCCCTCCGCCGCCGGCAGCTCCACCAGGCTGATGAGGTGCTGGCGGTGGCGGTAGACCAGGGTCGGCACAGCCTTGCGGCCGACCACGTCGAGCCGTCCACCCACCAGCGGGAAATCCGCCTTGGCGAGGTCGATCACCCGCGGCGCCTGCGGGATACGCCCGTTGAACCAGGGCTTCACCGTGTGGCGGTCCGAGGAAGCGACGTCGATCGGCTGCGGCGCCATGAGGGCGCGGATATGCGCGGCGACCACAGCTTCGCGCACCTCGTCGGTCGGCTGCGGCGCGAGCGCGAGGAAGGTCGTGCCGCTCGCCAGCACCGCAGTGACCGCGATCGAGGCGGCGAGCGCGCGCCACGACGGCTGCGCACGCGGCCGCCGCATGCCGACCGCGGCCTCGATGCGCGCGCGCAGCGCCGGTGACGGCGTCTCGCGCGGCAGCCGCTCGCGCAGGAGCTGCTGCAGCGCCTCGACCCGCCGGCACTCGGCCGCGAGCGCCGGATCGGCCGCGATCCGCTGCTCCACCGCCAGCGCATTGGCGGGATCGAGCTCGCCGTCCAGGTAGGCATGGACGAGGAGCTTCGGATCCTCGGGGCTCATCGAGCGGGTCATGCATCCTTCCTTCCGATGGTCGCGATCAGCCGTCCGCGTCCGCGCGCAAGCCGCGACATGACGGTTCCGATCGGCACGCCGGTCACTTCGGCGATCTCGCGGTAGCCCAGGCCCTGAACGTCACGCAACACCAGTGCCTCGCGGAACGGCGTCGGCAGGGCAGCGATCGCCGCGGTGAGGCGCGCTGCGTCGGCCTCGGCGATAAGCGTCGCCTCCGGCGTCATGGCCTCCGCATCCCCGGAGACAGCCTGCGCCGTCTCGACCGCCTCGAGGTCGTCCATGGCGACCTCGGCGGCGGGGCGATTCTTGGCGAGCCAAGTGTACGCCGTGTTGCGCACGATGGTCAGCACCCAGGCGCGGGCGCTGCCGTCGGCATAGCCGCGGATGGCGCGAAAGGCGCGCAGGCAGGCATCCTGCACAACGTCCTCGGCGTCGGCGCGGTTGCCGGTGATCCAGCGCGCCAGCGCGTAGGCGTCGCCGAGATGCGGCAGCACCACCTGGGCAAAGCGTGTCCTGTCGTCCCCGGTCACCATGGCGGTTTTAGCATCCTGGCCCTGGGCAGGAAGCGAGACAATGCGCAGGTGATCGGGCGGCCGCTCCCTGCGGCCGGATGGCGGTCGGTCGGTATCGGCGCCGGCAACGGTCATCACCTCTCCTTGCGGGCCCGATTGCCGGGCCCGCCTCCATCGCAACCGTCATTTTCGGTTCAAAGACCGGGACGCGCGGCGATTTATTCCCGGCCGGGGCTATCGCCCGGCCGCCGCCGGACCGGCCACAGGCTGCAACCTATGGATCGCGCGAAAAACTCCCGAGCCCGGGAATAAAACGGCGCCAAGCCCGGTCCCGGTGGCAGCCAGGGTCGTCTCGACCCGGCTCGTTCGACTTCGCGACCACAAAGGGAGTCTCGGCATGCTGACCACGACTCGACGCGGCCTCGTCATCGGAGCAGGGCTCGCCGGAATGGCGTTCGGCCTCGACAAACGCCTGGCCTTCATCGCGCCCGCGCAGGCGCAGAAGACGCCGGATCCGGCGTCCGGTTTCCACACCTACAAGGTCGGCGCGGCGACCTTGACGGCGCTTTACGACGGCATCTGGGAGAAGGCGCACGACCCTGCTTTCATCGCCAATGCCAGCGTGGCGGAGACCAAGGAGGCGCTCGCCGCCGCGGGATTGACCACCGACTTCGTGTCCATTCCGTTCACGGTGCTGGCGGTGCAGATCGGCAACCGGCTGATCCTGTGCGACTCCGGCACCGGCGGCCAGGTGCAGCCCACCGCCGGAAAGATGATGGCAAACATGAAGGCGGCCGGTCTCGACCCCGCCAAGGTCGACACCATCCTGATCTCCCACTTCCATCCCGACCACATCTACGGCCTGATGGCCAAGGACACGAACGCGCCGGTGTTTCCGCAGGCCGAGATCGTCGTCACCGCGACCGAGTACAAGTGGTGGACGGATCCAGCCGTGGTCGACAAGCTGCCGGAGGCCCGCAAGGGGCTTGCCCGCCGCATCCAGGCGGTGTTCCCCACCTGGAAGAACATGCGCCAAGTGGAGGGTGATGTGGAGGTCGCGCCCGGCATCCGGCTGGTCAACACGCCCGGCCACACGCCTGGCCATACCGCCTTCCATCTCGCCTCCGGCGGCCAGCAACTGATGATCTCCAGCGACACGTTCTATGTGCCGGCGCTCACGGTCGCGCATCCGGGCTGGCATGGCAGCTATGACCAGAACGGCCCGCTCGCCGAGGCCTCGCGCCGCAAGCTCGCCGACCGCATTGTCGCCGACAAGCTTGCGGTCGCTGGCTATCACTTCCCGTTCCCGGGCTCGGGCACCATCGAGAAGGATGGTAGCGGCTACGCCTTCGTGGCCGCCAAGGCGTAAAGCTCGATGCCTCGATGCAGCGGCTCCGCCGCTCTCTGAATTGTGATAAGGGAGGCGGCGGAGGAGGCGCCCATGAATCGAGAGCTGCCTGCGACCCTTAGCCTGGTGGGCAGGGTGCTCCTGGTCATCATCTTCCTGCTCGAGTCATGGGTGAAGATCACCAGCTACGCCGGCACCGCCGCCTACATGGAGCGGTTCGGCGTGCCGGCGATCCTGTTGCCGCTCGTGCTCGCGCTCGAGATCGCTGCGCCGGTGCTGATCATCGTCGGTTGGCAGGCGCGGCTGGCGGCGCTCGGGCTCGCCGGGTTCTGCCTGCTCACGGCCATCTTCTTCCACGCCGACTTCAGCAACGCCAACCAGGAGCTCCATTTCTGGAAGAACGTGGCCATGGCGGGCGGCTTCCTGGTGCTGGCCGCCAACGGCGCCGGCCTCTGGTCGCTCGATGCGCGATGGGAAAAGGCGAGTGGGTAGTGATTGGCGAATGGCGAGTGGCGAATAGCGAGTAGCGAATAGCGAAAACCCCTCGCCCCGCCGCCTTCGCTTCGCTGCGGCGGCCACCCTTTCCTGCAAGGGGAGAGGGTTTTGAGGTTGCGGCACCGCCTGTACTGAGCGCTGCTGCACGGACGGTGAGGTCCATCGACTTCAGCTCCACCGCTTGCATGGGCGGTGAGGTTCACGGTGAAGTCGTGCAGCAGTCTCCAAAACCTCTCCCCTTGCGGGAGAGAGCCTGCCCCGGGCTTGATCCGGGGGTCGCCGGCAAAGGTCGCCATCGCGCGTACGCGCGATGGGGTGACCCGTAGCCGGCGGGGTGAGGCGTTTTTGCTATTCGCTATTCGCTATTCGCTACTCGCCATTTGCTACTCGCTACCCGCCGCTCACCGGGCCGCTTCGGCGATGTCCTTCTTGAGATCCGCCAGCTCCTCGCAGCCGTTCGGGCACAGCTTCTCCAGCTGCGCCTGCATGGCGCGCGCCTTGTCCAGCTCGCCGGTCTTCACGTACAGCTCGCCCAGGTATTCGTGCGCGCCCTTGTGGTTCGGGTCGAATTCCAGCGCCTTGAAATAGAAGCTGCGCGCCTGCCCGTAGTCGCCCATGTTGCGCAGCGAGAAGCCGAGAAGGTTGTAGACGTCGGCGTGCTGGTGGGTGGCGGCGAGCTCTTGGAGCTCGGCAACCGCGCTCGCCCAGCTCTTGGCCTTGATCTTCGCCCGCACGCTCGCGAGGTCGGGCGCATCCTTGGACGTCATGGTATCCACCGCCGACGCCGTGCCGGCCATGAGCAGGGATGCGACGACGGCAAGCAGGGCGAGCTTCGATTTTGCACGCGGCATTTTGTGGCTCCTGTCGTTGACAGCATGCGGGTTGCCGGAACGCCGGCCGATGCTGACCGGACTCTTTGCCGCGGCGCTTTATTCCCGCCGCCCAATCCCCGCCGAAGCGGAGGTTGCGCCAAAGCCTGCCAGTGCCGATATTGCCGTCGACCGCAGCCGTCGAGGAGGCGCCCACATGCACTCCCATTCCATCGACGCCTATCGCCATGCCCACTTCTTCCTCGGCGAGGCGCACGGGCGCAACGAGCGCCGCATGTGGATCGTGGTCGCGATCTGCGCCGCCATGATGGCGGCCGAGATCGTCGGCGGCGTCTGGTTCGGTTCCGTCGCGCTGGTGGCCGACGGCCTGCACATGTCGACCCACGCGGGCGCGCTGCTCATCGCCGCGCTGGCCTATGCGTATGCGCGGCGCTATGCCGGCCACGACCGGTTGGCGTTCGGAACCGGAAAGCTCGGTGACCTCGCCGGCTTCGCCAGTGCCATCGTGCTGGCGATGATCGCGCTGCTGATCGGCTACGAGAGCATCGAGCGGCTGGTGCATCCGGTGGCGATCGCGTTCGACCAGGCAATTCCGATTGCCGCGCTCGGCCTCGGCGTCAATCTCTTGAGCGCCTACCTGCTGCGCGAGGATCACCCGCATCATCACCATGATGTCCACGACGCCCACGACGGCCCGGGGCACCGACACGGGCACGATCACGCCGCGCACGGGCGCGATCACAATCTGCGTGCCGCCTTCGTCCACGTCGCCGCCGATGCCGCGGTCTCGGTTCTGGTGATCATTGGCCTCGTGGCCGCGCGCCAGCTCGATTGGCCGTGGATCGACCCGGTTCTCGGCCTGGTCGCGGCCGGCGTCATCCTCAGCTGGTCGTCCAGCCTCGTCCGCTCGGCGGGCGCCGTGCTGCTCGATGCTTCGGGCGACCCGGCCCTGTCGGCGCGCATTGCGGCCCGCCTGGAGCGGGAAGGAGACCGCATCTCCGACCTGCATCTGTGGCGTCTCGGTCCGGGTCACATGGCGGCGATCATCTCGCTCGTCTCCGATCATCCGCAGAGCCCGGCGTGCTACAAGGAGCAGCTCGCGGATCTGCCTGGCCTCTCCCATGTCACCGTGGAGGTCGAGCGCTGCCCCGGCTTGCACGGGACGGTCGGCGCCTAGCCCGCATTTCAGGGCTTTTTTGAACCCAAAGTTGGCAATCAGACTCAACGGCATGGTGCGAAATTCGCGTTCGGGCACTCGCACGACGCACGGCGCCTGGCCCGGGAACCTTTGCCCATGCTCGCCGTTTGCAACCCCGGGGGCTCCCTGGAGACGATTCCGACCCATGAATGCGCTGTCGCGCGAACCTGCCGCGCAGCCCGAGACGATCCTGATCGTCGAGGACGAAGTGCTGATTCGCCTGGAGCTCGCGGATTATCTGCGCGAATGCGGTTACCAGGTCCTCGAGGCGGTCAATGCCGACGAGGCGCTCGATGTGCTCCGCTCGGACCGCAAGATCGATCTGGTGTTCTCGGACGTGCACATGCCGGGCTCG
>Ga0066903_100004164_pt1 | contig 12127 bp, 10 predicted proteins | sample PanSoiMetaGPlot1_FD_67491 | JGI IMG/M metagenome (GOLD analysis project Ga0066903, IMG submission 67491) | Tropical forest soil microbial communities from Panama analyzed to predict greenhouse gas emissions - Panama Soil - Plot 1 (version 2) | ecosystem: Environmental > Terrestrial > Soil >...
CGAGTCCCAGCTGATCGTCGACGAGTCGTGGGCGCTCTCCGGACGATCCGGCCGCTTCCAGTGGCCGATCCTCTTCGGCGCGGGGCTCCTCTTCTACGCCCTCTGGGTCTCGAGCACCGCCGTCGGGGCCTTCGTCGGGAGCACGCTCGCGAATCCGGAATCCCTCGGCCTCGATGCCGCCTTCGCCGCGCTCTTCCTCGCGCTCGCGGCTCCGTACATCCGGGGCCGCCGGGCGGTCACGGCATCGCTGCTCGCTGCGGCGATCACGCTCGTGTTGCTGCCGATCGCGCCACCGGGAGTGCCGTTCATCGCTGCCGCTGCTGCCTGCCTGCTGGGGCTGCGGAGATGAGCACGGCGTGGCTCGTCATCGTCGTCGTCGGCGTCGCCTCGATCCTGTTCAAGGCCGCCGGACCGGTCTTCCTCGGCGGCCGCGCCCTGCCACCCCGCATGGTCTCGGTCGTCTCGCTCATCGGCCCGGTGATGCTCACCGCTCTCGTCGTCACCCAGACGGTCGGCGGCGATCAGGAGATCGTCATCGACGCGCGACTTCCCGGGGTGGCCGCCGCTGCGGTCGTCGTTCGGCTCGGGGCACCCGTCGCCGTCGCCATGCTCGTCGCCGCCGTCGTGACCGGAACGATCCGGCTCGTGGCCTAGCTGCGCTAGCGGGCGCGCCGCAGCTGTGACCCGCCGCGCCAGAAGACGGCCACGGCCGCGACGGCCTGCGCGACGACGCTGGCGGCACCGATGAGGAGAAGCCAAAGCCGTGCGTGTCCCATGCTCGTAGTAATCGGCACGTGAGGCGGCTTGTCGAGACCGTCTGGCCGCGGACCGTGCCGGAGGCGGGGTCGATCTCGCCTTCCGGCTAGGCCTCGTCCCGTTCGCTCGGCGGGCGGAACGCGGCGAAAGGGTCCGTGACCTCGAGCCGCCGCGACTGAAAGCGAAACGTCGCCGCGGGGCGGCCTCCGCCCGGACCATGGCTTCGGCGCTCGCCCGTCGCCTCGATCGCACCTCTCCTCAGGAGCACGCGCTTGAGGTTCGTGGCCGAGACGTCGTACCCGAGTGCGGCTGCGTAGACGTCGCGGAGCTCAGCGAGCGTGAACGCCTCGGGGGCGAGAGCGAACCCGACGTTGGAGTACGAGAGCTTTCCCCGGAGTCGTTCGCGCCCGGCGAGCACGATCGAGCCGTGGTCGAACGCTGTCCGCGGCAGCTCGTCGACAGGGAACCAGCGCGTGTCCTCCGGCACGTGCGGGTCGAGCTCAAGAGGGACGAGCCCCAGGTACGCGGTCGCGATCTCGCGGCGCTCGGGATGCCGCTCGGGATCACTCCACGTCGCGAGCTGCTCGAGGTGCGCCACCTCGCGCACGTCGACCTTCGTCGCCAGGTGGCGCAGGATCGACGCCTCCAGCGTCTCCTCAGGCGCGAGGGCGCCCCCGGGAAGCGACCACGCACCCTGGAACGGCTCGCGAGCGCGTTGCCAGAGGAGCACCTGGAGCGCGTCGGCGCGCACCTGGAACACAGCTGCAAGGGCGGTGTGGGCTGAGGGGTTCGGCGTGGTAGACTCGGCCATCGAGGTTATTGCCTATGAGGCGAAAACTACCATGAGGGCCGACCGGACGACTCCTTCCAGGCGTCAGGTGGACGTGCTCGTCGTCGGCAGTGGCGTCGCGGGCCTCTTCGCCGCACTGTGCGCAGCCTCCGACGCCGACGTGCTCGTCCTCTCCAAGGGAGGCGTTCTTGCCTCGACGAGCTCGCTCGCGCAGGGCGGGATCGCAGCCGCCGTCGGCCCGGGCGACTTTCCACACCTGCACGCCGAGGACACGCTCGCCGCCGGGCGCGGGCTCTGTCGGCCGAGCGCCGTTCGTGTCCTCACCGGGGAGGCGCCCGCTCGAATCCGCGACCTCGAGGAGCTCGGGGTCGAGTTCGACGAGGGCCTCGGCTTGGAGGGCGGGCACAGCAGGCGCCGGGTCGTGCACGCCGGCGGAGCGGCGACCGGCGCGCGGGTGGCGCGCACCCTCGCCGAGCGCGTGCTCGCGCATCCGCGGATCCAGGTGCTCGAGCACGCCAGGATGCACGGCATCCTGCGCTGCGGCGATCGCTGTGTCGGAGTGGCGACCGACCGCGGCACCGTCGCCGCGCAGGCGACCCTCCTGGCGACCGGGGGAGCTGCGGCGCTCTGGTCTCGGACGACGAACCCCGCAGGCTCGGTGGGCGAGGGGATGGCGGCTGCCTACCGGGCGGGCGCCGGGCTCGCGGATCTCGAGTTCACGCAGTTCCACCCGACCACCCTCGTCGACTCGTCGCTGCTCCTGTCGGAGGCGCTCCGGGGCGAGGGCGCGCTGCTGCTGGACGCGAGCGGCGAGCGCTTCACCGACGAGCTTGCTCCACGCGACGTCGTCGCGCGCGAGATCGCTGCCCGCGGCACCGTCCTCCTCGATCTGCGGCCCGTCGACCGGGAGCGTTTCCCCTCACTCATCGGGACGCTCGAGGAGCGGGGGTACGACCCGGCCGCTGCGCCGATCCCTGTCGCGCCCGCGGCCCACTACACGGTCGGAGGGATCGTCACCGACCTCGAGGGGCGGACGGAGCTCACGGGTCTCTTCGCGGCCGGCGAGTGTGCCGCCACCGGCGTGCACGGCGCCAACCGGCTCGCATCGAACTCGCTCCTTGAGTGCCTCGTCTTCGGCCGGCGCGCGGCTCTCGCGGCGCTCGCCGAACCTGTCCTAATGTGCTGCGAAACGGTGTCTGACACCGAGGCACGTCCTTCGGAGCCGGTGACTCGCGAGCTTCGAGAGGCGATGTGGGGCGCGTGCGGGCTCGTTCGGGAGGCTGCCGGGCTCGAGCAGTTGCGGCGAGCACCGCACGCTCTCGCCCGGCTCGTGGGCGAGAGTGCAATCGTCCGCGAGGAGAGCCGCGGATCGCACTTCCGAGCGGATCACCCAGAGGCCTCGGATGCCTTTCTCGGCCACGTCGTTCTCCGACGTGGCTCCGATTGGACCCTCGAGACATGGCTGTAGGGCTCGAGACATGGCTGTAGCGACCGACGTGTTGGAACGGACCGTGTGGGCGGCTCTCGCCGAGGACGTCGGCGAGGGCGACGTGACGACCGACGCGACGGTCGATCCCGACGCTCGCGGCACCGCGACGCTGGTGCTCCGGGAGGCAGGGGTCGTCTGCGGCCTGCGGGCCGCAGAGACCGTGTTCCGCGTGCTCGACGAGGACGCCGAGCTCGCGGAGCTCGTCGAGGAGGGCGCGTTCGTCGACGCAGGCGCCGTCGCTCGCGTCGACGGCTCATTGCGCGCGATCCTCACCGGCGAACGCACGGCGCTCAACCTGCTCGGGCGGCTCTCGGGCATCGCGACGCTGACGAGGACCTACGTCGACGCGGTCTCGGGAACCGGCGTCGCGATCCTCGACACGCGGAAGACGACGCCAGGGCTGCGCGCGCTCGAGAAGCACGCGGTGCTGACGGGTGGCGGCCGCAACCACCGCTTCGGGCTCGACGACGGGGTGCTGGTCAAGGACAACCACCTCCACGCGGCCGGCTCGATCAAACAGGCGGTCGAGCGGCTCCGCGTCGCGACCGAGCTGCAGGTCGAGGTGGAGTGCGACACGCTCGCGCAGGTGGCGGAGGCGCTCGCCGCCGGGGCCGAGGCGATCCTGCTCGACAACATGACCGTCGAGGAGCTGCGCGCGGCGGTCTCGTTCGTTGACGGAAGGGCGCGCCTCGAGGCGTCCGGCGGCGTCACGCTCGACACCGTCCGGGCGATCGCCGAGACCGGCGTCGACGAGATCTCCATCGGCGCGCTGACGCACTCCGCCCGCTCGCTCGACGTCTCGCTGGAGCTCGAATGACGACCGCCGAGCTCACGACACTGCACGAGGAGGTCCGTGCACTCGCCACTGAGCGTGAGGCGGTGGTCCTCGCCCACAACTACCAGGTGCCGGAGGTGCAGGACGTCGCCGACTACGTCGGCGACTCGCTCGGGCTCTCGCGTGAGGCCGCGAGCACGGACGCGGAGGCGATCGTGTTCTGCGGCGTCCATTTCATGGCGGAGACGGCTGCGATCCTTTCTCCCGAGAAGACAGTCCTCATCCCCGACCTCGACGCCGGCTGCTCGCTCGCGGCCTCGATCACGGCCGGCCAGCTGCGCGCCTGGAAGGCGGAGAACCCCGGCGCGGTCGTCGTCTCCTACGTCAACACGACCGCCGAGGTCAAGGCGGAGAGCGACTACTGCTGCACCTCCGGGAACGCGAAGGCCGTCATCGAGGCGATTCCCGCGGAGAAGGAGATCTTGTTCCTCCCGGACATGTACCTCGGCCTCTGGCTCGAGCGCGTCACCGGCCGCAAGCTCAGGATCTGGCTGGGCGAATGCCACGTCCACGCAGGGATCAGGCCCCGCGACATCGAGCGCTGGCAGGCCGACGCACCCGACGCGGAGCTCCTCGTCCACCCCGAGTGCGGCTGCGCGAGCCAGTGCATGGCCTTCGGCAACGGCCGCACGCACATCCTCTCGACCGAAGGGATGATCCGGTTCGCGAAGGAGTCGCCCAAGCCGCGCTTCCTCGTCGCGACCGAGACGGGGATCATCCACAGACTCTCGAAGGAGGCGCCCGAGAAGCGCTTCGAAGCCGTGTCCGAGAAGGCGATCTGCCGCTACATGAAGATGATCACGCTCGAGAAGCTGCGCGACTCGCTCCGCGACTGGAAGCACGTCGTCACGGTCGACCCGGAGATCGCCGAGCGGGCGCGGGGCGCGATCGATCGCATGGTCGAGATCTCCTAGCGCACGTCTTGTACGCATCTGTCACGAGCGCTTCAATTGGCTCGTGCGGCGCGTAGCGATCGTGGCGACGCTCTCAGCGGTCGCGGCGTTGGTCGCGTCCGTCTCGGGCGCCACCGCCCGCCCGTTCAGGGAGGGCGGGACCTTCCGCGTCGGCATCCCGGGAGATGCCCTCGACTCGATCGACGCCGCCCTGCAGGGGCTCCCGGGCGGAGTCGTCATCGACGCCGCCACGTGCGAGAGCCTCATGCGCACGCCGGACGAATCGTTTGCGCAGGGCGCTGGAGTCGTGCCCGATCTCGCGGCTGCTCCGCCGAGGATCGGCGCCAACGGCAAGACGTACACGTTCACGCTGCGCTCCGGCCTACGGTTCTCGACAGGGGCGCCCGTGAGCGCAGTGGACGTGGCGCACACGATCGACCGCGTGCTGAACAAGGGCTTCGACTCCCCGTACGGGTCCGCGTTGGCCGACATCGTCGGTGCGACGAAGGTCTTGAGCGGGGCGGCGACTCACGCCACGGGCATCGTCGCGCACGGGCTGACGCTGACGATCAGGCTCACGAAGCCCAGCGGGGACTTCACCGCACTGACCACCGTGCTGTGCGTCGTCCCGCGCGGGGTTCCGCCCGACCCCGAGGGTGTGAAGGCCCCGGTCCCCTCGGCCGGCCCGTACTACGTGGCCGAGTTCGTGCCGAACGACCACGTGACGCTGCTGCGCAACCGGTTCTACCGTGGCTCGCGCCCGCACCACATCGATCGCTTCGAGATCGACCTGAGCGAGGACGCGCAGACGATTCTCGACCGCACGGACAAGAACCAGCTCGACTACGCGTGGGCGCCGAACCTGGAATATGCCGCCCACGCCGCGGATTACGCCAAGCGCTACGGGATCGACAAGTCTCGCTTCTTCACCGCCCCTGGCACCTTCCTGCGCGAGTTCGTCCTGAACACGTCCCGTCCGCTGTTCAGGGACAACCTGGCCTTGCGTCGGGCCGTCAACTTCGCGGTCGACCGGCACGCGTTGCTCGTCGAGCGCGGCCCGCTCGCCGGACGACTCACCGACCAGTACCTGTGGCCGGGGATGCTCGGGTTCAAGGACGCGAGCATCTACCCGCTGAAGGCGCCGAATCTGAAGAAAGCGAGGGCGCTTGCGAGGGGTCACCTCCGGTCTCGCAAGGCGGTTCTCTACGTCCCGAGCATCCCCGTCGGCACCGCGCAGGCGCAGATCCTGGCCTTCGACCTGAAGAAGATCGGCCTCTCGGTCCAGGTCAGATCGTTCCCGCCTCCCCTTCTGTTCGAGAAGCTCGGGACCGTCGGCGAGCCCTTCGACATCGGCTGGATCGGCTGGTCGCCGTCCGCGGACCGCGATCCCGGCGACTTCCTCGACGGACAGTTCGACGGACGGACGATCGGGCAAGCCGGCTCGTCGGACTGGTCGTACCTCGACTCCCCGAAGTACAACGCGCTCCTCGCCCGCGACTCGCGACTGACGGGCCCGGCCCGGTACCGCGCGTTCGGCGCGCTCGACGCCGACATCTCCAGGAACGCCGCGCCTGGCATTCCGTTCGCGTACGACAACACCATGAACCTCGTCTCCTCGCGGACGGGCTGCGCGGTCTTCAACCCGTACCTCGACCTCGCGGCGGTCTGCCTGAAGTAGCTCAGGAAGGCGACTGCACCGTCACCCAGACGTAGCCGTCGCCGACGGCGATCGCGCTCGGACGGTTGTCGACCTCGACCGTCTTCACGACCTCGTTCGTCTGCGGGTCGATCCGTGACACCGTGCCGTTGCCGCTGTTCGCGACCCAAACGGAATCCGCTCCGTAGGCGATCGCAGTGGGCCCCGCCCCGGCTCCGAGCGAGATCGGCTCGACCGAGGCCGAGCCCGGGTCTATGCGGAACACGTTGTCGCTGCCTTCGTTCGCGACCCAGACCGCTCCGCCGCCGACCGTGACCGACTGCGGCCTCGAGCCCACGTTGATCGGCGGGCGGACATCACCGAGGGTACGCGGGTTCATCTCCGAAACGCTGCTCGCGCCCGCGTTCGTGACCCACACGAACCCCTCGCCCGCGGCGACGTCCGATGGTGAGACTCCGGCGATCCCGGTCCCCGCGATCTTCGCGCTCGAGCGATCGAGCTCGGTGACGGTTCCGATCGCCGAGGCGTACCAGACGGCGCCTTCGCCGACGGCGATCGAACCATCCGTCGACCGCGACGAAACGTCTTGGGTCGTGGTCGACACTGCATTGACGGCCGGGTCGATGCGGGAAACGCTCCCGAGGATCCCGTTGGCTGTCCACACGGACCCGTAGCCGAACGCGACGTCGGTCGCGGTCGCACTCAGCGGGATCGTCGCTTGCAGAGCCCGCGTCTGCGCGTCGATCCGGGTCATCGTCCTTGCTCCCAGGCTCGCGACCCAGACCGATCCCGCGCCGATCGCGATCGCCGAGGGCGTGACACCGACGTTCGGAACCGCGTCCACGACCTTGTTCGTTCCGGGGTCGATGACGGCGATCGAGTTCGGTGCGACGTCGGCCCCGCCGCCGCCGGAGCCCTGGCCGAGCGCGAAGACCGGGATCGCGACCGCCGCAGCCAGCACTCCGATCAGCGCCGCGCCCGCGTACATGCGCCGACGCTTCCGCTTGAGCTCGACGTCCAGGGTCTTGAGTGGCGCGAAGTCGCTTCGCAGCCCCTCGATCTCGAGCTGGAAGAGCCGCTCGGAGCGCTCGAGGTCCTTGAGCCGCCGCTCGCCGAGGTCGCGGATCGTGACGCCGGTCGGGAGCTCGTCCTCGACGAGCTCCCGCGTCGTCGAGGAGAGGAGCACCTGCCCACCGTGACCGGCGGCGCCGATCCGTGCGGCCTTGTGGACGCCGATCCCGACGTATCGCTGCTCGCCGACCTGCGGCTCGCCCGTGTGGAGACCCATGCGCACGAGGGGCTCGGCGCCCTCGGGCCAGTCGTGTGCGGCCAGGTCGCGCTGTGCGTCCACCGCAGCGGCGACGGCGTCCTTCGCGCGCCGGAAGGCGACGAAGAACGAGTCGCCCTGGGTGTCGACCTCGTGCCCGCCGTGCGCGGCGAAGGCCTCGCGCAGGATCCGCTGGTGCTCGGCTAGGACGTCGCTGTACTCCCGCCCGAGCCGCTTGAGCAGGGCGGTCGACCCCTCGATGTCCGTGAAGAGGAAGGTGACGGTGCCGGTCGGGAGCTCGGGCATCCCGGGAAGGGTGCCCGAGCCCTCGCGTTTACGCCACGCGCACGGAGTGCACCGGCGGAAGCTTGCTGGCGGCGGTGAACCAGCTCGCGCCCGCGTCTCCGGAGCCGAACACGTCGCCGGAGGTGGCGCCGAAGTACAGGCCCATCTTCTCGCCCGACCCTTCGCGGTGGAACGCCTGCCGGAGGATCGTGAGGTACGCGTCCTCCGCGGGCAGGCCGTCGCCGCGCTCCGTCCAGCTCGCACCGGCATCGCGCGTCTCGTAGACGCGCACGCGGCCCTCCGGGGTCACGCGATCCAGGTCCGCGACGAGTGGGATGACGTACGCGCTGTCCGGGTCGTCCGGGTCGAGCACCAGCGGGAACCCGAAATCCGAGGGCAAGCCGCTGTCCGCGCCGATGTCGATCCACGTCTCGCCCGAGTCGTCCGAGCGGTAGACACCGCCGTGGAACTGCATGAAGAGCCGTTCCGGCTGCTTCCGCGCCCGATGCAGGTTGTGCACGCACAGGGTGCGTGAGCCCTCTCGCGCCTCCTCCGGCATGTAGCGGGGCACGAGCCCCTCGATCCCCTGGTGCCAGGTCTCGCCGCCGTCGTCCGAGAGCCACACCCCGCGGGCGGAGATCCCCATCGCCAGCCGCTGCGGGTTGCCCGGCCACGTGGCGATCGAATGCAGGCAGAGCCCGCCGGCCCCGGGGCTCCATTCAGGCCGGTCGGGCTGGTTCCAGAACGGCTCGTTGAGCGACCACGTCATCCCGCCGTCGCGGCTCTCGAAGAGCACGCCCGGGTCGCCGCCTGCGTACAGGTGGCCGTCGTCCTCGGCCGGCTGGACGGTCCAGATCCGCACGAGTGCCTTGTCCTCCCCCTCGGGCAACGCGAGGCCGTCCGACTCCTGCCACTCGCCCGCCGGATCGTCCGTGACGAACACCTTTGGGCCGTAGAAGGCAGAGGTGACCGAGGCGAAGTACCGCCCGGTGCGCGGATCGCGGATCGCATACTCGACCGGCTCGCCCGCGAACTGGCGTGCCGTGACGTCGAACTCCGATCCGGCCTCGCCACCGAGGACGAACAGCCCCTTCTTCGTGCCTACCAGCAACTCAGTCATTCCTACCCTCCCGAGATCGCGGGGAGGACGTGCAGCCGGTCGTCGTCGCCGACGCTCGTCTCCTCCCGTCCGTGCTCCCTGTTGACGAAGACGTTGACGTGCTCGCGGATGCGTCCGTGCTCGTCGAGGACCCAGCCTTCGAGATCCGGGTGCTGGCGCTCGAGCGCGCGCAGCACGTCGCCGACGGTCGCTCCGTCGATCTCGACCTCCCGTTGCCCGCCCGCGAGCTCCGAGAGCGGGGCGCGGAGCCTCACGACGGCCATGGCTCGATCCTACGTCGCAGCATCACTCCTGTAGACGACGAACGAGGGCGAAACTCATCGACACGCCGGAAATCTTCAGCTCGGGTCGAGCTCGAGCACGCCGTGCGGCGAGCCCAGCTCCGCGAGCCGGTCGAGGAACGGCTGCGCGGGGAACGCCTCCGGGCCGAGGACGCCGACGCCGCTCCAGACCCCCGAGTCGAGGAGCTCGAGCGCAGCGACCGGGTTGACGGCCGTCTGCCAGACCACCGCCTGCGCCCCGTACTCGCGCATCGACCACTCGTTGTCGACGACGTGGTAGAGGTAGGTCTTCCGCGGCGCGCCGTCCTTGCCCATCCCCGTGACGAGCGTACCGGCACAGGTCTTTCCCGACATCCGGTCCCCGAGCGTCGCGGGATCCGGGAGCACCGCCGCGACCACGTCGCGCGGCGCGACCTCGACCCCTTTCACCGACACCGGCTCGGTCGAGTCCAGCCCGAGTTCCGCGAGGGTACGAAGCACCGTCACGAATTCGTCCCCGAGGCCGTACTTGAACGTCACGCGCCGGCAGTCGATGAAGCGCGGCACGAGGAGCACTTCCTCGTGCTCGACGTTTACGCACTCGACGGGGCCGATGCCTTCGGGGAAGTCGAACACCTCGCGCTCGGAGAACGGCTCGGTCGTGAACCAGCCTCGCTCGCGCTCCCAGATCACGGGTGGGTTGAGGCACTCCTCGATCGTCGTCCAGATGGAGAAGGTGGGCGCGAAGTCGTAGCCCTCGACGACGATGTTCGCGCCGTCGCGGACCCCGACCTCGTCGATCTCGGAGAAGAACTCGTCGGCGGCGTGGCGGGCGAAGACGTCCGCCGCCCCCGGCTCGACCCCGATCCCGACGAGCGCGAGGAGCCCAGCTTCCTCCCACGCCTCCGCGCGCGCGAACTGCTCGTCGCCGAGCTTCAGGCCGACCTCCTCGTACGGCCGCTCCGGGTGCGGCTGCGAGAGCGACATCGCCAGGTCGAGGTAGGTGACGCGCGCCTCGAGGCAGGCCTCGAAGATGGACATGACGAAGATCGGGTCGACGGCGTTCAGCACGGCGTCGGGCCTCGTCTCGCGGATCAGCCGCACGACATCGTCCCGGCTCGACGCATCGACGCGGTGTGCGCTGAACCGCGCGTCTCTCAGGCCCGCAACCACCGTCTCGGAGCGCCCGGGGTCGTAGTCGGCGAGCGCACAGTGCTCGAACCGAGGGCGCCGCTGCGCGATCCCGGCGAAGGCCGAGCCGACCCCTCCAGTTCCGACGACGAGAACCCGCACGGCGGGCGTGTTCTACCCCACCGCGTCCCGCACCCGCTTGTCCCTCCCCCTGCAGGGAGCTAGGCTCACGCCGTTTCGGCGAACGGAGGTCGGGGTGAGCGTCGCGGTAACCCAGCAGAAGCAGTTCGTCGGCGGCTCCTTCGTCGAGTCGGCGACCGGCGAGACGATGGAGGTCCTGAACCCGGCGACAGGCGAGGTGATCGCGGAGGTCCCGCGGTCCGGCGCCGAGGACGTGGAGCGCGCCGTCGAGGCCGCGAAGACGGCGTGGGGCGAGTGGCAGGCGAAGACGCCGAAGGACCGGATGGAGCTCCTGCTCGCCCTCGCCGACGTCATCGACGAGCACGCGGAGGAGCTCGCACGGCTCGAGTCGACGAACGTCGGGAAGCCGTGGTGGGTCGCGAAGGACGAGCCGCCGGCCATGTCCGACTGCCTGCGCTTCTTCGCCGGCGCGGCCCGCAACCTCGAGGGCAAGTCGGCCGCGGAGTACGTCGAGGGCTACACCTCGATGATCCGCCGCGAGCCGCTCGGCATCGTCGCCGGCATCTGCCCGTGGAACTACCCGCTCTACATGGCCATGTGGAAGATGGGTCCGGCGCTCGCCGCCGGGAACGTCCAGATCATCAAGCCGGCCGAGCAGACGCCGCTCACGATGCTCCGCTTCGTCGAGCTGGCCCAGGAAGTGATCCCAGCCGGGGTCCTGCAGGTGATCACGGGCGACGGCGTGCCTGCGGGCGACGCGCTCGTCAGGAGCCCGGACATCCGCCTCGTCTCGCTGACGGGCGACACCGCGACCGGGAAGATCATCGCCAAGAACGCCGCGGACACCGTGAAGCGCCTGCACCTGGAGCTCGGAGGCAAGGCGCCGATGGTCGTCCTCGACGACGCGGATCCCGCGACCGTGGCCGAGGCGATCAAGATCGGCGGCTACTTCAACTCGGGCCAGGACTGCACGGCGAGCTCACGCATCCTCGTGAACAAGGGGATCTACGACGACGTGCTCTCGGAGACAGTGAAAGTCGTCGAGTCGATGAGCGTCGGCGATCCTGGCACTGACGACGAGATCGAGATGGGGCCGGTGATCTCCTCCGAGCAGCAGGAGCGCGTGCTCGGCTTCCTCGAGCGCGCCGCCGATGCCAAGGCGACCATCGTCACCGGCGGCGGCGCGTTCGGCGAGCGCGGCTTCTTCGTGAAGCCGACCGTCGTGACCGACGTGGCCCAGGACGCGGAGATCGTCCAGAACGAGGTCTTCGGGCCGGTCGTCACCGTGCAGCCGTTCGCGTCCGACGACGAGGCGATCGCGATGGCGAACGGCGTCCGCTACGGGCTCGCCGCGTCGGTGTTCTCGGAGAACGCCGGTCGCGCGCTGAAGGTCGCAGCGAAGCTCGATTTCGGCACCGTCTGGATCAACGAGCACCTCTTCCCGCTCACACCCGAGATGCCGCACGGCGGCTTCAAGGAGTCGGGCTACGGAAAGGACATGTC
>Ga0066903_100004165_pt1 | contig 12127 bp, 10 predicted proteins | sample PanSoiMetaGPlot1_FD_67491 | JGI IMG/M metagenome (GOLD analysis project Ga0066903, IMG submission 67491) | Tropical forest soil microbial communities from Panama analyzed to predict greenhouse gas emissions - Panama Soil - Plot 1 (version 2) | ecosystem: Environmental > Terrestrial > Soil >...
GTGCTCGCGTCCCGTGTCACCGTTGTAGTTCCGGCAAAAGACGAAGAAGGCCTCATCGGCGAGATCGTCGACAGCGTGAAGTCGTACGCCGACGAGGTGCTCGTGGTCGACGGACACTCGCGCGATCGCACGGCCGCGATCGCCGTCGAGCACGGCGCACGGGTGATCCAGGATCATGGCCGCGGCAAGGGCGAGGCCCTCCGTCTCTCGATCGCTGAGGCTTCCAGCGATATCCTCGTCTTCATCGACGCCGACGGCTCGCACGACCCGCGCGACATCCCGGCGCTCGTCGCGCCCATCCGGCTGGGCGAGGCGGATCTCGTGATCGGATCGCGCGGCAAGGGCGGCAGCGACGAACTGCACGGGACGCTCGAGCAGTTCATCCGGTACGTCGGATCGCAGCTCATCATGCTGGCCATCAACTACCGCTGGAACGTCCGCCTGACCGACAGCCAGAACGGCTTCCGCGCCATCCGCCGCGACGTCGCCGGCCGGCTCGGCCTGACGTCGAACCTGACCACGATCGAGCAGGAAATGCTGATGAAGGCGCTGAAGCAGGGCTATCGCGTCGGCGAGGTCGCCAGCCACGAGTACGAGCGCCGGTGGGGCACTTCCAAGGTCGTCGTCTGGAAGTTGTGGTTCCCCTACGTCGTGTCGTTTCTCAAAAACCTGTTTTGAACGCGCCAGACATCACCCGGCGGCACGCGTGCTGGTGGCTTGCCGCGGCCACCGTACTCGGCGGCGTGTTCCGCTTCTACAACCTGGGCTGGGGCGCACCCTTCTTCCACTTCCACATCGACGAGCACGTCGTCTTCACCGACGCGCATCTGCTCGCCACCGATCCGCATGCGGCGGCCATGTCGCCGAAGTACTTCATGTACTCGCCGCTGCCGCCGTACCTGCTCAACATCCTGGTGGGCGTCTATGCACGGATCGCCCATCCGCTGAACCTGGCGCTGCCGGCCGACGAGATCACCTACATGGTGCTCGGTCGCGCGATCTCGGCCGCGCTGGGAACGGCCACGATTCCGCTCGTCTATCTCGTCGCCGCACGCCTCGCCGGGCGACGGGCGGGCGTGCTCGCAGCGTTCCTGCTGGCGGGCGCGGTCATCCACCTGCGCGACTCGCACTTCTTCACGCTCGACGTCAGCGCCGCGTTCTTCTGCGTGCTGACCTGGTGGTTCATGACGCGCACCGTCGAACGCGGCGGCTACACGTGGACCATCGCCTCGGGTCTTGGGCTGGGCCTCTCTGTGCTGTGCAAGTACTCGGCGGCGTTTCTCGGGCCGCTCATCGGGCTCGCCGAATGGCTGTCGCCGTCGGGGCCGCGCGCGGCCCGTCCGGCCTCGGCGTGGATCCGGATGGCGATTCGGATTGCCGCGGCCGGCGCGATCGGCGTCGGCCTCTTTCTCCTCCTCGATCCGCTCGTCATCCGCTACTACGCGAAGTTCCGCAGCGATCTCAAGGACTGGGTGTTCGATCCGCTGAGCGGGACGTCCAAGCCGGAATGGATCGCGCAGTTCGCGGACGTCAATGCCACCACGTACTGGTTCACCAACCTGCTCTGGTGGGGCCTCGGGCCGGCGCTCGAACTCTGGGCCATCGCCGGCGTGATCTGGCTGCTGGTGCGGCGCGATCGACTGGCGCTCCTGGGCGCGGCCTTCCCCATCGCGTACGGTCTGTCCGCCGGCCGGACGGCGAGCATCGCCCCATTCATCCGCTACACCGTTCCACTCGCGCCTCCTCTCGCAGTCGCCGCCGGTGTCCTGAGCGCCGACCTGATGCGTCGTCCGCGTGCGCGCAAGACGGCCATCGCGATCACTGTGATTGTGGTCGGTTCGACGCTCGGGTGGGCGGCCGCGTACATGAATGTCTACCGTCAGCCGGACAGCCGCCTGACCGCCTCGAAGTGGATCCATCAGAACGTTCCGGCTGACTCGAAGATTCTGATCGAGCCGTCGCACAATATCCCGCCGCTTGGCTCGTACTACACGTCGGTCGACTTCAATTCCGAGTACGTGCTGTTCTACCCGCGCACCGAAAAGCACGACTACTACCACTTCTACGTCCTCGACACCTATCGCACGCTCTACAATCGCGGTCCGAGCGACGACGATCGCCGCGGCTACATCGCCTCGCGGCTGGCGCTCGCCGACTGGATCGTGATGGACGACACCTTCCTTCAGCAGTATCAGCACCTGCCCGACGCCGAGCACCACGTCGTCAAGCAGTACTACCGCGACCTGTTCGACGGTCGCCTCGGCTTTCAGCTCGTGAAGACCTTCAAGGTGTACCCGTCGCTCTTCGGCGTGACGATCGACGACGACGACGCGGAGCTCACCTTCCGGCTGTTCGATCACCCGCGGGTGTTCGTCTTCAAGCGGCAATGAGGGCACTCGTGACAGGCGGCACCGGCTTTATCGGGCGCCGTCTGGTTCCGCGCCTGGTCGAGCGCGCGGGCGCGTCCGCGGTGACTTGCATCGTGAAGGCTGCGGCGTCGCCGCTCGAAGCCGAGGCGCTCGATCGGTTCCGCGGACTCGGCGTCCGCCTCATTCACGGCGATCTCCTCCGTCGGCCCATCGTCGACGACACGCCTCCCACGGTTGACGCCGTCTTCCATCTAGCCGCGAATATCGACACCGACGCGTCCGAGCAGGAGCTGCGAGTCAATGTCGAGGGCACGCGCCAGCTGCTCGAGTGGCTGCGGCCGGTGTCGCCGGGCGTGCGGATCGTGTACGCGAGCTCGGTCGCGGTCCACGATCGCGTCGCGGAACCGCAGGGGCCGATCGTCGAGGACAGCCCCCTCACACCGCGGACGCTGTACGGCAAGACGAAGTTGGAAGGCGAGGAGATTCTGCGCCGGCGCGCGGCGACCGACGGATTCACCTTCACGATTCTGCGGCTGCCGACGGTGTACGGCCCGGGGCAGAAGGCCGAGGGCCTGTTCGACAAGCTGATGTCACTCGCCTCGCGTGGCGCACTGCTGGGACGCATCGACTGGCCGGGCCGGACCAGCATCGTTTATGTGGACGACGTCGCCAACGCGATGATCGACCTGGCGGCGGACCAGACGGCCGCCGGCGCGACCTACTGCGTGGCCAGCGACGATGCGATTACAGTGGGCCAGCTCGCGCGGGCGATCGGCGAGGCCGTCGGCCATCCGGTCGATCCCATTGCCATTCCGGCCGCGGCGCTGGGGATCATCCGCTCGATCGTGTGGAGTCGCGTTGCGAGTCAGCTGATGCCGCGCGCCGCGCGCTTGTCGTTCTGGCGCCTCAGCCTGATGGTGAGCGACGGCTTCTGGTTCGACGCAAGCCGCTTCCGGCGCGCGTATCCGAAGCCGATGCGGTCACTGAAAGAAGGGCTGCGGGAGATGTTCTCGGAGAAAGGTTCTAAGATTTCTACAGGGTTCTAAGAGTTCTACAGGTTCTAACGGTTCTATAGGTTCGAACCCGTAGAACTCTCGTAGAACGTTTTAGAACCACTAGAACCTCTTAGAACCCGTTAGAACCTCTTAAAACCTTTTCCTAGCGCGCCAGCCCCGCTAACCCCGCACGTTCCTGAGGCCGCAGAGCATCCAGGAACGGCCGTTTGTTCAGCTCGTATCCGGCGTCCGTGTGAAACACCCATCCAGCTGCTCCCGCGTGCGCCGCGGCCGCACGTGCGACGGCGTAGGCGTCGGCCGGCAACGTCTTTCCTTCCGCCGATCGCTGTTCTTCGTCGAGGTACACAGGCAGTGGACGTCCAATGGCGGTCAGGGCCGTACGCAGCGCCCCGACTCGCCCGCCCGCCGCCGCTGCCCAGTCCACCGACCGCGGCAGGTGCGGCGCGACGATGTCGACGTTCACGGAGCCGGAGTCGGTGCCGGCCTCCTCGCGCAGGTTCTTCCGCTGGGTGTCGTCCATCATCCCGTTGGCCCCGATCAGGTGCGATTCGGTCGACGACACTGTGACCAGCCGGTCGCGATCGATCGCTTTCACGCGATCGCGGATGGCCCGCAGGGCCTGGTGCGAAGCCGGGCCGTCTGGATGATCGTGCTCGTTGTAGAGGTCGAAGAGCCCGTTGCGGAAGTCGCGCAGCGCACTCGTGATCGCGTCGACGGCGCGAAGGCGGGCGTCTTCAGACGCGAAGACCGCATACCGCTGTCCCGGGAGCTGCCCCGGTCGAAGCAGCACGAGCTCGAGGATCAGGCCTCGCGCCTGCAATTGCTTGACGAGTGCGGCCAGCCGCGCTGCCCCGACGGTGCTCAGCGTGCCGTCAGCCTGATAAATGGGCTCATGCCAGTGCGCCCACACGCGAACAGTGTTGACGCCCCACGCTTTCAGCGCGTCGAGATCCGCGTCGCGCGGCGGTGTCGGCCCTAGCGCATCGAACAGGCTGACACCAAGCAGGAAGGCTGGACGACCGTCAATCGTGACGTTCGTCCCAGAGATGCCGAGCTCAGGCCCCAAGCGAGCCGAGACGGGACGGCCGATCAGGAACAAGGCGAGTGCAACCCGGAGGAACAGCCCGAGTGTCGTCAGCCGCCTGCTCAACGGAGGTATCGCCGGGCTGCCGCACTCGCTCGCCCGTCCCAGTCGCTGTCGCATAGCCACCAGCGCTTGGTGCCAGAATCGTACCGCGCCGTGACCCAATCGGTGCCGACATCATCACGTGTGCCGCCGATCGAGGCGCACCCGGCATCGGCCTTCAGACACTGGGACACCCAGTGCGCGTCGACTGCGGCCCAGGCATCTTCCTGGCGCGCGCGAAATGGACTGGTCCCCCCGAAGGCGACGGTGACGCGAGGCTCGCCGACCGACCACTGAACGATCGAATAGGTCTGCCGGTTGTTGACGACCTGCGCCCGCTCGTCGGCCTTGCCCGTTCCGCCGGCGCCGCACCCATCCTGAAAGTTGTGCATCACGGCGTCGGGCGCCACGCTCGATTGAGAAAAGAGCGTGAGGAAGTCTTTCGCCATGCCTCCGATTTCGCTCACCTCAGAATGGACGTCGATGGCAAGCGAGCCGGTCGTCACGTTCTCCTTGTCGACGGGCAGCCCGCCCAGGCCTGGCGTTGTATAGCGTTCCGTGATCTTCAGCCGGAGCGTGGCGACACCCGCGACACCCGGTGCCCGCCATGTGACCGAGCGTCCTGACCCAGAGAACGAGCCCGTATCGGACGCCCAGTCGAACACCAGCTTGTCCACCGGCGTTTCAACGTCCGTGACCGACGCGGTGATCGTGAGCACTTCGTTCACGTCGGCGTACGCCGATGGCTCATTGGGACGAGAACCCGCGCCGGTCAGCGACTGCAGGACCGGCGGATCGTTCTGGCTTGCAGGCGTGACGTAGAGATAGCCACGCGCGAGCGTACCGTCCGTTCCGATCCCGGCCCTGACGATGACGTCGACGGCGCCTTCTGTGTGCGCCGGCGTCGTGGCGCGGATGGTGTGCGCGTCAACAACCGTGACGTCGGTGGCTGCGGTGCCTCCAAACAAGACGCTGGGGGCAATGGGAAAGTTGTTGCCCGCGATCGTCACGGACGTCCCACCAAACGTGCTTCCCTGACTCGGGGACACGCTGAGGACCTGAAGATTGCCCGAAGGAGCGCCGGGGGAGGATCCACACGCGGCAATCGTGAGGGCGAGCGAGACGCCGAGGCCCTTTACGGACGCGCGAAGGGCCTCATGACAGACGCGGTGCCGACGCTGATGCCCGTATAGCTGCTCGTGCAGAGATACCACTGCCATTTTTCGTACACGAACGTCAGGTGACAGGTGCCGGTGACGATCTCTTCCTTGCCCGTCGACGTCGGAATGTCGTGGAAGACGCACGTCCCATCGGTGCGGCCTGTCGTCTTGTCCGCGTTCAAATCAATCGACGAAATATTGTAGGTGCCCGACAGGATGTGGAAGTTGAGGCGGTTGTTGGCCACGTCCGAGTGCTCGTCCGCCTTCCCCGTGCAGCTGTCGCTGAAATCCTGCACCGCCTGATCCGCGCTGATCGAGAAGTCCGGGAACAGCTTGGTCAGGAACCGCATCCCCAGCGTCGTCATCTCGCGATACGAGTCGTTGTAGTGCACGTCGACGGACGAGGACGTCTTGTTCTGCTGGCTCTGACCGTTCTGCGTGTAGTTCTCCGTCACCGTCAAGGTGATGGTGTACACGTCGGGCGTGTTCTGGAGATGCGGCGACTTCCACTTCACCTGACGACCGGTCCCGGTGAACGATCCGTTCACGGGCTTCGCCGACCACTCATAGGTGAGCTGATCGACAGGCGTTTCCGCATCCTCGACCACAGCGGTCAGCGTCACTTCTTCGTCGGCTTCCACACGCGGGCTGTTCGACGCTAGCGACTTGATCGTCGGCGGGGCATTCGGCGTCGGTGTCGGGGTGGGCGTCGGCGTCGGGACCGGCTGAGGAGTGGGCGACGGAGTGCTTGGCGAGCTGCCGCTGCACGCCCCCACGACAAGAGCGCACGACAGAGCCAGAACGAACCTGAAGGTTCGGTATAAACATTCCATGAATGCGGCTGTGCTGTCCAACACTCGATTATAGGTGCTTACCGCACGAGCGCCAGCGCCGCGACGCCGGGCCTCACCTCGAGGTTGCGCTGGATGGCGAGAAAAAATGTCTCGGCGATCTTGTCGTAGCCCTGCTCGTTCGGATGCAGGCCATCGGGACCGATCCACGGATCGGGCGACCCGCCAAACGCTTGATACACGTCACACAGGATGGCGCCGTTCAGGCTGGCGATCGATCGGATGCCGTCGTTGACCGTGGGAATCAAATCCCACGCGGTACCGTTCCGGCCGCCCTGCCGCTCGGGCGGCAGTGTGGCAATGATGACCACGACATTGCGCGCCCGCGCGTCACGCGTCATCGCCTGAAGGCCAGTGAGGACGGGCGTGATGGCGCTTTCGCGCGCCGTGTTCAAGTCGTTGATGCCTTCCATCAGCAACAGCACCTCCGGTGCGTACTGGGTCAGGCGCATCTGCAACCGGAGCTGGCCGTTCGTGCCGGTGCAAGCGCCGTCACCGATGGCCACAAACTCGCCGCCGCACCCCGCATTGGTGATGACAAACGCGCTCGCTTGCGATGGGTACTGGCTCTGAAGCCGCGCCTTGAGCCGTGACGGATACGTGGTGGACGGCCCCGTGTCGCCGAGCCCGTACGTGTCGCTCTGGGTGACGAGCTTGCCTTCGGTCTCGCTGTTGCCGAACGCGAGGAACTTCGTCGCGCTCAGCCTCACCGGGGGCGGACTCACCACAATCTGGAATGCGCACGCATCCGTCAGCCGGGCGGCATCGGTGGTCGAGCAGCTGACGGTCGTCGTGCCAACGGAAAACAGGCTCCCTGAGAGCGGCGAGCACGTCGTCACGACTGGCGAGGTACCGCCGGTCGCCGTTGGCGGCGGGAACGTCACTGTAACGGCCCGGCCGTCGGAGGACTGAGCGGCCGCCGGTGGTGGCGGACAGGCGATCTTCGGACCCGTCGGCGTCGGGCCCGTACTGTCGCCGCAGCCGGCGCCCGCAAGCGCCGCGCACGCCACGGCCGCCACGATGGCGCGTCGGATGATGCGACTACACACGGAGGGAGCGCTTGACCGGTCCCTCGGACCTGCTCGAGAGATCGGCGTCGAGCGGCGCCTCGAGGATCTCGCGGATCACGTAGGTCGGCTTGTTCTGCGACTCGTGATACGTGCGCGCCTGAAGCTCGGCGAGCAGTCCGACCGTGATGAACTGGAGGCCCGACAGGATCAGCAGGCCGCCGAAAAACAGGAGCGGGCGATTGGCAATCGACTGATCGCTCATCAGATGCAGCATGCCCATCAGCCGGATGTAGGCGAGGTACCCCGTGATGAGCCCGCCGACGCCCGCCATCGTTACGCCGATCGTTCCGAAGATCTGCAGCGGGCGTGTCGAGTAGCTGAGCAGAAACTTCACCGTCAGAAGGTCGAGCACGACGCGCAGCGTGCGCGAGATGCCGTAGTTGGACGTCCCGTGCTGTCGCTGCCGGTGGTTGACCACCATCTCGGCGATGCTGACGCCCTGCTCGCTGGCAATCGCCGGCAGGAAGCGATGCATCTCGCCGTACAACTTGAGCGGCTTCACCACCTCGGCACGAAACACCTTGAGCGAACAGCCGTAATCGTGCAGGCGCACGCCCGTCGCCGACGAAATCAGCTGGTTCGCGAGCATCGACGGCAGCCGCCGCGAGAAGAATGGATCCTTCCGGTTCTTGCGCCACCCGCACACGATGTCGCAGCCCTGCTCGAGCCGATCGACCATCTTCGGGATGTCGCGCGCGTCGTTCTGCAGGTCGCCGTCGAGCGTCACGATCATCCGTCCGCGTGCGTGCTCGAATCCGGCCGCAAACGCCGCTGTCTGGCCGAAGTTGCGCCGGAACCGGATGACGCGCAGCCGCGAATCCAGCGCCTGCAGCCGCTTCAGGGTCGCAAAGCTTTCGTCGGTGCTCCCGTCCTCGACGATGACCAACTCCCACGGGCGGCCCCAGGCGTCCAGCGTGTCGGCGATCTCGCGATGAAGCTCCGCCAGCGCGGGCGCCTCGTTCCGGATCGGAATGACAACGGAGAGCTCGGGACCCATGTGCTGACTTAACTCTCAATTGTACGTGATCGGCTGGGCTTCTTCCGGTACTTGATCCATGCCAAGTACGCCACAAACCCGACCGCGACAACGGCCACCACCACGAGCGACGCCGTCGTGCCGTTGCGGGCCAGAAAGGCCAGCGTGCGCTCGCCGTACTGGACCGCGAGAATCCCGAGGACCAGGTACCGGACGCCGCGGCCGATCAGAATCGCGATGGTGAACTGCCCGATGGTGATGTCGGCGAGCCCCGCCAGCAGCACGAAGATCTTGAACGGCGCCGGCGGTGGCAGGATTGCCGGAATGAGAACCGTCATGATCCCGTGCCGTTGAAAGCGAGCCAGCGTGCGATCGATCGCCTCCGTGCTGAATCGCTTGCGGAGGAACGCATCGCCTCCGACGCGGCCGAGGCAGTACAGCGACAGGCAGCCGAGGAGCGATCCGGCGACGGCGCTGGCCACGTACACCAGCATGCGGCTCGGGTGGCGCGTCACCATCAGGACGACGAGCAGATCTGCGATTTCGGGGAGCGACAGGATCGACGAGTCGAGAAAGGCGACGATGAAGAGGCCGGGGGCGCCGAGGGCAAGCGCGGCCGCCTGCACCCGGTGAACGAATTTGAGCATAGACCAAACAGGACATTGTACCTGACGGTCGGGTCACGCCGAGTGCGCCCGAGGTCTTATGGCAGACTGAAGCGGATGACCGTTCTTACGGGGCCGCGGCCTCGTGCCTTTCTTCCGGCTGTCGCCGCGATTGCGACGGCCGGCGGTACAGCCGCGGCGCTTCACTACGCCCGCCTCGGTCTCACGCTGAGTCACTACGACGCGCGCGGTCATCTCATCGTCGCTCGCCGTGTGTTCGACAGCATCACGCCGGGCTGGCAGCAGTTCGGCGCCGTGTGGCTGCCCCTGCCCCACCTGCTCAACGCGATTCCCGTCCAGCTCGACCTGCTCTATCGAACGGGCGCGTCTGGCGTCGCGATCTCCGTCGTGAGCTTCGCGATCGCGGCCACGGCCATCGCGGCGATCGTGCTGCGACTGACGGCCTCCGTGGTCGCGGCTGGTGTCGCCGCAGCCGTCTTCGTACTCAACCCGAACGTCTTGTATCTGCAAGCGACGCCGATGACGGAGCCGCTGCTGCTGGCGCTGCTGACGCTCGGCGTCGCGTTGTTGATTCGTGATCTTCCACCGTCATTCGCTCGTGTGCAGGGTGTTGTTCTCGCATTGGCCTGCCTGACGCGCTACGAAGCCTGGCCGGTGACCTACCTGGCGATCGTGCTCGCGGGATTTGCGTGGCTTCGTCAGGGTCGACCGGTGTCGGCCACACTGCGGCGGTTCGGCACCGTCGCGCTCTACCCCACCCTCGCCCTCATCCTCTTCGCCATCGTCAGCCGCGTTGTCGTCGGCCGGTGGTTCGTCTCGGGCGACTTCTTCGTGCCCGAGAACAAGGCGCTCGGCGCGCCGTCGGTCGCCGTCGACGAAATCGCCTGGGGCGTCCGGCAGTTGAGCGGAGCGGTCGTGACATGGATGGCGGCGGCGGGCGCCGTCGCGATGTTGGCAACCGGCGCAGTCCGTCGCTCCGACAGCGCCAGTCTCGTGCCGCTCGCGCTCGCGGCCACGGCGCTCGTGCCGTTGGCTGCCTTCGTCGACGGCCACCCGTTCCGCATCCGCTACATGGTGCCGCTCATCGCGTTCGAAGCCACCGCCGTCGGCTGCGGCGTCGGCCTGCTCCGCCGTATCCCGAGAGCGCGGTGGGACGTCGTCGCGGCCGTCATCGCCGCCGGCGTCGCCGCGTACGAGGTCCGGCCGCTCGATTCGGAGGCGCCGATGGTGGTGGAAGCGCAATGGGATCGTCCGAACGTCGCCGCTCGCGCGCAGGTGACCGCCTGCCTCGCCGGTCGCGACCGCCACGACAAGATCATGGCAAGCATGGGATCGCTCGGCCACTACATGCAGGAAGCTTCGCGCGCTGGTTTCGAACTGCGCGATTTCCTGCACGAAGGCAACGGCGACATCTGGCTGGCGGCGCTCGACGATCCCCGTCCGTTCGCCGGATGGATTCTCATCGAGGAAAAGGCCGAAGGCGGCGACATGCTGGCGAAGCTCGCGCGCGAGCATCCGGCGTTTCTCACCGGATACTCACGCGTCTGCGAAGCGGCGGGGCTGGCGCTGTACCAGCGTCAGAACCTGATATTGAGTGTGAAGAGATAGTTGAAGCCGCCGAGGTCGATCACGGAGCCCGCAAAGTCCTGGTCGGCTGGGAGCGCGCCCTTCGCCCACTGATAGCGGAGCTCGCCGCCAAGGTCAACGGCGCCGAGCGGGAACCTCACGCCGCCGAGCACCAGCGGCCCGACGTCGGTGCCGTTGCCCTCGAACACGCCGCGCACGATCGTGACCCCGTCGCTCGCGAGAAAGTCGCCGCTCTCGCTGTAGTGCCAGTTGATGATGGCGACGCCCCCTCCGACGTACGGCTGCACCGCAGCGCGCCGGCCGAGCGGCAGAAACCGCACCGTCGCATTGATCGGCACGGTTCGCAGCTTGAGGGTCGATTGGATTTCGTCCCCGTTGGCGAACGTCAGGTCGCGATTAATCGTGGGCACCGACTTCTGATAGAAGGCGACGCCGAGTCCAGCCTCGAGATTGTTGCCCACCGCCACGAGCCATTCGCCACCGACCGTGATGTTGTGAAAGTCGCTGACCTCAAAGACCATGGGGTGGTTCTGAAGGAGGTTCTGGAGCAGCACGTCGTTGATGTCGCGCGAATCCGCCGCGCGCGGCACGAACCCACCGATGAACCAGGTCACTGATTGCTGAGCTGATGCCGATGGCGTGGCGATGAACCCGGACACGATTGCCACGAAGCCCGTGCACGCAAGCAGTCGACGCATACCGTTTCCTCTCCTGCCAGGCTCACATAGCAGGAGAGGTGCCATGGGTCGACGTCACGCGCTTTGCGGGAATTTTCGGGCGGTTTCACGCCAGGAATGCCGCGGCCGACCGTTGGCTGGCATGCGGCGCGCTGTCTCTCCCGGATATCAGACCGTCCGCGCGGGGTGACTGCGCTGGAAATCGTCGATGACGACGGCCATCGCGTGGTGCAGGAGGCCGTTGGTGGCCAGCACCTGCCTCGCTCGCGAAGAAAACACGCTCCTGTCCATGTTCGTCACGCGGCCGCCTGCTTCCGCGACGATGAGGGCGCCGCCGGCGACGTCCCAGGGCTTCAGATCGGTTTCCCAGAAGCCATCCATGCGCCCCGCGGCTACATAACACAAATCGAGCGCCGCCGACCCAAGGCGCCGTACGGCGCGGGCGCGGCCGACGAAAGCCCCGAAGAGACCGACGATCTCATCGATGCGCGAGTGCACGTCGTAGGGAAAGCCGGTCACCAGCATCGCGTCGACCAGCTGCTCCGTCGCGGACACATGAATGGGCTCGCCGTTGAGGAGCGCGCCGCGGCCGCGCTCGGCGGTGAACAGCTCGCGTCGCGTCGGATCGTAGACCGCGCCCACTTCCGCCACGCCGTCGATCTCGAGCGC
>Ga0066903_100004166_pt1 | contig 12127 bp, 10 predicted proteins | sample PanSoiMetaGPlot1_FD_67491 | JGI IMG/M metagenome (GOLD analysis project Ga0066903, IMG submission 67491) | Tropical forest soil microbial communities from Panama analyzed to predict greenhouse gas emissions - Panama Soil - Plot 1 (version 2) | ecosystem: Environmental > Terrestrial > Soil >...
TGGATTGGGATACGCATCGTCAGGCATGCGCGGGAACGGCTGCGTGCTGTTTCCACGCACCGGTCTCAAGAATCTCGCCCACCTGTTGCAACGTGTAATCACACTCTTCCTCTGCGTTGTAGAAATGGGGAGAGAGGCGGACACCCGCCTTCGGCCGGTAGTCCACGAGAATCTCGCGCCGCAGCAATTCGCGGCACACTTCCGGAGCTTGCGGGCAATCGACCGAGACCGTCCCCGCGCGCTCCGCCGGATTCTCGGGCGTATTCACGCGCCACCCGCGTGCCTTGGCGCCTTCCATCAGGCGCGCCGTCATGCGCATAGACTTCGCCCGGATCGCCGGCATGCCGATGCGATTCAGGATTTCCAGCGCTGGCTGGCAGGCGTACAGCGCCGGAATATGCGGCGTCCCGTTCAGATAGCGGAACGAATCTTCGCGCATTTCAACCGGGCCCGTTTCAAAAGCAAACGGGCGTAGATGCGCGGTCCAACCTGTCAGAGCAGGTCGCAGCTTCGCGCGCAAATCTTCACGCACGTACAGGTATGCAACTCCAGGCCCGCCGCAAAGCCACTTCAAGACGCCGCCGACAGCGAAGTCCGCACCCAGCGCTCGCACATCCAGCGGGATGGTTCCCGCAGCCTGAAACGCATCCAGGATCACATGCGCGCCGACGCGATGCGCTTTCTCGATAATCGCCTTCATATCCACGATGTAGGCACTGCGAAAGAGAACCTGCGAGATCGGTACCAGCAGCGTCGTCTCGTCGATCGCCGCAAGCAGCTTCTCGAGGTCAATGCGGATCGAATCGGGCGTGTCCACGACTTCGACGCGAGCACCGATCCGCTTCTGCTCGTGATAAAAGTACTGAATCGAAGGGAACTCCAACTCCACCATCACGATCTTGTTGCGCGGCCCGCGAAAATCGAAACACGACGAGATGATCGCCTGCGTCTGCGTGACGTTCTGGTGCAGCGAAATCTCGCCCGGCCCGGCTCCGATGAGCGGCGCGATCTTGTCGCCCACGCTCACGGCCATATCCCACCAGCCCTCTTCCCACGCGCGCACGCCGCGCTCAGCCCAGGAATCGGCGTAAGCCTTCATGCTGTCGTAGACGCCGCGCGGCATCGCACCTAGCGAATTGCTGATCATGTAGGTGGTGCGCTCGAGGATCGGAAACTCGCTGCGCCACTTGAGCAAATCATCCATTTTCCCGTCCTAGAAGTTCCTTCGCTTTCTTTCCTTGAAATCCGCGGCATTGCTGCGCGCTCGTCTCGGCGAGACCGGTTCCCACTGTAGGGGCGCAGCTTGCCCCGCCCGACCTCCACCGCCCTGTCCGTTAACCTTCGGTGTGTGTGGTCTTTCCCCACACAAAGTAGCACACCGTCGCGAAGGCAAGCCAGGGTACGCCGGCTTTCAGCGTCACGCCAAATCCCGGCACCCACCAGGTGGAAATCAGCACCGCCAGCACTGCCAGGGCCCCCGCGAGGGAGACCCACGGGCCCCGCGGCCCGATATGCACGTAAGGCTTGCCTGCCCTCGCGTGGAAGCGCCGAAACGCTAGGTGCGTGAGCAGCGTGATCAGCCACGCAAACAGTGCGCCAAACGTGCTCAGCCCAACCATATACAGGAACAACGACTCCTGATACCGGCTCGAAAGCCACAGCGCGGCGACCATTCCCACGGCCGAAGCAATTACGGCCACCATCGGCATGCCCTTCGCATTCAGTCGCCCGAACCCAGCCGGAAGATACCCGCCCCGCGAAAGTGAGAACGCCAGCCGCGCCGCAAAATACAGATTGGCCATGGCGCTCGAGAGTGCTGCGGTCAGCACCACAAAGTTCATAAAGTCCCCGGCCCCCCATATGCCCACGGACTCGAACACGCGCACGAAGGGACTTTCGCCCAACCCGATTTGCGTCCATGGAATCACGCCGACCACCACCGCCAACCCTGCGATGTAGGCTAACGCCAGAATCAGCAACGTGCGCCGCAGCGCCCGCGGCACCGCCACCTGTGGGTCGGCCGCTTCTCCCGCTGCGCTTCCCACCACTTCAATCCCAAAGAAACTGAAGAGTCCCATCACCACGCCCAGCGCCACGCCGGTCCAGCCATTCGGCAAGAAACCGCCGTGCGCTGTGTAGTTCGCCACGCCGATTCGCGGAAAACCAATGCCAACAAGCAGTGCGCAGCCGAGCACCAGGAATGCCCCTACCGTCATGACTTTCGTAACCGACAGCCAGTTTTCGAACGTCCCGAATTGCCCGACCGCGATGGTATTTAGATAGGTCACGATCAGCGAAAAGGCGCCGATCCACGCCCATGCCGGTACATGGGGAAACCAATGGCTGCAGTAAATCTGCGCCGCCACGATGTCGCTGCCTACCGCAGCCATCATGCACAGCCAATACGTTAGCCGGACCGCGTACCCAGCCCACGGATGCAGGTACATCTCCGCATACAGTCCAAACGATCCCGCCGCCGGATGCGCCGCCGCCATTTCCGCCAGCGCCCACATCATGGTGAGCGCAATCAACGCCGCTGCAGCAAAGCTCAAAATCACCGCCGGCCCAGCCAGCTTCACCGATAGCGCGCTGCCCAGGAAGAGGCCCGTGCCGATGCAGCTCCCGAGCCCGATCATCGCCATCTTCCACGGCGTCAAATTCCGGTGCAGTCCAGCTTCGCGCTCCGGTAACGCTTCCCGATCGATGTGCGCCGTAACCTTAGCCGTGGACACGCGCCCTCCCCTCACGCCCCGCCGCTCCACCTAACGCCAATTCGCTCACATCAACTTCTGTGGCTCCCCGCCAAAAAAATTGTCATCCTGTGCGCCGCGGTTTGTGCGGTGCACAGGATCTCAACCCAGGATACTTGGCGCGATGGCGCACCTCTAAGCCCGCCGGGTGCCCCATCCTCGATTTGCCCGCCCGCCGCAGAGGGAGGGTACGCTCTTGGGTGCCTGCCGCAGGCAGGCCGCACTCGCTTGCCCTGGGCCTCGAAGGGTTGCACCTCTTGCCCGCTGGCAGCAATCTCTTCTTCTTTCTTTCCTTACATCCTTACTTCTTTCTTTCCTTGCATTCTTACTTCTTTACTTCCTTCCCTAGTTTTTCGCGGCATCCTAGCAGACCACTTCACACGCTCCAAGCGATTCGCCTCGCAAATTGCAAAGCACTGGAAAACAGACGCCAGCTTCGGCTGGCGTTTTCGCATTTTAGGAGGCTCCGGGGCCGCCGTAACCCCTTTTGCATGATACAGATTCAGATCTCTATCAAAACAAAGGACTTGAAAGCATTTGTTTTCATACACTTTCGCAAAACCGGGGGGAGGGGGATTCCGCCGTCAACCGCCGCTGGACGCGAAGGTCTCCGCTTCCGCGTCCGACCACGGGGGCAACAACTTCACCAGCACCCAAAGAATGACGAGAGGCAAAAGCGTCAGAGCGATCGCCGGCAGCAATCCTTCCCGCGTGGCAAAGCCGATCTTGTAGGTCGTGTACCCAAGAAAGCTTTTGGAGAAAAGCTGCCCGCCGATCACCACGTTCCAGCGCATCGCAAAAATGCCCATCAGCGTCAGGCATCCGCACAGCGCATAGATTCTCTTGCGGGCGATTTCCGGCAACTGGAGAATTTGCGTCACGCCCAGCAGCACAATGGGAGCCACCGTTCCGAGCAAAATCTGGATCATCACCTGGGACACGAACAGCCGCGTGTGCACCATGAAATCCAGGCTGCGGAACGATTCGTCCGATTCGTAGATACGGTGAATCAGGTCCAGCATCTCCAGGCTGAAATCGATGATGAATGTGTAGAAGAGATATTTGGCCACGGCATCCAAGCAGCGCATGTCGATTGGCTGTTTCCGCAAACGGTTGAGCACCATGTACAGCAGGAGCACCGCCGCGATGCCCGAAACCATCGCCGAAAACAGAAAGACCACCGGCATCAGCGGCGTAGACCACCATGGGTTGGCTTTGATCGAACCGAAGATGAACCCCACATAGCCATGCAGCAGAAATGCCGAAGGAATGCCGATCAGCGTGACGATCCAGCCAACTCGATTGTCGATGGCCAGCGCTTGCTCGCTGATGTTGGTGGAACCGACCGTCAGCGCTCGATACACCAGGCGCTTGAGGCCTTTGCTGGTCTGCGCCAGCACCACGATGTCGCGCCGGTAGTCCAGCCAAATTTCCACCACCAGCACCGCCATCAGATACCAGAGGTAGACGAAGCCGAACATCGCCATCGCCGACGAACGGTGCGGCGTCATGTACATCTCAAAGGAACGTTCTGGGTGCCCCAGGTGCAGTTGCAACGGGAGCGGCGCCGCGAGCAGGAAAGCCAGTGCTGTGAGCAAAGCCAGCCGGTACGTCGGCTTCACCGCGTCCACGCGAAAAACGCGTTCCAACGAAGCTAGGATGAACGCGCCGGCCACCAGTCCCGTCAAGAACGGATACAGGACAATGAGCACGCTCCACTGCAGCTCGATTTCGTTCGGATACATGAAGCCATTGGTCGGCACGCACAATCTCCTTATCGCACGACGCCATCCAGCCCGTTGTAGAAGAGCTTGGCTCCCGTCGCCAGGTGCGGTTTGAGCACTTGCACGCTGTGGTGGCGCAAAAATTCGTGGATGGGGTCGTTCGGATTTTTGAGATCCGCAAGCTGCCGCGCGCCCGTGGGACAGTTCTCGCAGCAGGCCGTGGTCAGCCCTTGCACGATGCGGTGGTAGCAGAGTGTGCATTTCTGCGCGACGTGCTTTTCGGGATGCAGGAAACGGCAGCCATAAGGACAGGCCTGTATGCAATAGCGGCAGCCCAGGCAGTACTTCTCGTCGATGAGCACCACGCCGTCCGGCGAAACGAACGTGGCTCCCACCGGGCACACCTGCGTGCAGGGCGAATCGGCGCAGTGGTTGCACATCTTGGGAACGAAGAACGCCTTCACTCCAGGTTCGTTCACCTCGGGGAATCCGTTCATTCCGCCGTCGGGCGAATCGACCTGAATGCTTTCGACTCCGTTCATTTCCGTAATGCGGTAGCGTTCAACCCAGGTGCGGTAGTAGCCATCGGGAACGTTGTTCTCTTTCGCACAAGCCCGCACGCAGCTTCCGCAGCCGATGCACTTCTCGATGTCCACCAACATGCCCCACCAGTGCTCGGAGGTTTTGTAGTTGGGAGCGGCTTCCGGTGTTCCGGCCACGACGCTGTCCCAAGCCACGGCGGCCGCCGGCACCAACACCAAGAAATGACGCCGCGTCAGGTTCATTTCTTGCCTCCCTCAAGCGCAGGGCTGTGCGGGGTGTGGCATTCGTTGCAGGCTAGCCCGGCGGAATGCTCGGTCGATACCACTTGGGGAAACTGCCTTGGCTTGGCCGTACTCGCTTCGTGGCAGCGCACGCACAGCGTGGCTACATCCAGTTTTGCGGGATTCACGTCGACCGGATCGTCCGCGTGCTTCGCCAGCGGACCATGGCAGGTTTCGCAGTTTACGCGGGCATGTTTGCCTTTGCTTTTCACGTCTAGAACGTCGGAATGGCAGGCTTCGCAGGCCTCGTGGCCGGCATAAGAGATGGGTTGGGCCCTCACCTCCGTCAAGGCATCGCCGCGATAGTGGCCGTACTGGCCGAAGCTCTTTGGGACGAGTTGGGTGCGTACAACTAAGAAGAGCAGGAAGCCGACGCCAAAAACGCCCGCCAAGCGGAACAGGTGTGCGGCATCCTTGAGTTTCATTCGGGTTCCTTGACTGGCGGCACGTGGCCGCTTGACGAGGCTTCAGTCTTTGGACAGTCTTGCCGGGAGGGCGCACCTTCGGCTGTGCCATTCGACACGAACTGGGGTGACGCGCATCACCTTGCCAACCCGCAGAATCGACTGGACATTATCGCGACGCGATGCTGGCGACAGCATCAGACCCCTCTTACCAGTTCGCCGCAGCCCACTTGCCTAGCACACCTTGACGCTTCACACTTTTGGAACGCCATGCCAGCTCGCTTCTCACGAGCCGTGCGTTTCCCGATTCTGTTCGCCGCTACTTTGGCGGTCTTTGGTCTGTATGCCCTCTGGCCGCCGACCGCTCCTCCCACGGTGCGTCCCGATCGCATCGTTGTTGAAAAACATCTCCCCGAACTTTCTCTGGTCCGCGAGGGCCAAGTCCTCAAGATTTATACGGTCTCCATCGGTCGAAATCAGGTTGGCCCCAAAACGCGAGCTGGCGACCCCGGGTCGACTGGCGCAATCCCAGGAGCAAGTTTCACCTGTCTATCCATATCTCCTATCCAGATTCGCAGGACACGGCCAACGCCCGAAGCAACGGCGTCGAACCGGGAGGCGACATGATTCACGGCCTTCCAAATCACGCGTGGTGGATTGGGCGGTTTCATCGCTTTGCCGACTGGACTGACGGCTGCATCGCCGTCAGCAATTCCAAGATGGACCAACTCTGGCGCCCGGTTCCTGACGGGACGACAGTGGAGATCCGCCCTTGAACGCTGTCTCGCAACGATGCGCAAGCCGACCTGACCGCATGGACAGTTACGATTGCGGGCACGACTGTACTCAAGCGGAACCTTTGGAAGGATGGCCACTCATATCATCGTACCTGCGGCGGAGACGCGGAAAACTCGTCGCTGGAGAAGAAGTAATGAAGGCCGTCCTCGCACTGATCGTCATTTACGTCGGCACATTCCTTATCGCCATTCAAGGCCACTCGCAAAGCAGTGCCGCGCAAGCTGCGCCGCAAAGGAGTGCGGCACAGAATTCCTCAGCGCAGTCCGCCAGCATCGATCCGGATAAAGAAGCCGATATTCGCTCGCTCATGGAGCTACTAGGCGCGCGGGACATGGTGCAGGACGGGGTGAACAATTCCACCGAACAGTATCGCGAAAAGCTGCTGGCCACCGTGCCCGACAACGAAAAAGGGCAAGCTTTCGTCAACGCTTTCGCGGACGCCTATCAAAAGAAATTTGACGTCGATCTGGTCACGAATCAGCTTGTCACCGTCTACGACCAACATTTCACGCGCGACGAGATCAAGGGCCTGTTGCAGTTCTATGGTTCTCCGCTTGGCCAAAAGGTCGCGGCCGAAATGCCGCAAGTGACTCGCGACATCCAGGCGCGCAGCCGCGTTGCGGCAGCGAAAGCGGCAAAAGAAGCTCTGCAAGCGTTGAAGGAAGAGAATCCCGAAATTGGCCGGTCGGCCCGGCTAAGCGGTCCTAGCCAAGGCCAGCGCCGGCCATTCCAGCGCCTTGGCCAACAGCAGGCGCAGAATCAGTCCTGGCCGGACCAGCCGTGAGTTAGTTTCTAGGCGAAAGACTCAGAAGCGCTCTCCGGCTACGGGAAGCGCTTTTTGATTTTGACATCGATGCCGAACGTTCCATTCACATCGCGGAGCGCCACGATGGAAATGTTTCGGGTGACGTTGTACTCCACCTGAATGACCTGCGCCTGAGTCGACCCAACGTTGGAGACATAGGTGATCGTGAGGTTGCGCGCAATCTGCTGTTCAACGGTTACGCGCGCCGCCGCCGTTTGTGATGAAGTCGTTGCCCCTACCGTAGACAAACCTGGATCGATGCGCAATCGGGTAATGCCGAATAGCCGCTCCAACCGTCCTCCAACCTGGCTGGAGATCGCTTCCGAAAGCAGGGCGGTAGCTCCGGAAGAGGTGTTTTGCGTGCCGCCGCTGCGGGTAGTCCCCTCCGAACTGGTTTGCCCCATGGCTAGCAACGTAATGATGTCGTTAGCCGGCAAAGGCGGATCGGAACGATAGGCCAGAGCCAATTTGCTCGACGGCCCGTTGAAGTTCAGGGTGATTTCGTATTGCTGAACGGTTGTGGTCGCCTCGACGTTCAGAACGGGATCGAGGCGGAACGGATTGGCAAAATTGATGTCGCCGCGCGTCACGCGGTAACGATTGGCCGCGAAATACAAGTCACCGGACAACACGTGGATATGCCCGAGAATGATGGGATGCTCCCAGGTCCCGCGAACGCGGAGGTTGGCTTCGGCGCGCAGTTCGGCGTTGGTCCACTCGACGCGAGCATCAGGGGCTGATACCGCCTCGACGTCAAACTGCAGATTTCGCAAGAACGATGAGCTCGCCGTCGGCCCGCTGATGGACTCCTTGTTCGACACCAGCGTCGCGGCAACTTCGAGGCCACCTGCCAACGTGACGCGCTCGATGGTCACGCGTCCGGAAAGGAGCGCGGATTGTGGGGTGCCGGCAAGCCGCAGCGTGCCACCCAGCAGCCAGCTCATGCCGACGGGATAGCGAATTCGCATGCGGTCGGACCGCACACTCACGTCGTAGCGCAGGAGACTCTCGGAGTAGTTCACGCCGCCCGAGACCCGCAACGTCCCGCCACCGGCCTCCGCGGTCATATCGTTGAAGAACAGCCGCGTGGCGTCAAAGATGATGTCGCCCTTGATGGCGCTCAGGCCTGTCGGAAAATCGGCCGAACGCGCGGAGGCGTTTTCGATGTGCACCTTTCCGGTGATGCGGGGCCGGTCGACCGTGCCTTCAAACAAAGTATTGATCTGTGCGGGCCCGCGAATGTCTGTGTCCGGGAAGAACCCGGTGAGCAGCCGCAGGTCGGCGTTTCCGTTCAGCCGCAACGTCAGTGCGCGAGTTCCTGTAAAGCGCACGGCACCGGCAATCACAAAATTTGTGTTCGCCCCTTGCAGCTTTACTGCATCGATCTCCAGGCTTTGCTTCGAAGACTTGAGATGTACAGGGCCCTCGTTGGTTAATGCGACGCTTCCGTAGGTCAGCGACAACCGGGAGAAATTGGCGTCGACAACGATGCTATCGGGTTGCTTCAGCAAACCACTTACGGAAATATCGCCGTCGGCCACGCCTTGCCCGCTGAACTTCTGCACGTGCATCGCGGTCATCAAAAAGGGATTGAGGTTGATATTTCGAATGGAGATTCCGCCGCTCAGTATGTAGGGATCGAAGAGCGCCAACGTAAATCCGCCGGAGACCTCGCCCGTGGCCATCGCCGATTTCACGTCGAGATGCGCGGCTTGCCCGTCACTCTTCAAACTACCCTCAAAGCTGCCGATGACATCTTGGCCGACACGAAGGTCCACGACGCGAACCGTGCCCTCTCCTTTTGGCGTTCGGGCCGGGCCATCGGCCTTGACCTTGAAACTCAGCTGTCCGGCGATCGGCAATCTCGGCATCTGCAGCGCTTCGAAGTTCTGCAGCGGCAGACTTGCACCCGTGAGGTCGGCGTCGACGGACTGCTCCCTGAATCGATAGCCAATCGACCCGGTGATGATGCCTGCACCCTGTCCCGCTTCTTTGCCGGTCGGAAAAAAGCGCAGTTCGGCATTGGCGATGCGCGCTTCATCCGGCGTAATGCTCAACTGTCCGCGCAACCGATTGAACGCCACGCCATATACGTCGGCATCGGCCAAGTCAAAGAGTCCAGCGAGATTCGGATCACTGATAGTGCCGTGGCCTCGAAACTGACCCGTAATCTTGCCGTGGACGGGATATGACGTCCCCAAGAGTTGTTGAAGACTGTCGAGCGGTGCCAACTCCAGGTCCGCTTCTCCGGACCAGCGATTCTGGTCAGCAAAGCTCCAGTCCGTCAGTTCGAGGTCCAGATCCAAGCCAGCGTTCATTTCGCCGCGCTGCGCTTTGCCTTTCTTGAAGGACAATTCCGCTGGAGAGTAAGTAAGATCGCCCTCCAGCGAATCGAACGCGGTTCGGTCGTACCTCACATGCTCGCCGCGAATGTGTCCGGCGAACGTCGGCTTTTCGAGCTCTCCGGTGACTCGGCCGTCCCATCGCACGCTGCCGGAGATCGGCTTGCGGCCCTCGGCGGAGTCCGCGCTGACGTCTGCAAGACCGTGAATGAAGTCCCGGTAGGTCTCGAGGGCTCCGGTTTCAAATTGAAGATCCAGATCGGTGTTTTTCGGCGCCAGAACGCCGGACACGCTCACCCGCGAAGTGGGCAGCCCAAACTCTCCTGAGTTTATGTTGAGAATTCCGGGCTCGTCGCGGTACCGCAACTCGATATCCGCAGTCACCGGCTGGTGGTTGGGAAAGGGCTTCTCCGGAGCATCCCAATGCATGTCTCCCGCAACCTCGAATTTGCGAAAAGCTTTCGTCCAGGTCGACACGGTATCCGCGCTCAAGACCGCGTCCCAATGAAGCTCATCGATGGGAAAACCCTTGTGCTCGATGGCGGGTAGCACTTCCGCCAGCCGGATTCCGCCGAGGTGGGTCACAGCGCGGAACTGCATGCCGTCAAAGCGCAGCGTCACTTTGCCTTTGACGTATCCGTCCATCGCGCCGGCCCAGAAGTCGGGCAGCTCGGCACCTTTTTCGTCCATCCGATAGCTCGCGCGGCTGACGAGCCCTTGGGCGTGAAAGTCCTCGAAGTACAGCGCCAGGTTGTCCGTCGAGTAACTTCCCGTGCCGCTAGCTTTGCCGCTTGCGATCGTTCCTTCGCCGTGGAGGTCGACACGACCTGTCGGCACTTGCGGCTCCCGGAAGATTTCTTGAACATCCAGTAGTTCCAGCCAACCGCGGTAACGGTAGTTCAGGCGCGAATGGGTCCAACCTGCGATTTCTGCTTGCACATCAAAGTGCGACCGGCCGACCGTGACTACGCCCTGTTCGAGGGCGAAGCCGTCGCGCCAGAGCGTAAACTTCGTCGAGATCGTAAGCGGCGCTGGTAGATAGCGTCGCGCCGCGAGGCGAATCCCCTGCCAATCCAGATTCCCAGTATAAAGCGGCCGCTCAAGCTCACCCCCCGCCTTGAGCGCGAACTGCAGGGATCCGCCCTCTAGCGAAAGGGGTGCTCGCACATTGTTGTACAGAACCCAGCCGTCGGCGACCTTCACCTGCCGCGCTCGCAAATCGAAAAGAGTCTGGGAAACAGGCTTTGTTGAAGGGCTAAGGCGCCCGGGCGTCGGCACGTTCGACGCCCCGCTCGGCTCGACGCGAATATGCAACCTCGGCTTGATGATGGTTAGGTTGTCGAGCGAGACTTTGCGGCTCCAGAAGGAATCGATGCGTATGACCAAGTCGACCTGGTCCACCGCGACGAAAGGTTCGGTTCCCTCGGGCTCTTTGCCGTGAATCACCAGGTCCTTGATGGTGGCCTGTAGCGCCAGCCAACGAATGGAAAGCGAGCCGACTTCCGTCTTGCCTCCGGTGGCCGCTTCGATTCGGCGCACCAGGGCGCGCTTCAGCAGCGGGTTCCCCGCGCCGCTGGCGAAAAAGATGATTACGCCCAATAGAGCCAAAGTTGCAAGAACCCACGGCGTGTGGATGACCCAGCTCCAAATCGGATGCCGACCGGTGCGCTTCATTTCGCGCCCTCCGGCGTGGACGCCAAAAGCTTATCCACATGCAAGCGGCTGCGGGTCTCGCGAATCCATTGGTCTGCTTGCGTGTTGATTCCCCGCTGCAAGAGCGCTTCCTGGATGGCCTCGCGCGCCGCTTCCAGGGTTGGCGGCTCCTGTCCTCGTGCTTTGGCGCGCGCCACTACGCCGTCCTGGTAGAACTTTTCAATCTCCTGCGGATCGACTTGCACCATCGGGCGAAATCGCGAATTCAAATAGTTGTTCAGGTACAACTGGGACTCGACGAGCTCGCGCACTTCCGCGTCGGTGAGCCCGGTCTCTCGCCTGCGGACTTCGAATTCAGTGTCGGACCCAAACGATTTCTTCAGGCGTTCGACGTTGCGGTCGATCTCAGCCGCTGAAGGCCGCGGAAACCGCGCGGTTGCTGCTTCGGTGCGAACGATCCATTGATCCACGAGACGATCGAGAATCTGATCGTCGGATTCGGACTGACCGTCCACCAGCTTTTGATAGCGGCTAAGTTCGCGCACTTCGCTCAGCAGGATGACATCACTTTCGACGCGTGCAGCAATGCGATCGACGACTTCCTGTGCGGACAGTCGCGAGCCGGCGGTGAACATCATCGCCCCGAGCAGCACTAACCGCCGGACATGCATCTTGCGAAGCATCAGAACGTCGACCCCAGGTTGAAAAAGATTTGCAGCCGTGGCAGCCGGGTGCCCTTGAAACAAGCTGGAGTGGGGTTCGGCGTCATGTTCGAACACGGCACAACGAAGAACGGCTTGTTGATTTGATATCCCAAATCCACGCGA
>Ga0066903_100004168_pt1 | contig 12121 bp, 15 predicted proteins | sample PanSoiMetaGPlot1_FD_67491 | JGI IMG/M metagenome (GOLD analysis project Ga0066903, IMG submission 67491) | Tropical forest soil microbial communities from Panama analyzed to predict greenhouse gas emissions - Panama Soil - Plot 1 (version 2) | ecosystem: Environmental > Terrestrial > Soil >...
CCGGACGTCGTGTCCCCCGCTTCGACGTGCTCGACGAACACGGGACAGGCCGCCGCGTGGAGCTCGACCGCCGAGCCGATCGCCCGCTGGTAGGCGCCGGTCGCGATCGTCGCGACGGTCCCGATCACACCGACCACACCGTTGCGCGTCGCCCGGATCGCGGCCCTCGCCCCCGGATTGACGACGCCCACCACCGGCACGCCGTGCGCGGCCGCGATGTCGCCGATCGCCGAAACCTCGATCGAGTTGCACGCGACGACGAGCATCTTGACGCCCCGATCCACGAGGTACGAGGCGATCTCCATCGCGTACCCACGGATCTCCTCGACGGGTCGAGGCCCGTAGGGGAAGTGCGCCGAGTCGCCGACGTAGATCATCGACTCGTGCGGGAGCAGGTCGAGGATCGCACGGGCGACCGTGAGGCCGCCAACGCCCGAGTCGAACACGCCGATCGGCCGGTTATCGCCCACGCGCACCCACCGCTACCACCACAGGGACGCCTCGACGCCCTTCTCGGCCGTCGACAGGTCCTGCGCCCACGCCTGGGTCGACAGGTACTTCCAGCCGCCGTCCGGGAGCAGACAGACGATGTCCGCCTCGTCCAGTTCCTGCGCGACACGCTGGGCGACGTGGATCACCGCGCCGCTGCTGATGCCGGCGAAGATCCCTTCTCGCGCGGTCAGCTCGCGCGTCGCACGGAGGGAGTCGGCCGAGTTCACCAGGAACTTCCGGTCGATCTGCTCGGCGTCGAAGATCGGCGGGACGAAGCCCTCGTCGAGCGAACGCAGCCCGTAGACCATCTCGCCCAGTTCCGGCTCGGCCGCGATCACCGTGATCGTTCCGTCGTGGGCGTGCAGGCCCCGTCCGACGCCGGTCAGCGTCCCGCCGGTCCCCATCCCCGCGACGAAGTGCGTGATCGAGGGCAGATCCCGGATGATCTCCTGCGCCGTCCCCTTCTCGTGCGCGTCCGGGTTCGCCGGGTTCCCGTATTGGAAGGGCATGTAGTACCGCTCGTCGCGGGCCAGCGCGCGTGCAACCTCGATCGAGCCGTTCGTGCCCTTCGCGCCGTCGGAGAAGACGATCTCGGCGCCGAACAGGCGGAGCAGGCCGATCCGCTCCTCGCTCGCGTTGTCCGGGATCACCACGGTGAGCCGGTAGTCCTTGCGCTGGGCGACCATCGCCAGGGCGATACCGGTGTTGCCCGACGTCGGCTCCAGGATCGTCCTGTCGGCGGTGAGCTCGCCCGAGGCTTCCGCCGCCTCGACCATCGCGAGCGCGATCCTGTCCTTCGTCGAACCCGTCGGGTTCTGGCCTTCGAGCTTGGCCCAGACGCGGACGCCCGGGCGGCCGGACATCCGTGAGATGCCGACGAGCGGCGTGTCGCCGATCGCATCCAGGATCGAGTCGTACCGCACGGAGCGGGATTATCCCAGCGACCGGTCCCCACTCACCCCAGCACCCACCACGGCGTGTCGACCTTGTCCTCGCCCGGATCGGGCGCGCCCTCGTAGAGCATCTTCGCCGCGCGATGCCCGGCGTCGGTGAGCATCCACATCCTCGACAAGCCGGCGGCGCGGCCGTCGTCCAGGAACGCGTCGACGAGCAGTTTCCCGGCCTTCTGCGACCTGACCGCCTCGGCGACCTGCAGCCCGGCGAGGATCAGGATCGAGCCGCCTTCCGGGTGCTCCAGGACCCCGCCCCAGGCGAAGGCGACGACGGTCTCGCCGTCGTAGCCGACGTACGCGAAGCTCCGGTCATCGGTCAGGAACGACGGGGTGGGGCGGCGCTCGAAGCCGCCGAAGGCACGAACGGCGGCTTCGAGCGCCGCCCCGTCGTTCGGACCGAGCCGTCGGATCTCCACGCCGGAAGCTTGCCGCACCGGGTCGTGCCGGTGCCAGCCAGGGGTCAGTTCGGCAGGATCACGTCTCCCGAGGCCTGATCGACCACGACGCGGACCGACGGCAGGGGGGTCGGCGCGGGACCCGCGATCGGCTCCGCGTGATGCGCGGGGTCGAACTCGGCCCCGTGGCACGGACAGACCAGGATCCGCGAGCTCTGGTCGTACCCGACGAGACAGCCCGCGTGCGTGCAGGTTCGGCCGTAGGCGACCACCTGGTCCGTCGAGAGGCGGACGAGCGCCGCGGGTCCAACCTGCGGATCGGTGAAACCGACGGCGCCGCCGACGGGAAGGCGGTCGAGGGTGGTGAGGACTCGTCCCTGCGTGGTCGGGGCGGCGGGCGGCGAGCTGGTCGACGGTCCGACCGACGACCTCTCCCCACCCGACGTCTTGGACCCCGCGGCGACACCCCCGAGACCCGACGACGGCGTGGCGGGAGCGGAGAGTGCCTTCGCCCCGATCCCGAGCAGGAGGGCACACCCCGCCACGAGGCTTCCGCGGGCGAACTCACGGCGAGTGACACCGTCGAGCCGTTCGATCGGCCCCGCGACGTGCCCGGTGCGGTCGCGGTCCATCTGGAGGATCGCGAAGGCGAGCGCGAGCCACGCGACGGCGTAGACCGAGTCGGAGCCGAGGAAGTAGGGGTGCGTGTGCCAGGTCGCGGACAGCCACAGGGTCGCGTTCACGGCGAAGCCGGCCAGCGCCGACGCGAGCATCGCCACCCCCATGAGCGTGCCGAGCCCGATCGCGATCTCCACGAGCGCGATCCCGATCCCGGTGAGCAACGGGGCCTGGTCGAGCACCCGCATCAGCGGCGCGGCCGGCGTGCCGTTCGCGAACCCTGCGAGCTGGGTGCCGATGTAGTCGCCGCCTCCCCGGTGGAGGAAGTTCGGATCGAGGAACTTCTGGATCCCGGCGAACAGGAAGGTCGCACCGAGGAAGGCCCGGAGGATCCTGATCGCCCACGGCATCTCCTGCCACCCCTCGGAGAAGGTGCGTGGCCGGGACGCTCGACGAAGGGGCAGACGGACGGAGTCGGGTCGGCGGGGCGCGCCTCGGCTCAGCGTCGTGCGACGGGCGTTCGTCATGTCTGAGGATGTTCGTCACTCGTCGTTCGAGCGGGTTCGGAGGAGGGTTAGGAACCGGTAAGGATCGCGGCGGCAGCGCGACGGCCTGCGACGATGATGCGGTGCGCATCCTCCTGATCGAAGACGATGTCCGCCTGGCGGAGCTGGTCGCACGCCGGCTCCGCGCGGACGGCCACGAGACCGAGATCCGCGACGACGGGCTCTCCGGTCTCGAACGCGCAGGCGCGGGCGACCTCGATCTGCTAATCGTCGACGTGATGCTCCCGGGGCTCGACGGGATGTCGTTGACGCGGTCGCTCCGGGACTCCGGGATCGAGACCCCGGTGCTGATGCTCACGGCGCGTGACGCGGTCGACGACCGTGTCGGAGGCCTCCGCAGCGGTGCCGACGACTACCTCGTCAAGCCGTTCGCGTTCGACGAGCTGCTCGCTCGGATCGATGCGCTCGGCCGCCGGCGGACGACCCCCGCCGACGTGCTCGTCCTCGACGGCGTGCGCGTCGACCGCAGGGCCCGCCGCGTCCACGTCGGCGAACGCGAGGTCGAGCTCACGTCGAAGGAGTTCGACCTCCTCGCCTGTCTGGTCGAGCACCGTGGCCAGGTCCTGACACGGGCGCAGCTGAAGCAGCTCGTGTGGGACTTCCCGTTCGACGCGAAGACGAAGGTCGTCGACCTCTACGTCCACTACCTCCGGCGGAAGCTGGGACCGTCCGGGGACATCATCCGAACCGTCCGCGGCGTCGGGTACGCGGCGGGACGCTAGATGTTCCGCTCGCTCCGGCTGCGGCTCGCGGTCGCGTTCGCGGTCGTGTCGCTCGTGATCATGGGCGTCGTCGGCGTGCTCGTGCTGGTCCTCTTGTCTCGGAGCCTCGATCACCGCGCCACCGACCAGCTGATCGCCGAGGCGAGCGGACAGGTGGAGCGGATCGAGGAGGGCGGACCGCTCGAGCCGCCGGCCGACCTCGACCATCCGTCGGCGTCCGCGATCCAGGTCGCGGTGTATCCGGCAGGCTCGAACCGACCCGCCGGCGAGGGGAAAGAGAACCCCTCGTGGCTGAAGGCGTACCCCGACCGTGTGACCGACCTCTCCGTCGCCGGCGAGCACGTCCGGGTGGTCACCCTGCCGGCGACCGTGGACGGGACCCAGGTGGCGCAGGTCGCGGCGGGGCGCTCGCTCCAGCCCGAGGCGGGCTTCATCGCCCGGGTCCGGTCGCTCTTCCTGTGGGGGAGCGTGCTGGTGTTCTGCGCGAGCCTCGCCGGGGGGTGGTGGTGGGCGGGGCGCGCCGTCGAACCGGTGCGGCGCTCCTACGAAGCGCAGGCCGGCTTCGCGGCGGACGCGTCGCACGAGCTTCGGACGCCGCTCGCGTTCATCCGCGCCGGCGTGGAGACGATGTCGGAGCGCGATCCGGTGCTCGGCCGCGAGGTGATCGGCGAGGTCGACTACCTGACCGGCCTCACCCAGCGGCTCCTCCAGCTCGCTCGAGCCGAACGAGACGGGTTCGCCCTCGAACGAGGCCCCGTCGACGTGGGCGCCGCCTGCCGTGAGGCGGCGCGCCGGAGCGCAGCTGCATCCGGCACGAGCCTTTCCCTGGACGGACCGGACGCGGTCGGCGTGGTCGCCGACCGCGTCGCATTGGAAGCCGCGCTCGACGCGATCCTCGAGAACGTCGGCCGCCACGGCGGCGGCGTCGCGGAGCTGTGCTGGGAGCGAGCCGGCGACCGTGTGGTCGTGCGCGTGATCGATCACGGACCGGGGATCCCGTCCGATCTGCGCAACCGGGCGTTCGACCGGTTCTTCCGGGTCGACCCCTCGCGTGCGCGGGAGACGGGTGGTGCGGGCCTCGGACTTCCGCTCGCGCGATCACTCGTCGAGGCGCAGGGCGGCCGGATGAACCTCGACCCCACGCCCGGTGGAGGCCTCACCGCGCAGATCTCGCTGCCCGGCGCCGGAGCCTTCGACGGTGAGGACCCCGGTCAGCCCACGTTCCGCGCGAAGTGATACGCGAAGGTGTGCCCGCCGTAGGTGAGCGGGATCATGTCGGTCTCGACGAGCACCTCAGACCCGTCCTTGCGCCTGCCTCGGAACCGGATCGTCGTCGGGAACGCGAGCGGCTGCACGCGGTTCCAGTACGACCACGACAACAGCTCCTGATCGTCCTCGTGCACCCAACGCTGTAAGAGGTACGGGGTGTCGCTCAGCTCCTCCGCGGAGCCGTACCCCAGGAGCTGCGCGAACCGGTCGTTGCACCGCCAATGCTCCTCGTCGAGCCAGACGTACACGCCGTCGGGGCTCGCGTCGAAGACCGGCCGGAGGTGCTCGGCGAGTTCCCGTACCGCGTCCTCGTGCGGAACGGCCATCAGCCGCCCTTCGCGTAGTTGCTGGCCCCGAACCAATCGACGACCACGACCGGCTCATCGCCGAGCACCCATGCGTCGTGACCGCTCGGCAGGGACGTCACGTCACCCGGACCGGCGACGAACTCGGTGCCGTCGTCCATCCGGATCGCGAGCGTGCCCGCGACGTGGTACTGGAAGTGCGGCGCCTCGCAGCTGTCGGTCCGCGCGATCGGCTGCACGTCGTTCGACCACCGCCACCCGGGGTCGAAGACCAATCGCCCGATCTCGGCGTCTCCGACCTTCAGGATCTCGGCGTGCCCGTTCGGGAACTCCCGGATCTCATCCGGCTCCCCGAAGGCTCGGTGCTCGGTCTGCTGCACGGCGCCCCTCCCTTCCCTTTGCCCGGCTCCAGTGGTATCCTTACCTACTAGTAGGTCAGGAGTCAAGCTCCGGGACGCGGGAGACTTCGCGAGCGATGGGGACGACGCAGGTGGGCACGCCGACGCAGATCCTCGATGTCGCCGAGCGGCTGGTCCAGGAACGCGGCTTCAACGGCTTCAGCTACGCCGACGTCGCGAAGGAGCTCGGCATCACGAAGGCCGCGCTCCATTACCACTTCCCGGGCAAGGCGGAGCTCGGCGATGCGTTGATCGAGCGGTACGCGCGACGGTTCGGCGATGCGCTCGCGGCGGTGGACGCGCGCGACGTGGACGCGGCCGAGAAGCTCCGCGCGTACGCCCAGCTGTACGCGGAGGTCTTCCGCGATGATCGGATGTGCCTGTGTGGGATGCTCGCCGCCGACTACGCGACGCTGCCTGAGCCGATGCGCGACCGCGTCGTCCGCTTCTTCGACGATAACGAGATCTGGCTCGCCCACGTCCTGGACGAGGGACGCAAGGCCGGAACGCTCCACTTCCAGGGACCGGCGCGGAGCGTCGCTCGCACGATCGTCGGTGGTCTCGAGGGCGCCATGCTCGTGGCGCGCCCGTACCGAGACGTCAAGCGGTTCCGGCAGGCCGCGTCCCTGTTGATCGACGGCCTGGCCGTCGAGCGATAGGGACGCTCACTGCGAGCCGCCGGCCACCGCTGGCAGGATCGAGACGACGTCGCCGTCGGCGACCGCCGTCTCGAGCGACCCCAGGTACCGCACGTCCTCGTCGTTCACGTACACGTTGATGAACCGATGCAGTCCGCCCTCATCGGACACGACGTTCTTCGTGATCCCCGGGTACCGCGACTCGAGGTCCTTGAGGACCTCGGCGAGCGTGGCGCCGTCGGCGCCCACCCTCGACTCGTTCCCCGAGAACTTCCGGAGGATCGTCGGTAGTTTCACGGTCACGGACATCGTCGTGGCAGGCTCCTCACTCGGGCCGCGCGGGCACGCCGCAGAACTGCTCGTAGTCGATCAGCTCGGTGATCGTCGGCTCCTTGCCGCAGACCGGGCAGTCGGCGTCCCAGCGGATCTTCATCTCCAGGAACTCCATCGTGAGCGCGTCGTAGAGGAGCAACCGCCCCTCGAGCGTCCGGCCCTCCCCCGTCAGCAGCTTGATCGCCTCGGTCGCCTGGATCGAGCCCATCACCCCGGGAAGGACGCCGAACACCCCGCCTTCGGCGCAGCTCGGCACGGTGCCCGGCGGGGGCGGTGACGGGAACAGGCATCGGTAGCACGGGGTCTCCTGCCCGGGCATGAACACCGTGGCCTGGCCTTCGAACTGGTAGATCGACCCGTACACGAGCGGTTTGCCGGTGAACTGCGTGGCGTCGTTGACCAGGTACCGCACCGGGAAGTTGTCGGTGCCGTCGACGATCACGTCGTAGCCGGCGAAGACATCGAACACGTTCGTCGAGAAGAGCAGGGTCTCGTGGCCGACGATCTCGATCGTCGGGTTGATCGCACGCAGGTGCTCGACCGCCGACGCGACCTTCGAGCGACCGACGTCCGGGGTCCCGTGGAGGATCTGGCGCTGCAGGTTGGTGACATCGACGCGATCGAAGTCCACGATGCCGAGCTTCCCCACGCCGGCCGCGGCAAGGTACATCGCGATCGGCGACCCGAGACCGCCGGCCCCGATCACGAGGACCGAGCCGTCGAGCAGCTTCCGCTGCCCCTTCGCCCCGATGTTGGGCAGCAGGATGTGGCGCGAGTAGCGCTGGACCTGCTCCTCGGTGAACCTCGGCGCCGGATCGCTCATGCGCTCGCCAGCTCCTCTTCCGTGATCTGCCCCTCGCGGATCCAGAACGAACGCATCACGGGCTCGGCGCGGTCCTGGAGCGAGAGCACCAGGTAGCGCGCCTCCGGGTAGAACGCGAGCTTCGTGTCGGTCTCGCTCGGGTACGCCTGCGAGTGCGTGTGCGAGTGGTAGATCGCCCACAGCTCCCAGCCGTGGTCGTCCAGCTCGTCGAACACCTTCAGCTGCTCCTTGCCGTCGAGCCGGTAGGTGGCGGGGCTCGCATCCGCGTTCGTCATCGGGAAGACCTTCACCGGAACGCCCCCGTCGGACGCGATCAGCCCGCAGCACTCGTTGGGGAACTCGCGGAGCGCCTGCTCCACGATCTGCTCGTACAGGTCCCCATGGAGCTCGACCACACCGATCTCCGAACGCTCGCGAACACAGCCGTCGGGCTGTTGCAGGTGCAAATGCTACCAGTGGGGTCGGTTATTCCCGGACGCGTCCTGCCACTGCGATGCGTCCGACGTCGCCCGCCGCAACCTGCCCGATCGGGACGAACAGGCGCGGGTCCATCTCTGCGTCGGAGGCGACCAGCAGCCCACCGCTCGTCTGCGCGTCCGCGAGCACGATCTGCTCCGGCACCGTGAGCTCGCCCCAGTCGACCACCTCCCGGAGCCAGGCATGGTTCCGCTTCGTCCCGCCGGCCACGACGTCGCGTCGTGCGAGGGAGACCACGTCCGGCAACAACGGCACATCGTCCGCACGCACGACCGCTGCGCACCCGCTCGCCTCCAGCATCCGCCGCAGGTGTCCGAGGAGCCCGAACCCGGTCACGTCCGTGGCGGCCCCGGCACCGTCACGGACCATCGCCGCCGATGCCTCGGCGTTCAGCGTGGTCATCGTGTCGATCGCGAGGCGCGCGTGGGCCTCGTCGGTGGCGTCGCGCTTGATCGCGGTCGTGATCAGGCCGGTGCCGATCGGCTTCGACAGGAACAGCCGCATCCCCGGTCGCGCCGTGGCGTTGCGGACGATCGCACCCTCGTCGACGAAGCCGACGGCGGCCATCCCGTAGAGCGGCTCCTTCTCGGTCGTGATCGTGTGGCCGCCGACGATCGCGACGTCCGCACGCGAGGCGATCTCGCGCGCGCCCGCGAGCACCTCCGCCAGCAGCTCCAACGGAAGCTCGTCGACCGGCCACCCCGCGATGTTGAGCGCGACCCGCGGCGTCCCTCCCATCGCGTAGACGTCGCTCAACGCGTTCGCGGCTGCGATCCGTCCCCAATCGCCGGGGTCGTCCACGAGGGGCGTGAAGAAGTCGAGGGTGAGGACGAGGCCGCCGCCACCCGGCAGGCGATAGACGGCCGCGTCATCGCCGGTCTCCTCCGAAACCAGGACGTCCTCCGGCTTCGCGACCGGCCCCAGGAGCTCCAGGACCCGTGTCAGCTCGCGCGGGCCCAGCTTGCAGGCGCACCCGGCGCCGTGGCTGAAGGCGGTCAGACGCGTGGCGGTCTCCACGGTCCGAGGATACGAGCGGTCAGTCGAGCTCGGTGCCCATCGCGTGGAACCCGCCGTCGACGTGGATCAGCTCGCCCGTGATCCCGGCGGAGAGGTCCGAAAGCAGGAACGCCACGGCGTTGCCGACCGGCGTCGGGTCCTCGACGTCCCAGCCGAGCGGCGCGCGCCGGTCCCACGATCCACTGATCCGCTCGAAGCCGGGGATCCCCTTGCCGGCGATCGTCTTGATGGGGCCGGCGCTGACCGTGTTCACGCGGATCCGCCGCGGGCCGAGGTCGCGCGCGAGGTAGCGAGTCACCGACTCCAGGCCCGCCTTCGCGACGCCCATCCAGTCGTAGATCGGCCACGCGAACCGCCCGTCGAAGTCGAGCGAGACGATCGAGCCGCCGTCCTCCATCAGCGGCGCCATCCCGGCGGCGAGCGCCTTCAGCGAGTACGCGCTCGTTTGGAACGCCGTGGACACGCTCTCCCAGGGCGTGTTGAGGAAGTTGCCGCCGAGCGCGTCCTGCGGCGCGAACGCGATCGCGTGGAGGAACCCGTCGAGGCGGCCCCACCGTTCTCGGAGCTCATCCGCCACGGCCGCGATCTGCTCGTCGGAGTTCGCGTCCATATCCAGGACGTCGGGCGTCGATGGCAGACGCTTCGCGGTCTTCTGCGTGAGGCTCACGGTCCGGCCGAAGTTGGTCAGGACGATCTCCGCGCCCTCGTCGAGCGCGACCTTCGCCGCGGAGAACGCGATCGACTGCGGCGTCAGCACGCCGGTGATCAGCAGCTTCTTGCCCTCGAGCAGCATCGCGACCTACCCCTCCCCCACGACGTTGTAGCCGACGTTGCCCCGATCGTCGTTCTGCGTGACCTCGAGCGTCATCGTCTTCCCGTCCGAGCCCGTGGCGGTGCAGGTGAACGTGCCGCCGGTCTGGACCTTCACGTCGTCTGGACACGACACCGTGACGCCCGTCAGGTCGAGCTTGGCCTGCATGTCGCTCGCGATCTTCTGATCGAGCTGCTGGGCGTCGAGCGTCTTGGTCCGGCTGCACGCGCTCCCCAGCGCCAACGCCGCGACGAACACGACGAGCGTTCCCCTGCGCACCCAGCCCTCCCCCCGGCCTGCCGTCGGTCGGCGAGGGCCGAGCCTAGCCTCCGCCGGTAGCATCGCCCACACGATGGACCTTGGGATCGACGGCAAGATCGCCCTGGTCACGGCCGCGTCGAAGGGTCTGGGACGGGGGGTGGCGGCAGCCCTCGCCGCCGAGGGCTGCCGCGTCGCGATCTGCGCGCGCGAGCCGGAACGACTCGCGCGCGCAGCCGCCGAGATGCCCGGCGATGTGCTCGCGATCCCCGCCGACGTCACCGACCCCGCCTCGCCCGCCCGGCTCGTGGAGGCGACGGTCGAGGGGTTCGGCGGGCTCGACGTCCTGGTCGCGAACGCCGGCGGGCCGCCGACCGCCCGTGCGCTCGACGTCACCGACGACGGCATGATCGCAGCTGTGAACGCGAACATGCTCAGCTCGATCCGACTCGTTCAGGAGGCCGTGCCACACATGCGGGAGCGCGGCTGGGGGCGCATCGTGCTGCTGACCTCGCAGTACATCAAGCAGCCCAGCCCCGGCCTCGCCTACTCGAACGCGGCACGGACCGGCCTGTGGGCCTGGTCCAAGACCGCCGCGCAGGATCTGATCGACGACGGGATCACGCTCAACGTGCTCTGCCCGGGGCTGCACGCTACCGATCGCATCAAGGAGCTGGCCGATCTCGGACGGGTGGGGGACGCGGAGCACCCCCCGCGGATGGGCGACCCCGAGGACTTCGGCCGTGTCGCCGCCTTCCTCTGCTCGACCCATGCCAACTTCGTCTCGGGCACGGCCATCCAGATCGACGGCGCGGGTACGCTGGGTCTCCTGTGACGGCGGAGGAGGAGACGAGGGTGACGGCCGACCAGCAGGTGCGCGAGCTCGTGGATCGGTTCTGGGAAGGGCTCCTCGAACGTGAGCCGCTGATGGGGACCTACGTCGGCGACGAGCGGTTCGACGACCGGCTCCCCGACATCTCCGAGACGGGCCGCGTTGCCGAAGAGGCGGCGTCCCTCGACGCTCTCCGCGAGCTCGACGCGATCACCGAGCCGCTCGGCGAGGGCGCGCAGGCCGACGCCGACGTGATCCGCGCGATCTGCGACCGGTCGCTCGCGCGGCTCGAGCAGCGGATCGATCGCTTCGAGGTCGTGAACCACATGCACGGCGTCGGGACGATGCTCGCGCAGGTCGCGTCGCTCCAACGCGCCGACACGCCCGAGCGCCTGGACCGGTACGACGCCAGGCTCCGTGCCTTCCCCCAACTGCTGGACGACGCGATCGACATCGCGCGCGAGGCCGTCGCGACCGGCGTGGTCGTCCCGACGATCGTGGCGGACCGCGCGCTCGCGCAGCTCGACCGGATCCTCGCGCTCGATCCGGCGGACTCCCCCGCGATGATCCCACTCGGCGACGACGCCGAAGGACGCGAGCAGATCGCCGCCACCGTGCGCGACGTGTTGAACCCCGCGCACGCGCGGTTCCGCGACGTTGTCCGCGATGAGTACCTCCCCGCGGCCACCCAGACGATCGGCATGTCCGCCCTCCCCGGAGGCGAGGCGATGTACGCGGCCGAGGTGCTCGGCTGGACCAGCCTCGAACTCGACCCCAAGCAGGTGCACGAGCTCGGCGTCGAGCGGTTCGAGGGGATCACGGCGGAGCGCTTCGCGATCGCCTCCGAGCTCGGCTTCGCCTCGCCATCGGAGGCGATCGCCGACCGCAAGGCGCGAGGCGAGAACACCTTCGACGCGCCGGACGCGCTCGTCGCGATGGCGGAGGACCAGGTCGCGCGCAGCTGGGACGTGGCACCGTCGTTCTTCGGCCGGCTCCCACGCGCCAACTGCCAGGTCAGGCGTGTGGAGGAGTTCCGCGAGGCCGATGAGCCTTTCGCGTTCTACAACCCGCCGACCGAGGACGGGTCACGGCCGGGCACGTACTACATCAACGCCTACGACCTCCCCGACCGGGCGCTGCACCACGTCGCGTCCGTCACGTACCACGAGGCCAACCCCGGCCACCACTTCCAGATCGCGCTCGAGCAGGAGAAC
>Ga0066903_100004169_pt1 | contig 12118 bp, 10 predicted proteins | sample PanSoiMetaGPlot1_FD_67491 | JGI IMG/M metagenome (GOLD analysis project Ga0066903, IMG submission 67491) | Tropical forest soil microbial communities from Panama analyzed to predict greenhouse gas emissions - Panama Soil - Plot 1 (version 2) | ecosystem: Environmental > Terrestrial > Soil >...
TGTCGTTCGACTACCAGGGCATCGTGCTGCGTGCGATCCACTATCAGCAGTTCGACCACCTGACCGACACCCTCGAGTGGGTGGCGCTGGTGTTCATCACCTACTCCGCCGCAGCCGTCGGGCTCGTCGGCGCGTTCGCCTGGGACGCGCTCGTCTTCGATCGCCGCGACGGCCTGGTGCTCGGGCCGCTGCCGGTGTCCATCCGCGAGATTGTCGCGGCCAAGACGGCCGCCGCTGCCTCGGTGATGGCGGCGGCGGCGCTGGCGGTGAACCTGTTCAACGCATTGGTGTTCGCCTTCACGACCGCCGACCGGCTCGGCCTGGCGGCGCTCGGGCGACACTTCGTCGCGCATCTGGCGGCAACGACCGGCGTCGCCATGTTCGTCTTCGCAACCCTCGTATTCGTCCGCGGCGTGGTCGGCCTGATCGTCAGCCCCCGGCTGGCCGCGGCCATCGGAACCGCCGTGCAGTTCGTTTTCGTGCTCGCCGTCTTCGCCATCGTCATCCTCTGCCCGGTGATGCTGCGGCTGCCGCACCAGGAGCTCGTGAACTTCACGGTGACCCATGCGCTGCCGACGTCGTGGTTCCTCGGCGTCTTCGAGTGGATTCGGGGGTCGAGCCGGTGGTACGTGCCTCAACTGGCCCTGCGCGCCGTACTTGGCACGGCAGCAGCGTTCGCCTCCGCGATTCTGGCGTCGACGCTCGCGGTGCATCGCCACATGCCACGGGCCTTCGCCACGCCGCATGCCGAGGGTGCGCAGGGCGGCGCGCCGGTCCGGCGATGGATCGCTCTCCGGTTGACCGCCGGCGATCGGTCCGCTGCGGCAATCGCCGACTTCATCGTGCTGACCTTCGTCCGCAACCGTGCGGTGCAGACGCCGGCGGCGATGATCGTCGCGCTCGGTCTCGCGATCGTCGTCGCCGCACTCGCGCAGACGAAAAACGTTGCGTCCGAAGCGGGCTCTGGCATCGTCGTTCTTTGGATCCCGCTGGTCGTCGCGTACTCCGCTCTCGTTGGTCTCCGCGCGTCGTTCTTCGTGCCGGCCGATCTCGACGCGGTATGGGCATTCAGGCTCGGCGTACCGCGGCTCGATGACGCGCGCTGGTGCGCGGTGCGCGCGGCCTTGATGGCGATGGTTGCGCCAGTCGTTCTCGCAATCTCATTGGTGACAACGGCGTACCTGCTCGGTTGGTGGATCGCCGTGCGGCATACGATGTTCGTCGCTGCGATCGTTGTCGTGATGGTGGAAGCCACGGCGATGACCGTGCCTTTCGTGCCGTTCACGAGGCCCTATCAGCCTGGCCGTGCGAGGCTGCGCACGCGATGGTGGATGTACGTCGTCGGCCTCTGTGCATCGGCAGTATGGCCAGTCTGGTTCGAGCTGCGGGCTGCCAGCCATCCACGGGCGCTCGCCGCTGCGATCGTCGTGCTCGCGGCGGCTGCAGCGGCGATGGAGATCGCGGGGCGGCATCAGCTGCGGCCATCCGCGGAGCATTCAGACGACATTGCAGACGAGCGCGACACGTTCGCGGTTCTGGATATCGGCATGGCGGTGCAAGGAGCATCACGATGAAACGAACACTTGTAGTGATAGCAGTGGCGTTCAACGCCGGTTGCGGGCCGAAGGTCGACCTCGCGAAGGCGGTGGCGCCCGAATCGGTCGTCACTGGTTGGGCGGATGGCGGCACGGTGGCCGGCAAGAACAAGATTGTCCCGGCCCTCTCGTTCCGCCTGAAAAACGTGTCGGATCGTTCGCTAGGCGCTTTGCAGGTGAACGCCGTGTTCCGGCGCGTGAACGATCCCGGCGAATGGAGCGCCGCGTTCCTTCCGAATGCCGCCCGCGAGATGGCGCCCGGTGCCGAGACACCGCCGCACACGCTCGCAGGGCCGCAGGGCTACACGGGCACCGACGATCAAGACGAGATGCTCCGCAACTCACACTTTGTGGACGCGAAGGCCGAGCTCTTTGTGAAGTCGGGTTCCTCCAACTGGACGCGCATCGGTGAGTTTCCCGTCGCGCGGCAGCTCCTGGTGCCAGAGTCCCACTGATTCCGCTCTCGCCGGGCTGGCGCACCATTTGCACACCTTCGCGGCGGAGGGGCCATGCTGTTCATCGTTTTCCTGCTGATCGTGCTGTGGTTTCTCGGCTTCATGACCAGCGTCACGCTGGGCGGGGCGCTGCATATCCTGCTGGTGATCGCGATCGTGCTGTTCCTCGTTCACATCATCCAGGGCAGCTCGATCGGCAACGCCTGACCGAAGGCCCTGTCGCTATCGGCCGCGCCCCTGCATCGCGCTCACCTCGGCAACGATCTCGTACGATCGCACGCGCGCGGCGTGGTCGTAGATCTGCGCCGTCACCATCACCTCGTCGACGCCGGTCGTCGCCACGAATCGCTCGAGCCCGGCGCGAACCGTGTCCGGCGCGCCGACGATCGCCAGCGAGAGCGCATGCTCGACGCCGGCGCGCTCGGCCGGCGTCCACAGATCGTCGATGCTGTCGACCGGCGGCGGCACCTGCCCCGGACGTCCGCGTCGCAGGTTCAGGAACTGCTGCTGCGCGGACGTGAGCAAGCGCCGGGCCTCGCCGTCGGTCGGCGCGGCCACGATCGCGACCCCAGCCATGGCGTGTGGCGTCGACAGCGACTCCGACGCCCTGAACTGCGCGCGATACATCTGGAGGGCCTGCATCAGCAGGTCGGGGGCGAAGTGCGACGCGAAGGCGAACGGCAGCCCGAGCGCCGCCGCGAGCTGCGCGCTGAAGAGGCTCGATCCGAGGAGCCAGATCGGCACATGCAGCCCGGCACCCGGCACCGCGCGAACGCGCTGGCCTGGCTCGACATCGCGGAAGTACGCCATCAGCTCCACGACGTCGCTCGGAAAACTGTCGGGATCGAGGTCGCCGTGCCGACGGAGCGCGCGCGCCGTGGTGGCGTCGGTTCCGGGAGCCCGGCCCAGCCCGAGATCGATGCGCCCGGGATAGAGCGATTCGAGCGTCCCGAACTGCTCCGCGACGACGAGCGGCGAATGATTCGGCAGCATGACGCCGCCGGCCCCGACGCGGATCGTCGACGTTCCCGCAGCGACATGGGCGATGACAACCGCGGTCGCGGCGCTGGCGACGCCAGGCATATTGTGATGCTCGGCGAGCCAGTAGCGATGGTACCCGAGCCGCTCGGCATGGCGCGCGAGATCGAGCGTGTTGCGGAAGGCATCGGCTGCGGTCGCGCCCGCGACGATCGGCGCCAGATCAAGAACCGATAGCGGAACCATCGCGAACGATCATAATCGCCGCGATCGCCGCCAGGCCCACGATGCCGGAGAGGCGACTGATCCAGTCGATCGCGGTGACGCGCTCCCACGTCCGCGCGTTCGCCAGCAGCCGCGGATCGTTCGCCGCGACGCGAACGAGCGACGGATCGCCGTGGGCCTTGCCGTCGCGGCCGAAGACAATCGTGCGATGGGCGCGCAGCGCGTCGAGCACGCCCGCAGCCGTCGCCTCGCGGACGAACACAAACGTCCGGCAGAGTCCCATGCGGCCGGTGCCGTGAAAATCCGACGAACCGATTGCTGCGACCGATCCGCGCGCGGCGAACGCCTCCAGCTCGCGCTGCCCTTCCGGATGCTCATAGACCAGCGGGTGGCAGATCTCCGCGGCGTCGAGCCACTCTATCGCCTCGGCATCGAACGCCGGCCACGTCTCCGGCACCGGATGCACCGCGATCGCCACGCCGCCCTGGCGGTGCACTGCGGCGATGGCCTGCGCCGCCGTCTGATCGAAGCCGATCGTGTCGTGGATGCCCAGCGCGACGAGATGATAGCGGTTCGGATCGGACAGGATCTCCTCGCCAGCGATCACGATCGGCCCGCCGAACACCTGCGCGAACCGGCTCGCGATCTGTCCGTCGAGCGTGGCGTTGTGGCCGGTGACCGCGATGACGTCCAACGCCTGACGTCGCGCCTCGAGGACGAGCCCCCACGGCGTGAGCGCCCCGTCGCTCCACATCGAGCTGTGCGTATGGAAATCGGCGGCGAGCACGCGGTAGCCGCCGAGCGTCAGTGGCTCGAGCCGCGGCGGCCTGTCGGCGAGTGTTCCGCTCACCAGGGCCGCGCCGAGGAGCGTCGCGGCAAATACCCTTAGCCGCCTCACCCGCGCCTCCACGCGACGACCATCGGCCAGATTGCAAAGCCAAGGAAGTAGGCCGTGGCGAGCGGCCACGCGATCGCCCGGAAGACGATGACGTCGACAATCGCCGCTCGTGGAGCGCGCCCCAGATCCAGGCGATAGAATGCGAGCTCGAGTCTCATCGACCACACAACGGCGGCGACGGCAGCGGCCGCGAGGATCCAGATCCGCGGCGCCACAATTCATCGGCCGAGCTCCACCGGTGTCTGTACGATCGTCAGCACGGCGACCGCCATCATCGCAGCGAGCCAGGGCGCGTTCGTCAAGAAGAATCGATCCACCGCCGGCGCGAACGGCAGTGCGCGCCGGCGCCGGGCATAGACGGCCGCGAACGCGACGCCTTCGGCGATCGGCAGGAACGCGAACGAGATCGCACCGTCGAGGACCAGCCGCGGCGCGACGCGCCCGCTCGCCGCGATCGACACGACACAGCCCAGATAGAAAACGAGAAGCAGCGGCTGCCGTACGAGCACCCAAGAGCCGCGGCTCCCGATCCAGACATTCATGCTGGCAATGGCTCCATCGTTTCGAGACGCTCGCCTTGAAGCGCTGCCAGAAAGCGTGATCGGATCCGGGCCTTGAAGCGTGCGGTCAGGCGCCGAGCTGCCACCGTTTTATCGCGTCGACCGGATGGATCAGCATGATGATGTTGAGTGTCAGGTTGTCGCGGATGATCAGGCCGACTGTCACCTCCAGCACGATCACCAATGCGATCGACACCCAGATCGGAGACTTTCGTGCGATCCAGAAACCCAGCATCATCGACGCGATGTCCGACATCGAATTGATGACGCTGTCCCCAAAGTAGTCGAGCGCGATCGTCGCCGCGCGGTAGCGGTTGATGATCACCGGTGAGTTTTCAACCACTTCCCACGCCGCCTCGAGGAGCACCGCGAGCAGGAAGCGTGCCTGCGGCGGCAGACGCCGCGCCGCCATCCACAGCAGAGCGTAGAGCAGCACGCCGTGGAGCACGTGTGACGGCGTGTACCAATCGGTGAGGTGCTGCGAGTTCTCGGAGCTGTAGACGACACCGTGCCACAGCTTGACGTAGCCGCATTTGCAGATCGGCACTCGTCCCATCGCGAGCTCGATCGACGCGGCCGACGCGACCATCGCGATCGCCATGACGGCGGTTCGGACGGGAGTGAGCCAGCGCACTCGTGAATTCTAGTCCACCGATTCGATGATCGACATGGGCCTGCGATGGATCCGCAACCCGAACACGTCGGGGCGCGCGTAGTCGCCCGTCAGCACCCATGCCGTGCGCGCTCGCGCTGCCAGCGGTTCGCGGTGCGCCAGTCAACGACGATCATGGCGACGAATCCTATCGTGCCGATAGTGCCCAGCAACGGCACGAGCATCGTGCGCGGCAGCACGAACTCGAGCGCGATCATCACGATGCCGAGGGCGAGCGAGTGGCGGCCGATCAACGCGTTCGCGCCGTACCACACTGAGTCGCTGCTCATCGTCGACGGCACTCGGAGACCAAAGAAACGATTCGGCGGAATCCAGCGGAGGATGAGCGGAATCGAGACCACGATCAGCACGGGACCGAGGGCTTCCATCCGCTACAGGATACCCCGGTGGTTAAGCGGCGCGCCGCTTCAGCAGCTTCTCTGCGTTTCCACGGTAGATCTTTGTCTTCTCGGCATCAGCGAGGCCAAGCGCTTCGACGCATCGGATCGTCTCGCGCGCGTACAGCCCCGGCGAGGGCTCGAACGGCATGTCCGATGCGAAGACGACGCGCTCCGCGCCGAAGAATTCGTACCCGCACCTGGTCGCCGGCGCCGCGCCGAACAGTGCCGTGTCCGCGTAGAACTGCTTGAAGTAGTCGACCGGGCGCTTCTTCATCGACTTCAAGAGCACCGTGTAGTCTACGTCCGAGGTGCGCGTGCCGAGCTGGTCCCAGCCGTAGCCGACCCGTCCCTCGAAATATGGAATCATCGCGCCCATGTGATGCGTGATGATCTTGAGGTTCGGAAACCGATCGAAGTAGCCCGAGAACACCAGGCGGGCCATCGCAACGCTCGTTTCGTACGGCCAGCCGAACGTCCACCAGATTTCGAATAGCGACCTCTTCTCGCTCTGGTAATCGGCGAAGTCGGCGCCGCGCGCCGGGTGAATCCAGATCGGGATGTCGCGCCGCGCCGCCTCGGCAAACAGCGGCAGGAGCTCGGGCGCGTCGAGCGGCTTGCCCGCGGCGTTCGAGTACACCTGCACGCCGCAAGCGCCCAGGTCGTCGACGGCCCGGGTCATTTCGGCCAGCGCCGCATCGGGATTGTTCATCGGCAGCGCCGCGACGAAGCCGAGAAAGCGGTCGTGCCGGCGGACCAGTTCCGCCAGCCCGTCGTTCCCTTCCACGGCGAGCTCCGGCGAACGCTGGGGTCCCGCGATGGTCTCCAGCGGCGGCAACGGCAGGCTGATCACCTGCACGTAGTCGCCGAACTCGTCGAGAATCCGCAGCCGCGCATCGACGTCGACGATCGTCCGGATGTTGGACACGCGCTTGCCGATGTCCCGGCCGCTCGCCCCGTGATCGATGTACTTGTCGAAAAACCGTTTCGGAAAGATGTGGTTGAAGATGTCGATTTTCATGTGTGCTTTCGTGTGCTGAAACGGACGGCGAACGCGGCGGCCGTCGCAATCAGCGCGGGCACTGCGGCCGCCCAGAAGGCGCGCCTCGCGCCGCCGCCATAGGATAGGAGAACGCCGCCGAGAATCGGACCGAGAATCGAGCCCACGCGGCCGACGCCCAGCGCCCAGCCGACGCCGGTCGATCGAATCGAAGTCGGATAGAAATCCGCGGTCAAGGCGTTCGACGCGGTCTGGCCGCCGATCACGCCGAGGCCCGACGCGAAGACCGCGGCGGACAGCAGCCAGATCGACGCGCCCGCTTCACCGATCGCCAGGATCATCAGCGCCGCCGCAAGATAGATCGCGGATAGCACGCCGAATGTCAATCGGCGGCCGAGCAGCTGCGCGAGCAGCAGCGACCCGACGAGCCCGCCGATCTGAAACAACGAGGTCACGAGGCTGGCCGTTTCGATGGTGATGCCCTCGTCGTGCATCACCATCGGCAGCCAGTTGTTCAGGAACCACAGGTTGAGCAGGTTCATGAAGAACATCGTCCACAGCAGCAGCGTGACGATCGCACGGCCGTCAGAAAATAGTCGCCGCACGGCGGATTGCCCGCCTCCCTGCTCGTCTTCGCCCGCAGCGACGGCGGCCGGCATCGGCACGCCGGGTGCGATTCGCGCCAGACAATCGTGGATCTGGCGCTCGTGCCCGCCGTGAAGAACGAGGAATCGGATCGATTCCGGCAGCACGGCGATCAGGATCACCGCCAGGACAATCGGCGCGGCGCCGCCGAGCAGAAAAACCGCCGGCCAGCCGAAGCGGCCGATGACGGCGGCGGCTGTCCAGCCCGCGCACGCCGAGCCGAACGAGAACCCGCAGAACATCGTCATCACGGCAGCGTTCCGCGATCGCGCCGGCATGTACTCCGAAGTGAGCGCGATGGCGTTGGGCATCGCACCGCCCATGCCGAGGCCCGTCAGCACGCGGCACGACGTGAGCTGTGCAATCGATGCAGCAGCGCTGGTGGCCAGCGAGCCGACGCCGAACGTGAGCAGGCAGCCGATCAGCACCGGCCTGCGGCCGATACGATCCGCGACCGGCCCGCAGACGAGCGCGCCGATCAGCATCCCGAACGTGCCGCTGGAGATGACGGCGCCGAGGGCGACGCGCGGGATGTGAAGGTCGGCGCTCAGGGCCGGCGCGACGAAGCCCATCACCTGCGCGTCGAAGCCGTCGATGAAGACGATGGCGGCGCAGAGCGCGGCAACGAGGAACTGATAGCGACCCACGGGTCGCTGGTCGATGAAATGCCGGAGATCGAGGACTGCGACGTCTGGCATCGCGCGGTCACTATAGCGCGAGCCGCTGGCGACCGCGCACCAGGGTCGGTGGCGCTTACGCCACGGCGGGCGCGGCGAACACCGGCGCAGACACCAGCGCGGCGGCGCCGCGCAGACGCGGATGTTCGGGCAGAGACACTGTCACCAACGACGTGGCCGCGGCGGCCGGCGCGAGCGCACGCTCGGCAAGCGCCCGCCGCGTCGTCCCCTCGATCAGGTCCCACGCGCCGATGATCTCGCCCGATAGATAGATTCGCGCCGGATCGACGGCGTTCACCAGGCTCGCCAGCCCGAGGCCGAGATAGCGCGCCGTTGCCTGCACGGCGGCGATCGCCTTGCCGTCGCCGCCGCGCGCCCGGGCGATCAGATCGTCCACGGTGAAGTTCGCCATCTCGACCGGGACCGGCTTCCGCGGCGAAATCTCGCGCCCGAAATAGCGCGACAGCGTCGCGAGGTTGGAGACATACGCTTCCCAGCAGCCGGCGGCGCCGCACGCGCACGGCGGACCGTCCACGTTCAGCGGAATGTGCCCGAACTCGCCGGCGACGTTGTGCAGTCCGCGGAGCAGCTCGCCGTGCACGACGATGCCGACGCCGATGCCGTCGGAAACGGTGACGAAGGCGATGTCGCCGGCCGCCGGCGCGTTGGCGCGGGTCGCCCACAGTTGCGCGAGCGCGCACGCGCGCCCGGAGTTCTCGACTGTAACCGGCAGCCGCGTCGCCGACGCGAGCAGTTCACGCAGCGCGACGTTTCGCCAGCCGAGCCGCGGCGCAAACAGGACGCGCTCGCCGCCCGGGCCGACCATTCCCGGCACGACGACGCCGATGCCCTGACATTCGCCGAGATCGCGGTGGTCGGCGACGGTTCGCTTGACCCGGTCCGCAAGAGCTCTGACGAGGCGCCTGGCGTCGGTGTGCGTCGCAAAGCTGGTGACGCCGACCAGGGGCTCGCCGAGCAGATTGCACACCATCAGCGACGTCCGCGTGGCGCGGATGTCGACCGCGAGTACCCATCGCTTGCGCGAATCGATGTAGAGGAACTGCGGTTTGCGGCCGCGAGGCGCCTCGCCCTTCGCGCCTTCGTAGACGAAGCCTTCCTGGATCAGATCGCTGACGATGAGCGTGACGGCCGCGCGGGTCGTACCCATCATGCGCGCCAGATCGGCGCGCGAGACCGGCTGGTGGCCGCGCACCAGATTCAGCAGGATGCGGCGGTTGATCTCTCGCGAGGTGCCGCGCCCGGCGACCCGAAAGCGCTGCGAAGGAAGCCGACGCACGTTCAGAACGTCACGCGCGCGCCGAGCTGGACCTTGCGCATCGCGTTCGCCGTGCGAATCACGCCGAAGGTGCTCGACGCCACCGCGTTCCCCGGCTGGCCGAGGCTGACCATGTTGAAGGCGTTCGTCGCCTCCGCCCTCACCGTGACCTTGATGCCGCTCTGAAGCGCGAAGCTTCGCGACAGCGCGAGGTCTACCACCTTGTAGCCCGGCGCGTCGAGCAGGTTGCGGGCTGAGCTGCCGTCGACCGGCGCGCCGGTGACGGCGCGGTTCTGCACGAACGCCGCGGTATTGAACCACATGCTCGCTGTCGGCGCCGCGAGCGAGGGATCGCCAACCAGCTGAGCACGGTCGTTCGTGTTGCCGTCGAGATTCGCGTCGACGCTGCCATTGGTCACGGTGAACGGCAGGCCGCTGCGCAGCTTGACAATCGGCGCAATCATCCAGCCGTTCGCCAGCGCGCGGACCAGAGCGCTGTTGCCCCGGTAGTAGTCGATGTCCCAGGTGGCGCTCATGCTGAAGACGTGGCGCTGATCGGTATCGGCGCGGCCGTAATCCTCGTCGAGCCGGCTGAAGTTCTGCGCCGAGCCGTTGGTCGTGTTGTTCTGGAGCTGCACGCTCGTCATCGTCTTGCTGAGCGTGTAGAACCCGTTGAAACCGACGTGATGCCACGGCCGCATGGCGCCGGTGATCTGGAGTCCGTTGTAATTCGAGGATTGATCGGAATCGAGCAGCAGCACGGCGCCGACCGTCGGATCGGGCCGCCGCGCCAGCACGCTTGCACCCGCGGACGTCGCCGTCGACGTGGCGACGGGGTAATTCACGTCGCGCGCGAACGGCAGGCTGCGCAGGAACGTGCCGACGTAGGCCGCGCCCACCGTCCACGATGAGCCGACCTGCTGCTGAACGCCGACGTTGGTCTGCCACGCATGCGACCAGTCGAAGTCCGGCGCGATCCCGTACAGGCCGCCGCCGATGACGTACGAGCCGTTGTACGGAAACGGTGCGCCGCCCGGGTACGCGGTGTAGGGGTTGGTGAGCGACGCGCCCAACGGCACGCCCGTCGGGCTCGTTCTCGCGCTGGTGTTCGTGAACGTCAGCCGCGTCGACCACGGCTGGAAATTGGTGGTCGTGTTCCACTCGTTGCCCGAGATGCTGCCGTAGAACAGTCCGCCGCCGGCGCTTACCGCGGTCCGCCCGTTGCCCGTCGGATCCCAGACGATGCCGGCGCGCGGCGACACGTGATTCCACTTCGTCGAGATGACGCCGCGCTCCACGCCCGGATCACCGTAGAACAGGAGACCGACCGGCGCCGACGGGTTCACGGTGGACCGCTGCCCCGGCACGTAGCTCGTGAAGCGGTTCAACGGATCAGTGCCCGGCGTCTGCACGTCCCACCGCACACCGACGTTCAGCGTCGTCCTGCTGTTGAGGCGATATTCGTCCTGGAGGAACGCGGCGCCGTACCAGCTGTTCCAGTAGGCGGTCACCGGCGCGTCCTGGCTGACGGCGCTCGGCATGCCGATCAGGAAATCCGCGAGCGCGTTCCTCGTCACCGCGCTGCTGAACGTGAAGACGCCGTAGTTGTTGAGCAGCGTGTCCTGGATCGTCTTGTTGTACGAGAGCTCGCCGCCCGCCTTGATCGCATGCTCGCCGCGGGTCCAGATGAACACGTCGCGTCCGGAGTAGAAGTCGCCGCCGGCGTTCGGCCCGCCGATCGCGTTCGACAGCGTGAAGTAGCCGCTGACCGTGATCTGCGGGAGGCTCGGCGCACCCTGAATGACCGCGGACGATCCGAGATCGGTCAACGATGTGGCGGGAAGATTCAGGCGGCCACCGAAGTTGCGGTTGAAGGAAAACCACGCCTGGTTCAACCGGGTTGAGCTGATGGCCCACGTCTCGCTCAGGTTCAGGTTGTGCTGGCGCCAGCTGAATTGCTGACTCGCCCAGGGCAGGTTCCCTGTTCCGGCCCTCACGGTGTTGTCGCCCGAGGTCAGGAAATACGCGCCGGTAAGGCGATGCTGCGCATCGAGGTCGTGATCCAGCTTCACCAGGATCTCGTCCGAGTCGTACGGGCTGTCGATGTAGCCCTGCCAGATGTTGCCCGGCACGTTCGCCGACGGGATGTAGCCGTTGATGATCTTCATCGCCACCGGATCGAGGCGGTTCGGACAGATCGCCCCGACGACGCCATTGCACGCGAACGGCTGGCCGGTCGCCGGATCGGTCGGGATGGTGCGCGACTGACTGAAGTCGCCGTGCCGCTCGAGGTCGGTGGGCACTACGGCCGTGTTGACGAACTGGCTGGTCTTCTGCCGCAGGCCGGAATAGGACACGAAGAAGAACGTCCGATCCTTCGCGATCGGTCCGCCAACCGTCCCCCCGTACTGGTTCCGGTTGAGCGGCGGCGTATCGATTTGCGAACCCCAGTCCCTGGCGGTCAGCGCCCCGTTGCGGAAGTACTCGAAGAGCGATCCCTTGAACGCGTTGGTGCCGCTCTTGGTGACGACGTTGATCACGCCATTCGAGAATCGGCCGTACTCGACGTTGTAGCCGTTGGTCTGAACCTTGAATTCCTGGATCGCGTCGGGGTTCGGCAGGATGTTGCCGGTGTTGCGCAGCCCCGTCATGTTGATGCCGCCGTCGAGATAGTAGTTGACCGATCCGGTGCCGCCGTCGGCGCCGCCGTTGATCAGCGTCCGCTGCTCGGGAAAGCCGAGCACCAGCGAGCTCGTACC
>Ga0066903_100004170_pt1 | contig 12118 bp, 8 predicted proteins | sample PanSoiMetaGPlot1_FD_67491 | JGI IMG/M metagenome (GOLD analysis project Ga0066903, IMG submission 67491) | Tropical forest soil microbial communities from Panama analyzed to predict greenhouse gas emissions - Panama Soil - Plot 1 (version 2) | ecosystem: Environmental > Terrestrial > Soil >...
CTGATGAAATCTCCAGTGCGCCCGGTGATCACGAGCGTGCTGACCGTAGTCGTCATCATGCGCGAAGGCAGCTGTGGCCGGTGCCGCTATAGCAAACACCGCCGCCGCAATGAGAGCTTTGCCGATGGTCATGGTCTATCTCCAGTGGAACTCCCGCAGAAGCCTGGGAGAATTGCATTTCGTGGCCATCGTACGTCGGTCAGTTTGAACCCTACCGGAACGCCCCGTTAAGCAGCCGTTCATGGCCGGCGGTAGTCCGACCTGCCTCGGAGTTGCCATCATTTCTACTGCTCGCTTTTGTTAGCGTGGAGCCCCATGATCTTATCGCCATCTCCACCGGCTTGACCAAGTTGGGGTTGTCGGTGGGAGCCAAGCGTTTGATTGTGCTGAGGGGCCCGATGTGGCAGTCTCTCGAAACTGTGAAAAGGAGACTACATCACTGTTTCGTGGTCCTCGGCCTGTTGGCCATGGCATTGGCACTGGCCGCGATCCCCGTCGGCATTGCGCTAGTCTCATCCAAGACGCCCGCGGGCGTGGAGATGGCGCACAACGGCGACGATCCTATGCCATGCCACCATCCTTGTCCTGGCTGCGCCAAACTTTGCCCCGACATGGGGACCTGCCTCCTGAAGTGCTTCCAACAACTGCCACCACTGCCGGAGCAGTTGGCCATCGAAGCCACCTTCATTCGTAACTTGGTCCCCCTGGGCCAAGCCCAGCGGATAGCCGAAGCACCGATCCCACCTCTCTTGCGACCACCTAGCGTCTGAATCGCGCCGCAAGGCGCTTTTAGCGGCCGTGCGTCAAGCACGGCTTGCTTGGCGTTGGCCATGGTGCCAGCGACGGATTCACGACAACGGGACATAACACCCATGAGCAAGAGATATGGGCGCGCGGCCGTCGCCACAGCGGTCCTGACCCTGATCATCGCAGTTCCGGCCAGGGCGGATATCAAGGATTATGAGTTCCAACTGGTGAGCCAGGAGGTGAAGAAGGGCGACACGATCGTCGCCGTCAAGCTGGTGCATAAGCCGTCAGGCCGCGTCATTCCCGATGCGGTGATCTTCGCCAAGCGCATCGACATGGGACCGGACAACATGGCGTCCATGACGGCGCCGCTTGAGCCGGTAGCCGGCGGTGAACCCGGCATCTACCAATTTAAGACCAATCTCGACATGGCCGGCCGCTGGGCGTTGACGCTCGGCGCCAAGGTGCAGGGCGAGACGGGGACGGTGCAGTCCAAACTCATCGTCAACGCAAAATGACGCCACATACGCGCAGGCTGACCACCGCCGCGGCCATTACGGCTGCAGTGGTCGCTGGCTATTGGGGCGGCCGCAGCGGGCTGCGCGCGCCGTTCCAGCATTCCATGACTGGGGCGGTGCACCCGACTGGGTCCATCATCTACTACAAGGACCCGGCAGGGCGGCCATTCTACTCGCTCACGCCAAAGACCACCGACGAAGGCAAGGCGTATCTAGCCGTCTACGCCAGTGAGGACGTGAGCGTCGAGCCGCAGCTCGCCACGAGCGCACAAGGCGGCCGCAAGGTCCTCTATTACCGCAACCCGATGGGGCTCCCCGATATCTCCTCGGTGCCTAAGAAGGACCCGATGGGGATGGATTACATCCCGGTCTACGAGGGGGAGGAGAACGACGCTTCTATTCGCGTCTCGCCCGGCAAGCTGCAGCGCACAGGCGTCAAAACGGAGCTCGTCGGCAAGCTGCCGATCGAGCGTAGCATCCGCGCGCCCGGTTTCATCGCCTATGACGAGACGAAGCTGTCGATTGTTGCCATGCGCTTCGACGGCTTCATCAACAAGGTCGCGCCCGTCACGAGCGGCGCGCACGTCAACAAGGGCGACCCGCTGATGAGCGTGTTTGGCCAGGAGCTCCTCAACGCCAGCGTGCAGCTCATCGTCGAGGAAGTCACGGGGTGGAAGGGCCCGGAAAGCGAGGAGGCAACCGCTGCGGGCGCCCGACGCGACCCGCGCGCACGGGTCGTTGGTGCCCGGCGGCGCTTGGAAAACCTGCAGGTGCCTGCCGAGGTCATTGAGGAGATCAAGCAGACCCGGCGCGTGCCGGATGCCATCACGTGGCGGGCGCCACAAGCCGGTATCGTCACCGAGCGCATCGCGGTCGACGGTCAGGCATTTAAAGCCGGCGACGTTCTCTTCCGCATCGCCGATCATTCGCACGTTTGGGTGATGGCGGAGGTACCGGAGGGTGAGCTCGGCGCCCTCAAGCCCGGTCAGGCAGTTGCCGTTCACACAAAGGCATACCCTGGGCGTGTGTTCACGGGAAAGGTCGGAGTGGTCTACCCGCATCTCACCAAAGAGACGCGGACAGCGCGGGTTCGCATCGAGCTGCCAAATCCCGATCTCGCGCTCCTCCCCGACATGTACGCGGACGTCGAGATCGCCACGAGTTCTGATGAACCAGTAACCGTCGTGCCGGCGAGTGCCGTGATCGATAGTGGCTCACGGCAAGTCGTCATCGCCGATCTCGGCGACGGGCGCTTTGAGCCGCGCGACGTCAAGCTTGGTCGCCGCGGCTCTGAGTACGTCGAGGTCTTAGAGGGGGTCAAGGAAGGCGACAGCGTGGTCGTGGCCGGCAATTTCCTGATCGATGCCGAAAGCAATCTCAGTGCCGCCCTGAGAGCGCTCACTGCGCCTCCCAAAGAGGGCTCGCCATGATTGCTCGGCTCATCGCCTGGTCGGCGAGAAACCTCCTGCTCGTCTTTATGGCGACAGCTTTCCTGGTCGTGGGCGGGGTGTGGGCGGTACGCACCCTGCCGCTCGATGCCATCCCTGACCTGTCGGACACGCAGGCCACCATCTACACCGAGTTTCCTGGCCAGGCGCCCCAGGTGGTCGAGGATCAAGTCACATATCCCCTCACCACGGCAATGCTCACGGTGCCGCGCTCCAAGGTGGTGCGTGGCTTCTCGTTCTTTGGGGTCTCCTTTGTCTACGTCATCTTCGAAGACGGCACCGACATCTACTGGGCGCGCAGCCGTGTCCTCGAGTACCTCAATACGGCCGCCAAGCACCTGCCGGCCGGGGTCACGCCCACCCTTGGCCCCGATGCTACGGGTGTGGGGTGGGTCTACCAGTACGCCCTCGTGGCTAAGAACAAATCCTTGGCCGAGCTGCGCTCGCTCCAGGACTGGGACGTGCGCTTTGCTCTGGCCAAGGCCGAAGGCGTGGCCGAGATCGCGAGCATCGGTGGATTCGTCAAACAATATACCGTTGTCGTTGACCCCGGCCGTATGCGCTCGCTCGGGATCCCGCTCTCGAGAGTGCGCGAGGTCATCCGGCAGAACAACATGGACGTGGGCGGTCGCACCGTCGAGCTCGCCGAGCATGAGTTCATGGTGCGGGGCCGAGGCTATATCAAAAACGTCGCCGACCTCGAGCGCATCGTCATCAAGAGCGAAGCCGGTACGCCGGTGCTCCTCAAAGACATCGCGCGAGTCGAGCTTGCGCCGGATGAGCGCCGCGGCATCGCCGAGCTCAACGGAGATGGGGAGGTAGCGAGCGGTATCGCGCTGCAGCGATTCGGGGCCAATGCGCTCACGGTGATCAACAACGTGAAGGCGCGCCTTGCGGAGATCGCGCCCTCACTACCGGAGGGCGTCTCCGTGCTGCCCATCTACGACCGCTCGCAGCTCATTTATCGCGCCATCGAGACGTTACGTCGGACACTCCTCGAGGAAGGCGTGATTGTCGCGCTCGTCTGCGTTGCGTTTCTCCTGCACGTGCGCAGCGCCCTCGTCGCAATTCTGATGCTTCCGGTCGGCGTGCTGATGGCCTTTCTGGCCATGAAGCTTCTCGGCCTCGGCTCGAACATCATGAGCCTCGGTGGCATCGCAATCGCCATCGGTGCCATGATCGACGCCGCCATCGTCATGATCGAGAACGCCAACAAGCATCTGGAGCGGGCGCCATCGGACAAGCCGCGCCTCGAGATCCTCGTCGAGGCGGCGAGCGAAGTCGGGCCTGCGCTGTTCTTCTCGCTGCTCATCATCACCGTCTCGTTCCTGCCGATCTTTACGCTCGAAGCGCAAGAAGGGCGGCTGTTTGGACCGTTGGCCTATACAAAGACCTTCGCAATGGCGGCAGCAGCCCTACTCTCAGTGACGCTTGTTCCGGCCCTGATGGTCATCTTCGTGCGCGGCCGCATCGTACCCGAACACCGCAATCCGCTGAACCGCATCCTAATCGCGGTCTATCGACCAGTCATAGGGTGGGTGCTGTCGCGCAAGACGCTTACGCTCTTCCTCGCGCTTGTGGTGCTTGGTCTGTCGGTTTGGCCGATGACACGTCTTGGGAGCGAGTTCATGCCAAACCTTAACGAAGGCACCCTGCTCTATATGCCGACCACGTTGCCAGGGCTTTCGGTGACAAAGTCGGCAGAGCTCCTGCAGCTGCAGGACCGCATCATTCGCTCGTTCCCCGAGGTCGAGTCGGTCTACGGGAAGGCCGGTCGGGCTCAGACGGCAACCGATCCGGCACCTCTCGAAATGTTTGAGACCGTGATCAACCTCAAACCGAAGGACCAGTGGCGGCCAGGGCTCACGCTCGATGCCCTCGTGCAAGAAATGGACAGAGCCCTCCAGTTCCCAGGGGTTTCAAACGCCTGGACCATGCCGATCAAGGCCCGCATCGACATGCTCTCCACCGGCATTCGCACGCCGGTGGGGGTAAAGGTGATCGGCAAAGACCTTTCCCAGATGCAGACGATCGCCCGCCAGGTCGAAGCCGCGCTGAAGAGCGTGCCGGGCACCACGAGCGCCTATGCCGAACGCGTAGTTGGTGGTTACTATCTCGAGGTCATCCCCAACCGCGACCGGTTGGCGCGGTACGGCCTCATGATCTCGGATGTGCAAGACGTCGTGGCGACTGCGCTGGGGGCCGAGGCGATCACCACCACGGTCGAAGGGCGCGAACGCTATACGGTCGCCATCCGCTACCCGCGCGACCTGCGGTCCGACCCACAGGCAATCGCAAAGGATGTGCTGATCGCGCTGCCTGGGGGTGCGGGCACGGTCCCGTTGGGAGAGGTCGCGGACATCCGCCTCACTCAAGGATCGACCAGTATCCGTACCGAGAACGCGCGGCTCGCGACCTATATCTACGTCGACATACGCGACCGCGATCTTGGGGGCTACGTGGTCGACGCCCAACGGACCGTCGCGCAACAGGTGGCACTGCCACCCGGCACTTATCTCGTTTGGAGTGGGCAGTTCGAGTACTTGGAACGAGCGGAAGCGCGGCTCAAAATCGTGGTGCCGCTGACGCTGATGATCATCTTCCTGTTGCTCTACGTCAATTTCCGCCGACTTACCGAAACGTTGATCGTGATGCTGTCGTTGCCCTTCGCACTTGTAGGTGGTCTGTGGCTCGTGTGGTGGCTCGGCTTCAACCTCTCGGTGGCCGTAGCTGTCGGGTTCATTGCGCTCGCCGGCGTCGCCGCCGAAACGGGCGTAGTCATGCTCATCTATCTCGATCACGCGGTCACGGAGGTGCGCGCCCGGTGCGCCACTCAGGGCCAGAAGTACACTCGCACGAAGCTCTACGAGGCCATCATGATCGGGGCCGTGGAGCGGGTGCGGCCGAAGATGATGACCGTCGTGGCAATTATGGCCGGTCTGCTTCCCATCCTGTGGAGCACGGGGACGGGATCTGAAGTCATGCAGCGCATCGCCGTGCCCATGATCGGCGGCATGGTGTCATCGACTGTGCTTACGCTCGTGGTAATCCCCGCGCTCTATGGCTTCATCAAGGGCTGGTCGTTGCGCACCCCTGAGCAGGCATCGGGTCGACACCGATCTGCGGAGGTCACGCCATGACGAGCGTGAGGAGCTGCTCGATGAGATGCAGTCCCGCTACGGTCGCAGGGTTGTCAGCCTCTATGGCGACTTCGGAGAGCTGCCCTGTCGAGATGTGGTACGTCCCGGCAAAAGCCTGAAACAAGGCGGGGTGAGCGGCCAGGAAAGGTAGCGTGTTGACCTCGTGAATCAGAATATCGCAGCCGCTGCAGGCATCAATCTCCACTTGGTTGGAGCGGTGTGGCCGGAAATGACGATGTTCCGGATGGCCCAATGAAGTGACCGTAATGTTTGCGTCCCGGTAACACATGACGCAAGACAATCGGCGATGCGCAGCGTGCACACCGCGCATCGCGGTCAAAGTGTCATACAGGCTCTGCGGGAGCCCGCCGAAGCATGGGACTACTTCTTCTTGCTGTTGCTGTCGCCTGGCGCGAGCTCCTTGGCATTCGCAGCGCCAGTGTCTTTCTTAATGTCGCCAGGTGCGAATTGAGATTTTCCCGGTTCGGTCGGACCCGTCGAAGGTGGCAACTGATGGCCTGGTGCGCTCGCCGATACCCCGCCCTTGCCTCCGGCTTGGGCCAGCTGCGTAGCGATCGTGGCGGCTACAAGCGCTGCTGCGCAAATCGCTAGTTTCTTCAGAATCATGAGAACTCCCCACCCCTTTGACAGTGAGCGATCAGCTTGCGCCCCGTCTCGGCTGACCTGCTGCGCGCTATTCGCGCATTTGGCCCAGACTTGGGCAGCAACGCGAGAGCCGGGTGATGTTCTCGCGATTTGCGTGGATTGTCAGGTTGATGTCAGCTGGGAACAAAAGCGAGGATGATTGTTACTGCTGAGAATGCCTTAACTAGCGAGCAGAAACAGGCAATAGAACGTGAAGCGGCGTGAGCAAGCAGTTTAGGTCGAATATGCTTGCGACGCTTGCTCGGAGGGGGCGACAAAGAGTATCTTGAGACAGATCAGTTTTCCAAAAATAGGGCGCAGCACAGGGGGGACATCATGCTCGACTTTCCTGGAAAGGCCGTCATCGTTGGCTCCGCAGCCCTTGTACTCAGCCTGATTGCTGCTCCCAGCTTATTGGCAGACCCAAGATTAACAAGGCCAACTCCACCGGGACAGGATACGTCGAGCGGGGCGACGAACAACGCGACGCCCGGCTCTTCCCAGAGCTCTGAACCACAAGCATCCAATGGGGGCAGCGGCTCCTGGACTGGCGGGGACGGGCGATTGGAAACTTCTATTCCGCTAAAGGATACTTGGTCTCTGGAGTTGGGGGCAGGCCTGGATCCGGAGCAGCAGTCACGTTCGAATTCAGGCGACGTTAATGGTCGCGTCGGATTGGGCTTCAGATTTTAAGCGCACCACTTGTGTCCAGTGGGACGCCTTAGCCGCGCACCATCGGTAACGAGTGACACGGTTGACCGGCAGGCTAGGCCATCGTCCTCAGAAGGCGAACGCCGTCCTCGTCATGCACCGGGACGGTGTGTCGTACGCCTAATCGGTCGCAACGTCGGGCTCTGTTGAGGCTCCACCATGACGATCCTTCTTATCGCGCTCGCGGTCTCAGCTTTTGGCCGGGCAGCCTACGGTCTGCATGTTCTGCTGACCTCGAGCCAAAGCCTTGAGCGAGAGAGGCCCGGCCTTGCGCCGGGCTTTGCGTTCCTGGGATGCCGATTTCAAATCGATCCCACTACTAACGCCGTTGATCCGATAACGGTCGGATCAGCACCCTAGCCGGCGATAGAAACACCACGTAGGGAGCTATAGTGCGCAAGAAGTGTAGGGCGTAGAAGTCAGGGATGCCGGCGACTGGTCGTCAAGCTCGTCGCCATCCTGTCTCGATGTCCGTGATGCGCCGCGACAAATTCCGCACGTTCGCATCGTAATTCGTGACACAGTAACACTCGCGGTTCCGACTAAAAGTCGCCGCGTCGTGCACCTCGGCCGACAGCCGAGTGGCGTCGACGGCAATATCGAACTCGAAAATGAAACGTGTGCGGTAGGACGTACTTTAATCCCTCCGAAGTCGAAATGCCGGTGGACCTTGGTGCAGCACCATCAGGGCTGTTTGACGTTTTGCACTCGGCTCAGCTGTCTGCGCAACTGCGCGGCGGTTTTCAGGGCCGCGTTCTTTGCGCTCCGTTCGCGACTGAGCTGCTCGCGCAACTCGTCGGCGGCACGCTCGGCAGCTTCCTTGGCGTTCTGTTCCTCTGTGGCTCGCTGCCCAACCTGCTCGGCATTGCGCTCGGCAAGCTCCTTTGCCTCGCGCACTCGATCCAGGCGTTCACGCATTTCCTGAGCCGTACGCTCGGCGGCCTCCTTGGCGTTCTGTGCCTCTGTGACTTGCTGCCTGGCCTGCTCGGCATTGCGCTCAGCGAGTTCCTTTGCTTGGCGGACACGATCCAGCTGCTCATTTTCTCCCCGATCGGGTTGCTTGGTGGCGCGCATTCGATCTAACTCTTGCCGAGCCTCGCGAACCAAATTCTCGGCCGCGTTTCTGGATCTTCGCTCCTCCTCCATGCGCTTGCTTGCCTGTTCGGCGGCGCGCTCGGCAGTCTCCTTTGCAATGCGCTCGCGACCGAATTGCTCCAACGCCGCTCGCGTGGCGTGCTCAGCATCCTTTCTGGCGCTCGTCTCGGTGCTTAGACGCTCTTGCGCTGCTCGCACAGCGCGTTCTTCCGCCTCCTTCGCGACGGTCTCCAGGATGCGCGGCCCAGGTCCGAGCGTGATGTGCAAGCTTCTAGCGACCACCACGGATGCGACTATGGTCGCAAGCAACCCGAAAACGACGGCCCACCGCCGCACGCCGCGCCTGTCAGTCACGGCCGATTGTACGGGCAGATCATCGGGGCGTTTTCCCTGCCAGGGATCGTAGGTACCGAAGTTCCAGATATGACCTTCGGGGTCGCGGCACGCGTAGCTCCGTCCGCCCAAGTCGTCGTCCTGAATGTCCAAAATGATCTCCGCGCCGGAACTCCTGGCTCTGGCGCAGTGCGCATCCGCATCACTGACTAGAAGATAGCAACTTTGTGTCTCGGCGCCACCGATCTCATCCGGCTGCTTCATGTATTGGTTGAGCGCGGTATCGCGGACCGATGCGAGCATCAGCATCGCGCTGCCGAACGTCAACTGAGCATAGTGCACCACCCCAGTTTCGCTTGTGGCGACGAAGTGCCTTTGGAACCCGAAAGCGGCGCATAGCCAATCGCTAGCCGCAGCAACATCCCGATACCTTAGTGCAATACTCGACATCGAGGATTTAGCCACTTTGGCCCCGTCTGCGTAATGGCTCGCGCAGGTTGCCGAGTGCGGTGGGATCAACCCGCACGGCGACCACATTGGCGCGGGCGTACGCCGCATTCTTCACGGCCGGACCATACAGCAACGGCGCCTCCATACCTCCCAGGTGTGCTGATGGCAATGGGCAGTGCCTGTGAGCAGAGCGTTAAATCGTGGAGCTCCGCGGCCGTCAATAGTCTCGAACGCCTGTGGCGTAACCAGGGCAAGTTTTGCAGAAGGTTGCGTAATCTGCCCGCACCGTGTCGGCACGGCCAATGAGTGTGGATGGCCGATACCAAGCGCGTCCACTATCACCTGGATCAGGCGCCCTTGGTGGTTCAGCGCGTTGCCGACGCTGGGTGTCCGTCGGCGTACCAGGCAACGGGTAAGGCGGCCGAGAAGTTTGAGAGACCCGAACCCGAAAGGACAGGGTTGCAGCCTTTCCCTTTCCAGTCATTGGCCGTGATGGGCCGTCGTTCTATGTTCAACATGCGCCGGCTATCGCTCGCGACAGCCTTGCGGGTGTCTGAAGCTCACTGAGGAAAGTGGCATACCTCATGGCTCCGTTCATAGCTGCAGTTGTGCAAACTGCATCCGTCGCGTTCGACCCTGCGCGGACAATCGAGAGGCTTGGAGAATCCGCGGCTAAGGCGGCCTCCCAAAAAGCGAAGCTCATCGTCCTTCCGGAGGCGTTCGTCGGCGGTTAATGTCGGGGACGGTGCTGTTAGGGTTCCAGAGCCGCTTTCGTAAGATCGATGACGTCTTCGGTGCGCCCGGCTAGGATCGCCTTGGCCGAGTAGAGCGCGGTCCCGAGCAGCTGGCTGGGCAGGATCTTGGGCGGCATGACAAGCTCGTTTCGCGCGACAACAACGTCGATCAGCGCCGGAACGGGCGCCTGGAGCCACTCGCGCACTGTCTCTTCGACAGCATCCGCCTTTTCTACCCGGCTTCCCCACATTCCGATCGCTTCGGCGACACGCGCGAAGTTCGGATTGTGGAGATCGGTATAGGCGTCGAGCAATCCTTCCACCTTCTGTTCCATCTCGACAAAGCCGAGCGCCCCGTTGTTGAAGACGGCGACCTTGATTGGTAGTTTCTCCTGCACGGTCGTGAGCAGATCACCCATCAGCATGGCGAGGCCGCCATCGCCGGAAAGCGAGATCACCTGGCGTTGAGGATATGCCGCTTGCGCGCCAAGCGCCTGGGGCATGGCGTTGGCCATCGTCCCGTGAGTGAGGCTCACAATGGTGCGGTTGGCGCCGGTCGAGGGCACATGGCGCAGGCACCAGACCATCGGCGAACCGCAATCCGCGGTGTAAATCGCGTCAGGGGCCGCATGCGCCGCGATCGTCTCGACCAGATATTGCGGATGGATCGAGCCGCTCCGTGGGACGGCGCGCCGGTTGAGCTTCGCCTCAGCCTTCCTGGCTTCCGCAAGGGCCGCATCCAAAAAGGCGTGATCCTTGCGGGGTTTGATCTTCGGCAATAGCGCCTCCAGCGTCGGCGCAATGTCGCCCACCGCGCCGATATCGACGGGGTGGCGACGGCCGAGATGCGCGCCGTCGATGTCGATCTGGATGACCGTCGCCCGCTCCGGATAGAATTGGCGCCAAGCGAAGTCGCAACCGAGCAACAGCAGAGTGTCGCATTCGGTGAGCGCGCGGTAGCCTCCCTTGGTACCGAACAAGCCGGTCATCCCGACATCGAAGGGATTGTGATGGCCGAGGAAGTCCTTGGCGCGCGAGGTGCGCGCGACCGGCGCCTGCAGTCGTTCGGCGAGGACCACCACTTGGTCGTGAGCATGGGTGCAGCCTGACCCGCCATAGATCGCGATCCGATTGCCTGCGTTGAGCGCGGCCGCGATGCGATCGAGCTCCGCATCGCTTGGTCGGACGATTGGTGTGGCGTGGTGCACGGCGAAATCCGGTTCGTCGGGCGCGGCCGCTCGCGACACGTCGACCGGCACAATCAGCACCGCCACACCCCGCCGAGACAGGGCTGCCTGAGCTGCCATTGCGGTCATCCGCCGGGCCTGCGCGGGCGTCCTGACCTCTTCACAAAAAACAGTGCCCGCACCGTAAACGGCCTTGAAGTCGACTTCCTGAGGGAACTCAAAGCCGAGTTCATCCCGCGTGATCTGGCTGGCGATCAGCACAACCGGCGCGCGGTTGCGATTGCTTTCCCACAAGCCGTTGATGAAATGCAGGCTCCCCGGCCCGCAGGAGCCGGCGCAAAGCGCGAGCTCACCCGTGAGCAGCGCGTCCGCGCCAGCAGCCATCGCGCCTGCCTCCTCGTGGCGGACGTGCAGCCAGCGCAGATCGGAGCGGCGAACCGCGTCGGTGAAATAGTTGAGCGTGTCGCCGGGCACGCCGTAGCAACGCGTCGCGCCCGCCTTGGCAAGCACCTCGACCATTACATCGGCCACTCCGTGTGTCATGCGAACCTCCTCTCCTCTGGCGGTAAGCGGCGTCGCGAACGGTCCGTTCGGCATGTAGCCTCGGCCTGAGATGTGGCGGTGCCGATGTAAGGTGCCATAGGCTTTGCTGACGCAATCTTCGCGTTGGACTGCGACCGCGGAGTGCCCGGCGCCGCTAGCAAGAGCGCCCGCACGATGGCGCGAGCCGCCAGTAGGGTTTTGTACGTGTTATGCCCAAAGCCTTGGCCTGCCTGAGCCGTTGCGCCGAGCACTCCCATGCGGGCATGTCACCAAGGGTCGCAAACCCATGATTTCGTGGACCATGTCATGGCTTCACTTCCTTCGGTAAATCCTGATGACATCTGGATCGGGGTCAATTCCAAGACCCGGTCCCTGAGGCACCGAAACCCGCCCCCGCTTCGAGGTGAGCGCGCCTCCATAAATGGGTGCTTCCAGATCGAACCAGCGCCACTCGATCATGGGGTCACAGGTGCCCAGCGCAGCTGTCGCATGGATCGCCGCCAGCAAGCCCGGGCCGTCGTAGAAAGAGTGCGGCATCACCGGGATGTTGTGCATGGCCGCAAGGGG